>Ga0302326_10004676_pt1 | contig 31561 bp, 31 predicted proteins | sample Palsa_T0_3_FD_202264 | JGI IMG/M metagenome (GOLD analysis project Ga0302326, IMG submission 202264) | Peat permafrost microbial communities from Stordalen Mire near Abisko, Sweden - Palsa_T0_3 | ecosystem: Environmental > Terrestrial > Soil > Palsa > Peat permafrost | place: Sweden: Abisko...
ACGCCACCAAAGTGACTGTACCGACGCCGACGTGGACTCCGAATCGCAATCCGGGCAGCGTGGTGCAGGTTCAAGTGCAATACAACTTCACTTTCCTCTTTCCATTTGTTTCCACATCGACCTTGACGATGAAGAGCACGTCACAAATGGTCATCGTGCAGTAGCGCGAAGGCCCTGCCGCAGTCTAAGTTTTTATTTAAGTGTAATTCGTGACTCCTGACTACGCGGCGGCGCGAAAAACAGCGCGGATCTTCGTGAAGATGAGCCAGGAAACTGCTGCAAAACCGTCGTGGACACCAGAACCAAACACGCGGTCAACCTGCATGGCTGCCTGCTGACGTCACCTGGAGGCTGACCCGCCATTTCCCTGCACCACGGCGGGGCGTGAAGCCTTCGAGGAGGAGATCTCGAAGCGGTCTCCAATCCGGGTTCCCGTGCGATAGATGGTGTGCGCGGGGAGTTCAAGCACGCTGGCGGCCTTAAAGGAAACCCTGGAAATGCGGAAGGGGCGCACAACCTCCTCCACGTGAACCACTTCCTTGTCCTTGCTCAGGAACACCAGATCGATCGGGAACAACATGCCGATGGTGTGCACGCCCCGGGACGGCACAATCCAAAGACCCGCCCCGAGGTGCGCCCAGCGCTTGGTTCGCCCGAGCAGACCGATCAAACGGCTGAAGTAGCCATCCGCGACGATTGCCTGCGTAGCGACAAACGTCTCCCGTGTCTGGTTATAGACATACACGGCCCTAGCTGAGCGAGAATTGATCATTGGCCTCTTTCGCTACCGCCTCTCCAGTTCCTGAACCAAGAGCGCTTCCTATTCGCTTGCCTTGCGACGACGACGCCCGATAATAATGAACAGCACGACCACCGCCAGAACCCCGGCCACGACTCGAATGATTGTTACAGTGTCCATACGTTTGCTCCTTTACGGTCTTGACTGCCGAAATATTCCATTCGCTGCAACGAAAACGGTCACTTCACAACGTTGATGAATTGCCGCAATAAAATCAGCACTGCGGGCCCGATGATCACTACCATCAAAGCCGGAAAAATAAACAGCACCAGAGGGGGCACCATTTTCACCGTGGTCTTCGCGCTCATCTCTTCCGCGCGCTGCCGCCGGCGGATGCGCATTTCATCCGAATGCACCCGCAGCGATTGCGCGATGCTGGTTCCAAAGCGCTCGGTCTGCGCGAGCATCGCTACCAGGGCCTTCACGTCGTCGATTCCGGTGCGGCGCGCCAGATCCCGCAGAGCTTCCAGGCGCGATTTCCCGACGCGCATTTCAAAATTCACCATCTGCAATTCGTCGCTCAGTTCGCGATGGACTACCTTCATCTCCTGCGCCACGCGCAGGAAAGCCTGGTCCAGGCCCAGCCCGGCTTCCACGCAAATCACCAGCAGGTCCAGCGCATCTGGAAGGGCGCGCCGAAGCCGCTGTTGCCGGACTTCAACTCGCCACAAAATCCAGGCCTCGGGGAGCAGGATGCCGGCAAGCAGCGCGAGCGGGAGGATCAGGATGGGGCTCCAAAGATAAAACCCCGTAAAGTACACCATGCTCACCAGAACGATCGGCAAGACCACCTTCACGCCTCGCATCGTTGACATGGCGGTGGGGCCGCGATAGCCCGCGCGCACCATCATGAGCTGCGCGCGGGAGACGTTCTGAGTGGGCACTAACTTCCCGACCGAGGCCAGCGCTTCGCGAACCCGCTCCTTCTGTTTCTTCACGAACTCGTCGGAGCGCACGGGGTTCGGAGAATCAGCCAGGTCCGCAAGACGCCGCGTCATGCGGGACTCGCCCACGGCGAACGCATAGAACAACGAGACAATCACGATCACCGTGGCCACAAACGTTGCGACTGTGACAGCCAGGACCATCCGCACCCCTCCCGATCACACTTCGATATGAACGATTCTCCACAGAAGCAGGGAGCCGAGAATTTGCAAGCCCGCGGCGCTCACCAGCATGGTTCGGCCGGCCGCGTCGTCGAATAAGATCTTGATGTAACTGGGGTTCACGGCTCCCAGTACGAACATCATGATCACGGGCATGGCGATCAGGATCCCCGCGGTAAGTTTTCCCTGAGCCGTTTTGACGTTCACGTCGCGATAGATTCGAAAACGCTCGCGAATCACGCGGGCGAGTTCGTCGACGATCTCCGCAAGATTTCCGCCGGTCTCTTTCTGGATGAGCAAAGCGGTCACAAATAAGCGGACGTCAACCAGTGGCACGCGTTCGGTCAGGTTGAGCAGGCTATCCCGCAAAGGGAGGCCCAAATTCTGCTCCTCGAAAGTGGTTCGGAATTCCGTGGAGAGCGGCGGGCCGCATTCGCTGGCGATCAACTCCAAACCCGTCGTAAAGGCGTGTCCGGCGCGAACGGCGCGGCTCAATAGATCGAGCGCCTCGGGGAAGCTTTCTTCGAAGCGCCGCAAGCGGCTTCTGCGCATCAGGGCGATGATGCCCAGCGGAACGCCGGCCACAACCACCGCGGCAAACAGGCCAAGGATCGCCAGTCCGGTGAGGTACGCGGCAACAATATAGGTCGCGACCGCCAGGACCGCGCTCAACAGGAGAATCTTGGCCGGCCTTACCGTCAGGCCCGCCTGATAGATAAATTTTTGCAGGCCGCCCACCCACGACCATTGCAGCAGAATGCGATTGAGCAGCGGCACAGTGCTGAGCATCTCGTCGCGGACCAGCTTCAGGTCCGGCGAGTCGCTGCCGCGGCGCTCCGCCATCCGGACGGCGTCCAGCCGCTGACGGATCACGTCCCCCTTCGTTCCGGCTCCGGCGGCCATAAACCAGACGCCAAAGACAAGGCACATCGTTGTCAGGAACGCTACGATTGAAACGAAAAGTGCCATACAAGTCCCCTCAAAGCATTTGACCGACTTCAAACATTGACGAAGGAAGATGAATGCCGCTGATGCTAAGCCGCTCGGCGAACTTCGGCCGAATTCCCGAAGGCTCGAATTCGCCCAGCACCTCTCCGGTGTCCCGCACGCCGCGCTTCCGGAAGGAAAAAATATCCTGCATGGTAACAATCTCGCCTTCCATGCCGGTGACTTCAGCCAGGCTGATCATTTTGCGCGTGCCGTCGCTGAGGCGGGATATCTGGATTACGACGTCAACCGCCGAGGCGATCTGGCGGCGTATCGCGTTCTCCGGCAGGTTCAAGTTACCCATGGCGATCATGGTTTCCAGACGGCTTAGAGCGTCCCGCGGGCTATTGGCGTGGATGGTGGTCAGTGAGCCGTCGTGGCCCGTGTTCATTGCCTGCAACATATCCAGCGCTTCCTCCCCGCGCACCTCGCCGACGATAATGCGGTCGGGGCGCATGCGTAAGGAGTTGATCAGGAGTTGGCGTTGGGCCACGGCTCCTTTGCCTTCGATGTTCGGAGGGCGCGTTTCCAACCGCACCACGTGATCCTGGTTGAGCTGCAATTCCGCGGCGTCTTCAATGGTGACAATCCGCTCGCGGTTGGAGATGTAGGAAGAAAGCGCGTTCAGAAACGTGGTCTTGCCGGCTCCGGTGCCGCCCGAAATCACGATATTCAGCCGAGCCTTCACGCAGCCTTGCAGGAGCTCCAACATCGGCTGCGTCAAAGTATTGTTTCGCACCAGGTCATTTGCCGTCAGCCGGTCATGTCCGAAACGCCGGATCGACAGGTAGGGGCCGTCCACGGCCAGAGGAGGAATAATCGCGTTTACGCGGGAGCCGTCGGCCAGCCGGGCATCGACCATGGGCGACGATTCATCCACGCGGCGGCCAATCGCCGCCACGATGCGATCGATGATGCTCATCACGTGCTCATCGTCGCGGAACTGTATGGGCGTCATCTCCAGGATGCCCTTGCGCTCGACGTACACGTGCTTATAGGTGTTCACCAGGATGTCGGAGATCGTGGGATCGGCAAGGAGCGGTTCCAGAGGTCCCAATCCAAACACTTCGTCGAGTACTTCCTGCGCCAGCCGCTCCCGTTCCTGCAGGGTCATGGGCGTCGACTCGCTCACGACCAGCGCTTCCAGAATCACGCCCACCTCGCGGCGAACGTCTTCCCGCCGGACTTCATTGAGGCGGTTGAGATTCAACTTCTGAATCAGCCTGCGATGAATGGCGATCTTTACGCCCGCGAAATCGGTGCGGGCCGCCGGAATGGGTGTTATGGACATTTCTGCTTACCTCTTTGTCTGAAATGAGAAAAAGCTGCTGACGGTATTTTTCTTTTCCGCAGGGCTTGCACTGAGCCCGGCCAGCTCGGAAGCCAACTGGCGATAATGGCCCGTCAAACTGTTGTTATGATTTTCGATCAGCGGCGTTCCCAGGTTTACGGACGTGCTGGCTTTCCTGAAATCATTGGGCAGAAACGCCGAAATGGGACGCTTGAGGCTTTTCTCAATGCCCTTCAGCGTTTCTTGATCGCCCTTGTGCCACCGATTGATCACAATTCGGACCTTATTCGGACTGATCCCCAAACCATCCAGGGCGGACAAACGGCGCTCCAGATTCCAGAGCGACGGCACATTCGTCTCCGCCACCAGCAGAATTGCCCGCGAGCTTCGCAGCAAGGTATCCGAGACGAATTGCGAGCCCACGTCCGCCAAAACAACATCAAAGGATGCGTGCGCCACGTTGGCTACGCGATCCAGCAGCGCCGGCGGAATCGATTTCCACTGCTCGGGATGCAAGGCGCCTCCGAGAAGCTCTAGCTTCGTGCGGTGCGCGGTGAGCAGCCCGCTAAAAAAGTGGCTGTCGAGCCGCTCGATATTTTCGATGGCATCTCGAATCCCAAAGCGCGGATGCAAATCGAGCAGAAGATGGGCGTTTCCAAGCGGCTGCGCCAGATCCAGCAGGACAACGCGCTTACGCGCGAACGTGGAGAGTTGCACACCCAGGTTTACGGCCACGGTCGTCGTCCCGACCCCGCCCTTCGATCCCATCAACACAACCAGCCTAGCGGTCGATTTACCTTCCGCGGACGGGCCCTCTTCCCGGAGCTTTTCCAGGATGGGTCGCAGGGATGCAGGCGTCACGGGCTTGTAGACAAAATCCTGGACCCCGCTGCGCATGGCGTCCAGCAGCAACTCCGGACCCGGCGGGTTGACCGCCGAACAGGCAATCAATCTCACCGCGGGCCGCAACCGCCGCAGCTGAGCGGCGAAGGCGAAGGAAAGTTCTGGCTCGCGCGCAAGGTCCAGAAACACAATGTCCGGAATTGTTTCTCCCTGCTCCACCTGGTCTCCAGGGATCGTCCACTGCTTCACCGAAGCGACCAATCCAGTTTGCTGCAAGCCGGCCAGTATTTGACCGGCCGTCTCGACGTCGCTGCTTGCTATTGCCGCCGTTAGCATAAATCTCGCTGTCTCCAACAAAACCGAACAAAATCAGATCGGATGTTCATGAGCATCGCTTCATTGTTTGACCGGGCCCTTGGGTTTCTCCTGCGGGGCGGGTCCGATAAACGGCACCGGCCACGCCGGGCCGGCAGGCACTTCGGCTGGCTGCAACCCGTGCACCACACGCGGGGTAACCAACACTAACAATTCGTTGTGGCTCCGGTTCAAGGAATAGCTTTGGAACAGCTTGCCGAGCAGCGGAATATCGCCGATGCCGGGGATTTTCGATAATTCCTTGGTCACCTGGTCGTTGATCAGACCGGCGATGGCAAAGCTCTGCCCGTCCTTCAAGTCCATTTCAGATTCCACTCTTCGAGTTGAAAGCGCGGGGATGGTGAATCCTGAAATAGTGACCGCGTTTGTGAAATCAAGCGAGCTGACTTCCGGGGCCACTTTCAGATGAATGGTCCCATCCGCCATCATCGTCGGCGTGAAGGTCAATCGTATGCCAAATTCCTTGAACTGAATGGTGATTCCCTGGGAACCGCCCACCGCCGTCCCCTGCAGGACAGGATACGGAAACTCGCCGCCCGCGAGGAAGCTGGCTTCCTTGCCGGAGGCCGTGAGTAAGTTCGGCTCCGCCAGGATCTGAAGAATGTTTTGTTGTTGGAGCGCCTCAATGGTGGCGCCGAGATTGATGTCCGGCCGGAACAGGAAGACGTTGAGCAGATTGTTCAATGTAAAGGTAGTGGTTAGACCCGAGGTTGGTCCGGAAGATGATCCCGTGGTCGATGAACTGGTTGCGCTCGAGAGGTTGGGAGGAGAAAACTGCTGGGTCGAGACGGTGCCGATGTTCTTGCCGCCCGGCAGGAGGAAATTGATTCCGAACTGGTTGAGCAGCGTTCGGTCCACCTCGGCGAATTTCACCTCGAGAAGGATATCGCTCGTGGGCGGCAGGGGAACTTCCATCAAGCTGGTTACCTTGGGCGTGGCGGCTTTCAAGAATTCGAGGATTTTGGCCCCTACCTCGGCGGACGATACCTTTCCGGAAATCATCACGACGTCGCCTGCGCCCTCCAGCTTCACGGGTTCCGAGGGAAACTCCTCATGAATTTCTTGGGCTAAGGCCAGAATATCGATGTCCACGGACACTTCGAAGTTCTGGGTCTGCTCGTTTTCGTCCCAAATCAGAAGAGAAACTCCACCAGGCGCTTTTCCGTTCAGCACAACCTGATAGGGACTAACCACGTTGGCCTCCGCAATCGACGGGTCGGCCAGCGAAATCCGCTTGATCCGCGTGGGAGAGGCGATCACCAGGGATCGCCCGACCAATAGATGCAGGACCTGAGGCAATTCCGCCGGAGCCGGCGCGGGGGCGGATGCGGCCGCACCTTGCGCTTGTCCTGCGGGTACCGGCACGGGCTGCGCCTTGGCAGAGGGCACGCCGAGAGATATCAGCAGGGCAGGAACAGCCAATCGTCTGAGGAACCTTGTACTAAGTAAGCTGCTTCGTATCGCCATCTGATTCTCCCGTGTGCCTTTCACTGGTTTGGAAAACTCTTGGTTTCGCGCTTATCGCCCACGATGATCTCGACCGTGTACGGCGCAACAATAATTGGCTTTGGCGGCGCGACACGCCGGCCAGCCGTCTCGGTTTTTGGCGGTGGCGGCGCACTCCCGCCGAAAAGCACCGCCTGGAGAACCGGATCGGGAGCCGCCGTTCCATCGTCAATGGTGTTTCGCAGGGCCAGTTGGATTTTTCCTTCCGTGCTGGCCATGGTCAGTCTTGCGGCATCTTCGGGCGTGACTAATAGCGTGACGACGGGGACCGTCTGCGGCTTGCCGTCACGATCCTGTTCGATCGTTTGACCGGCGGCCAGAACCCGAACGTTTTCGAGAATTGTTCGCGTGATGTTTTCATTTCCATTCTGGTTCGCGCCAGGAAGTTGGCCGGTAACCAACACGTCCACGGACGTTCCCGGCGTAACAAATCCGGCGACACCCACCACGTCGTTGACGGCAACGGAGACGGCTCTCATTCCCTCCGGAATCGTGGCTGGGAGGCCCGCGCCGGCGCTCCTGGGCGCCAGTTTGGCCTCAAGAATCGGTTCATTGGGAGCGACTTGCGTAATGACGGCGCGATCGACGCCGTCCTCGACCCGGGTCAGCATTCCGGGGATGGTGGCGTTACCCGGCCAGGGAATTGCCCGAATGTTCGAAGCAGTGAGCCGGGTTCCAATCGGTAACGCAACGTCCGCCACCACAACCTCTTGCATTGAAATGGGGTGCGTCGCCGCCGCCATCTGCAGTTGGCGATACACGAACATGCTCGCCAAAAGCGCCACAACAAAAGCGACCAGCAGGCCGACGATTAGCCGATTCCTGTTCATACCAGCGATCTCCTATCCGTCTTTCACTGCGCAAATCGACTGAGAACAAAACAAATGAATGTAGCCAGCGCCGCGGCTACCCCGAATGGAAGCTTCAGCAATCCAGGGTTGTCGATGGTGATTTGCGGATTTCCGCGCCATCCGAAGACCAGAAAGCCCCGTACGAGCACCACGATGTTGCGCAGCGTGGCGACCACCCGTCCTGCCTGCATCATGGTCAAAACCGCCATGACTCCCGATACAAGAACACTCACAAACAGGACCACGAGCATGGCCCACGGGCCCAGAAGAGCGCCCACCGCGCCCATCAATTTCCAATCCCCGGCCCCCAATCCGCGCAGCAAAACCAGGGGCAGCAGGATCGCCAAGGCCAGTCCGGCGCCCTCGAGGCTGGTCGCAACTCCATGCCACCTGCCAAACACCAAGTGCACGCCGACTCCAAGGAGAAAACCGGACACTGTGAGCCAATTGGGAATTTTGCGCGTGCTCCAATCGAGCCACCCGGCGCAAACGGTGAACGACACAGTAAGCGCCCAGATCAGCAGCACGGCATCCATCGCGGCATTGTGGTGTCCAAAGGTCATTGTTTCCGCATACTCGATCCCGCGTTCCAGACAACTACGTCGTGGTGGAACTCATGTTGGCCGCTGCATTTGAAAACGCCGTTACCAGCAGACCGGCTAAATTCTGCATTGCCGCTATCGAACCAAACGCAATCAACGCGGCCACCAATGCATATTCCACGACATCCTGGCCATGTTCCTCTTGCCACAATTTTTTCAGTGTCGTTCCCATTCTCGTGTCTATGGCCGGCAGCGACCGCTCGATACTTCCTTACGTACTAAGTAGCCGTCGTCAGGGAAGTTCCCAGGGACGTGAACGCCGCGTTGATTGCAGTCGCGAGGGAGTTCATCCCCGCTGTCGCTGCCAAGGCAACCAGCGCCACGAGTAGGGCGTATTCGATAAGGTCCTGACCTTCTTCTTCCTTCCAAAGGCGCTTCAGAAGCTTTCCCATGTTTGTTTCTTCTCCCCAATCTGGTTTCGCGACAGGGACATACTCGCCCCTCCCAACGAAATCCGGAGCGTCAGCACTCTGCACTGCCCAACGCCCCGGGACACGCAAATTTCGCTCGGGCGCAATGGATTAGGTAGTAGCGGTTGTCAGGCTGCTTCCCAGGGTCGTGAACGTCTTGTTGATCGCGGTTGCCAGAGTATTCATTCCAGCGGTCGCCGCCAGGGCAACCAGGGCTACGAGGAGGGCGTACTCGATAAGGTCCTGTCCTTCCTCTTCCTTCCAAAGGCGCTTCAAAAGATTCGTCATCTCGGTTTTCCTTTCCGTGTGTGGGCGTTGTGCGACTGGGGCGCGAGTCGCTTCTACTTGTATTGCACATGAGTTGCCATCGAACCACGCCTTGCCGCGTAATGTAAGTCATTACTTTACTGATAGTTATAGCAGTGTTGCGGCCGGCTCCCGTTCCCCTGCCAATTCGACGCCCCAACCGTTACTCTTTGGAGGCACCACCATTCCAGAATCATTTCCGTTTGGTGACACATGGACGATAAGGAGGAAGCGGCAGGACAAAGCGCTGATTTCGAAGGAGATCTTTGCGTCACAATCCAATCTGTCTGCGGGAAACAGGTATTTCAGCGGTCATCTTCGGGGTTGTGCAATATGCTTGGGCCGGGATATGCCCTGGAATGCGGGCAGCAGGTGCTGCCGGGCACCCCGAAGACCTATAAGATTAAAGCCTTGTCCTCTGCATACACTTGCTTAGGTTGTAGTTACGCTCGTAAGGGACGTGCCCACAGCCGTAAACGCCGCGTTGATCGACTTTGCTATCGCATTCAGTCCCGCAGTCGCCGACAGGGCAACCAAGCCTATGAGCAGAGCGTATTCGACAAGATCCTGGCCTTCCTGTTCGTACCAAAGACTCTTCAGAGAATTGGTCATCTCGTTTTTCCTTATGTTAGGCGCTGCGACGGGGCGCGAGTCGCTTCGCACTTGTACTGCAAATAAGATGCCATCAACAATATCCCCCCAGAAAATGTAAGTCATTTGTTTACTTTGCTATAGAGGAGCTATGCAAACCAACCGTTACCCATTGGAGGCGCCACGCTTCCACAATTATTTCCGTTTGATGACACCTTCCAAGATCAGGAGGTCCGCAATGCGGGAGCGTCCCTGCCGCTGATAATAATCGCCAATGCCGCAACCGGCACCGCAGCGATGAGGTCCACCAGATAGTGGTTTTCAAGTAACAGGATCGCCGGAATCAGGAGAACATCGAAGGCCATCAGTACCACCAGCAATCGCTTCCATCCGCGCAAAAACCAGAGCGCGATCAGCGCTTGGACGAGATGCATGGACGGCAATGCAACATAGTAGTCCGGCCCAATTGCGCTAAGCGACCCCAGGCGAGCTCTTTCCAGTGCTTCCAAAACCATTCGTTGCAGATGATAGACGACCCGGCCATCGGGAACCACGGAGAAATGGTCGACGCAGGACGCGTAGGGGCCTGTTGCAGGCCATAGATAGAAACACGCCAAGGCAACGTAAAAGCCGATCAGTATCGTCCCGACGTATTGCAGCGCCCGCCGGCGGCCCTCGGTGAGCGCCAGAATTGCCAGGCAACCACCCGTCTGTGCGAATATTCCGAGATAAATCACTTCCATCCAGGGGACGGACCCGGGCCATCGTCCGATGAAGGCATGAGCCAGACCGGAAACCGAATAGCCGCCTAGCAGCGCGGAATCCCATCGCATCAAAACAAATTCAGCGGTGCCGTCGTAACGCAAAGCCGCGATGGCATCGTTATATGCGGATATGACGATGGCTCCCGCGAATAGGTAGGCCGCGGGCCAGAACAGATCGGACGCCATTTTCAAGAGACCGGAGTGATTTTCCTCGGCCCGATCCTTGACTTCGAGCATCCCAATGGTAAAGCCGGAGGCCAGCAGCCCAACACGGATTCCCATTATCAAGATCAATATCGCGACCATCGGCAAAAGGAAGAGGAACCGTACCTTCTGCCGGGAATAGCGCCGGAACAATGGACCCACGGAATCGGCCAGCGGCGCCCCGATGAGGTACAAAATTACCCCTCCGATGGTGGACTCCAGAACGAGGAAAACCCAATAATCCCGGAAGAACTCCGCCCAGGCAATGCGAAGTGGCAACCCGGCCGCCCGCATGACTGGCACTAGCATCACTGCCATCAGCAGGGTCGCCCAATAGTGCACACTCATGCCCCGGTGTTCCCTTCGAGGAAACACGGCCGCCAATTCAGCCACGGAGCACCCCGTCAACGTGCAGAGAATTCACCGATTCACAGTGGACGGCGACTTTCCGGATACGCTGTGGAATCGGATTCATGATCCTCCCAGGCCCCCTTCATGATTTTGCGCGATGGGAACTTCCCGCCGCTGCGGCAGATCGCTTTGCCGCCGGACGAACAGCACGCTGCCCTCGTCCACATAAACCTTCTTCCAATCGGGAAGCTGGGTCAGAAGCGTCGAAAGGGCCTCGCCAGGCAACAACAGGCAGGACTGAATATTGTACTTTTCGAGTACGTCGAGAGAGCCGGGTTTGAGGTTCATGAGCGCGACCTGGTCCGAAAATACGCCCGCGCGCTCATATACTTCGGTGCGGCCGTCAATGAAGACCTTGTGTTCCGGGCCGCGCGCCCAAAGCAGGTAGCCGCCGAACTGATAGCTGTTATACATGGGGTCGGGAACGGAGTGCGTGTCCAGGTACTGGACGGCTCCGGCCGGAAAGTTCCCTTCCACGGCGCGCATGTAATCGTTTTGCGAAGGGAAATACCACACCATGACTCCAACCAAGCCCAAAATAATGGCGGCGTTCAGGGCGTATACTTCTTTTGCCCGCTCATATTTCGGTAGCCAACGCGCCAGGATCACGGCAAACAGTGGGGCGGAAAAGGCCACAAATAGCGCCAGAAATCGCACATGCATACAGGCCATCGCCGTGCCGAACAGGAAAAGACCCAGCTCTTCCAGCCGCCACCTTGGGCGCGCTAGCACCTGCGCCACCAGGAACCCGAGCAGCAGAACCAGGAACAATTTATCGCCCGGGAGGTTGAACGCCATGGATTGCCACTCCTGCACGTTGGCAAGACCCATAGGCGAGGAGCCTACGATGAACGGGAACTTCGCGAGACCCGCGCCGTAGGGAGTGATCAGCGTCGCGAACGCCGAAAGCAGGAAAGCCATCGTCAAATGGCGGCGTTGCTCCGCGCTCCAGAGTTGCGTCTCCAGGCTGCCCAGGCGAAGGTTCACCAGGCCGCTTCCCAGATACACGGCGATCGTCCCCAGGCCGATGATCCAGGAACCGTGCGTATTGGTCCACACCAGCAGCAGTAGAGGCAGCAGCCAGACCACTCTCCGCTTTCCCTGGCGGAACTTTTCGAGAACGATGAGTGCCAGAATCAGATACAGATAGCCCAGCATCTGCGGGCGCAGGTTGAACCAGTTCGCCAGATTCAGCAGAATCGCCGTGGCCAAAAACCCGGCCTTGGGATTTCCGCAGCGGATGGTCGTGAAATAATAAAGCGCCAGCGCGAACGCGCTTCCGAGAATGATCAGCAGCGCTCCTAGTCCGCGCAGTCCCCCAACCCCATACGCTGCGGCAAGCACAACATCGCCCAGCCACTCGTAGGCCAGCCAATGCTGGCCCGCGACGGTAAAGGAATATGCCTCGGTCGTCGGCCAATGGTGCGTGGCCAGGATGGTTTGGCCATACTTGATATGCCACCAGAGGTCCGGGTCCACATTGAACGAGCGCAACCAGAAAAACACCCTCGCGATCAAGCACGTTCCCAGCATGGCCGCAAACGAGAAGATCATCTGGGGAGCCGAGGCTTGCGCAAACACACTTGTGTAGGCAGCCGGATCGGAGACGCACTCCTGAGGAGAACCTTCCATCGGCATCGTGAGCAACCTAGACATTCGCGGCTCGCCGCGCCATCACCGCGTATTGAGCTCCCACGGGGCACCAGCTCAGGGACGGTTCCAGGGGACGAAACCATGCCAGAAGACGCGGGAAGAACACGATGTAATCCCGGCGCAAAATCTTCAGTCCACTCTGCAAAACGTATCCCTTGGCTTCCGCCGTGGGCAACAGGATGGCATCGTCGTCGAACGCGCATTTCGACACGGCCCACCGCGTCAGCGGATTCAGCGGATTGTGTTCCACAACGATCAATATTCCCTGGGCCGCCAGCCGGTCTCGAAGGCGCGCGATGACCTCCTGCCGCTGATCCGGCGCCACGTGGTGCATCACGTTGGTGACCACGATCAAGTCGTACTGGCGATTGACCTGGCTCCACTCGGATGTGAACGTTCCCTGCGCCCGGAGATCGCCATCGACTTTGGCGATGCTCGCATCGGAAATGTCATATCCGTCCACCGTGGCCCCGGGAAAGGTTTGCTTCATATGCCTGGAAAGCATGCCCACCCCGCAACCGTAGTCCAAAATCCGCCCGGAAAACTCGCCGCCCATTCTCCGGGCGATATAGCGGGCTTTATAGCGCGCGAAATACTCGGAATCTTCTCCCGTCACTCGGACGTTTTCACTGTGAACGCGCTGGTAGTTGTCGGCGAATTGATCGAAGTTGCTCATCGAATCTCCGTTAGCGGCCCCAGCGCCGGCCGGCCGCCATTTTCACTTCCGGCCGCAGCGCGCCGGCCGCGTCCCCGGCCTCAAATCCCATTCTTTCCCGGACAACGTAGAGCGGGCGGCGCTTGGATTCGCCGTAAATCCGTCCCACATATTCGCCGATGATTCCCATGCAGATGAGCTGGACCCCGCCCACAAACCAAATGGCGATTACCGTACTCGTCCATCCGCGTACCAGCCCGTTGGTAAAGATCCTGTCGAACAAAGCGACCACGATTTCAACCAGCGCGATTCCCGAGGCCGCAAAACCGATCCACGTCGCCAGCCGCAGGGGCACGGTCGAAAAGGAAAAGATGCCGTCCATCGCGAATCGCAACATCTTGAAGAACGAGAATTTCGTGTGGCCCGCGAGGCGCGCCGCGCGCCGGTAAGGAACCGCAACCTGCGAGAAGCCCAGCCAGCTCACCATGCCGCGCACGAAGCGGTCCCGCTCCGGCATCGCCAGCAGGGCGTCCACCACCGCGCGATCCATCAGGCGGAAGTCGCCCGTATCGAGCGGAATCGCCGTGTCCGACAGACGGTTGATCAGCCGGTAAAATAATTTCGCGGTTTCCCGCTTGAACGCGGTCTCCCCGTCGCGCTCCGCGCGAACTCCGTAGGCCACGTCGTTTCCATCCAGCCATTTTTGAACGAACTCCCGGATCACCTCCGGCGGGTCTTGCAGGTCGGCGTCAATGATCACCACCGCATCTCCCCGGGCATGCTCGAGACCGGCGGTAATGGCCACCTGGTGCCCGAAATTCCGGGAAAAGCGGACCACGCGAATCCGCTCGTCGCGCATCTGCATCTCGCGCAACACATCCGGCGTGGAATCCGTGCTGCCATCGTCCACATAGACAATTTCGAAGTTGGGCGAGATGCCTTCCAGCACGGCTCGCAGGCGGCTGTTGGTTTCGCGCAATACGTCCTCTTCATTGACGCACGGGACGACCACGGAAAGCATGGGGCGCGCGCCGCCGGATTCCGCGAAATCGCGCAGCACGGGAGCCCGAACGCCCATCATCATTTGCCATTTCACGATGCTTCCTCCTTATGCCCGCGGAGCGAAGACCGCGCCGCTCGCAACAAACCCCGCAGCGCAATCCGTTCTTCGCTCACTTCAAGGGCCGAGAACATTGCGAAGTCCATTTCCGCTTGTCGACGCCGCGCTGGAAAGCTCCCCGCCCGGGGCCTGTGATCCCCCTCGCCGCACAAACAAGACGCTGGTTGAATCTTCATAGGTTTTCTGCCAGTCCGGCAAGGCCGCCAGAACGGTTGTCAGCGGCTCGTCGTGCTCCAGCAGGCACGATTGGAACCCATATTTCTGGAGAACCGAGAGCGCGTCGGGCTTGATATTCATGACCTCCAGATAATCGGCTAAAACCCCATTGCGTTCGTAGAGCTCGCTCCGGCCGTCCATGAACACCTTGTGCTCCGGCCCGCGCGACAAAATCAGATACCCTCCAAAACCGTACGAGTTGTACATCGGGCCCGGCACCGCGTGGTGGTCGAGATATTCGACCGCGGCCACCGGATAGTTTTTCCCCACGTTTCGCAGCAGATCGGACTCCGAGGGAAAATATCGCACGATGATCACAAGAATGATGCCCATGAACAGCGCGTTCAGAACGTAGCGGTCCCCGGCGCGATCGTAGGAAGGCACCCAACGCGCCAGGATGGTCCCCATCAGCAGCGCAAAAACCGGCACAAAAATCAGCAGAAAGCGAATGTGCAGGCAAGCCACCGTCGCGGCAAACAGGAAAAGACTGAACTCTTCCAGGCGCCACCGGAAGCGATAGACGACCTGTAGAACGATAAACCCCAGCAATAGGATCAGGAACAGCTTGCCCGCGGCCATGTTGAACGGCATGGGCCGCCACTCGAGGACATTGGCCACGCCCAAAGGCCTGGAAAACGCGACCTCAAACGGGTATCTGGCAAGGCCAGTTCCGTAGGGTGTGATTACCGTGGCGCAAACGCAAAGCACAAAGACGCTTGCCAACAAAAGGCGGTCGGAGGAATTCCAGCGCCGGGCTTCGATGTCGCCGATGCGGAATTCCATCAGCCCGCTGGCAAGATAAACTCCCATCACGCCCAGACCGATAATCCACGATCCGTGCGTGTTCACCCACACCAGCATCAGGATTGGCAGCGCCCACACGCCGCCGCGCTTGCCCTGCCGGAAACGCTCCAGAACGATGAGCGTTAGGATCAGAAACAGATAACCCAACATCTGCGGGCGAAGATTGAAAGACACGCTGGCCAGCGCAAGCAAGCTTGCCGCGGTCAGGAACGCCGCCTTCGAGTTGCCGCAGCGAATGGCCGCCAGCGCGTACAAGGCAACCACAATTGCGCCGCCAAGAATGATCAACAAAGCCTCCAGCCCGCGCATTCCTCCGATTCGATACGTTGCCGCCAGCAGCACGTCGCCCAGCCATTCATACGCCATCCAGGGCCGCCCGGTCAGCGTCAATGAATAGGCATCTTTCGTGGGCACGTGATGGGTTGCCAGAATGAATGCCCCTTGCTTGATGTGCCACCAGACATCGGGGTCCACATAAAACGTTCGGGCAATGGTCGCCACCGCGCCCACCAGGACAGCTCCCAGCATCGCCGGAAAAGAAAAAACTTGCCGCCACAACGTCGCCCGCTCGACCGTCTGTGACCGCGCATCCCCTTGGGGTGCCAGGCCGCCGGCCAGCGGAAAGCCTTCCAGCCCGGGTTCGATGATTTCAGAGTCGCTCATAAATATGCGTCGAAGCCTCTATGCTGCCGCTGTGCTGCGCGAACAACCGTTTCGGCGTCCTTCGCCAGGCGCCCTATCCTGATAGGAAAGAGGGAGGCCAACATGTCGCCAATTGGTGACACTCACTGATGGCCCGGCTCCTCGCCTTCTTCCGCTGGGAAAATGACCGCCCATTACCGCCCAAGGAATCCGCTCCTTGCGAAGAAGCTCTCTCCTGCGACAGACGTAAATCAGCGGTTGGCACGAATGCCCGTAATTTATAGGCAGTTTTGAGTCCAAATCGGGCCGCTGGCGTCCTGCCGCAGGTGGCGGAACTGCCGCAGTACTGAAAACGGGCTTCGTACACTGGCGATGCTTTCTCCAAGCTGGAGAATCTTTTCAACCTCGATATGCCCAAGCAGCGTCGCGGCTTGCGCGATGTGCTTGATCTTTTCCGGCAAGAGGCCCATCACGCGGGCACAAGTAGAGTCCACCGCCACCGGATCATCCCCCACGATCAGCACCCCTGTGGACTTCAATGCGCCCTGGATGGGGCCATTTCCTTCCATTCCCACGATGCCGTCGACGATCGCGAAATCCGGCCGTATCGCGGCATTAATGTCCAGAATGGCGCGATCGATGCCCGCCCAGTGCAGCACATTCTTGGGCCATCCATAGCATCCTCCCGGCACCGTCCCAAACATGTTCTTCAGGGAGAGCGTGACGCCGGCCCAATGGTGCGTCTTTAGCTTGGGCATGGACACGAGAAAATCGGCATGACGCACGGTTTTCGGGAAATAGAGCTCCTTCAATCGGGAGGCGCGCGTCTTCAACACCACGCGCTCCACGTCGTCGACGTTCAAATCGACGAAGAGCTTCGCCAGCGGCCCCACATAGTCCCGCAGGCGCATGGATTCCAGGATCGCTTGTGAATCGCGATCAATTCCTGACCCGTCTCCGATGAGCACCTCCGCCGCTCCCAAACGCAGAAAGGCCTCGCGAGCGGCGGCGATCACGGCTGGATTGGTGTTGGTCGTGCCTTGGGGATCGATCGCGATAAGATTCGGCTTCAACAGCACCACTTTTCCGCGCACCGGCGGATCAAACTCGCGCAAGGTTTCGTGGAGGACGGCGGCGACATCGGCCTGATAGGACAGGACGCGCCGGATGGCCACCCGCGAAGGCGGTCGCACGAACGGGGGCAGCAGAGCTGGGGCTTCTCGCGTCATCGGTCACGTACGCGTGGCGGACATCCCATCCAACCACCGGGAACTCTCGCTGAACGCCAGCGTTGTCCAGGCCGCGGCTGAGACGCTCCACGGAAGTTTCGCCGATGGATGAAAGTCATGGAGATTTTCCGCCAATGCGCTCTTCGATCTGCCATACACGCCCAGACCGATATGCGACAGGGCCAGCGACTCCGGGCTTCTGACCGTGTCTCGATTGCTCTCCAGCCAGGCGAGACTCTGGCGGTTTTCGGGGCGCTGCGCATTCTCCCGCAGGGCCACAAGAGCCCAAACGGTCGGCCCGATTTGCGGCTGGCCCGCGACCCCATAAACCCTGGGATTGCCGCAATTCCAGCCGCCTCCAGGGCACATGCGGTCGTACAGCATCGCCTCAGCGAGCTTGTATCGCCAGGTCAGGTCGGAGGCAGGTGTCTTCGCTTCACGGCGTTGGACGATCATTGCGTAACACGTCGGCTCCACCCAACTGGCGGTATGCGGAGTCCAGCTCCAGCCGCTAAAAGAAGCATTCTGCGCGTTGATTCCCTTGCCGACGGCCAGCTTTCGAGCCATCCTCCACCAGAAACCGGAGTCGCCTGGCCGGTCGTCGTTCAGCCAGCGCAACCCCCGGACGAGATTCCCTGCGTATTCTTTCTGTGATTGCAATGCCCAACAGGCAAGGGAGGTGACCCAGCATCCCTCCCGGTCGCCGGAAGCCGCGGGCCAACCGCCGTTTTCCAGTTGGGCATCCACAAGGAATCGCATCCCGCGATCCAGGGCATCCGGTGCAGCCGCGCTGGAAGGAAACTCCTGAAGCGCAAGCAATGCCCAGGCCGTGGGCTCGACGCGGCTCTCATGCCCGGCTTGAAACGCCCAGCCGCCATCTGGGTTCTGGTTCTCTCGCAGGAATGGCAAACAAATCCGTTCGACAAAAGACGCCGCCTCGGCGCTTGCGGCATTGCAGTTGATGCCGGGGATTGAAGGACTGGGCTCCATGTCAGGAAAGGGTCATGTCACATCACTTGTCTGGCGGCCGGAAACTTTTCGACTCGATTCGCTTCATGATCCGGTTCTTCGTTCTGGCTGATTTCCAGCTGGTTAATCAGCCTGTGCAGGTAACCCCGAGCCACGCCCAGGGACCGGGCGCTCTCCGCCTTCCGCCATCCGCAGCTCCGCAACGTGCGGATGAGAAGTCTCCGCTTGAACTGCCGGACCTCCTCTTCATAGGAACCGTTGTTGAGGAGTGGTTCTTCACTGGTGCTGCGAATGGCCGGAGGAAGATGGCATATGTCCACGGTTTGACCTTCGCATAGCACTACGGCTCGCTGCACCGCGTTCTCCAGCTCCCGAACGTTCCCCGGCCAGCTATATTCCTCGAGCACTCGCAACGCAGGGTGCGAAAATCTCTTGGTTGTTTTATTGAATTGTTGCGCTGACGACAATAGAAAGAGCTGCGCGAGAAGCCGGATGTCGTCGCGACGCTCCCGCAGCGGCGGCAGATGCATCTGCACGACATTCAAGCGGTAGTAGAGGTCCTCGCGAAAAGTTCCCTGTTGAACCATCTCCGCCAGGTTCCGATTCGTCGCGCAGATCAATCGGATGTTGACGTTGACGGTTCCGCTGCTGCCCAGGCGCTCGAAGCTGCGTTCCTGTAAAACGCGCAGCAATTTCGGCTGCAAGCCCAGGTTGATATCGCCGATTTCGTCCAAAAACAACGTCCCCTGGTCGGCCACTTCCAGCCGCCCGCGCCTCATCGACAATGCGCCCGTAAAGGCGCCCTTCTCATGGCCAAAGAGTTCATCCTCAATCAAGGTCTCCGGCAGGTTTGCACAGGAAAATGCCACCAGGGGACGGGAGGCTCGCGGACTCGACTGGTGGATCGCACGGGCCAGTAACTCCTTGCCGGTCCCGGTTTCCCCGGTAATGAGAACGTTCACGTCGCAAAGGGCAATCTTCTGCGCCAGGGCAAAGAGTTCCTGCATGGCCGGCGATGTCCCATGCAGTCCATGGAGCTTCGCGGCGCCCAGCGTCCCGGCTCGCAGCCGCTCCAGTTCCTTTTCCGCCGTGCGAAACTTGAACGCTCGACGCAGGACCAGCCGCAGTTCGATCATGTTCGGCGGGCTCGTAACATTGTCGTAAGCGCCGTGCTGAATGACCGTGAGAATCAGGTCCGGGCTGTCTCCGTCGCAAAGCACCACGATGGGCGGGTGGAAGGGAGCCTTGCTCATCTCATCCATCATCGCCAGCCCCGCCTGGAAATCTCCCTGGCTGCGCGTCACCCGCAGATCGAGCATCACCACATCGCACCACTCGGCCAGATCGTCGGGGCGATCAAAGTTGAGTTGGTTGCAGGTGCGCGTTGCAAACCCGCTTCCAAGGGTTCGCCCTATGGCCTCTGCCAAACCCAAATCCTGCGTCAGGAAACAGACACGTACGGTTTCTTCCATTGATCGAGTCTCCAAGCGCGTAGCGCACGGACCATTTGCATTACAGCTGGGGGTGTAAGTCCGTAACCTACAGGGTACGCGAGCGCAAGCAGGCTTCCAAACAAATATGTTTGTTGTGTTTTTCAGCCTAAGAGTAACTGTATATTTTTCTGTCAGTTGTCCTGAGGGTACCTGAGAGCTGTCTCCGAAAGGTGACACTCAATATATTTCATGTGCAAATGCATTGTCCATTTAAGGAAATACAGTGCTCACCACATTTGGAACACTGTGTCACTCATCGTGTACACCAAGGGCTCATCTTAATCCTAAATAATAGTTAACATTATTTATATCAATGAGTTATGGATCTATTCGGTATAAAATCTAGTGCTCAGGCGGTACATCCGATGGGATTCCAACCAGCACATCCACGGCGACCGGCTTCCCTTCCCGCATGGCCGGCTTGAATTTCCAGCGGCCGAAGGCAATTCGAGCTGCTTCGTCCATCTGTGGCACAATCCCCCGATACACCTGTAGTGCGTCGACGCTTCCATCTTCTCGCAACACCCCTTTCAGCACGATCATCTTATTGGCCTTCTCCGGCGGTACGGGCAAACGCTGAAAATCATAGCGAGAGTCCGCATTGGGGTCCGGTGGAACCAGGCCCGGTTGCAAATGCACAACCGCTGAATAAGGATCCGCTGGAGGGCTCGCTGCGGCTCCGGCTACCGCCTCTTGACAGTATTGCATGGTCCAGTTCGCGCCAGGCATGGGGAGAAAAATCGTGTAAATCTTGGCGCAGTTAAGCGCCCCGTAAACGTCAAGCCCACCCCCGCCCGTCGACCCAGCCGAGACAATAAAAGTGTTCTTGCGAAGCTTTGATACCAGATCAATCGGCACGGGATACACCATGCTTACGGCAAATCGTGGATCAAGACTGCCGGGTCCGGGCCCGATGGTTATGCCCCGGAAGTTGCCCCCACCCGTGGCAGCGCCGGCCCCAGCATCGGCGCCTGAGCTCAGACCCTCTCCGGTTCCCAGGCCCGTGCCGGTTGCCGAGCCACGACCATCGCCTCCCCCTCTTCCCCCGCTGCCGGAGCCAACCCCATTTCCAGTGTTTGTACCCAGCCCGCCGTTGCCGCCTATCGCCGATCGGGCGCTCCCGTTGCTCACTCCACTCTCGCCTTCGCTGACGGCGTTCCCGGGTCGAGCGTCTAGATCATTGCCAATGCTGACCGGCGCCGCGTCAGATGCGGCGGAACCCGTGGATTTTGATCCGGGCTGAGGCTGCGAAGAGGCCGGAGTGGAGTCGGGAGATATCGCGAAACGTCCCCGCGCCTCGCCATCGGGGAGATTTGCCGATGGTGCGGGCGGAGCAGGCGCTGGACTTAGAGACAAAAGAGTCTGCAGATCCGGACCGCGTGTTGGCACCGGGGAAAATTGGGGCGCCCTCGCCCCATCGGCTTGCAGTGTGGGGGCCTTGGGAGCTTGTATTTTCATGTCCGGCGGAGCTGGCCGCTGGGGTGCGGCTGTCGGAAGCGTTAGCTTCGCCAAATCCGTCGTCGGAGGGAGAAATGTTGGCGCGGGCTCGCTGATCTTCACACTGGGAGCCTTGGGCATATTGGGCTTAAGCTCCGATAGCGCCAGGTTGGGACGCGCTGGCTCCTTGGACTCAAGCTCTGGGAGAGGTCCTGCGTTTGCTGTTTGGACGATATTCGGGGCGGACACGAAGGCGCTCAAGACCGGCGGATTTTTCAGCGCCGGTCGCATGATGGTTTGAAATTTATTGGTCGGTTGCGGCGGATCGGAGAGAATCGCCTGCGGCCCGGGATAGCTGACGCCCGGGCTGCTGCGCGTCGGCGTCGTTGCCGATCCCTTTCGTCGGATGATCGATCCTCCGCCTTCGTAACCCTTGCCTTCGCTGCCGCCGCCGAGCCTGGGAAGATAGATGACTTGGCTCTCCGCGCTGGCTTCTTCGGCCTCCAGATCTTTTGTGCTTACGCGTGCGGATGCGCTGTAATAAATGGGCCCGAATAGAATCAAGCCCACAGCCAAACCATGCGCCAGCACGGAAAAGACAATTCCTCGACCCGGGAGGAGCGGTCGATCCACTTTCGGAAAGGAAAGCCGCAGAGCAGAGGAAGAGTTTGCTGGATCCCGCGAAGATGGGATCGACCGGTTCCGAATGTTGAGCGAAAGCAGCGCCATAACTTTAAGTACCTGTTAACCGTCTAGAGAGGAAACACAGAGTCGCAGTTTCGAAGGTAGCTCGTGTTTCTCGTAAGCGCCGAAACCACCGCACGGAACCTACCGTTCCTTCGAACTGACCGGTCAACTCGCAGCGCGCAAGGGTACACCTTCAACGCCTCAAAGCGCCACCTCTCCAGTACATGCACGTCCATTACCAACGGCTCGATCCCTCATGGCAAATACAGCGCCGATGCGAGGCACGCCTTGTCAAAGTCACTGATTGCGTACGCACCCTATGCCCCGAGTGCGAGATTTTGGTCACTGCATGGTATCCCTGCCCAAACTTGCCCTCTCAGGCTCCACTCCCATGACGCTTTTCCAGTGCGACAAATCCTTCGGTACCATCCAACTATGATTCTTGCGGCTATACGCTTACAGGCTTACCATTACCTACCTGACCTTGGTTTTTTTTCCAGGTGATCGGGCATCCTGATTGCCTTGCGATTTTTACCCGTAGAGGGCGGCTGTGCGCCAAACCGCATCTTCGCAGCATCCTTACGACGGCGAGCGTCGCCGTAACCTCCGGCAGAAACCGTCCTCGCTCATCTACGTCGAGATCGACTCAGATAGTGGGGGCATCCTGCTCAATCTCGGCGTTGGAGGTCTCGCTTTTCAAGCAGTCTCCAAGGTAAGCCGTAAAGAGGATTTGACTCTTAAGTTTCGCCTATCCGAAACCGCGCAGCCCATTGAACTTGCTGGTGGGATTGCCTGGCAATCTCTAACGCAAACAGAAGGCGGGGTTTACTTCGAAAATCTCTCTACCGGCGCGAAGCAGCAAATCGCCGAGTGGATCGCCCGGCAAGAAAATTCATATCAGCCGGCTATCCCATCCCCTTTTGAAGTCCCACGACCCATTCTTGCCGCTGAGGTGGCCAAAGCGACGCCGGCTTCCGAGGAACCTTTCAGGCATACGCAAACTGACAAGGTTGAAAAGATAGAATCGGTTGAGCATGTTCCCAAGCGACAGTGGGTGCTTCCGGAGTCCCTGCTTCCATCGCGGAGTGTTGCCATCGCGCCAGAGCCTTCTTCGCCCATGCCTGCAAAACTCCAAACCCTACGGCGCCGTCATTTGCCCCTCATAATGGCTGGCTCAGCGGCTTGCCTGTTGATTCTCGTGCTCATCCTGACCATCGCTCACTTCGCCGGGCAGCCCGGCCCGGGCTCCTTACAAACGGCTCCAGCAGTTTCACCCTCCGGCGGCTCCGTTTCGCAGACTCCAATTCCCGCCGGCCGGCCGGCCGTTCAAGAGTCCCCTGGCTGGCCATGGCCCGCCTTCCTCAAGGAGATCTTCCCGGGGCTCGGAGCCAGCACGAAAACGGACATCAACGCGAATCAAGCCGGCGTGCAGGTGTGGATATCCAAGCAGAGCGGATATTACTATTGCAGCGGAAGCGCCGATTTTCGAACTTCTCAGCCGGGATCTTTGATGACCCAATCCGAAGCGCTGCAGAGCGGTTATCAGCCCAGGTTGGGCGAGCTCTGCAACTAACCGCCCTTAGGCCCCCTGCCGCACGATTTTCTTCCACCTAAACTGCAAAGGCGGCATTGCTACAGTACTCCCAGGACGAACGGCAACCCACAGTCCCTCGCGGCAACTTGGTATGCGGTTCGGCCAAACGATTGCTACACAATAGTCGCATGCTCTTGTCAGCAGTTGGCGGTTGGGCGCTACTTGAAGCACACTCATCGCACGGGTATAATTTTGCGAATTTGAGGGCTGTTATGGAAGCCTCAACCATCGTACAGGCCATGTTATGACTCTCACCCTCGACAACATGGAAAAAACCGCCGTTTCCGATCGGCGCCGTTTCTCACGCGAGAAGGTCGTACAGACCATTTATGTTGAGCTGGATGAGGGCAACGGCGGAATCATCCTGAACATGAGTGAAGGCGGCTTCGCCGTGCAAGCCGCAATGGCACTGGTCTACGACGACTTGCCGCGCATGCGCTTCCGCTTGCCAAATTCCAAGAACTGGATCAGGGGAAAAGGAGTGGTCGCGTGGAAAGGCGAATCCAAAACCATGGCGGGCATCCGGTTTGTTGATTTGCCGGACGAATCCCGCGCGCTAATCGCCGAATGGATTATCTCGCGAGTTTCTGCGGACGTCGCCGCCCCTCCACCTGTGGAACTGCCGCCCGGCGCGCCCGCTCTCGATAATGGGAAAGACCCGCTTCATCAAAAGTCCGCTGGGGACGGCTCCTTGGAAAATTCGACTTCCCCTGGCAACGCCGTTGCCGGCCTGCATGGAGGCGAACCGGCGCACATCGCCGCCCGGTCGAGTGCCCGCATCTCCAGCGCTCCTGACGATTCGCCGTCCGAAAGCGGTCTCGGCCCCCGGCGTCCCAAGGTTTCCCGGTCCCAGCTCAAAAGATACCTCGTCGACGAACGTCATCGCATTCGCCTCTACGACCTTGTTTCCGAACACACCGAAAAACTGTGTGCCGCCCTTACCGAGAGCAATTTCCCCACGAACGTTCCGGTTACCAGCGAGGAATTCATCAGCCGCGTCCATCGCTACGAGGAACTCTCGGAAGAATTGGTTTCCATCTTTATTACCGGATGTTTTTGGGGAGAGAAAAATCAGGAGCTGATCTGGGTGAAGCTGTTGGAGCGCGTCGCCAATGCCGCGGGAGTGCACACGGGGTCCCCTCAGTGGGTCAGCTTGCAATCCTATCCGGCGCTCCTGCTGCTCTACGCCGGCGGAGTCGCGGCCATCGCCAATGAGAAGTACACCACCTTGGAATCCTTGCTGGTCAAGCCCAAGCTGATCACCCCGGATGGAGACTGCCGCGTGGTGGACCGCCTGAACACCGTGACGGTCATCGAAGACGAGAAGCTCAGCAACCTCTTAACCGGTAACGGGGAACGTCACGCTCCTTTGAGCGCCTACCTGTGCTCGTCCCTCCGCGACCGTTTCCGCGAGTTCATTCCAGCCGACGACGTTTATGACGATATCTTCGACCATTTTGAGTATATGTTTTCACTCGTCTGGATTGACGAGAATCCCATCGGCGCCAGCCTTGGTTGGATTCCATTAGGCCGCTTCGCCTGGCGGCATCTTCCCGGTCTTCAAAACGGCGCGAGCATCGTGGGCAGAATCAGCGCTGAGGTTTCCCAACAGGGGAAGGATTGGCCGGTATTCCGCGCCGGCCTGTTCGGCGGTTCCATGCAAAGATTCGTTTCCGCGCGAAACCGCGTGGCCACCTTCATGGCCTCGCAGCGATAACGCGCGCCTCACTGCCGGTTCATGGCGCTGGCGACGCACCCGGCCCCGAATCCGTTGTCAATGTTGACGACGCAGGTGTTGGAAGCGCAGCTGTTCAGCATCGCCAGCAATGCCGCCAGCCCTCCAAAACTCGCGCCGTAACCCGTGCTGGTCGGAACCGCAACCACCGGCGCGCCCACCAAACCCGCCACCACGCTCGGCAGCGCGCCTTCCATCCCCGCAACACAAATAATGATGCGCGCCGATTCCAGCTCGCGGCGGTGGTGCAACAACCGGTGCAGCCCCGCCACTCCCACGTCGTAGATGCTTTCCACCGCGTTGCCCATGATTTCCGCCGTAACCGCCGCTTCCTCCGCCACCGGAATGTCGCTGGTGCCTGCGGTGACCACCAGGATCGTCCCTCTGCCAGTGCGCCGTGAATTCCGCCGGATGCTGATGGCTCCCGAAAGCTCGTGATAGCGCGCCTGGCGCGTCAGCCGCCGTACCGCGCGGAAAATCCCGGCGTCCGCGCGCGTGATCAAAATGTTGTGTTTGGATGCGGGACGCAGCATGCCGCCGACGATCCCGGTGATCTGCCGCGAAGTTTTCCCGCGCGCGAGGACCACCTCGGCAAATCCCTGGCGAACGCCGCGGTGATGGTCGATCTTCGCGAAGCCGATATCTTCAAACGGCAGATGCCGCAGCCGCGCCAGCGCCCGCGGAACGGACAAACGTCCCCTTCGCACCTTCTCCAGAAGTTCCTGCATGTCCTGTTGGTCCATACCGTGGGGATCGCCAACCTTCAAATCACTTTGAGGACTTCGTTGAGAGAACCCTGCCGGTAACCTTCCAGATCCAGGGTCACATACGTGAATCCCGCTTGGCGCAAACGAGCCGCGATCGTCTGCGCCACCGCAAGCTGCAGGGCCTTCGGCAACTCCTCCGGTGATATTTCGATCCTCGCCAGTTCACCGTGGGCGCGCACTCTGAATTGACGGAAGCCCAACTCGCGCAGGACTCTTTCCGCGCGTTCGATACGCGAGAGTTTCGCCGCATCGACGGGGATTCCGTAGGGAATGCGCGAGGCCAGGCACGCCGAAGCCGGCCGGTCCCAGGTGGAGAGCCCCGCGCGCCGCGAAAGCTCTCGAATCTCCAGTTTGGTCATACCGGCGTCCAGCAGCGGCGCGATCACACGGTGTTCCCGGGCGGCGCGGTGACCTGGCCGGAAATCGCTCAGGTCGTCCGCGTTCACGCCGTACGCCACGGCGGCGAAGCCCCGGGCCTCGCGGAGTGTACCCAGCTCGCCAAAGAGCTCGTTCTTGCAGTGATAACAACGGTCCGGTTCGTTCGCCGCATAGAGCGCGTTCTCCAGCTCCCGTGTGGCGATAAATTCGTGCCGCAGGGCCCACTCCCGCACAAACAGGGCTGCTTGTTCCCGGTCATACTCGGGAAAACTCGGCGAAAGCGCCGTAACCGCCAGAGCCCGATCTCCCAGCGCGCGGTTCGCCGCCCAGGCCAGATACGCCGAGTCCGCGCCGCCGGAAAACGCCACCACCACCGAGCCCAGGGCGCTCAGATCGGCCAGTAAACGGTCCTGTTTTCGCGCCGAATCGTTTTCGCCAGTTCCGCTGTGCATGCGCGCTCTCGCCAATCCTCAGTTCCCGGCCTCAAGCCTCTTGTGGAATTCGAACGACGCTTCGGCCATCACGCGTTTCAGCGGCACGCCTTTTTCCGCGGCAATCGCCCGGCAGTCATCATACTCCGGCGCCGCGTTTAGGGTCCGCCCGTTCAGGCGCGCTACCTTCACGCGGACCGCGCCAAACGCCGTTTCCACGCTGACCAGCTCACGTTGCAATGTCTGCCGCGCCACGATGGACCGTCGAACGCCCAGCGTCGTCGTCTCGCGGAAGATAAGCTCCGTCAGTTTCTTCTCCGCTGCCGAATCGCACAACACCGTCACCAGCTGCCCGGGACGGTTCTTCTTCATCTGCACCGGCGTGGAAAATACCTCCAGCGCCCCGGCCGCCAGCGCGCAGTCCGCGAAATATCCATAGATCTGCGGATTCATGTCGTCCAGATTGGCTTCCAGCACTACCACAGTTTCACGGGATGGTTCACCGCCGGCTCGCTCACCGATAAACACCCGCAGAATGTTGGCCTGTTCCGCGAGTTCGGCATTCCCGGCCCCTTGGCCAATCGACTCAACGGTCATCGCGGGTTGCGCCCCGTACCCTGTCGCCAACGTCGCTACAATCGCCGCGCCGGTCGGAGTGACCAGTTCGCGTTCAATTCCGGTGGAATAGGTCGGCGCCCCGCGCAACAAATCCGCCGTTGCCGGGGCCGGCACCGGCAAAATGCCGTGTTCTGTCTTCACGCGCCCGCCGCCGACGTTCAGAGCCGAGCAGACAATCTCCTCCACGCCAAGCAGTTCCAATCCCACCGACGCTCCAACGATGTCGATGATTGCATCCACCGCGCCCACTTCGTGAAAGTGGACCTTTTCGATGGGGAGATCGTGCACGCGGGCCTCCGCTTCTCCCAATCGCTGAAAAATGGCCGACGCGCGGTCGGCAATCCGCGGCGGCAATGAAGCCCCTTGGATCAACTTGAGAATGTTCCCGAGCGACCGGTGATGCCTGGACTCGCCATATTCCACGAGGACTTGCGTGGCTGCCAGCCCATTTCGCTTGACCTTCTTGGCCGCGATATTCCAGTCGGTCAACGGGAGCCGCCGCAGATGGGCCTCCATCTGCGCCACCTCGCAACCCGCGCTCACCAGCGCGCCCAGCACCATGTCGCCGCTGATTCCGGAGAAGCAATCGAAGTATGCGATCTTCATGTTGCCGCTCTGACCTGTGGCTTCGCAGCCCCAGCCAGAACGGCTTCCGTTTCGGGTCTCGAACCGCAGGCGATGTTAGTAGCGCCCTCCACGGTTGTCAATTGAGCCGCCGCGCTCGTAGCACCATGATTTGCGCTTCAAGTTTCAAGGTTTGCTGTCCTTAGGGGGTCGGAGCTTCAGCTCCGACATGATCCACACCGATGCATTGGGCTTTAGCCCCTGAATAGAATGCCTCCAGCCTTTGCCCAGTCAAATTAGGGCACGGCCCCCGCGGTCACGAATTACGGATCGCTTTTGGACATTCGAACAATGGCTCACCAGGGCGCTTGATCGAGGGGCTGAAACGTAATGCCGCCGTTGCTATCGACCGTCAAAAGAAAATAAAACTTCTTCTGGTAATTATCCGCGTTGATTGCGATGGTCATCGCCCACTTCCCCGGTGTAAGTTCGCCTTTCGGGACCACCACTGAATTGCGGTTCCCGCTCTTGTCCGCGTGGCCCACCGCCAGGCCCCTGCCGTTTTCCTCCAGAGCCACAACCAGTTGTTTGCTCTGTGCTCCCGCTATATTGACGATAAAATCGTCCTTCGCCCATGCTCCGTAATCGATCAATAGGAAATCTTCGTTCTCCTGCTTGTAACCGATTTGGGCGAAGACTCCTTTGGCCGTGATTGCAGTATCATTTTTGAAGTGAACCAGGAAAAGCCGCTTGCCCGGGCCGCCTGCCTGAGGAGAAAGCTCCGTCGTAACTTCCGTGAAAATCAGTTCCGGTCTAATCGCATAAATGTCGGGGCCTCCCGTTGTTTGCGGTGCTTTGGGAGGCCACAAATAAGAGCCAATCCCGATGGCAATGGACGCCAGCCCCACCCAGCTGAGCAGATGTGCCGGCCAGGGAACGCCGGAGAGAAACGAAGGGGCCCGCTCTTTCAGCGCCTGCCAGATATCGGCTACGCTTTGTAAGCGGCCAAGATTGTCGACAAGGAGCAGCGCTGCACCCACAGCTCCATAGACAAGCCCGTCCTTTTTTTGAGCCGCGCCAGCCATACCAATCGAATTATACGCACCGCCGCCCCCTTGGAACACCGATCGCATGTGCAGTTCGCACGCTTGGCCCAGCGAAAACACACCTTCACAAAACGGCGGGAAATCATTCCCTCCCGAAACGATCTGAGGTGGACTCAAACGCGCGAAATCCCCTGGCCCCAGGAAGTTTCCCTTTGCGCTCCCGAGATTTGCACAGAGCCTTTCGTTTTTCCACAGTGACGGCTACCGCACGACGGAAGCATCCTACACTCCATAGCCCCGGGGGCCGACATAAGGTCCAGGCTGACCGATTCGAGCTGGTTTTGCCATGCCGAATCCCTGGCCGAAGGAGGATTCCATGAACAAGCTCACCAGCGAAAAAACGACCGTGACGGTTCCGGGAACCGTCGAAAAGGTCGCCGCTCCAACTCATCCACGCGATTCGGAGAACGCACAAATTGCTTTGCAAGGCGAGGAACAAGCATGCTTCAGTTGGTCGGGTCCCGCCTGTTTTTCCGAGACAGAGCTTTCAAGCTGGGTCGAAACTGAAAAACAAATCGACGCAAAAATGCAAACTTTAGAGGAACCGGAAATAAAGCAAAGCGAAGGCGCGCCCAGCCGAAACCGGCACAAGGCTGCTTAAACTCCTCCCAATTATTGGTGGTTTTACTTCTGGCGGAGAGGGGGGGAGTCTGCCCCACGGCATAACGGTGAGACTCGGAGAGGGAGCGTGAGGTACGGTAACGAATGCTAATTGTGGACTTTAACCCCATTTGATTTCCCGCAACCCTTTGAGCCGTCAAGCCTTGAAAAACCGCCTAATCGCGCCTTTGTATTAGCACGTATTAGCATGCGCGCGGAACCTTCCTTTTATTTTGCCCGCGCTGACGGTGTGATGAGTTTGGTCTCCGAATAACCGCATGCAGAACACTTGTAGACGCGGTTGAATGCACCCAAATCGCCGAAGGTGGCATCCCGGTGGTTACTCACCAAGCGCCAATCCCGCGCTTTGCAACTCGGACATCGCTCGGGACCTTCACGGTCCAGAATCTTTTCCTTTAACTCCCGGTTCTCATTGCTTATCTCGGCCAGTTTCATCTTGATGTCGGCAAGGTCAAGGTTCAGGTCGGCGACCAGATTCCGCATGTCAGCATCTTTGATTTTGTCGCTGACTTCCTTCAGTTTCTGCATGGTTCCAATTGCCTTCGCCACCACGGCAAAAATCTCTGACATTTCGCCCTCCGCAACGCGCAGTTTAGTGCAATCCAAAGATTCATGAGGTTAACATCGCCTTCGCATCGCGGTTGGTCAGAGGCGTCACGTGCTTCAAATGTGCCGCGTCTTTAAGGAACACCCTCCCAAGCAAACCCAGCCAAAGTTGATTTGCTTCAGGGCACAGCAGCCGCAAACAGGGCACAGAACGGCACCATTTGAGTCTTCACACGCTTCCTCACGGTCGAAGAAATCATCTGGAAAGAGAACTCTTCTTGGCTTACCCGCCACTTGCGCGGTGAATGCAAATTTCACGGGCCGGGTACCTCTGGCGCAGATTCTACCACCGGGACGGGCAAGGATCATTCTAGGCAAGCCGCTATCGCGCGGGACGAATCATTTATCGGATCACTTCTGTGGCGTGGTAGGGACCGGCTCGGGAGAATAGGGCAGCGCGGGAGTGCTCATCGGCAAAGTGTCGATGAAGCCTTGTTTCTCGCGGGTCTTGAGATCGATCCACTGAAACATCGATCCCGGCACGTTGGTTCGCGGCTCGACCTTTCCAACGATGAAATACGCGGGCCACGGTTGCTCCGCTGTCTGGTTCTGTTGTTGCCCAAGGGTAAGGCTCAAATCGGCTGCGCCGTTGAGAATCGGAAGCGACACGGCGGGCGCACCGGCTGGCTTGGCCTCATAGATTATCGTGCCGTAGTTGAATTTTTCCTCGGGTCCCTGCGCGCGAGTACGCCACGTATTGCTTATGCGTTCCCATCCAGCGGAGGTGGTGGCCACATTTTGGCTCACAAAGTGGAGCGTGAGCGCAAACGCAAATGCTCCGCCAAGGATCAAACCCTGCAGGAATGGAATCCATTTGTTTTCCATGCCCCGGTTTTTTTTTTTAACACGGAGCGTACTGCTCTGGCTATCAGTTCTGCTCTTAAATTGCTCCTGGGAGGAAACTGGTGACCGTCGGGCCAAGTTGGCCCCACCAGCGGCAGACCCTCCAGCAAACAACAGACGGGAAGTACGTCCTTCCGTGAGGAAAAGCCAACCACCGGTTATTCACGTATCTTCTGGTGGGTATCTGCTACGTCAACTGCGAGGGCGCGTCATCTTCTGACGCGGCGCAGGCATTGGCGAAAACTGGCCGTGTAAGACGGCAACCGCGTGACTAGAAGTTATTGCACAACCCTCCGTAAGACGATCATGAAGCAGGCGATATGAAAGAACGCGCCATAGATTGTGAG
>Ga0302326_10004677_pt1 | contig 31559 bp, 32 predicted proteins | sample Palsa_T0_3_FD_202264 | JGI IMG/M metagenome (GOLD analysis project Ga0302326, IMG submission 202264) | Peat permafrost microbial communities from Stordalen Mire near Abisko, Sweden - Palsa_T0_3 | ecosystem: Environmental > Terrestrial > Soil > Palsa > Peat permafrost | place: Sweden: Abisko...
ATCGCCGCCGATTCCGTCCTCGTCCCAATCCAGTGTGAGTTCTTCGCTCTCGAAGGCATCTCCGAACTTATGGATACAATCGAGCGCATACGTAATTCGTTCGAACACCCGCTGCAAATCGAGGGCATCCTGCTCACCATGTTCGACGACCGCACCAACCTGACCCGCCAGGTCGCCCAGGATCTCAGAGATTTCTTCCGGGATCAAGTCTTCGAAACCGTTATTCCGCGCAGTATCCGGCTGGCGGAGGCGCCCAGCCATGGCCAGAGCATCTTGGCCTACGATGTGCGCTCGCGCGGCGCAGAGAGCTACATCCGACTCGCCAAGGAGATCCTCGACAATGAACAAAAGCGTGGACAATCCGCGCAGAGCGCTCGGTAAAGGCCTGAGCGCGCTGCTGCCGACCCGGCCCACGGCGCAGGCTCCCGACGAAGGCCCGCATTCCGGCGAAGAGGTCGCGAGGCTTCCTATCGAGGTAATCGACCCCAATCCGCTGCAACCCCGGCGGGTGTTTCAGGATGATCGCATTCAGGAATTGGCCCAGTCTATCCGCGCCAACGGCATCATCCAACCGCTTGTCGTCCGGCGGAGGGCGGAGCGCTATCAACTGGTAGCCGGCGAGCGCCGTTGGCGCGCCGCGAAGATCGCCGGCCTCTCCCATGTGCCCGCCGTTATTCAGGAAATCCCCGACGAGCGGCTCCTGGAAATCACGCTGATCGAAAACATTCAGCGGGAGGATTTGAACGCGATCGAGACAGCACAAGCGTTTGATCGCCTGTGCAGGGAACTGCACCTAAGCCATGACGAAGTGGGGCAGCGGACGGGCAAAGATCGATCGACTATCGCAAACCTCATCCGCCTGCTGCAACTGCCGCCGGACATACAGCAGCTCATCGCCGAGAGGCGATTGTCGATCGGGCACGCACGCTGTCTCCTTACCTTGCCGACCGCCGAGTTGCAGCGAGAGGTCGCCGAGAAGTCGGTGGCGCAAGGTTGGTCGGTGCGGCAGGTCGAACGGCTGACCCAAAAGATGATGGAAGACCGCAAACCCAAGGCGGTCGACGAGGTACAGGCCGATCCCAACGTGAAGGCCGCTATCGAGGAATTGGAAAGAGTGCTCGGAACCAAGGTTCGGATCATCGAGCGGGCGCGCCAGAAAGGCCGCATTGAAATCGACTATTACTCCGCCGAGGATCTGGACCGCATCTACGCGGCGATCATCGGCGAAACTGATTAACTATTTTAGAATCTGTAGTATAGAAGCAAGTTCGGTTCGGATACCAGCCAGCGGATCAGGCGTGAACAGGTCTCCCTGATTCCGCTCGGGCACCTTGGGCTTACCGGCTTTCGAATCGTCGCGCAGGGATTGGCGCGCCCCCTCGATGGTGTACCGCTTGTCGTACAGCAAGTGCTTGATTCTAAGGAGAAGTTCGACGTCCTTGCGCCGGTACAAGCGGTGCCCCGTACCGGACTTTTTCGGCGCGAGGCTTGGAAACTCGGTTTCCCAATAACGCAGGACATACGGCTCGACGGCCAGCAAGCCGGCCACTTCGCCAATCCTGAAATATAGCTTGTCCGGTATCTCGGGGGTGTCAGTGGGTACTGCCGGATCTGTCATCGGCCTTTCGTCATACTACCCTACTGCACGCGGATTGTCACGATGAGGCAACCGCTGGCCGGGCGCGCCCGTACGCGATCCTGTTTTGGTAACATCAAAAAAGCTCCGTGCGGGCCCTTAGCTCAGCGGTTAGAGCAGCGGACTCATAATCCGTTGGTCGTAGGTTCAAATCCTACAGGGCCCACCAAGGCGCGCGGATACCTGGGCAACCAGAACAGCAATACGGCCGCTCCCAGCGTGGTAGCCGATAGCAGGGTCAACAGCGACACGTACGACCCCGTCGCGTCGAAGACTTTGCCCATCAACACCGGACCGATGGCGCCCGCCACGGCGTAGGCCGTCCAGGTGAATCCATAGAGCGTCGAGAACCCCCGCAAACCGAAATAGCGTGTCAGGAGGTACGGCGTCAGGCTGGCCTCGGCGCCGACGCCCAGGCCGATCAACATCGCCGCCGCAATCCCAGGCATACTCGAGCCCGCGCGCGCCAGCAGCAGAATGCCTCCGGAGGCTATGGCGCACAGGCAGAAGCCCACGCGGGGTCCGAAAAAGCGGTCGAGGAGAAAGCCGGTGAGCAGCCTCCCGAAGAAGCTGGCCAAGCCCAGCATGGATGCCGCCAAAGCGGCGTGCGCCGCAGTCACCCCACGGTCCGTGAGCAATGCCGAGAGGTGCGTGATGGCGCCGTTCATACTCACCGAACTCACAAACAGAGTGGCAATCAAAATCCAGAATGCGCGGGAGCGCAGGCCTTGCGCGACGGTCATTCCGTCCAGGATGGTCCGGCGGTCGATGCTGTCCCCGGGCCGCTCGCGGACGAACAGGGCGGTCAGCGGAATTCCCAGGACCAGCACCAGCGCTCCCAGCACAATGTACGCGGCCCGCCATCCATAGCCGGCAATCAATGCCTGCGCAATCGGAGGGAAGATCATGGAGCCGGTGCCTACGCCAGCCAACATCAGCGCGAGCGCCAGGCCGCGGCGCTGGTCGAACCACGTGGAGACCGCGCGCGAATATCCCATCTGGGTGGTGCCGTTCCCGACGATTCCCAGCAGCACGAAGACCGCGTAGAGATGCGTCAGCCGCGGCGTCAGAAAACCGAGCGATGCGAACGCCACGCCGAACACTGCCATGCAGGGGAGAATCACGCGGCGCGGTCCGAACCGGTCAAGCAGGTGGCCGAGCGGCGGCGAACAAACCGCCACGGTCAGCGCCGCGAAGCCGAAGGCCGCCGAAACCGATTCGCGGCTCCATCCGAATGCGCCGGTCAAAGGCTTCAGGAAGATGCTGAAGGTAAATACTAACAGGGAGCCGAAGCCCACCATCGCGCCGCAGTAGGCCGCCAGCACGACCAGCCATCCCGGATAAATTCGCCTGCCGACAGCGTTAGCTGCGGACATAGCCATGCAGTGCCGTACGCTTTCCGCCTACGCGGTGCGCTTCATCGGAGAGCGCATGCACACCGCTAGCGTCGATCCAGCGATTGTAGAAGTTGAACATCGCGCACACCGTAATCGCCAGATAGATGGCGTCGTCCTCCCAGCCGGCGGCGTAGAGCGGCTGCATATCTTCGGCCGTGATGCGCGGAGAGTCGTGGTTCACCTTATCCACGAACCGGAAGAGCGCTTTGTGTTTTTCGTCCAGTTTGGAAGTCTCCAGGTCGCGCAACACGCCCCACACCAACTCTTCGTCGCCCAGTAATTCCGCCGCGACCGCGGCGTGCGACTTCAGTCAAAACGGGCACTCGTTACGATACGAAGTAAACGCGGCGATCAGCTCGCGGATGCCCGGACTGAATGCTCCCGGTCCGCGCAAAATCTCCTGCGTGAAATGGGCAAGGTGTTCGGTGGCCTTGGGCAGATAGGCGAACATGTGCCAGATCTGCGGATATTCGGACCCGCTTTCCTGCATCATGCGGATCATGTCCGCATACGGCCCCGGCTGGGGATTGTTTTCCACGCCGGGGAGGAACATCGGCTTCATCTTTGAATTTTCGTCTGCCATTGAGGTTCGCGAACCTTAGGTGAGCATACCGGTAACCGGCCAGCCTGCACAATAAGCAAAACCTATTAGCGATTCGGGGCTGAATTTCCAGAGTCGGAAAATGTCCGCAACTAGCTGATTTTATTGGTCGGGGCGGTCAGATTTGAACTGACGACCCCCTGCGCCCAAGGCAGGTGCGCTACCGGGCTGCGCTACGCCCCGACTTTCAAACCGCTCCTTCCATCTTAGCCTAATTTGACCTACCCCCCGCACTCCGTTACACTAGAGCGTCAGTTCATTTTCGGCTTTTATCCAGCCAACCATAAAACCAGGATTTCTTCCAACAATCGGGACGGGCATGCAGCGACAAATCTTTACATCGGAATCGGTAACGGAAGGGCATCCGGACAAAATCGCGGACCAGATTTCGGACGCGGTATTGGATGCCGTATTGGCGCAAGATCCGCACGGTCGGGTGGCCTGCGAAGTGCTGGTCACCACCGGCATCTGCGTGGTGGCCGGCGAAATTACCACCACCTGCTACGTGGACGTGCCGCGCGTGGTGCGGCGCACCATCGAGCACATCGGATACGCCGATGCGTTGTGGGGCTTCGACTGCAATACCTGCGGCGTGCTGAACGCCATCCAGTCGCAATCGCCGGACATCGCGATGGGCGTGGATACGGGCGGTGCCGGCGATCAGGGCATGATGTTCGGCTATGCCTGCAACGAGACCGACGAGTTGATGCCGCTGCCCATCATGATGGCGCACAAACTGGTGCGCCGGCTTTCCGAGGTGCGGCGCGCGGGCATCCTCGATTTCCTGCGTCCCGATGGCAAGAGCCAGGTCAGTGTGGAATATGTGGACGGCGCGCCCCGGCGCATCGACGCCGTGGTGGTTTCAACGCAGCACAGCGACTCGGTTTCCATCGAAACGCTGCGGGCCGAAGTGAAGAAACACATCATCGACCCGGTGGTGCCGCGGGACATGGTGGATTCGGGCACCCACTATCACATCAATCCCACGGGCCGCTTCGTGATCGGCGGGCCGCACGGCGATACCGGTCTCACCGGACGCAAGATCATCGTGGATACTTACGGCGGCATGGGGCGGCACGGCGGCGGCGCTTTTTCGGGAAAGGATCCCACCAAGGTGGACCGCTCGGCGTGCTATATGGCCCGTTATATCGCCAAGAATGTGGTGGCGGCCGGCTTGGCCAGCCGTTGCGAGGTGCAACTGGCGTACGCCATCGGCGTGGCCGAACCGGTTTCCGTGATGGCCCACACCTTCGGCACCGGCATCGTTCCGGAAGACAGGATCACCGCGCTGATTCGCGCGAATTTTCCGCTCACGCCGCGCGGCATTATCGATCACCTGAAGCTGCGGCGGCCGATCTACCGCAACACCGCGGCCTTTGGCCATTTTGGCCGTACCGAAGAGAGCTTCTCCTGGGAAGCCACCGACAAGATGGAAGCGCTGCGCGAAGAAGCCGTGGCGCACGCCGCGGTTCGCTAGCAAGCGCGCCGCATTATCAAAACGAGGAATTCATGCCAACCGATACTCAAATGCAAGTTGCCTGCGACATCAAGGATATTTCGCTGGCGGATCTGGGGAAGCGCCGGACGGAGTGGGCCTTCCAGTCCATGCCTGTGCTGCAGACCATCCGCAAGCAATTCATCAAGACCCAGCCGCTGGCCGGCAAGCGCGTCGCCGCCTGCCTGCACGTGACCAGCGAAACCGCCAACCTGATGATCACGTTGCGCGATGGCGGCGCTTGCGTGGTGCTGTGCGCCTCCAATCCGTTGTCCACGCAGGATGACGTGGCCGCCACCCTGGTGCGCGATTACGGTATTCCCGTTTACGCCATCAAGGGCGAAAACAACGAGGTCTACTACCAGCACCTGACCGCGGCCGCCGAACATGCGCCGCACATCACCATGGACGACGGCGCGGACCTGGTCTCGCTGCTGCACAGCAAGCGGCAGGACCTGGCCGCCAACATCGTCGGCGGCACCGAAGAGACCACTACCGGCGTGATCCGGCTGCGCGCCATGGCCAAGGATGGCGTGCTGAAGTATCCCATCGTGGCGGTAAACGACGCGCTCACCAAACACCTGTTCGACAATCGCTACGGCACGGGCCAGAGCACCCTGGATGGCATCATCCGCGCGACCAATGTCCTGCTCGCGGGGCTGAACCTGGTGGTGGCCGGTTATGGCTGGTGCGGCCGCGGCGTCGCCATGCGGGCGCGCGGGCTGGGCGCAAATGTCATTGTCACCGAGGTGGAACCCACCAAGGCCATCGAAGCGGTGATGGATGGATATCGCGTCATGTCCATGTCCGAGGCCGCCGTGATCGGCGATATCTTCGTGACCGTGACGGGCAACAAGCATGTGATCGCGCGCGACCATTTCGAGCGCATGAAGAGCGGGGCTATTCTCTGCAACTCGGGACACTTCAACGTGGAGATCGATCTGGACGCGCTGGCCCGTATGAGTTCTTCGCACCGGCAGACGCGCGAATTCGTGGAAGAGTATTCGTTCCGCGACGGGCGCCGGCTGAATGTGCTGGCCGACGGCCGGCTGATCAATCTCTCGGCCGCCGAGGGGCATCCGGCTTCCGTGATGGATATGAGCTTCGCCAACCAGGCGCTGTCCGCCGATTACATGGTGAAGAATCATAGCCAGCTCGAAAACCGGGTTTACCCGGTGCCGGAAGACCTGGATAAGCAGGTGGCGCGCATGAAGCTGGAATCCATGGGCGTGAAGATCGACCGGCTCACTGCCGAGCAGGAACACTATCTGTCGAGTTGGTCGGAAGGCACGTAGGACAGACCTGTGGGGCAGGCGTCTACGCCTGCGGCGGGTCTCCAGATCCGCCATTCTCTTGTCAGGTGCAAACCGAAATGGTCATAGCCGCCAGCGGACTCGCTACATTCTGGGCTGTTCGTTTAGGGCGGCGAGCACGGCGTCGTTGGAATTGTAGAGCAGACGGTCTAATTGCCAGCCGTTCAGACCTGCTTCGTGGGCGGCTTCTAGAAGGAATTTTCCCTTCTCATCGTAATCGCGTAACGGCAGCGCTAGCGCATCGAGAATTTTTGGACCCGAGTATCAACTGCTATGCTCTCCCAAAAGTCAGGATGATAAACGTCCATCATCATATTTCGCGCGTACTTGGGACCCACACCACGAAACTTCCTTAAGAACTTGATCTTTGCATCGCAACCTATCTCCCGATCCAGGTGGCTCTTCACGGAACCGGGGCCGCCTGGCGTCGACAATCGTTTGGAAGTTCTTGAGCAGTAACGGGACTTTCTTCGTCGCCCACCTGACGCCGGCCGCCATGAGCGCGTCGGACATTCTTTTTTCGCGCTGGCTTGCGTTGCGGCAGGCGCTCAGGGCATCAAAGCTCACTTGCGGGTCGTTGCGCAATTCGCCGCGGGAGGCGCCCCAGGCCGAGAAACTTAGCAGCAGTGCGTCCCATATGAAGTCATCCCTTTCCCACCTGCTGCCGACCTTCGTCGGCTTTGGTATCGGATGTTCCCGGCACGCTTGATGAGTTGCCCGCACCACCTACTTCTGGCTTGCCGACGTGCCGACTCGGCCGTCGTAACCCTTGGGCTGTCTTGTATCATCATGGTACCCGCTCGACACAGTATAACACACCTGGATATCGTCCGGAGCTTTTGCGTTTGCGGGTTTGCGCGTGAAGCGGGAGTCCTTGGGTGTGGAGATCTGCCGCGCTATTAGAGAGATGAGAGCCCGCGCAAACGTGCGAGCGTGGAGAGTATCGCAGGCTCATCTTTGACTTCCGCGAGCGGGCGCAGTTGTTCTTCGATATACAACCAGTCCAGCCGGTCTTTGTGCCGGATGGCTACGCCCTCGGCGTCCCGGACGTCTAGCGGGCGCGATGCGAATAGCTTGAGGACAATCAGGTCCTCCGCCGAGCAAGTGCGGATATCGAGGCCGTCGCCGAAAGAAAACAGCGTGGCGCACCCGATGACGCGTTTCCTCGAACGGGAGGGCGCCGAGCGAGACGTCGATTCCTACGCCGTCCGGCGTCGTGAGCAGCAGGACGCGATGGCGGCGCGCGAACTCCCCCGCATCCGCCAAGCGCGCCGGGTAGGCGGCGAGCAGAGCGTCGATAAAGCGTCCTTCACCGCCATACCCGGCAAGCACGTTGAGATCGACGGCGAGAGTGACGCGCGGTTCGCCCCTCGAAGAGATCCATCATTTGGGCAACTTCGCAAACCACGTTTGCATCTCGACTAGTCCCGAAGTCGGTCTGGGCGCCGCCGTCCGCAACGCGTGATTGAAAGCGGTTTCCAGCAGCGCCAAAGCCTTCAGGTTGTCGGCCTCCCGGATCTCCCGGTGGCGAATGGCTTCGAGCTTGGGGCCGGCTCCCTTCCAAGTCTCCACCCACTGCCGGATCATGTCGCGCTCATCCATACTCCGATTATCGGCCAATGCGGCGCGGTCCGGCTATACTGAGCATTCGTCCATGAGCGGCCCCAGCGCGTATCAGACCGAAATTGTCAGCGCCGGCGGCGGACTGGCGGGCATCGCGGCCGCCTACGAACTGCTGAGCCGCGGGCGGCGCGTCCTGCTGATCGACAAGGACCGCCGCGAAAACTTCGGCGGCCTCGCCAAAGAATCCTTCGGCGGCGTACACCTGATCGGTACGCCGCACCAGAAACGGCTGCGCATCCACGATTCGCCGGAACTCGCCTGGCGCGACTGGCAGAGCGTAGCCGAATACGGCGCCGCCGACGATTGGCCGCGCGCCTGGGGCCGCTTCTACTGCGAGAATTCCCGCGAATACATCTTCGAATTCCTGGACCACAAGAAGATCGCGTTCCTGCCGTTGGTGAACTGGCCGGAGCGCGGCATCTACGCGCCCGGCAATACTGTCCCCCGCTGGCACATCGTCTGGGGCACCGGCTACGAAATCGTCCACAAGCTGCTGGACGCGCTGGAGTCGCATCCGCAACGGGCGAATCTGGAGTTGCTCTTCGATACGGAGGTTTCCGCGGTCGATCTGACCGGCGGGCGCGTCACCGGCGTTCGCGGGCGCAACATGGACGACGGTAGCGACGTCCGCGTCGCCGCTGAGCACGTGGTCGTCGCATCCGGCGGCGTCTGCGGCGGCGACCTCAGTTGCGTGCGCGCCAATTGGTATAAGCCGTGGGGCGATCCGCCCGCGGAACTGCTCAACGGCGCGCATCGCTATGGCGACGGCATGTTGCACGGCAAAGTCGCGGCATTGGGCGGCGCGGTGACGCATCTCGACTTGCATTGGCATTACGCCGCGGGCGTGCATCACCCCGCCAAGCGCCGTCCCCACGACGGCTTGAGCCTGGTGCCGCCACGCTCGGCGCTATGGTTGAACGCCCGCGGCGAGCGCATCATGCATCCCGGCCCCATGCCCGTTTATGCCGATACGCGCCACCTGGTGGCCAGTGTGCTCGCGCAGCCCGGCCAGTATTCCTGGCAGGTGATGAACTGGAAAATCGCGATCAAGGAACTGGCGGTGTCGGGCGGCGATTACATGACCGCGTTCCGCTACAAGAAGAGGCTGGGCCTCGCGCTCAGTCTGCTGCTCGGCAACAAGGACCTGGTGAATCGCCTGATCCGCGAGTGCGCGGACGACATCGTAGTGGCGGACCACCTCGACGATCTGATGGAGCAAATGGATCGCCAGAGCCTCTACGGCCTCAAGATCGATCGCACGCGTATGGAGGCAACGGTGCGCGCGTGGGACGACATGATCGATCGCGGCCCGGCCTATTCCAACGACGACCAACTGCGGCGCATTGCGAACGCGCTGCAATATCGCGGCGACCGCGTGCGCACCTGCAAGTTCCAGAAGATCCTGGATCCCAAAGCGCGTCCGCTGATCGCCATTCGCGAATTCATTTTGAGCCGCAAGAGCCTGGGCGGCATTCAAACCGACTTGCAGTGCCGCGTGCTGCGCGCCGCTGGCGCGCAACCAATTCCCGGCTTGTACGCCGTGGGCGAAGCGGCCGGTTTCGGCGGCGGAGGCATTCACGGCAAGGCATCGCTGGAAGGCACATTTCTGGGAGGGTGCGTGCTGTCGGGCCGGTTGGCGGGTCGCAGCATTGGAACGTGAGGCGAAGAGCGGGGCTGAAGCCCCGCGCCGGCTAAAGCCCGCCCTCCCCGCGCTTTACTCGATGTCCAAACCGATAAGGATAGCCTCCACATCTGCGGGGCGCACGAGCACGTCGGCGCTCATCGCGGCGGGGTTGGGGCGCTCGTCGAAAGCCTGGAACAACGCCATCTTCGCGATGGCGTAGCGCTCGCTGGCGTACAAAGTTCGGCCGTGCCGGCCCTCCCAATCATCGAGCGCGCTGTCGCTCAGCAGCACGGAAACCGCGATGGACGTCTTGCGGTCCGCGGAGACGTCGAACACATACTCGGTGCCGCTGTTGCGGTCGCGTTTATAAGGCCGGTGGCCTTCATAGTAATACTGATAAACATAACCGCTTTGTCCGGAATAGGTCTTCTGGCGGCGAATTGCCGGCGCGCCGGCGAGCGGTTGCGGTTTGCGTGAAAGCCAGCGATCGAACACCCTTCGATTATCCAGGTACTTCAGTCCTCTTGACAAGTGCGCGGATTGGAGTGAAACTATGAATGGAATCCGCCGGTGACGATTCCGATTTGCAGAATACACCACGTAGCCGGCTGCCACTGACGCCGGCAAGGAGGTGCCAATAGAACCGGGCCAGAATGGGGGCGGTCGTCACCCCGGGCAGTAGGCACGCTGTGCGAAGAATCTCGAACGGCCGGATTAGCGCGATTCTATGCGCTTGCGCTCTTGCGCAATTCGGATGGCCGGCAACGAGAACTTCGAGCCTACGATCCCGCGGGTGGACCGCCCTCTTGTTTTTTCCAGTACCCCTCCCTTCCCGTTGCTGCCGCATCCCGTGTAAACTGAGATGTACTCCTCCTCCGATATGACACCTCTCCCCCGTGAAATCGTTGCCGCCCACAGTCCCGATTCCGACGACGCTTTCATGTTTTATGCGCTGGCCACCAAGAAGGTCCGCTCCCCCAAGGTAAGCTTCCGCCACATCCTGGAGGACATCGAATCGCTAAATCGAAAAGCGGTCGATGGCCTGTACGATCTTTCCGCGATTTCCTATCACGCCTACCCGTACGTGGCCGATAAATATGTGCTGATGGCCAGCGGATCGAGCATCGGCGATGGGTATGGTCCCATGCTGGTGGCTGCGCGCCCGGTCGAGCCCGAAGAATTGGCGGGCAAGCGCATCGCGGTGCCCGGGAAGCTGACCACCGCCTACCTGGCATTGAAATTGTTCCAGCCGGATTTCGAAGCCGTGGTCGTCCCTTTCGACAAAATCATGCACGCCGTGCGGGAGCACTCCGTGGATGCGGGACTTATCATACATGAAGGGCAGTTGACCTATGATCGCGAAGGCTTCCACAAGGTGCTGGATCTGGGCCGATGGTGGAAAGGCAAGTACGGATTGCCGCTGCCCTTGGGGGGTAACGTTCTGCTGCGCACGTTGCCGGGCGATATTCAGAGCGAGTGCTGCCGGCTGATGCGCGAGAGCATTCAATACGCGCTGGACAATCGCGATGAAGCGCTCAGCTACGCGTTGCAATTCGCGCGCGACATGGAAACCAGCCTGGCGGAGAAGTTCATCGGCATGTACGTGAATCATTACACGCTGGATGCCGGCGATGTGATACCCGCGGCCGTGCAGAAGTTGCTCGATCTGGGGCATGAAGCGGGCCTCATCCCGCGTCGGGTGCAGGTCGAGTTCGTGCGCTGATTGCTACATTAGAGGCATGGCCTTTCATCGAGCGGTCCTGCTCCCACTTTGTCTCTTTGCGCTGGCGGCCTTGGCGCAGGATGCCGCGTTGCGCCCCAAAGATGTGCGCGAGATGGGAAAAGGCGGCGCCGATGCCATTCCCAAACTGGCCGCGCTGTTGACCAACCCCGCTGTCGAGATTCGCCTGGAAGCGGTCAAACAGATTTCGGAAATCGCCACGCAATACAGCCTCGATCCGCTGATTACAGCCACGCGCGATAGCGACGCTGAAATCCAGATCCGCGCCACCGATGGCTTGGTCAATTTCTATCTGCCCGGTTATCTGAAAACGGGTTTCGCTTCTTCGGTGCGCCGCGTGGGCACCAGTATCAAAGGCCGCTTCACCGATACCAACGACCAGGTAATCGATCCGTACATCACGCCGCGGCCGGACGTGATTGCCGCGCTCGGCGTGTTGGCGCGCAACGGCGCAACTCCCGACGCGAAGGCCAACGCGGCGCGCGCCATTGGGATACTGCGCGGCAAGGCCGCCATACCGGATCTGGTGCAGGCGATGCATTCCAAGGACACTCCCGTGATCTACGAATCGCTGGTCGCGCTGCAGAAGATCCGCGATCCGGAGGCCGCTTCGAGCATCGCGTTTCTGCTCCATGACCTCGATCCCAAGGTACAGATCGCGGCCATCGAAACCACCGGCCTGCTGCTGAATAAATCGGCGTTGCCAGACTTGGTGGACGTCTTGAACCATGGGCGGGACGCCAAAGTGCGCCGCGCCGCGCTCACCGCCATCGCCATGCTGCCCGCGGAGAGCAGCCGCGAGATTTACGCGCGCTATATTGGCGACAAAGACGACAAGATGCGCGCCGCCGCCGCCGAAGGTTATGCGCGCTTGAAGAATCCGGCGGACCTGCCCATGCTCGAAAAGGCCTACCAGGACGAAGGCAAGCCATCTCCGCGGCTCTCGATGGCCTTCGCGCAGGCGATGCTGGGCAAGACGGCGCTCTCCGAATTCAGTCCGCTGCAATTCCTGGTGAACACGCTCAACAGCGCCGCGTATCACGGCGAGGCATACCCGTTCCTGGTGGAGCTGGCGCGCGATCCCGCCGTGCGGAAATCGCTCTACACGCCGCTGTTGCAGGGGACCAAAGACGAGAAAATCAACCTCGCGCGCGTGATGGCGCGCAGCGGTGACAAAAGCGATGTGTCCCAGTTGGAGAAGTTGAGCCACGATCCCGATCCGGACGTGGCGCAGGAAGGATTGCGGGCCTTGCGGAATTTGCAGGCCCGCACCTGAACGAAAAACCTACTTGGCCTTTTTCTGCTTCTGCTGGCCGACGCGCACCTTGAAGTGCAGGATCTTGGACTCCTGGTACGCCTTGTGATCGTGCCGGGCCACTACATCGGCCAGATACTTGTCCACGTTGGCGTCTTTCGGGAGCACGGACATGACGGTGAAGTTTTCACCGCATTCGGGGCAGAAGGGGCGGAAACGCTTGACATTGGGAATTGCCATAACGTTGTTAGTTTAGCACGGCGGCGGGTCCGATTCCGCGGGCGGCGCTTGAAGAAGGTTCAGGTCCAATCCGGCCCAGCGGGCAAACCCTTGGTCGAAGGTCACCAGTAAAGACGAGTGCGCTCGTGCAAAGGCGGCCGGATAAGCATCCGTCCATGAACTCGGTCCAACGCGACGCTGCATCATGAGCTCGCGCCAGACCGTTCCACGCCAACTGGCTCGGCCAAGAAGAGCAGCCGCCGATCAACTCGCAGTTGGACGAAAACTTCCCAGGCTTGCGCGATCGTCCGCGGGACCGGTCCCACAACGTTGCGGTTCGTCAGTAGGCGAAACAGGCCCATCTGCGTTACCCGGCAAAAGGCAACCGAAGCGTCGGGCTGGGCGGCGAACCATTCGCGCGCCGGGGCGTGGTGAACATGACCCTCCGCCGCCAGCGCCACCCACACGTTCGCGTCAGGAAGAGAGATGGTCGCAAGAAAATATCGCGTCCACATCCGCACCGGTGACGGGCTGGGCCGGTCCGGTTTCAGAGGCTGGTATTAAGGGCAGACGCACCTCGGGATTCCGCTGTAACGGAGCGTTACTGGTTTCGATGCGAGCTTCCACAAACCGGCGAATCAAATCGGCCGGGGTGGCGCCCTCTTGCCTGGCAAGCGTTTCCAATTGCCGGAGGACCGCTTCCGGAAGTTCCACAGTGGCCTGCATACCGATATCATCTCACGGTCGCGTAGGTAGGGGGAGCCTAGAGGCGACGTCCTGGTCCGACAAGGCGACCTTGTGCCAGCCCATTGGAATCGGCCTCCAGTTGCAGATTCCGCAACCCAACAAAACTGTTGCCAAAATAATTGTTGGCAGATGGCTCACGAAGCAGCCAGCGAACCCACCCCCGCCGCCACCTCCGCCAGCGCCGCCAGCGCCATCTCGCACCCTTCCCGGTCCACGTCGTAATGGGTGACCACCCGCATCACCGTGGCGTTGATCGGATCGATCAGCACGCCGCGTTCCTTCAATCGCGCGCTGATTTCCGCCGACTCAAGTCCCGTGCAGCTCACGTCGAATATCACGATGTTGGTCTGCACCTTGGCCGGATCGATCCGGAATCCCGGAATGCAGGCAAGCCCTCTGGCCATCAGGCGCGCGTTTCGATGGTCCTCGCCCAGGTGGCGTGGACTCTGCTCCAACGCGATCAACCCCGCCGCCGCCAGCACGCCCGCCTGCCGCATGCCCCCGCCCAGCCGCTTGCGGTAGAGCCGCGCCCGCTCGATATCCTTCGCGGTCCCCGCCAGCATCGATCCCACCGGCGCGCCCAGCGCCTTCGACAGGCAGAACATCACCGTATCCACCTTTGCCACGACCTCGCGCACCGGCTTGCCCAAAAACTCGGCGGCGTTGAACACCCGCGCGCCATCCATGTGGACCTTCAAGCCGCGGTCGTGCGCTTTGTCGCAAATCTCGTTTACGAGCGGCAACGGATACACCGTGCCCCCGGCGATATTGTTCGTGTTCTCGATCTCGATCAAGGCCGTGCGCGCGCGATGCGGCCCCAGCGGCCGGATTTCGCGCGCAATCTGCTCCCAGCTCATAATCCCATCGCTCGACTGCACGGGCCGCCCCACGCAGCCGGAAAACCAGGCCAGCATGGAGAGCTCATATTCGAGCAGGTGCGCGCGCACGTCGCAGATCACTTCCTCGCCATGGTGCGTATGCAGCTTCACCGCGATGGTGTTGCCCATAGTGCCCGTCGGCACGAACATCGCGGCCTCTTTGCCCGTGACCTCGGCGGCGCGGCCTTCCAGGAGATTCAAGGTGGGGTCTTCGCCGTATACGTCGTCGCCCACTTCGGCTTCGAGCATCGCCCGCCGCATCTCCGGCGTGGGCTTGGTTACCGTGTCGCTGCGCAGATCGATCATGTCAGGAACTCCTGAAAAACTTCGTTGGACAACATCACGCCGCGGCTGGTTAGGCGCAACACGCCGCCCTCGGTTTCGAGCAGACCCTGCTCGATGAAACGGCGGATCGGCTCGCCAAAGTGCGCCCACTCGCGCGGCTCGGGGCGGATCCCCTGGGTCAGACGCAGGCCCACGAAAAAGCGCTCCTCCAAAGGGTTGCGCTCGACGCTTACCGGTTGCCAGGCGCCGAGGTATTCAGTCGGGGATTCGGGATTCTGCCAACGAAGCCGGCCATCGAAGGAATGGGCGTCGCTGCCAAAGCCGGCGTAAGGCTCTAACAGCCAGTATTTCATATTGTGGCGCGATTGGTGGCCCGGAATGGCGAAATTGGAAATTTCGTAGCGGTCGAGGCCCAGCGCGGCTAGGCGTTCGACGGCCATCTCGTAGAGGTCCGCGGTCAGGTCGCCCGAGGGCCGGTCGCCCGCGCCGTAACGCATCCCGCCGGATAGGATCTCGCGTCCCAAGCGGCTGTCTTCATCCACCTCCAGCATGTAGACCGAAACGTGATCGGGCGCGAGCCGCGCGATCCAATCGAGCGATTCGCGCCAGGTTGCCGCGGTCTGCCCGGAAAGGCCGGAGATCAGGTCGATGTTGATCTTGGCGATGCCCGCCTCACGCAGCATGCCGATCTCGGATGCGACAATCTGGGCGGTGTGCTTGCGTCCCGTGCGCGCGATTTCCGGCTGCACGAAGGACTGCACGCCGAGGCTGACGCGGTCGATGCCGGCCACCGTCCAGGCGCGCGCGCGTTCCAGGGTGACGCCGCCGGGCGCGGCTTCGAGCGTGGCTTCCAGCCAGGGGCGGCCGGGTATCAGCGCCAGTACCGCGGCCAGCGCTTCCGGCTCCATTGCGCTGGGAGTGCCCCCGCCCAGGTAAGCCGTTTCCGGCCGCCAGGCCCAGACGTGCCGCTCGATTTCAGCGCGCAATGCGTCTAGGTAACGCGCTTCCATCGCTTGCGGAAAGACACCCGAGGCGAAATTGCAGTAGGTACACTTTTGCGCACAGAAAGGATAGGAAACGTAGACGCCCGGCACCTGCCCTTATGATAGCGTGACGCCTTCGTTACGTTCTTCCACGAGTTGCCGGAATAGGGATTCGGTGTCGAATGAAATAGAGCCGGACGGCAGGTCCAGCGAAGTGAACCGGGTCTCGATCAGTGAGCCATTTTCGAAGCGATATGCGATGAGTTCTTCCGGATCGAGCAACACCATATGGCACACGCCGATTTGCTTGTAGTCGCGAAAGCGCGCGAGTTGTTCGGACAAACTGTCGTCAGGCGATAGGATCTCGACGACCGCCCACGGGATCGAGTTTACGATCTTGCCGGCTGGAAGGGGGACTGGACACAGCATCAGATCCGGGATTCGATACCGGGCCCGTTCGACGATCTGAGTACGTGGCTCCGAAAGCGCCGCAAATCGAAACTGTTTGCGGTATCTGCGAAAATACTCAGTGAGGATAGCCTGCAAGAGACTGTGTGAAATGGTCGGCACGTCGCGCTCCACCAGCACGCCATCAACGTACTCCACGTCGGGATGGTAACCAGCCGTGAGGTATTCGTCAGTCGAGATTCGCGGAATCGTCGGTGCAACTGCCATAGATTCAGTATACGCCCGTCAGGACCGGGTCACGATACCGTAGCGACTCGGTTGCGCCGTGCGGTCAGCCGCCGGAACAAGTCTTCGCTGTCGAATGGCAGGTCGCCTGTCGGCAACTCAAGGGAGGTGAGCTGCATCTGAGCCAAGGCTCCGTTCTCGAAGCGGTATGCGGCGAGATCTTCGGGATCGAGCAGCACCATATGGCGGACGCCTATCCCTTTGTAGTCTTGAAAGCGGGCAACCACGTCCGAAAACCTGTCTTCGGGCGAAAGGATCTCGAAGACCGCCCATGGGGCAGATGTCATGATACCAACCGGAACCGGGAGGGGACAGAGCATCACGTCGGGTATGCGGTAGCGCGCCCGTTCGATGATTTGCGTGCGAACTGCGGGCAATGGCTCAAATTCGAACTGCGTTCGAAATGCATCCAGGTAGACACAGAGGATGAGCTGCAAAAGACCATGTGAAACGGTTGGCACACCACGCTCCACCAGCACGCCGTCAACGTACTCCATGTCGGGACGATAGCTGGAGTTGAGATACTCGTCGACCGAGACGAGCGTTATTGTGGGCACAACCGCCATTGACTCAGTATACGCCCTGAGAATGCGCCAGCACGCTGCGGATACCGCCTTATGACAGCGTGACGCCTTCGTGGCGTCGTGCGGCGAGCCGCTGAAACAACTCTTCGCTGTCGAACGGCAGGTCGCCTGTCGGCAACGCAAGGGAGGTGATCTGTGCTTGAGCCAAAGCTCCGTTCTCGAAGCGGTATGCGACGAGATCTTCGGGATCGAGCAGCACCATATGACTAACGCCGATCTTTTTGTAGTCCTGAAAGCGGGCGACCACGTCCGAAAACCTGTCTTCGGGCGAAAGGATCTCGATGACGGCCCACGGTACGGAGTTAACGATCTTACCGGCAGGCAGCGGCACGGGGCAGAGCATCACGTCGGGTATGCGGTAGCGCGCCCGTTCGATGATTTGCGTGCGGACCTCGGGTAGCGGCTTCAAATTCGAACTGCGTTCGAAATGCATCCAGGTAGACACAGAGAATGAGCTGCAAAAGGCCATGTGAGACGGTTGGCACACCACGCTCCACCAGCACGCCGTCGACGTACTCCATGTCGGGACGATAGCTGGAGTTGAGATACTCATCGGGCGAGACGAGTGTTATTGTGGGCACGACCGCCATACACTCAGCATACACCCTTACGAATGCCCCAGCACCTTATGCGGCTGATACGGCTCCGCCAGCGCCTGCAACTCGCGTTCGTCGAGCTTCAAGCTCAGCGCCGCCACCGCATCCTCCAGATGTTGCATCTTGCTGGCCCCCACGATCGGAGCGGACACCCCGGGCTGCGCCAGAATCCACGCCAGCGCCACTTGCGCATTCGGCACGCCGCGCGCGCGGGCAATCTCGCCGACCCGATCCACCACCGCGAAATCCGACGGCTGGTAGTACATCCCATGCGCATACTCGTCGGTCTTCGACCGCACCGTTTCGCCGAAGTCTTCCTTGCGCCGGTTGCCCGCCAGAAATCCGCGGGCCAGCGGACTCCACGGGATCACCCCGATGCCTTCTTCGCGGCACAGCGGAAGCATCTCGCGCTCCTCTTCGCGGTAGATCAAGTTGTAATGATTCTGCATACTGACGAAGCGCGTCAGGCCTATTTCATCGGCCTTGTAAAGCATCTTGGCAAACTGCCACGCGAACATCGACGATGCTCCGATATACAGCGCCTTGCCCTCCTTCACGCAATCGTCCAAGGCTTCCAGCGTCTCTTCGATCGGCGTGGCGTAATCCAGGCGATGAATCTGGTAAAGGTCGACGTAGTCGGTCCCCAGGCGCCGCAAGCTGTCGTCGATGGCGTGCCGGATATGTTTGCGTGAAAGGCCCCGCTGGTTCGGATCGTCGCCCATGGGGTTGAATACCTTCGTCGCGATCACCACCCGGTCGCGCGAAGGGCCGAAATCCTTAAGCGCGCGGCCCAGGATCTCTTCGCTCGCGCCCAGCGAATACATATCTGCCGTGTCGAAGAAATTGATGCCCAGCTCCAACGCGCGGCGGATGAACGGCCGGCTCTCTTCTTCTTCCAGCACCCACTCCCGCCACTTCTTCGACCCGTAGGTCATGGCGCCCAAGCAGATGCGCGAAACCTTTACGCCCGCCTTTCCAAGATTGACGTATTCCATATCCGGATTCTAACTTGACGCGGCATGCGCCAAGCGGGGCGGCTCCGCGCGGGGGCGGGCAAAGGCGGCCACGGAAGCAGTCAAAGCGATCAGGAGGGCGGACAACAGAAGGGGTAAAGGCGCGGAAAGGGGCACCAAGGGTCGGACCAGAAACGGAAGAGGCGAGAGCAGGAACATGCAGAGTGCGCGCACTGTGAGGCGCGGCACTTCCGCCGCCAGGGTCAGTAGCGCGGGTAGCAAAATCAGCACGTCGGCGGCCCAGGCATGATGGCTGGTCAGCAGACTGCCGACCAGAGCCGCGCTAAGGCCCACGGAGAAAGTCGTGCGGCGCGCGATCCATCCGACTGCGATCGCTACCAGGACGGAGCCGCCGATCTCCCAAGCGAGGCCGTGCGGCAGGCCGTCCAAGAGTCCATGCAGATTGGGCATGATCCGGACGTTTGCGCTGGTCTGTCCTGCGACGACAAAACGCGCATACTCGGGCATCCAATTCGCGCCTGCGGCGGCGAAACAAGCCGCCAGGATCGCCCCGGTGGTCAGGCTGGCGCCCGCCAGCATGCGCCAGCGGCGTTGCGAGATCAAGAATACGGGTACCAGCAGGAACAGATGGAATTTCAGCGCTACAAGCGCCAATACAGCCCCGGCGGCGAACGGCCGCGATAGGGCCAAGCGCCAGGCGATCGCCAGGAAGAGGAGCGGGAAGGCGATGTCCTGCCCGCCGGCCAGGCAAGCGAACCATGGGAACGACCAGCAGGCCGCAAAAATCGGCAGCGCGCGGTCGCGGAACGGCCATACCAACAAGAACGCGGCAAACGCGGCAACGGATAGTGTTTGCCACAGGTAGTATGCGCGCAGGTATTCCAGCTTCCCCAGCGGACGCAGCACCATCGCAAACACAGGCAGGCGAATGTAAATCTCAGAAGGCGACGACCATCGCGTCGCTTGCGCCTGCTCGCGCAGGTAGGCGCCGACGCTGAATTGTTCCGGCGTACCGGCGAGGCGCGCCCCCGTATAAAACGACAGAAAGTCGTTGATTCCACCAAAAATCCGAGGGGTCTCCGCGCGAAACCACAACGGCAAGAGGGCGACGCCCAATAGGGCAAGTGGAAGCATCCACGCCCGGCGGGACGGCGTTTTTCGATTGGCTGGTGAAGAGCCGGATGGCTCCCACGCGGCGGCTACGCCGGCGCTCATTTCGGATGACCCTCAGCGGACATGCTAGCATGCCATGGTCCCTATCCTTCGAATGCGGAGGAGTTATCGGAAGTTAATGGCCTGCATGACGCGATCCCGCACGAGTTCCATTTCAGCCGCGCTCTCGTACTTCTTCCGCGGCCAAAAGAAGCCGCGCAGTCCGTCCTTCTTTCTGCGCGGCACGATGTGAATGTGCAGGTGCGGCACGCTCTGGCTGACGCGATTGTTGATCGCGACGAAGGAACCATCGCTCCGCATGGCCCGTTCCACGGCGCCTGCGATGAGCTTGGAGTTGCGGAATAAGGGCGCGATCAACTCCTCCGGCAGGTCGCCGAGGGTCTCGTAATGCGCCTTCGGGATTAGCAAGCAATGGCCGGAAAACAGCGGCCGGTGGTCCAGGAATGCAAGCCTCAATTCATCCTCGAATACAGTCGCCGCCGCAACTTCCCGCGCCACAATGCGGCAAAACAGGCAGCCGCTCTCCATCCGGCCATGTTACCTCCTCGCGTCCCGCCGCCGGGTGTATAATCACTGAAAACCGGCAACGAAGGGGGATATGTGCGACCGAAAATTCTCTCCCGAACGATAGCTCTGGCGTGCTTCGCGCTCGCCACCACACCCACCCGCGCCCAGACCTGGACGTTGATCGCAAACCCGCCTCCGGCAGGCCCCACCCTCTGCCTATTGCTCACCGATGGCTCCGTGGTCTGCCAGGCGAATGTTTTCTACAACCTTTCCACTTGGTACAAGTTCACTCCCGATTCCAAGGGCAGCTATCTGAACGGCACGTGGTCATCCATTGCCAGCATGCCACCCGGTTACGTGCCTTATGCCGGCGCCTCGGCCGTACTGGCCGACGGGCGTCTGGTGTTCGTGGGCGGCGAATACAACAACTCGAGCTTCGCGCTGACCAACATGGGCGCCATCTACGATCCCGTGGCAGACGCATGGACTCCGCTCGCTCCGCCGCCATCCACCGGAACCCCAATCACTTTCAGTGCATCGGCGACGCGCCGTCCACCGTTTTGGCCGATGGCCGCCTCATCATCGGCAGCAAGCTGTACCAGGATTTGGCCATCCTCGATCCCGCAACTTTGGCGTGGTCCATCGTTACCTCCACCGGTAAAATCGACGCCTTCAATTCGGAAGAGGGGTGGACGTTGCTCCCCGATGGCAGCGTCTTCACGGTCGATGTGCATAATGCTCCGGCGTCCGAGCGCTTCCTGCCGACTGGACCAACCACCGGCTTCTGGACCAGCTCCGGAGACACCCCTCAGGATCTGCACACACCCGGCGGGACCGAGACGCTGACCGCGCCGGGCTGCCCGGCGTACAATCCGCCTGGCGAAATGGGGCCTGCGCTACAGCGCCCGGATGGCACCGTTTTTGCCATAGGGGCCGATGGCCTCACCGGCATCTATACGCCTCCCGCCGCCGGGTCGTCCGCCACAGGTTCGTGGGCGGAGGGTCCCCCATTCCCCGGCCTGACGGTCGAAGACGGACCCGCCGCCGAATTGCCCAGCGGGCACGTGTTGTTTGGCGGCAGCCCGAGCAACGACGGAACCGGCTTGCAATATTTCGAGTTCGATGGCGCAAACCTCATTAGCGTCCCGGCGCCGCCCACCGGCCAGTTCGACGCCACCGGCGACACCACCTTGCTGCTGCTGCCCACCGGACAAGTAATGTTTGTCGACGGCAGCCCCTTAGTCTGGCTTTACACTCCCGCCCCGGCGCCAACGTACAATCCGGCTTGGGCGCCCACTATCGCGAGCGTTCCCCCGGTCGTTAATGCCGCTACCACTTATCAAATCAGCGGGACGCAGTTCAATGGCCTGGACCAGGGGTCCGCATATGGCGACGAAAACCAGAACTCCACCAACTACCCGCTGGTGCGCATTACCAACAACGCTACCGGGCATGTCTTCTACGCCAGAACGCACGATCACAGCAGCATGGGCGTGGCTACCGGCTCCACCGCCGTCTCCACTAGCTTCGATGTGCCCGCCGATATAGAAGCCGGCGCCAGCGCCATACAGGTCGTCGCCAATGGCATTCCGTCCGCGGCCGCGGCGATTACCGTCGTCGTCAATGCCGCGGGCGCCGCTCCCACCGTGAGCACCGGCTCGCCCCCGCCCGGAACAGGCTATAACGCCACGCTGAGCGGATCGGCGGATCCCGATGGCGCAGATACGCAAGTCTGGTTCGAGTACAGCGCCAACAGTGCGATGAGCGGGAGCACCTCCACGCCGCGGCAGGACATCGGCTCGGGGACCACGACGCTGCCCTTCAGCGCCAACATTACCGGGCTGGCGGCTAACACCACTTACTATTTTCGGGCCTGGGCGTCTAACAGCGCGGGAACCAGCCAAGGCTCCATCGCCAGCTTTACCCAAACCAGCGGCTCGACCGGCTACGGCAATTTCGGACCAAATAGCAGCTTCTCTACCTATTATTGGTGTATAACCGGCCAAAGCAACACGGATTGCGGACCAGCCATCCTGCGCGAGATCGCGGCGCCATTTACGCCCTCCGCGGCGTTTCGCCTGCAGAGTATTAGCCTCCCGCTGGCCTACGGCAGCGGAACCAACGGCGCGCAAATCTCCCTTGCGCAAGACAGCGCCGGGATTCCTGGGACCACTCTCGAAAGCTGGCAGCAAAACAAGCTGCCTGGCTTTTCGCCGCCGGTGGCGACCACGGTCAACGACCAGTTCAGCCTGACCTTGCAGGCCGGACAACAATATTGGGTCGTGGTGCAGCCCTTGTCTACAGGCGCCGATTCGCTGCTGGCATGGTTCGTAAGCGATTCGGGACTTGGCAGCGCGTTAACCGATGTCGGCGGTTCCGGCTGGGAGCTCCTGGGACCCGAAAGCCAGCCCGCATTCGATGTAGCCGGGATGGCGATTGCCCCCTCTGTCAACCCCGGCGGAGTCGTCAGCGCCAGCGCCTTCGGAGAATTCACTTCAGTCGCGCCCGGCTCCTGGATCGAGATCTACGGAACCAACCTCGCCGCCGACACGCGCACCTGGTCCTCCGCCGATTTCAACAACCAGACCGCGCCCGAATCGCTGGATGGAACCTCGGTGACCGTAGGCGGCCAGCCTGCCTATGTCGAATTCATCAGCCCCGGCCAGATTAATGTGCAGGTGCCATCCAATGTGGGCGCCGGCCCGCAGCCTCTCGTCGTGACCCCGCCGTTGGGCGGGGCCACCAGCCCATATTCCGTTACCGTGAACGCCGAAGAGCCGGGCCTGCTGGCGCCGCCTTCCTTTAACCTGGGCGGCAATCAATACGTGGTAGCGCTGTTTCCCGATAACACCACCTATGTTCTTCCTTCCGGCGCCATCCCCGGTGTCGCTTCGCGTCCCGCGCAACCGGGAGACACGATTATTCTTTACGGTGTCGGCTTCGGCGCCGTCACGCCCAGCATTCCCGCAGGCGAACTTGTCCCGGAGCTCAACATCCTGGCCGCGCCGTTCCACCTCTTCATCGGAAATACCGAGGCGGATGTCAAGTACGACGGCCTGGCGCCTGGTTCCGTGGGCTTATATCAGTTTAATGTGGTCGTGCCGGACATATCGGGCGGCAACCTGGCGCCCGTGACGTTCACGCTGGCCGGGACCCCGGGGGCGCAGACTCTGTATATCGCGGTTCAATAGGATGTGGGGTGGCGCCATTCGCCGCCGCGCAAAGACCAGGGAGGTATGCTACACGAACTACCCGCACCGCGCGGCGGACGAATCCGCACTCCGCCCCGCGTAGAACCGCCGCGGACTTGCGCCTGCGAATTCGGTAAACTCGTGGATCAAGTGCGACTGGTCGGCGTACGATTCCGCCGCCATCCTTGTCCAGTCCTTCGGCGATGCATCGGTCACATTGCCGAGCAAAGCTTGAAAACGCGCCACCCGCGCCAGGCATTTTGGAGAAACGCCCACCCAAACGCGCATCAGCCGCTCAAGCTGGCGGCGGCCGACTCCGCACCGCACGGCCACTTCTTCGATGCGCGCGTCGCCGGACGATTCAGCCGTAACGCGGATCGCCGCCGACACGCGCGCATCGAGCGCCGCGTCCGCCAGCATCCCAGCCAGCCACCGCTCCAGCACTTGGAGGCAAGCATCCATCGAATCCGCCCACGCCATTTGCTGCACGAGCGTTGGCGCACGGCAGCGTTCCCGGCGGTCCACCAACTCGCACATCGGCCTCCCCCGCAACAAATATCCGACGCCCGGACGCAGACGCACGCCGATAACGGCGGTCCCCGCCAGCTTGGCGTAATGGCCGGGTCCCCGGCGCGGCCCGCTAAGAAAGACCTTCGGTGCGTCTTGCCGGGTCAATTCCACGGTGAACTGTGCACAGCCGTCCGGCAAAGTTTCAATCGACGCTCGCCCGCTCGCCTGCCAATGCCCAAAAAAAGCCCAGATAAGGCCGCAGTGGCGGCGGGGCGTAGCGCACATGCATGCCGGTGCCTTCCAGGATCGCGCTCACGGGATCGTCGAGCATGTCGCATTTTATCAATTCTTCCGGCGCGAAGAGCCGCATACTAAGGTTCATGGAGATCAATGGCAAGGTGGTCGTCGTAGCCGGCGCGGGCGGAAACGGATCGGGGCGCGCGATTGCCCGCAGGTTCGCGGCCGATGGCGCGGCCGTCGCGATAACGGACATCCAGGTAGTGGGTCAGTTTGAACTCTTAAAGAATACGTTGATGTTGACAGGTGGCCTTCGGTTTGCACATGCTTGAAGTATGCCTGAGCGGTCAATAAAACCACGCGATCCGCGTCCGCGCGATCCGAACCAAAGAGCGTACCAGATAGTCCTTGAAGCCACGGGCCAAGCACCCAAAACAGAGCCACCTGTCGAACCGGCCAAAAACCCCCACGCTGTCGCGCTGGGCCGATTGGGTGGCCTGAAGGGTGGCGAAGCCAGGGCGGCGGCGCTATCGCCCCGCAAGCGGTCTGCAATCGCGGCCAAAGCAGCTAAGGCGCGGTGGGGGAAGAAATGAACGACGAACTGAGCGAAGAAACCCGCGCCGTGATAGAACAATTCGCGGCCCAACTTGGTTCAATGCTCGTTTGGATGCGCACGACCCAAATCCGAATCAATGCCATGAAGTCCATGATCGACAAGCATCTATCCGTTAGCGCTGAGGAATGGAATCAGGCATTTGCGGAGGCTGAAGCGAACCTTCCGGCTGACCTGACGGATTCGGCTCTAGGCCCCGCAGAAATCCGTAATTTCTTACTAAAGATCCAAAAGCCCTAAAAGCAAGACTTAACGCCTCGCAACTCTCTGATTCTACGGGAAATATAGTTGTGTTGTTCTCTCTCATTATACTTGACCTTTTGCTTGACTGTGCTAGAATAGTGTCATGAACAAGTTAGACACTGCAAAGCGGGCACAAATAGTCAGGGCGCTGGTGGAGGGTTGCTCGATTCGCTCGACAAGCCGCATGACCGGCGCATCCAAAAACACGATTGCGAAGCTCCTGGTAGAACTTGGCGCGGCCTGTGCGGAGTATCTCGATATCCATCTGGTTAACCTCAACTCCAAGCGGATTCAGTGCGATGAGGTCTGGCAATTCGTCGGGGCGAAACAGAAAAACGTACCGGCTGAGAAGCGTGACCAGTTTGGCATTGGCGATGTTTGGACCTGGGTAGCCATTGACGCTGACTCGAAACTTATTTGCTCTTGGCTGGTGGGCAAGCGTGACCCCGGTTGCGCCACGGCGTTCATTCAGGACCTAGCGGCCCGGCTTGCTAATCGCGTGCAGCTAACAACTGACGGACTCAAGATGTACCTCAACGCGATTGCGGATGGATTCGGAAATGATATCGACTATGCGATGCTGGTGAAGGTCTATGGGAATGACCCATCGGAAGAGAAGCGCTACAGCCCAGCGGTCTGCACAAGCTGCGAAGCTAAGCCTATCAGCGGGTCACCCGATCCGAAGCACATCAGCACCAGCTATATCGAGAGACAGAACCTCACGATGCGCATGGGAATGCGGAGGTTCACTCGACTCACTAACGCTTTCAGCAAGAAACTCGAAAACCACATCGCGTCCATTGCGATTCACTGCATGTACTACAACTTTGTTAGGATTCACCAGACCCTTCGGGTGACTCCTGCGATGGCGGCTGGGGTAACGGATCGGCTATGGGAACTTGAGGACTTGGTTGCCCTAGCAGCTTAGCTACCTTGGCTCTTATCTCCGGCCCATCCCCGAACCACTCGGGATTTAGTTGTGGAAAGTCAACTAGGGGAACTTTCCACACCCCACTGACGTAGACCTTAAGTTGCGCATCTCCTAGCGGATTCATGATCGCTAAACTAGCCTTGTCTGCACTATCTTCCTGCCCAGGCGCGTGGATCGCTAAAGCGGTGAGATTACCAATCGTTCCCGTCTTCTCGCTTATTCGTTTTGACTCATACGCCAGATATGTGACGTACTCTACTGGCATCGAGGGATTACATTCTCTGGCGGTTAATAGCGCATTCGCAACTAAGGAACCGCTACCTATACAAGAAAACGTGTCTGATGGAACCAGAGACAAACATGGAACTTTATTGGAGCGTCTTTGTTGAATCTCTAGACTGACAGTCAGAATCTTGGGCGTGCCATCTTGAAAGCCAGACAGAAGCAGGTCATACCTGTGACCAACATCCGAAAACGCGGACGCCGCGAAATATTCAGCGGAGTCACGAATCAAACGGCCCATCAGATCCACATCTATGAATCCCGAGATCGCCTGAATGCGGTTTCTGAGATTATCCTTCCAGTGGCAAACATTTCCCCACTGCCCGGACATCTGAGCGCACCAACCGTGCCCCAGTATATCCACCTTGACCGTCATATTCGTAGATCCAAGGTCCCCGTAATCCAGGCGCGTATCCGAACAGAGGACAATGCGCGGTTTCGCATTGTCTTGGCATAGAGCGGCGATACAGATGGTCACAGCCCTAGGATAGCGCGAATGCCTGATCGGTTGTAGATCTGGACGCGGAATGGGCTGCTGTATGGTGCGCCAATAGAGGGCAGGCCGCACCTCAGGCTTACGCTGGAATGGCCAGCGGGCAGTAGCAATTTCAGTTCCAAAACTACCAGTGTCGTATTTCAAACTGACCCACTACCGACATCCACGAAGCTGGCGCGCGCGAAACTCTTCGGCAAATCGAAAGCGCCGGCGGACGAGCCGCATTCTACCCGGCGGATGTTCGCATCGCGGGCGACGTGCGCAAACTGCTCGATTTCGCCGAGGTGACCTTCGGCGGCGTGGCCGTCTTGGTCAACAACGCCTCCGCGCCATTCCACGGCGACGCACGGCTCGATTATTGGCTCGAAACCGTCGAAACCGATTTTCTCGGAACCATGTACGGCATCCGCGCCGCGATTGACGCGATGCGCCGCACAGGTGGCGGCGCCATCGTGAATATAGCTCGATTTCGGCGCTGTGGCACGGTCGCCAACATCCGGCGCCGGCGTACGATGCCGCCAAGGCGGGAGTCCTCCGGCTGACCACCACGCTAGGCTGGCTCGGAGAGAAGGAAAACATCCGCGTCAACTGCCTGGCGCCCGGCTGGATCGCGTCCGAACAGGTGCGCACCTATTGGGAGCCGTTGACGCCCGAGGAGCGCAAACAGCGCGGGGCGCCATCGCGGCTGTTGGATCTGGCGCAAGTCGCCGATGCGGTCGTGCGCCTAGCCACCGACGAGTCGTTGCACGGTCGCGTTTTGGTGTGGTGGCCGGAGGACGAGCCGCGGCTGATTCCGTGGGGGGACGTAGGGTATGCGGCGCTCGGTCGATAACCCACCTCCACTGTGACCCCATTGCCGCTCAATAGGTTAGAGGCCTGTTTCGACAACTGTTTTTTTCCGGCTGGTTGACGAACTTCGCTCGCCTGCGCCGGCATGAGTGCCTGCGCCACGTCGGTCACACCCCGCTTCAGTCCGGCCTCCAGCGCGCTGCACCGGTCTTCATGATGGGTCTGGCGGCACCTTATAATGGCTTTCATGGGGGAAATGGAAGCCGCTGTGGGCCTGCCGCCGTCCACCGCGGACCCGGACCGGCGCAACCTCGAAGAACTCGCACGACTGGGCGGGTACCACAGTATCGAATTGCCCGATGGCCACGTGATTCCCGGCTTTCATAGCGTCGAGGACTCGCGCCGCCGCCTCGCGCAATTCCCCGTTCCATCCGATCTGCGCGGCAAGCGCGCGCTCGACATCGGCGCTTGGGACGGCTGGTTCACTTTCGAATTGGAACGCCGCGGCGCGCAAGTGATGGCGGTCGACTCCACGCCCATTGAACGCTTCCGCACGGCGCGCGAATTGCTGGGGTCGCGGGCCGAATACCGTATCGAAGACGTTTGCCGCCTCTCGCCCGCACAGATCGGCACCTTCGATCTGGTGATGTTCCTGGGCGTGTTGTACCATTTGAAGCATCCCATGCTGGCGTTGGAAAAGGTGTGTGAGCTGTCCACGGACATGGTCTGCGTCGAGTCGTTCGTCACCGACGATGGCAGCGATCCGACGGCCAAACCGGTCATGGAATTCTACGAAACCGACGAGCTGTGCGGCCAGTTCGACAACTGGGTGGGGCCCAATACCGCGTGCCTGCTGGCCATGTGCCGTTCGGCCGGCTTCGCCCGGGTGCAGTTGGAAAGCGTGCTGGACCACCGCGCGCACGTCACCTGCTATCGCCATTGGCCGGAAATCGAGGGCCCGCAAGATTCGGCGGCCCCTTATCTAACTTCGGTCGAGAACGCCGCCACGCGCGGCCGCGAGTTCTCGGGGGTGCACGACGATTACGTGTCGATCTGGTTCAAGAGCTCGCGCGCGGGCCTCACCGCCGCGGATGTGTTCCCGCGCGTCGGCCCTTACGGCTCGCATCCTGTCTACCTGCGGAACACCGGAGAAGATGGCTGGCAAGTGAACTGCAAATTGCCGCCCGGATTGGCGCCCGGCTGGCACGCGGCCACCGTGCGCACGACCGGCAGCTCGTGGGGAAACTCCGTGCGCATCGGCGTGGATATTTCCGCCGCTGAACGCCGCCAGCGCCCCGCCCAAGCCGAAGCCTCTGGCATTCGTATCGCCATCGCGACGGACGGCAAGACCTGGGAACGCAACCTAGTCCACACCGGTCTTGGCAGTTGCATCTCGCTCTGGGTTTCTGGATTGCCGGAAGAAGCCGCCAGAGACGGCGTCGCGGTTTGGCTGGATGGCGACGACTTGCCCTGCGTGTTCCTCTCCGAACCGGATCCCCAAGGGCTGCGCCAGATCAACGCCATGCTGCCAACCGGGGCGCAGCCGGGCGACTGCTCCGTCTCGGCCAGCTTCCGCGGCACGCTCTCGGCTCCGGTTCCGGTGAGGCTGGCCTGAATGCCGGCTGAGCGCGCCGCGGGCGATCCGACGTTCCACGAACTGGTGCAAAAGCAGGTCGCGCTGCTCTCGACCAAGGGCTGGTACCACAGCATCGAACTGCCCGATGGCAATGTGATCCAGGGCATGATCGGTGTGGATGCGTTGAAACAGCGCCTGGCGGCCTTTCCCATCCCCGCCGATCTCAGCGGCAAGCGCGTGCTCGACGTGGGCGCCTGGACCGGCTGGTGCAGCTTCGAGATGGAGCGCCGTGGCGCACAGGTAGTGGCGGTCGACTGCATCGAGTTCGAAGAGTTCCGCGAGGCGCACCGCATGCTCGGCTCGCAGGTCGATTACCGCATTCTGGACGTCGAGGAACTGACACCGGAGAGCGTCGGCCTGTTCGATTATGTGTTGTTCTTCGGCGTGCTGTACCACTTGCGAAATCCGCTGCTGGGGCTGGAGAAGATCTGCGCCATTACGAAGGACACTGCGTTCGTGGAATCGTTCGTCACCGACGACGGCTCCGCGCCGTGTACGATGGAGTTTTACGAAACCAACGAACTGGGTGGCCAAATCGACAATTGGTTCGGACCCACCGTGCAGTGCGCGGCGGCGCTTTGCCGTTCGGCGGGCTTCGCGCGAGTGCATCTCGAATACGTATCCGACCGCCGCGCCGGGCTGACTTGCCGGCGTCGGTGGGACGCGCCCCCGGCGCATCCCGCGGAACCTGCGCCGCTGCTCTACTCGGCGGTGAACAATCGCACCAACGACATCCAGTTCAATCCGGGCAAGGACGAATACATCTGCGTGTATTTCCGCAGCGATGTGCCCGGCCTGACGCGCGATCGCCTGCGGATCGAAATCGACGAGTATGGCGCGCCGGCCTTGGTGCTGGTGAATCTGCGCGGGCCTGAGTGGCAGGCCAACTTGCGCGCGCCTCCGGGACTTGCCGCAGGTCCGCACGAAGTGCGCCTCCGTACCTCGGAAAGCGGCTACAGCAACCGGTTCCAAATATGGAGGGCGGGATTGATTCCGCGCGGGGCTTCAGCCCCGCCTCGCGAGCCATGCGAAATCACCGAACCCGCGCCCGTCATCTACGAAGTGACGAACGGTATGACCGATTCCGCCATCTTCCAAGGCCATCGGAACGAATACGTCTGCTGCCGCTTCCGGGCGCCGGAACCAACCCTCGATCGCGAAAGCGTGATCCTGCAAATTGACGATGCCACCCGGCCGGTGCTATTTCTAACCGATCTCGGCGGCGGCTGCTGGCAGGCAAATTCCCGTCTGCCGGCCGGGCTGAAACCAGGGCCGCATTCTGTACGACTCCGTACACTTAATAGCATTTTCAGCGATGCGGCGGAGATCTCGTTTCGACCATCCACCCTGTCGTAGAATCAATTTATCATTTTGTTTTCAATAGTTTAGGAACTGTGGACGAATCTCAGATACCAACCGTGATGTCACTTATTGACACTATACGGCATCACATTGTATCATTGATGCGTGAGAATTCATGCGAAGGGAGTTTGTCTCGATGCCTAAAGCGCAGCGCGTTGTTTTCAGCTTCGACGAACGAAGTTTGGAGAGTCTGCAAAAAATCAAGGAGCAGGGACGCTTTACGTCAATGGGGGAGGCCGTTCGCGAATCGCTTCAAATCAGTCGCGCCCTGCAATCCCAAGCAACCCAGGGGTACAGCGAGATCGTTGTGCGGAACCCTGAAACCAAAGAGGAGAGGGTCATCGTCGTTCCAGCCCTCCAGGCGCCCGCGGCCAAGTAGGAGTCATGCCGGAAGCTGACCACGAGCATCGCTTGGGCGACGACATCCTTGAAGGTGGGAAGGTCGAGCTGCTGCAGGACTACAAGATAGCGGAGCAGCATCGGGCCAATACAGCCAGGTACCTTGCCCAAGAGACGTGCCGCCATGCGAACTTCGTCTGATCCTAGGCTCGCAGATTACCCAGGAAGATCATGCGGAGACGATCATCGAGCCGGAGGAACGTTCCGTGGATGCAAAAGATCCGGAATTTCGCCGCGGATTGCCCCGTCCAGGGCCAAACCCTAGAGAGCTCAGTAATGAGCCATTTTCCACCGACGAATTGGAGCACCTGATGATATTGCCGCCCACGGTCCGCGTGCGCGGCAGAGGAGGCAGAGAGACCCTGATCCCAAATCCTGATCACGCCACCGAATGGGCGATTCAATCTCGGGCGCGGAAACGCTTCGGCGCTAGCCAAAAGTGATCCAGCAGCGCTCGGCTGAAGTGACCCATCTGGAGAACGGGATCGAGATCAGGAACGAGATGCGGACGGCCATCATCCGCGCCGAAGGCGTGCTGCTTGGGGG
>Ga0302326_10004679_pt1 | contig 31554 bp, 27 predicted proteins | sample Palsa_T0_3_FD_202264 | JGI IMG/M metagenome (GOLD analysis project Ga0302326, IMG submission 202264) | Peat permafrost microbial communities from Stordalen Mire near Abisko, Sweden - Palsa_T0_3 | ecosystem: Environmental > Terrestrial > Soil > Palsa > Peat permafrost | place: Sweden: Abisko...
CCGGAGACGACGACGCAGACGCTGCTCGACGCGCTGCCGAAGTCCATCGTCATCAGGTTGATGACGTAGTTCTTCAGGCTGGAGCCGAGCACCGCCTCGACCACCTCGTTGCCGAGCGAGTTCACTCCGCCGTAGCTGCCATCGGACGCTCCGAGCGTGGCCAGCGTGAACGAGAACTGCAGGTTCGGGTACTCCGACTGCGCTCCCGCGGCCGCGGCGACCAGGTTCTGGATATCCGATTCGGACTGGCCGCCTTCGATGTCGAAGTCGATGCCGACCAGGTGCGGACTGGCGTAGGTAGCGATGAACGATTCCATGCCCGCCGTGGAGGCGCAGGTGAAGGTTCCGGCCTCGCCGCCGGTCGAGACCACGTAATTCAGGCCGGCGCTGTTGAGCTGCGGAACGTTCTCGGCCGCCCAGTCGGCACCAGAAACGCCGCCCCAGTTCTCGCTGCCGCAGGCTCCGGTCGCGAACGCGAGCGTGATCGCGGGCAGCTTCGGGACATAGGTCGATACCAGGCTGCCCGAGCCCACCACCGGCAGGTCGCTCCCTTCCACGGCCGACTGCATCTCGTAGGTGTTCCAGTTCATGTTGATGGTGACGTCCTTGTACGGGCTGAAGAGCAGGCCGCTCGCCGAGCCGGTACCTGACCCCGACCCTGAGCCGGATCCCGAGCCCGAACCTGAGCCCGATCCCGAGCCGCCGGTGCAGGAGCCGTCGGATGTCCACGGCTGTCCCGAGCCGCTGCCGCCGTTGTTGGTCGCCGGGTTGTTGCCCTGCGTCCACCAGTTGGCGGTGTAGTTGATCCCGGACTCGCTGGCCTGATTGCCGGCGGTGTAGACGGCAGTGGAACTCCACGCCGCGGCGCAGGTGGTGGACGCCTGCGCGGCGGGCCCGGAGGCCAGCGCGAGGAACGAGCCGCCGGCGGTCAGCCCGAGGGCCGAGCCAGCGATGAGAGCAGTGCGCAGAATCCGTCTTCCGACCTGCATGGACCCTCCAGGGGTAAGAGGAACTGAGGCGATCTGGCTCCCCCCGAGCCGGTAAAACGGTGTGGTCACTTTGTACGTCCGGAGCGTCGGGTCGTCAAGGCTTATTAATAGGAAACTTTCTAGTTAGTTTTTGGGCTGGGGTCGCGGAAGGATCTTGCGCCGGGACCGGCATGATCGGCGCGCTGGCGGGCAGTGCGAGTGGCTATGAGCGATCAGCTGTCCGTCACGGTCCGCAGCGAACGCGGTATCACGATCGCGGAGGTCACCGGGGATATCGACATGTCCACGGTGGCCGGCCTGCGGGAGCGCCTGCTCGGGCTGGCCGACAGCGGGCAGCCGCTGATCGCCGATCTGAACCAGGTCAGCTTCATCGACTCGGTCGGGCTCGGGGCCCTGGTCGGCGTGGCCCGACGGGCCGACGAGCGCGGCGGCAGCCTGCACGCGGTCTGCTCCCGGCCGCAGACCCGCAAGCTGCTGTGGCTGACCGGGGTGGATCGGCGTATCCCGCTCACCGACACCGTCGACGGGGCGCTGTCGCTGCTGACGGGCTCCCGCGACGACGACCCCGTCTAGTCGGCCGGAATCAGGCCTGGATCAGATGGTGAAGCTCAGGTTGCGGGCCGCGCGGTCGCCCAGCTTAGCGTTGCCGGTCCAGGTCACGAGGCCGGCGTCGATCTGCCGCTGCGGGTCGATCCGGCCCGCTGCGAGCTGGATGAAGGTCACTGTGTCGGTGATCAGCTCCACGTCCGGGTGCTCGACGTGGTCGACCGGCCTGGCTCGGCCGTCGACCACGACGGCCAGGTCGCGGGTCACCGGCCCGGTGAGGTGGAACACGATGCTGGTGCCGTCGGGCAGTCCGATCTTCTTGCCGACGATGTAGCCGATCGACCCCTCCACCTGGGCGAGGGCGATCTCCGCGCCCGGCCCGGTGTCGTCCGACGGCCAGCCCAGCGGAGTGCTGATGTCACGCTCGTGCACCCAGAAGTCGAAGATCCGGATCTCCAGGAACCCGCCGTAGCTGCGCGGCCCGATCGGCGTCCAGGACTGCCTCGCCAGGTCGGCCTCGGTCAGCCCGGCCAGGTCGGCCCGGCGGCGGGCGAAGATCTCGCTGATGGATCCCGCGAACGCCGTGTCGTCCAGCGCGGCCACCTCGTCGTAGTACGGGCCGACCCGGTCCAACGGCGGCGGGTCGCCCGCGGAGTCGGGCAGCCAGCCGGTCATCACCCGTTCCATCATCCCGAGATGGGCGATCACGTCGCGCATGTCCCACTCGGGGCACAGCGACCGCGCGTGCCAGCGGGCGGCGTCCATCCGGGCCGCCAGCGACTCGATCGCGTCGTAGCACTGCTCAAGGGCGGCCCGGGTGGTGGCCAGTCCGGTCACGGTCTCTCCTCCTGGATGGGGACCAGTCGCGTGCCACACGATAGGGCCGGCCGCGCATGGGTACGCTCCCAGTGTGGGTGACGCCCGGGCTGACATCATGGGGTTGTCCGACTACGTGTACCAGCGCACCCGAAGCAGGCTGGCCGGGCTGACCGACGACGAGTACTTCTGGGAGCCGGCGGCCGGCTGCTGCACGGTCCGCCGGACGGACTCCGGGGCCTATCGCGCTGATGACCCGGACCGGCCCGCCGCCGTCCTGCGTCCCGCCACCGGCGCCGGCCGGCCGCCCTTCACGACGATCGCCTGGCGGCTGTGGCACCTCGTCGAGACCTACGGCGGCGAGCGGAATCCGCAGTGGCTGGGAGTGCGGCGGCTGCCCGGCGGGTTCGAGCGGGATGACCCGGCGCCGGGCACCGCCGCCGAGGCCATGGCCGCCCTGGAGCGAGCGCACGCCTTCTGGCGGGACGTGCTCCAGGAGTTGCCGGAGGCTTCCTGGTGGGAGCCGCTGGGCCCGATCGCCGGTCCGTACGCCGAGGACGACAAGGCCTCGCTCGTGCTCCACCAGCTTGACGAGCAGATCCACCACGGGGCCGAGCTGGGCGTCCTGCGTGATCTGTACCGGCATAGCCGAAGGGACTCGCGGACGACGGCGGCATCCAGGGTGAGCGCCCGCTACGTTGCTGATGTACCTGAGGGAGGTTCTCTTCTCCCGCCCGGATAGGAGGCGCTGATCGTGAGCTCGGACCTGATCGAGCGGGCACTGCGGCGGTTCCTGGTGCTGGGCCAGGCGATGCGGCGTGACGCCGAGACGCTGCCGGTCAGCGTGGCCCAGAGCGCCGTCCTCTCGCGCCTGCGGGGCGGGCCCAAGACGGTCGGCGAGCTCGCCAGCGCGGAAGGCGTCAGGGCGCCGAGCATGACCCAGATCATCAACCGGATGGAAGAGGCGGGCTGGGTCACCCGGTCGGAGGGCCCGGTCAGGGGCCGGATGGTGCAGATTACCGAGGCGGGCCAGGCGGTCTCGGCCGCGGTGCGCGAGGAGCGCCGGGCGCGCCTGGCGAGACGTTTCGACGGGCTGTCGGCCGAGGACCTGGCGGCCCTTGAGGAGGTCCTCCCGGTGCTTGACCGGATATTCGGCGATCCCCTGAGCTACTGAGGCACCGCGGCCAACGGCGGGAAACGAGCCCACGGCCGCCACTGCGCCCACTGACGACCGCGACCCGCGGTCCTCGGGCGGCCCGGCCATCCGAGGGCATAATCCAGACAGGTCACCCGTGTCGTGTGATGACTTCAGACCGGGCGGAGCGTCAGGGTTGAGCGGGACCCGCTACTTCGAGAGGAATCGGCACATGTCTTCAGCGGAGGCCTACGACATCCTGGTGATCGGCAGCGGGGAGTCGGGCAAGTACCTCGCCTGGACCATGGCGAGCGAGGGACATCGCACGGCGGTGGTGGAGCGCAAGCTGATCGGCGGGTCGTGCCCGAATATCGCCTGCCTGCCGAGCAAGAACATCATCCAGTCGGCCAAGGTCCGCTCGTTCACCCGGCGGGCGGCCGAGTTCGGGGTCGACCTGGAGTCGGCCAGCACCGACATGAAGGGCGTGCAGGCGAGGAAGCAGGCGATGCTCGCCGCCCTGCGGGAAGTGCACCTGGGCCGGTACCGGGCCAGCGGGGCCGAGCTGATCATGGGCGAGGCCCGCTTTACCGGCGAGCGCACGGTCGACGTCGAGCTGAACGACGGCGGGCGGCGGCAGCTCCGCGGCGAGCGGGTGTTCCTGAACTTGGGCACCCGCGCGACCATGCCGGACGTGCCCGGTCTGGCCGCTGCCCGGCCGATGACCCACATTGAGCTGCTTGACCTCGACCGGCTGCCGGAACACCTGATCGTCATCGGCGGCGGCTACATCGGGCTGGAGCTGTCGCAGGCCATGCGCCGGTTCGGCGCGCAGGTCACGGTCATCGAGGCGGGGCCGCAACCGCTCGGCCACGAAGACGCCGACGTCACCGCGGGCATCGTCGGGCTGTTCGGCGCCGAGGGGATCACCCTGCACCGCCAGACGAAGGTCCGCGCCGTCGACGGAGCATCCGGCCGGTCCGTGCGCGTTGTCGCCGACGGGCCGGACGGCGAGATCGCCATCGACGGGACCGACCTGCTGGTCGCCGTCGGCCGCACGCCCAACACCGGCGGCATCGGCCTCAAGCAGGCCGGCGTGCGGCTGACCGAGACCGGCTACATCGCCGTCGACGAGCACCTGGCCACCACCGCGGCCAACGTGTGGGCGATGGGGGACTGCGCGGGCAGCCCCCAGTTCACCCATGCCGCCTTCGATGACTTCCAGGTCGTGCATGACAACCTGTCCGGGGGCAGCAGGACCACCAGCGGCCGGCTGATCCCGTTCTGCATGTACACCGATCCGGAGCTGGCCCGGGTCGGGCTTAACGAGACCGAGGCCCGGCGCCTCGGCCTCGGCTACCGGCTGCTCAGCATGCCGATGGCCGCGGTCCTGCGGACCAGGACCATCTCCGAGCCCCGCGGGTTCATGAAGATGCTGATCGCCGCCGACAGCGACGAGATCCTCGGCTTCACCGCGTTCGGGGCCGAGGCGACCGAACTGCTGGCCGCCGTCCAGACCGCCATGGTCGGCCGCGTCCCGTACACAGCGCTGCGCAGCGCGATCTACACCCACCCGGCGATGGCCGAAGGGCTCACCTTCCTGCTCAGGAACACCCCCGTCCCCGGGTAGCCCGCAAACGCGGCCTCGCCCGCAAACGCGGCCTCGCCCGCTAGGCGGCGGCGTCGGTGCTCTCGGCGACGGCGGGGGACCGGCCCGGCGGCCCGGCGGTGGCCCGGAGGTAGCGGGTGACGGCGACGGCGGCCAGGCAGACGGCCAGCGCGATCACCCGGACCGTGCCCTCGCTCGGCCACGGCCACAGATGCGTGAGCTGGAGCCGCAGCGTGAACGGATGCGTGACCGCGTTCAGCGACAGGTAGATGACGACGCCGGTGCCGAGGAACGCGGCGGTCTCGGCCGCCGCCTGCACCAGGTTGCGGCTGGCGGGCCGCTCGGCGGGCTCGGCGGGCGGGCCGTTGCGCCGCTCGAGCTGCAGGTATTTGCTGACCACGAGCCCGACGATGGCGACCCCGAACGCCAGGGCGCCGGTCGTGTCGGTCCGCAGCCCGGGGATGGCGGGCCAGTACGGGTTCGCCTCGCCGCCGGTGAAGCTGGCCACGAGGGCCGTCCCTGCCCAGATCAGCACGGCGGTGTAGCCGAGGCCATAGGCCACCGATTCGACCACGAGCTTCCGCTGGTCCTGGCTCCTGGTACGCACAACCCACACTATAGGAAACCCGGGACGGTACCTTTGTGCGGCAGCCACGCTGACGGCGGCCGCCGCGGACACTCATAACCAGAGGAAGGGAGCAGCAGCATGGCAGCTGAGGTTACCGATGCCGACCTGGCGCACCTGCGCCGCTGCGTGGAACTAGCGGAAGAAGCGGTCGCGGCGGGCGACTTCCCGTTCGGATCGGTCTTGGTCGCCGCCGACGGGACGGTTGCCGCCGAGGAACGGAACCGCGAGGAGACCGAAGGGGACCCGACCAGCCATCCCGAGTTCGCGCTGGCGCGGTGGGCGAGTCTGAACATGACGCCGCCGGAACGAGCCGAGGCGACCGTCTACACCTCCGGCGAGCACTGCCCGATGTGCGCCGCCGCCCACGGCTGGGCGGGGCTCGGGCGCATCGTCTACGCGACCTCCTCCGAGCAGCTGACCGGGTGGCTGGCTGAACTGGGAGTCGGTCCTTCCCCGGTCCTGCCATTGGCGATCAACGCGGTTGTTCCCGGGCTGGCGGTCGCGGGCCCGGCCCCGCAGCTGGCGGCGGAGGTGCGCGAGCTGCATCGCCGATTCCGCTCGGCGCGGCGGTAAGCGTCGGCCGCCGGGTGACCGGGCGCCCGGCTGTCAGGTGGTGTAAACGCCGGTGGGCGCGTCGTGGTAGCCCTTCGCGCCGATGAGCCGCGCGAGCGGGCTCGACGGGTCCTCGCCCGCCTTGAGGGCGTCGAGCACCGAGCGGAAGTCATACCGGGGCGTCCAGCCCAGGTCGGCGCGGGCGCGGGCGTTGACGTAGACGCGGCCGACGGACGGGAACATCCGCCAGCCACGGCGGGCGTACTCCGCCTGGTAGTCAGGGAACAGCCGGCCCACGACCGAGGGCGCGTCGTTCCTGAGCGCGGTCAGGTCGGCGGGCGTGAACGGCGTCGTCGCGCTGAGGATGAACTTGCCGAACCCGATCCGCCCCGCCCGCTCCATCGCCAGCAGGTGCGCGTCGGCCACGTCGGCCACGTCGACCCGGCGGTACAGGTACTCGTTGGCCTTCACGTTCGCGTCGGCGTAGGCGGCGCGAACCTGGTCGTCGTCGTCGCCCTCGGGGAAGAACCGCGACGTCCGCAGGACGATGACGGGCAGGCCGTGCTCGGCGTGGACGAGCTCGCACAGATCCTCGGCGGCGGTCTTGGTGACGCCGTAGATGTTGCGCGGCCGGGGCGTCACCTCCTCGGTGATCCAGGCGGCCGGCTGCCCCGGCAGCGGGGTCAGCGCGCGGCCGAACGCGCTGGTCGTGCTGGTGAAGACGAAGCTGCCCAGGCGGGCCGCGGCGGCCTCCTCGAGCAGCGTCAGCGTGCCGCTGACGGTGGTGTCCACGAACGCCTGCTTGCCGTGCGAGCCGACGTGCGGCTTGTGCAGCGTCGCGGTGTGCAGGACGGCGTCGACGCCGGCCAGGCTCTCGCGGACGACGGCCCGGTCCGTGACCGACCCGACCACGGTGGTGTGCGGCGATGGCCTGGCGTCGAGCCCGGTCACCTTGAACCCGCGGTCTCGCAGCACCCGCACCAGGGCCTCGCCCAGGTGCCCGGAACTGCCCGTCACCAGCACGCTCGCAGCAGCCACGACGGCCAGCGTAGTTACGGTGATTGCCGGGCGGCAACGCGTTTTCCGCCCGGCCCGCCCGCGTCAGTCGTCGTGCGGCTGTTCGATCAGCTGGGCGATGTAGTGCTGCTCGCCGAGCAGCTCGAGCAGCCCGATCTGGGTCTCCAGGTAGTCGATGTGCTCTTCCTCGTCGCTGAGAATCGCCTCGAAGATGTTGGCGCTGGTCACATCGCCCACGCCGCGCATGTACTCGATGCCGCGCCGCAGCCGGTCCACCGCCTCGGTCTCCACCGCCAGATCCGCCTCGAACATCTGGCCGACGGTCTGGCCGATGCGCAGCGGGAACAGGCGCTGGAAGTTGGGCAGCCCGTCGAGGAAGAGAATCCGGTCGGCCAGGGTCTCGGCGTGCCGCATCTCGTCGATTGACTCGGCCCGGGTGTGCCGGGAGAGCTTCACCCAGCCGAAGTTCTCCTGCATCTTGTAGTGCAGGAAGTACTGGTTGATGGCCGTGAGCTCGGCTGTCAGCTGTTCGTTAAGGAACTCAAGTACCCGATCGTCTCCGCGCATACCAATACCCTAACCGTCTGTAATTGGCCAGGTGCGCTGACGCGTCGGGCGTGCCCGTCGCTCTCGCCGGTCAGGCGTCCTGCAGCGCCTTCAGCGGGCACGGCCGCGCGCGCTCGCCGATCATGTTCTCGATCCGGTCCCGGCACGTCCCGCAGCCGGTGCAGGCCCCGGTGGCGGCGGAGACCGCCTCGACCGTGGCGGCGCCGTTGTCGATCGCCGTGCTGACCCTGTCACTCGTTACCGCACGGCAGATACACGCGAACACGCCGTCGCCACTCCTCTCGCGGGGGGTTAGTGTGGTTAGGCTATCCTAACTTCGCCGTCGGCGAAACCCGGTCAGGAATCGAGAAGCGCAGACCAGCGGCCCGCCGGTAGCGTGAGCGGATGAAGACACGGACGACCGCTGGCGGCAGCCACGACGTGATCCGGGTGGTCGGCGCCCGCGTCAACAACCTCAAGGACATCAGCGTCGAGATACCGAAGCGCGCGCTGACGGTGTTCACCGGCGTCTCCGGATCGGGCAAGAGCTCGCTCGTGTTCGGCACGATCGCGGCCGAGTCGCAGCGGCTGATCAACGAGACCTACAGCGCCTTCGTGCAGGGCTTCATGCCGACGCTGGCGCGGCCCGATGTGGACGTGCTTGAGGGGCTGACCACCGCGATCACCGTCGACCAGCAGCGGATCGGGGCCGACCCCCGGTCGACGGTCGGGACCGTCACCGACGCCAACGCGATGCTGCGCATCTTGTTCAGCCGGCTCGGGAAGCCGCACATCGGCTCGCCGCAGGCGTTCTCCTTCAACGTCGCCTCGATCAGCGGCGCGGGCGCGGTCAAGTTCGAGCGCGGCGGGAAGACGGTCAAGGAACGGCGCAGCTTCAGCGTCACCGGCGGCATGTGCCCGCGCTGCGAGGGCCGGGGCACCGTCTCCGACATCGACCTGTCCCAGCTCTACGACGACAGCAAGTCGCTGCACGAGGGCGCGCTCACCATTCCCGGCTACACGACCGGGGGATGGGGCTACCGCCTCTACACGGAGTCGGGTTTCTACGACCCGGACAAGCAGATCCGCAAGTTCACCAAGAAGGAGCTCCAGGACCTGCTCTACCACGAGCCGGTCCGGATGAAGATCGCCGGCATCAACCAGACCTACGAGGGCCTGATCCCGCGGCTGCAGAGATCCATCCTGTCCAAAGACCCCGACGCGATGCAGCCGCATATCCGGGCGTTCGCGGACCGGGCGGTGGCCTTCACCAGCTGCCCCGAGTGCGGCGGCACCCGGCTCAGCGAGGCCGCCCGCTCGTCCCGGATCAACGGCGTCAGCATCGCCGACGCGTGCGCGATGCAGATCTCCGACCTGGCCGACTGGGTGCGCGGCGTCGACGAGCCGTCGGTGGCGCCGCTGCTGACGGCGCTCGGACAGCTCCTCGAATCGTTCGCGGAGATCGGGCTCGGCTACCTTTCGCTCGACCGGACGTCGGCCACGCTGTCGGGCGGCGAGGCGCAGCGGGTGAAGATGGTCGGCCACCTAGGCTCCTCCCTGACCGACGTCACCTACGTCTTCGACGAGCCCACGATCGGCCTGCACCCGCACGACATCCAGCGGATGAACGGCCTCCTGGTGCGGCTGCGGGACAAGGGCAACACGGTGCTCGTGGTCGAGCACAAGCCGGAGACGATCGTGATCGGCGACCACGTCGTCGACCTCGGCCCGGGGGCCGGCGCGGCGGGCGGCACCGTCTGCTTCGAGGGCACGGTCAAGGGGCTGCAGGCCAGCGGCACCGTCACCGGCCGTCACTTCAACGACCGGGCCGCGCTCAAGCAGACGGTGCGCGAGCCGGCCGGCCAGCTCGAGGTCCGCGGCGCGGCACTGCACAACCTGCGCGACGTCGACGTCGACATCCCGCTCGGGGTGCTCGTCGTCATCACCGGCGTGGCCGGCTCGGGCAAGAGCTCGCTGATCGGCGGCTCGGTGTCCCCGCGGGACGGGGTGATGACGGTCGACCAGGCCCCGATCCGCGGCTCCCGGCGGAGCAACCCGGCCACCTACACCGGGCTGCTCGACCCCATCCGCAGCGCGTTCGCGAAGGCCAACGGAGTGAAGCCGGCCCTGTTCAGCTCCAACTCCGAGGGCGCCTGCCCCAACTGCAACGGCGCGGGCGTCATCTACACCGACCTGGCGATGATGGCGGGCGTCGCCACCGTGTGCGAGGTGTGCGACGGTAAGCGGTTCGACGCATCGGTGCTCGAGTACCATCTCGGCCGCCGCGACATCAGCCAGGTGCTCGCGATGTCGGTCGCCGAGGCGGCGGAGTTCTTCGGCGCGGGCGACGCCCGCACCCCGGCCGCGCACGCCATCCTCGAGCGGCTGGCCGACGTCGGGCTCGGCTACCTGACCATCGGCCAGCCGCTCACCACGCTGTCTGGCGGCGAGCGCCAGCGGCTCAAGCTGGCCACCCACCTGGGCGACAAGGGCGGCGTCTACGTCCTCGACGAGCCGACCACCGGCCTGCACCTGGCCGACGTCGAGCAGCTGCTCGGGCTGCTGGACCGGCTGGTCGACTCGGGCAAGTCGGTGATCGTCATCGAGCACCACCAGGCGGTCATGGCCCACGCCGACTGGATCATCGACCTCGGCCCCGGGGCTGGCCACGACGGCGGCCTCATCGTCTTCGAAGGCACCCCGGCCGACCTGGTCGCCGCCCGCTCCACCCTCACCGGCGAGCACCTCGCGGCCTACACCGGCGGCTAACCCAGCCCGACCCCGCCAACGGCAACTAGGTCGCCGCGTCAACGCGTCACCACGTCACCAGGCCGGTTTCGCGCGGCCTGACGTCGAGGAAGTCGATGACCCGGCCCACGAAGCGATCGACGTACTGGAAGTGGGCGCCGTGGCCGGCGTCGGGGAGAAGCCACAGCTCGGCGCCAGCGATGTGCTGGTACAGGTAGTAGGAGTTGAGCGTCGGTATGACGATGTCGTCGCTGCCGTTGACGATGAGGGCGGGCTGGGTGATGCCGTCCAGGTAGCCGAAGTCGTCCACCGGCGCGGTCGTCCACCCCGTCGCCGCGGCACGGTGCGCCGCGACGGTCTCGAGGCTGACCGGGAGGTCGCGGTCCTCGGTGCGAACGTGGATGCGGGCGAGGAAGTCACGGCCGGCCGCCTGGCTCTCCTTCGACGGCGAGAACATGATCGGCAGCCACATGTCGTCTCCGAGCTCGTCCCGCTGGCCGAACAGGGGGCCGACATAGGGCTCCTGCGCGGCCAGGTGGCCCGCCCCGCGGGGACCGGTGCCCACCAGCACCAGACGGCGCACCAGGTCCGGGTTGGCCGCCGCGACCAGCTGGGCGACCTCGCCGCCCATGGAATGGCCGAGGATGTCAACGGCCGACAAGCCGAGGCCCTCGATGAAGCGGGCGGTATCAGCCGCCATGCCATCGACCGTGCCGGGCGCGGTGCCGGTGCTGCCGCCGACCCCGACGTTGTCGAACAAGATGACCTCCCGTCCCGCCGACAGCGCGTCCGAGATGGCGGGATCGAAGTTCTCGAGGTTGCCCATGAAGTGCTGAATGAAGACCAGCGGAATCCCGGCCGAGTTCCCGAAGCGGCGATAGGCGAACCGGGTGCCGTCCACCTCGAGGAACCGAGTGGGCGCGCTGGTCGCGAGCGAGACGGGCATGGTTGCTTTGCTCCTCATTCAACTGGTGGGGGGCGTTCAGATGGCAGCCCGGCCGCCGTCGGCGGAGATGACCGCGCCGGTGATGTAGCTCGCCTTGGGCGAGGCGAGGAAGACGATCACGTTGGCGATCTCCGCTGGCTGGGCGGCCCTGGCCATGATGGTGGTGGCGCCGACGGCGTCGGTGATCTCGGCCGACTGGATGGCCGTGTAGACGGGACCGGACGCGACGGTGTTGATCCGGACGCCGGCTGGGCTGTACTCGGCCGCCCAGGAGCGGGTCATCGAGTCGAGGGCGGCCTTGGTGGCGCCGTAGGCCGCACCGCCCGGCATGCCGACCTCGCCGGCCATGCTGCCGACGTTGATGATGCTGCCGCTTCCCCTGGCGGCCATCTTGGGCGCGAGCGCGGCGGTCAGGAAGTACGGCGCCTGCACGTTGGCGGTGAAAAGCACACCGAAGGTCGCCAGGTCGAGTTCGGGCGTCGGGCCGAACCAGGCGTACCCGGCGTTGTTGACCAGCACGTCGACCGAGGCCGCCTCCGCGGCTAGATCGTCGAGCTCGGCCGGAACGGTGAGGTCGGCGGCGAAGAAACGGGCCTTGCCGCCCTCGGCGGCGATGGCGTCGATCACCGCCTGGCCGCGGCCGGCGTCGCGTCCGTGCACGATGACCTCGGCGCCGTGCCGTGCCAGTTGCTCGGCCGCCGCCTGGCCGATGCCGGATGTCGCGCCGGTGACCAGCGCGCTCAAACCCTCGAGGTCTCGATCCGTGTTCATGTGCCCATCATGGTGCGGGCGGTCCCGGCGGGGTATCCGACGCATGACTGCACTTCGGCACTGGTATAGCAGAAAGGTGCCTGACCAACCGCCCGGTTCCGCCGGGGCCATCACGGGCCGCGAAACCGAACTCGCGCGGCTCGCCGCCCTGCTGCATGCGCCTGCCGGCCACGGCCGGGTGCTGGTGCTGCTCGGGGATGCGGGCATGGGCAAGAGCACGCTGCTGGCGAACGCGGCCGACCAGGCTAGATCCGCTGGCCTGCAGGTGCTGTCGGCCACCGGCCGGGAGTCGGAGGCGAGCCTCGCGTTCGCGGGCCTGCACCAGCTCCTGACCCCGGTGCTAGCTGCCGCGGCGGGCCTGCCGCAGCACCAGGCGCAGGCGCTGCTCGGAGCGCTCGGGCTGGCCCCCGAGCCCGCCGCCGAACGGCTGCTGACCGCAATCGCCGCCCTTACCCTGCTGTCTGACGTGTCGGAATCCGCTCCGGTGCTGGCGGTCATCGATGACGCCCACTGGATCGACCGCAGCTCCCTCGACGCGCTGGCGTTCGCCGCCACCCGGCTGGACGCGGAGCGGGTCGTCCTGCTGCTCAGCGCCGAGGGGCACGCGCCGCCCGCCCCGTTTGACCGGGGCTTCGCTGAGCTGCGGCTCGAACCGCTGTCGGTCCCGGACGCGGGCGCGCTGCTCGACCAGCAGCCCCGCCCGCCCCGGGGGCGGGCCAGGAGCCAGGTGATCGCGCAGGCGGCCGGCAATCCGATGGCGCTGATCGAACTGGCGAAGGTGATCGCCGAAGATCCCGCCGCCAGCCGTCGATGGGCGGCCGAGCCGCTGCCGCCGGGTGACCGGCTAGCGGCCGCCATCACCGCCCGGTTCGACGCGCTGCCGGAATCAGCCCGGGCAGCGCTGCTAGTGGCCGCGGTGGCCGACGGCCCCGACCTGAGGGCAGCCGCGGGCGGCGTTCTCGAACGCGACGCCCAGGCCCTGGCGCCCGCCGAACGTCTTGGCCTGATCACGATCGACAAGACCGGGCTCCGGTTTGGCCACCCTCTCATCCGCTCGGCCATCTACCATTCCGCGCCCTTTTCGCACCGCGCGGCGGCCCACCGCCAGCTCGCGGCGGCGCTGAGCGACCAGCCGGACCGGCAGGCCTGGCACCTGGCGGCCGCGGTGCTGCGCCCCGACGAGAGCGTGGCGTCGCTGCTCGAGGCGACCGCGGCCCAGGCGCAGCGCCGCGGTGGCACCGCCGCGGCCGCGCTGGCGCTGGAGCGCGCGGCCGAGCTCAGCCCTGATTCCGAGGACCAGGCCCGGCGACTGGTCTCCGCCGCTTCGGCCGCCGTCACCGCCGGTCAGGGGGACTGGGTGCAAGATCTGGCCGCGCGGGCCCTGGCGGTGACGTCGGACCCGGAACTGCGGCTGACGGCGCGCAGCAGAGCCGGGTGGGCGCAGGCCTACGCGGGCCGCCGTTCGGCGGCGTTCGCGACGCTGGTATCGGTCGCGCAGGCGGCGGCCGCGGATCTCCCGGCCCTGGCCTGGGAGGCGCTCGCGGACGCGGCGACCGTCGCCTACCAGGCAGGCACGCTCGACAGCCGCCGGGCCGTGCGCCGCGTCCTGCGCCAACTCGAAGACCGCGACCCGACGCCGCTGCCCGACCGTGACTCGCGCGGCCGCGGCTACGCGCGGAAACTGTGGATACTGGCCTGCACCGACCCGTACGGCAGCAGCCGGGAGCTCATCCCGTACCTCAGGCGGATCGCCGGGACCCCGATGGACGAGGCGGCGCTGTGGCGAATCGGCTCCGCCGCCTGGCTGCTCGACGAATCCGCGATCGCGGTCCGCCTGCTCCAAGACGCTATGGCGCGGATACAGGCGCCGGGCCGGCAGGGCGCCAGTGGCGGCGGGCTGACGGCGCTGGCCTGGCTTTACGCGGATACCGGGCGCTGGGACGAAGCGCTCGAAGCGGCGGCCGAAGCCGCCGATCTGGCTGAGCCGGCCCAGATGGGGATGGTGGCGGCGGCCGCGGACGCGATCACCGCGACCGTCCTGGCCATGCGCGCGGACACGGACGCCGCCCGCCGGCACGCAGAACGCGCGCTGGCCGGGGTCGATCCAGCCGAAAGCGGGCTGATTGCCGCCCGGGCCTGGCGCGCTCTGGGCGTCGCGGCTCTCGCCGAGGGCAGCCATCTCAACGCCTACACGCAGCTCCGCCGCCTGTTCAGCGAACAGGGCGCACCCGTGCACAACATCTTCTCCTATCTGGGCGTGGCCGACCTCGCGGCCGCCGCCGTCCGCGCGGATCGGCGGAGCGAGGGGCGGGAAGCCGTTGAGCGCGCGCTGGGCCATCTCGACGGAACCGCATCCCCCCGGCTGCAGCAGCTCATCGCCCGGGCCCGTGGCATCCTGGCCGATCCGGCCCGCGCCGGCGACCTTTTCGCCGCCGCGCTGTGCGATCCGGCCGGCGAGCGGTGGCCGTTCGAGCGCGCGCAGCTCCGCCTTGACTACGCCGAATGGCTGCGGCGCCAGCGCCGGATCAACGAAGCCAAGCCGGAACTGGCGATGGCCCTGGAGACCTTCCGGCGGCTGGCGGCCCCATCGTGGGCCGAGCGCGCAGAAGCAGAGCTGAGAGCGAGCGGGATAGCCGTCACCAGCCCGCAAACCCGGCCCGACCCGCTGGCCGGGCTCACCCCCCAGCAGCGCCAGATCGTCCGCCTGGCCGGCCAGGGCCTGACCAACCGCGAGATCGGCGAACGACTCCTGCTGTCACCGCGAACGGTCAGCTCGCACCTGTACCGCTCCTTCCCGAAGCTCGGGATATCGGACCGCCACCAGCTCCGCGACGTGATCGCGGACAACGACTCGTAACAGGGGGCGAAGGACTCCCGCCGCCCGCGCCGAGCGCGGCGCCGGCGCTGGATGGGGTTGGCGGGCGGGGGCGGCCGGAAGCGACGGGGCCGGGCCGCGGGCGCTGTAACCTGGTGGGCTGAGGAGTGTCTTCGATGCTGGTCATTCACGGGATCTGGGCGTACGGCGGGCTGCAGGTGTGGGCGGAGGATTCCGCCCGGCCGACGCAGGGGCCGCCGCGAACCGGGCGGCCGTCCCGCGCGCCCCGCCCGCATCCGTTCGCGGTCGCAGCCGGCGAGCTGGCGGACGCGCTGGCCGTGGCCGGGGCGGCGGACCTGGCCGCCAAGGCGGTCGACGACGAGCTCACGCTGCGGCTGCCGTCGGTAGCCGACGGCCCGCTCGCCTCGCCCGAGCTCGTCCGCCCGTCGGCCGAGGACGCGGCCGAGACCGCGGCCCCGGCCCGGCGGGTGGCGCTGGCCGCCTGGCGGGTTCCGGTGCTGGTCTTCGAGCCGGCCGCCGCGACCGCGCTGCTGCCCGCGCTGGCCGGCCTGGCAACTTCCGGCCCGGCGACCGGCGAGCTCGTCTCCGAGGAGGCGGCATCCGCCGACGCGGCTTCCGGCGCCAGCGCGTCGACCGGGCTGGCGCCAACCGAGGCGGCCGTCGGCGAGCTGGCCGTCGGCGGGTCGATCGGGTATCTGGCGGCGGTCGCGCGGTTCGCCGACGACCTGGTCTCGCGGGGCCGCGTGCTGCCCGTCCTGACATCGGAGGACGACGGGTACGCGGCCCGCTGGCGGCCGGTGCTGTCGGCCGCCGACGCGCAGCGGGCCCGCGAGCTCGGGGCCGCGATCCCGGCCGCCTGCCGGGCCGCGGCCGACACCGCGCCCGGCCCGCTGCTGGCGGGCATGCTCGACGCGCTGGCGGACGCGACTGCGCGCAGCCGGCTGCCGGGTGCTCTGCTGCCCGCCAGGCGCGGTCGGCGGCCCGCGCGCATCCCGATTATCGAACGGACCGTCGCGGCTCTCACCGCCTCCGATCCCCTGGTCGAGGTGGCGGACGCAACCGACGAGCGCGAGGCTCGGGAGCTGGCCGCCGCCTTGGCCGAGTGGCTGGCCAGCGCCGCGCGGCCGGACGGCCCGGTCCGAACCTGCTTCCGGCTGGTCGAGCCGGCCGATCCCGGGGCCGATGACGACGGGACCTGGCTGGTCGAGTTCTCGCTGCAGTCGGCCGAGGACCCGAGCCTGATGCTGCCCGCGCCGGAGGTATGGGCCGGGGCCGGGTTCGGCTGGCTGGCGGGCGACGTGCACCCGGAGGAGGAGCTGCTGGCCGGGCTGGGCGCGGCTGCCCGGCTCTTCTCCGGCCTTGACGGCGCGCTCCGCGAGGCCGCGCCCGCCCGGGTCGCGCTCGACACCGCGGGCGCGCTCGGCTTCCTGCGCGAGACCGGGCCGCTGCTGTCGGCCGCGGGTTTCGGGGTACTGCTGCCCGACTGGGCGCGCAAGGCGCGGCTGGGGCTGCGGCTGACCGCCAAGTCGTCGTCGAGCGGCTCGTCGCCCTCGGCCCGTTCGGGCCGGTTCGGAATGCAGGACCTGGTCGACTTCCAGTACGAGCTGGCGATGGGCGACGACGTGCTCTCGCCGGAGGAGCTGGCCGAGCTTGCCCGGCTCAAGGTCCCGCTTGTCCGCATCCGCGGCCAGTGGGTGGAGCTCGACGACCGGCACCTCAAGGCGGCGCTGAAGTTCTTCGAGGGCGGCCGGTCGGGCCGGATGACCGCGGCCGAGGTGCTGACGGCCGCCATCGGGGCCGGCGCCGACCCCGACGAGCTGGCGCTGACCTCAGTCGACGCCGACGGCTGGCTGGGCGACCTGCTGTCGGGCGAGGCCGACCGGCGGCTGGACCCGATGCACACCCCAGACGGATTCCACGGGGAGCTGCGGCCGTATCAGCAGCGCGGGCTTTCGTGGCTGTCGTTCCTCGGCGGGCTCGGCGTGGGTGCCATCCTCGCCGACGACATGGGCCTGGGGAAGACGGTCCAGCTCCTGTCGCTGCTATGGGCGGACCGGGCGAAGTCACGGACCGTTCGAGATGATCCAGACTTTGAACTTTCCGCCCCCAGCCTGCTCATCTGCCCGATGTCGCTGACCGGGAACTGGCAGCGGGAAGCGGAGCGGTTCACCCCCGGCCTGGCGGTGCACGTCCACCACGGCGCCGACCGGCTGGCCGGCGCCGAGCTGGCGGTCGCGGTTGGCGCCGCCGACCTGGTGATCACCACCTACCAGACGGCGGCCAGGGACCTTGCGGCGCTATCGCAGGTGCGCTGGGCGCGGGTGGTGTGCGACGAGGCCCAGGCGATCAAGAACCACCTGAGCCAGCAGGCGAAGGCGGTCCGGGCGCTGCCGGCCGCGTCGCGGATCGCGCTGACCGGCACGCCGGTGGAGAATCAGCTCTCCGAGCTGTGGTCGATCATGGAGTTCGCCAACCCGGGCCTGCTCGGATCGGCCAAGTCGTTCCGCGACCGCTACGCGGTGCCGGTCGAGCGGCACGGCTCGGCCGAGGCCGCCCGGCAGCTGCGCCGGGTCACCGAGCCGTTCGTGCTGCGGCGGCTCAAGACCGACAAGTCGATCATCTCCGACCTGCCGGAGAAGCAGGAGATGAAGGTCTGGTGCAACCTGACCCAGGAGCAGGCCACCCTGTACGCGGCGACCGTCACCGACATGATGTCCAGGATCGAGGACGCGTCCGATGACATCGGTCGGCGCGGCCTCGTGCTCGCCACCATGGCCAGGCTCAAGCAGGTCTGCAACCACCCGGCGCACCTGCTCGGCGACGGCTCCCGGCTGGCGGGGCGGTCGGGCAAGCTGGCCCGGCTCGAGGAGATCTGCGAGGAGGTCGTGGCCGAGGGGGACCGGGCGCTCTGCTTCACCCAGTACGCCGAGTTCGGCCGGATGCTGCAGCCGTACCTGGCCGCGCGGACCGGCTGCCAGGTCCTCTTCCTGCACGGCGGCAGCACCAAGAAGCAGCGGGACGCGATGGTGGACCGGTTCCAGCAGGCGGACGAGCCGATGCTGTTCCTGCTGTCGCTCAAGGCGGGCGGCACCGGGCTCAACCTGACCGCGGCCAACCACGTCATCCACATTGACCGGTGGTGGAACCCGGCGGTGGAGGACCAGGCCACCGACCGGGCGTTCCGGATCGGCCAGCGCCGGGACGTCCAGGTGCGCAAGTTCGTCTGCGTCGGCACCCTGGAGGAGCGGATCGACGCGATGATCGAGCAGAAGAAGGCGCTCGCCGAGCAGATCGTCGGCACCGGCGAGAGCTGGCTGACCGAGCTCTCCACGGCCGCGCTGCGCGAGGTGCTGGCGCTGTCGCCGGACGCGGTGTCGTCATGAACGAGTCCTATTTCCGGTGGTCCGACTCGTCCGGGCCGATCGCGGTCGAGGGCGGCGTCAAGGCCAGGAGCAAGCGCGGGGCGATCGGCGAGCAGTGGTGGTCGCGCCGGTTCATCGCCGTCCTCGAGTCCTACGGGGCCGGGATGAGCGGCCGCCTGCAGCGCGGCAAGAACTACGCCCGGCGCGGCCAGGTGCTCGAGTTCTCGCTGGCGGCCGGGAAGGTCGCGGCGCGGGTGCAGGGGTCGCGCCCGCAGCCGTACCGGGTGACGATCACGGTCGCGCCGCTGACGACCGTGCAGTGGCAGGAGGTCGAGTCCCGGCTGGCGGCCCAGGCGCTGTTCCGCGCGCGGCTGCTGGCGGGCGAGATGCCGGCCGAGATCGAGCAGGTCTTCGCCGACGCCGGCACCCCGTTGTTCCCCGCGTCCGGGCGCGACCTGGCGATGGACTGCAACTGCCCGGACTGGGGAGTTCCGTGCAAGCACCTGGCGGCGGTCTGCTACGTGCTGGCCGAGGCGTTCGACGACGACCCGTTCGCGATGCTGGCCTGGCGCGGCCGGACCCGGGCCGAGCTGCTGACGGCGCTGCGCGGCAAGGGGACGGGCCGGGCGGCCGGCCTTGCGCCGCCCGACAGCCCGGCCCGCCGTCTCGAAGCCGACAGCCCGGCTCTGGCGGTGCTGTCGGACCTGACCGGCCCGGCGCTCGAGGAGTCGCTGGCGGATTTCTGGTCGCCGGGCCTGAGCCAGGCCCGGCTGCGCGCCGTCCCGCCTAGCCCAGCGACCCCGCCCGACCTGGTGCTCCGCGTCTGCGACCCACCCGAGGTGGAGGTCCGCGGACAGCGCCTAGACGACCTGCTGGCCCCGGCCTACAGCAGGCTGGCGGGGGAGCAGGACGACCCTCCGCCGGCCTGACCCTCAGTTTTTGAAGGCGTCCTTGGCCTTTTCGCCGGCCTGCTTCAGGTCGCCCACGACCTGGTCCTTCTGTCCATCGGCGGCCATGTTCGGGTCATTGGTGTGCTCGCCGACGGCCTCTTTGCCCTCGCCCATCAGCTTCTGAGCGGCGTTCTTGGCCTTGTCCATGAAGCTCATACCGGTTGCCTCCACATGTAGCTTTCTGCGGGCCAACGACTACGTTCAGTTTCCTGACGTAGGTCGCGCCCGAGGATGTTACACACTAAGTGTACATCTGACTACGACACGTGAACAAAACGCTCACGTCTGACTCAGGTTGGGGAGGCGCAGCTCGCGGTCGAGATCGCTGGCGGACGTGAACGTGATCGTGCGCAGGCCGAGCGCGCGGGCGGCGCGGGTGTTCTCGGCCCGGTCGTCGATGAAGAGCGTCTCGTCCGGACGCTCGCCGAGGTCGCTGATCACCAGCCGGAACGCCTCCGGGGCGGGCTTGGCGGCGCCGAGGCGGCAGCTGTAGTAGCGGTGGTCGAAGTGCCGCGACCAGTGGTGCTGGTCAATCGCGCGGGCCAGCGGCTCGGGCGCGTTGGACAGCAGCGCCAGCCGGGCGCCGGTGCGGTCCGCGTGGCCGAGCAGGGCGCGCAGGGTGAGCGGGTTGCGCCAGAGCCAGCCGCGGACGTCAACCCGGGTCAGCCGGTCCGCGAGCCGGGGCGACCCGCTCAGGTCACGGTCGAGGACGGCCGACCAGTACTGGAGGGCCGGCTGGCCGAGGTCGTAGGGCGGCCGGAACCGCCAGTAGCGATCGAGGAAGCTCGCCCGCGGCTGGCCGGCCAGGGCGGCGAGGTCGGCGATGGCCTCCTCGGCCAGCGGGGCGCTGAGGACCTCGCCGTAGTCGACCAGCAGGCGGCGGATCATCGGGCCGCCAGGACATCGGGGCCCGGCCGGGGCCGGCGCCTGCGCAGCGCCGGCGAGCTCAGGGTGCCGACGACCACGAACGCGGTGAGCAGCGGCAGCAGTCCCAGCGCGACCGGCAGCGACGCCCACGAGGCCAGTCGGCCGATCACCGGCGGCCCGCACACGAAGCCGGCCCATCCGCAGGCCGACGCGGTGGCCACGGCGGTGCCCGCGGGCAGGCCGGGTATTCGGCCGGCGGCGCTGAACACCGCCGGAACGACCGAGGCGAGGCCGATGCCGAGGCAGCAGAAGCCGGCCAGGGCGGCGGGCGGGCTGGCGATGACGAGCGCGGCCGCGAATCCGAGGGTCGCGACCGCGGCCAGCGCGGGCAGCAGCCGTTCCGCGCGGAACCGGGTGAGCAGCCGGTTGCCCGACAGCCGGACGGTGACCATCGCCAGCGAGAACGCGGTGTAGCCGAGACCCGGAACCACGCCCCTGGCGTGCAGCGGCCCTGACAGGTAGACCGCGCCCCAGTCGGCGATGGCACCCTCGCACAGCATCGAGGCGAAGGCGATCGCGCCGAGCAGGATCATCCCGCCGGACCAGCGCGAGACCGCGGCGGCAGCGGGCTTACCGGCGTGCTCGCCCTGGTCGTGATCGGGCTGGCCGTCGTGATCAGGGTGGTCGCCGTGGTCGGGGCGCTCGGCCGCGGCCGGCAGCATCTGCGCCGTGAGCAGCCCGGCCACCAGCAGCGCGATCGTGCCCATGACGAGCAGCTGGAGGCTGAGGGTGATGCCGGCCGCGACGGCGAGCGCGCCGATGCCGGCCCCGGCGAACGCCCCGATGCTCCAGCTTCCGTGCAGGCCGGACATCAGGATCCGGCCCCCGGTCCGCTCGACGGCGATGGCCTGGGTGTTCATCGCGACGTCGAGCGTGCCCTGGAACGCGCCCCAGGCGAACAGCGCCGCGAACAGGGCGGGCAGGCTGCCGGTGAGCCCGACCAGCGGCCCGGCCGCGCAGTAGCCGACCAGCGCGACCCGGACGACCGCGCGGCTGCCGACCCGGGGCAGCAGCCAGGACGCGGCGATCATCGCGATGACCGACCCGACCGGGGCGCCGAGTAGCGCGAACCCGAGCGTGCCGTCGGTCAGGCCGAGGTGCGCCTTGACGTCGGGAATGTGCGCGGTCCAGGACGCGAACAGCAGCCCGTGCACGACGAACACGGCGGTCACCGCGATCCTCGGCCAGCGCGTCGGTCGGCCGCCCGACGCGCTGGCCGGACGGGCCGGGTCCGACACGCTCAAGCCTCGCGATGTACCCATGGATTCAAATGTACATGATCGATGTTCGTATGAACATCGATCATGTACCAAGCGTCGGACTAGGTACATCTGGCCGATGTCTGCCCGCGCGCGCTCCGCCAGCATGTGGCGCTCAGATCTAGTAAGGAGCACGCTGTGTTGGCTTACGCACAGTCAGGCGAGACCGTGTTCGCGGCCTGCCTGCGGCTTTTCCATAGCTATCCGCTGGCCGTTCGACGGCACTACGCGGAGCACCGGTACGGCTCGATGGTGATGATGAGCCGCGACGCCGGGACGGCCAGTTTCTTCGTGCTCATCATGGAGCGTGACGACCTGTTCGCCATCCGGCCATGGGACCGGCGTGATTGGGCGCGGGTGGAGATCCGCCCGCGCGAACCGGTCGACGAGAGCGTCCGCCGGCTGATTGGGTCGGCCGTTCCTGTGCTCCGTGACGGCGTGCTGCTCGGCTGGCTGGTCGGTCAGCAGGTGCGGGCGGTGCTGGCGGCGCACGGGCGGCTGCCCGAGCCGTGGGACGATGCCTCCGTTGTCCCCGGCGCCCTGGTGATGCCGCGAGCCGGCAGCCAGCCGGCCGAGCGCCCGCCGCTGACGGGACGCCCGGTTGATGACGGGAAGCTATGGGAGTACGTGGCGCGCGGCCAGCTGACCGACCTCACCCCGCTGGTCTCGCGCCAGGCGGGGCGGGTGTTCTGGGTGCCCGGGGTGGATGAGGTCGGCGGCCGCCGGGTGGGCCGCCTGGTCGTGACCGAGCGCCTGCACTCCGACGACGCCTGGCTCCCGGCCGGGGTGTACGCCGACCGGTGGGCGCCGCGGGAGGAGACCGCGCCGCTCACGGCCAGCCAGTTGCTGGCGCTGCCCGGTGTCACCGATCTCTCCCGCAGCTGCGAGCGGCAGTACCTGCTCGGCGTTTAACACGGATCGGCGGGCGGGGAAGCTCCGGGCCGCGCCTGCGATGGCGGCAGGACGAGGGGAAAACCAGATGCGGCGGCCGGGCGCGCTGGCTAGCATCCGGCCGTGGCCCACACTTATCCCCCGCTGAACGTCGAAGTCCGCACGCCGCGCTTGACGCTGGCAGGCGCGTCCGATGAACTGCTGGAACGTCTGGTGCCGCTGGTGCGGGCCGGGATCGCCAACGCCGAGCCGTGGCCGTTCGACGACCCGATCTCGTTCTACGCCGACAGCCCCGAACGCGAGTGGCAATGGCTGCGCGGCATCTGGGCCGGCCGCGCCCGCGTGAGCCCGGATTCGTGGCGGCTGTACTTCGCCGTCCTCGTCGACGGCGAACCGGTCGGCATGCAAGACGTCAGCGGCAGGAACTTCACCCGGTTCGGCACGGTGACCAGCTTCTCGTGGCTGGCCCCCGGCCGCCGCGGACAGGGGCTCGGCAAGGAAATGCGGGCGGCGATCCTGCAGCTGGCCTTCGCCGGACTGGGCGCACGCGAAGCCGGCAGTGATGCCTTCGTCGACAACGAGGCGTCCAACCGCGTTTCCCGTGCCCTGGGCTACGAACCGAACGGCACGGACTGGGACACCCGCCGCGGCGAGCCCGCGCAGATCCAGCAGTGGCGGCTCACCCGGGACGCGTGGGAACGGGTCCGCCGGGACGACATCGAGCTGACCGGCGTCGAGGAGTGCCTGCCCGTCCTGGGTATCGGCTAGCTGCACCGCTGATGCGCCTGGGCATCCCGGCTCCGGCACCGGGGACACGCGCTAGTCGCGAAGGGTCCGCGGCAGCCCGAAGTGGGGGAACAGGCTGTTGTCGCCGAACCGGGTGATCGCGCAGATCTTGTCGCCGGCCAGGGTAAGCACGATCAGCCCGTTAGCGCGGTCCACCGGTGCATGCGGATCCTGAAGGTAGTAGCCGAACGCGGGCTGGCCGTTGGCGCGGGTGGGCACCAGCCGGATGGGCTGCGCGCCCCACCAGGTGCGGCTCAGGTAGAACTCGGCGATCGCGGCGTGCCCCTGGTACTCGAGCGGCTCCGGCGGCATCGACATCCAGGCGTCGTCGGTGAGCAGGGCGACGAGCCGGGCGGTATCGGAGGCCTCGAACGCGTCCACGAACTCGTCGATGACGGCACGCTCGCGAGCCGAGCGCGGTGGCGGCGCGGGGTCATGGCCGGCCGTCGCGGCCTGCCCGCCGAGCGTCGCCCGGGCCCGCTGCAGGGCGCTGTTGACCGAGATCTCGGTGGTGTCGAGGATGTCCGCCGCCTCGGCCGCGGGGTAGCCGAGCACATCGCGCAGGACCAGCACCGCGCGCTGGCGGGGCGGCAGCCGCTGCAATCCGGCGGTGAACGCGAGCGCGAGCGCCTCCCTGGACTCATAGCGGGCTTCCGGGCCGGGCGCGGTGTCGGGCAGGTCGTCAAGGAGCGCGTCCGGGTACGGCTGCAGCCACAGCGGCTCGGCCCGGCGAGTGGGCTCGGGCGGCGGGGCACCCGGCCAGGGCGCGGTCGCCAGCGCGGGCCGCCGGGCGGTGGCGCGCAGCGAGTTAAGGCAGCGGTTGGTGGCGATCTTGTACAGCCAGGCGCGCATCGAGGCTCGCTCCTCGAACCGGTCAAGCCCGCGCCAGGCCGCCAGGAGGGTCTCCTGGAGCAGGTCCTCGGCGTCCTGGACCGAGCCGAGTATCCGGTAGCAGTGCAACTGCAGCTCCCGCCGGTAGGGGTCGGTGAGCTCGCGGAAAGCCTCTCCGTCGCCCGCCCGGGCGCGAACCAGCGCTGTCTTCGCCACCATCGGATCCTCTCATCGGCCTGCCCTTCATCGTCTCTCGCAGGTAACGACACCGGCCAGCGGCGGAAGTCACCGGTCAGTCGGCGGCGATCGCGGTGTCACATCGAGCGGGAAACGCCGATCACTGGAGGACACATGGCTATCACGAGCAGGCTGAGCCGGGGGCCGGGGCAGGGCCTCACCCGGGCGCAGGGATGGGCGCTGGGGCTGGCGTCGGTCGCGTCGTTCATGGTCGTGCTCGACATGCTGGTCGTCTCGACCGCGCTGAACACGATCCGCCGCGACCTGGGCGCCTCGATCGCGGACCTGGAATGGACGGTCAACGCCTACACGCTGGCCTTCGCGGTGCTGCTGATGACCGGGTCCGCCATCGGCGACCGGTTCGGGCGGCGGCGGGTCTTCGCGGCCGGGCTCGCGCTGTTCACGGTCGCGTCGGCCGGCTGCGCGGTCGCCCCCGGGGTCGGCTGGCTGATCGCCGCGCGCACCGTCCAGGGGGCCGGGGCGGCCATGGTCATGCCACTCGCGCTGGCCGTGCTGAACGCGACCGTCCCGCCGCAGCGCCGCGGCTGGGCGATGGGGATCTTCGGCGCGGTGACCTCGCTGGCGGTCGTGGTCGGGCCGGTCGTCGGCGGTGCGATCACCCAGGGCATCGCCTGGCAGTGGATCTTCTGGCTGAACGTGCCCATCGGCCTGGCCGCGATCGCGCTGGTGCTGCGCCGCCTGGAGGAGAGCTACGGGCCGCGGGCCGCCCTCGACCTGCCCGGCCTCGGGCTCGGCACCGGCGCGGCCCTCGGGCTGGTGTGGGGGCTGGTTCGCGGCAGCTCGGCCGGCTGGGGGAGCCCGGAGGTGGCCGGGTCGCTAGCGGCGGGCGCAGCGCTGATGGTGGTTTTCGCCCGATGGGAACTGCGTGCGCGGGCGCCGATGCTGCCGATGCGGCTGTTTGCGGCTCGCGGCTTCTCGGCCGGCAACGCGGTGACCTTCCTGCTGAACGCGTCTACCACCGGAGCGGTGTTCTTCATGGCGCAGTTCCTGCAGGTCGGCCTAGGCTTGGACCCGCTCCAGGCCGGGCTGAGGCTGCTGCCGTGGGGCGCTGCCCCGTTCCTGATCGCGCCGCGAGCCGGGCGGCTGGCCGACCAGATCGGCGACCGGCCGCTGATCCTCTCCGGCCTGGCGCTGCAGGGCGCGGCGCTGGGGTGGATCGCTATCATCGCGGGGCCGCAGGTGAGCTACGCCGCGTTGGTCGCCCCGCTATTCATCTCCGGGGCCGGGCTCGGGCTGGCGATCCCGGCGGTCACCAAGGCGGTGGTCGGCTCGGTCCCGGCCGGTGACATCGGCAAGGCGTCGGGTGTCTTCAGCACGATGCGCCAGCTCGGCGGCGCATTCGGCGTCGCCATCCTGGCGGCGGTGTTCACCACGTCAGGAAGTTACGCGTCGGCCGAGACGTTCAGCAACGGATTCGCTCCCGCGCTCGCCGCCGCGGCGGGCCTGGCGCTGGCCGGGGGGCTGGCGGCACTGGCCCTGCCCGGTCGGCAGAAGCAGGCCGACCCTGCGCCCGCGGCCGACGCGATCGATGTCCCCGCCTAGGAGCCGCCGAGGGCGCCAGCCCGGTTGACCCCGCTTCACCCGCCGGTCCTGATGGAATTAGGACAGCGACTCGTCCAGGCCGCCGAGGCTGCGGATGAGCTCGGTGTTGGCGCTGTAATCGACCGGGCAGGCGATGACGGAAACGGTGTCGTCGGCCAGCGCGGTGGTGAGGGTCGGCAGCAGCTCGTCGGCGGAGGTGATGCGATAGCCCTTGGCGCCGAAGCTCTCCGCGTAGGCGACGAAGTCCGGGTTGCCGAACCGGGTGTCGACGTTGTGCCCGATCTCCAGGTCCATTTTCCAGCTGATCAGCCCGTACGCGTCATCGACCCAGATGAGGATGACGATCGGAAGCCGCCGCCTGAGCGCGGTCTCGATCTCCTGCGAGTTCATCAGGAATGAGCCGTCGCCGGTCGCCACCAGCACCTTCGCGTCCGGTCGGGCGATCTTGGCGCCGATCGCGCCGGGCACGGTCCAGGCCATCGTCGACAGGCCGTTGGAGATCAGGCAGGTGTTGGGCGCGTAGGTCGGGTACAGCCGGGCCATCCACATCTTCAGCGCGCCGGTGTCCACCAGCACGATGTCCTCGCGGCCGAGCGCGGCCCTGGTGTCGGCCACGATGCGGGCCGGCGCCAGCGGGTACCGGTCGTCGCGCTGGCCGCGGGCGAGCTCCTCCGCCAGCAGCTCCCTGATCCGCTCCCCGCCGGCCGCGGGCGCCTTGCGCCAGACCGCCGCGGCGAGGGCGTCCAGGCTGTGGCTGATGTCGGCGGTCAGGCCGACGGCGACGTCGTAGTGCGCGTCGACCTCGGCCGGGAACCGGTGCACGTGGATGATCTTGGTGATGCCATCGGGGTTGATCCGGACCGGGTTGAACTCCTGCAGCTCGTAGCCGACCGCGACGATGACGTCGGCCCGGTCGAAGCCGAAGTTGACGTAGTCATGGCGCATGAACCCGACCGAGCCGAGCGCGAGCGGATGGTCGTCGGGGAAGACGCCCTTGCCGTGGAAGGTGGTCGCGACCGGGATGTTGAGCGCCTGCGCGAACCGGATCAGGGCCGGGCTGGCGTCGGCCCGCGCGGCCCCGTGGCCGGCCAGCACGATCGGGTTGCGGGCCTCGCGCAGGATCTGCGCGGCCCGGGAGACCTGCTCGGCCGACGGGTCGTCAGCCCGGGGCACGTTCACCCGCAGCGGGGCCAGCCCCGACGGCGCCGACGCCTCCTCCACGTCCTCGGGAACGGCCAGGTAGACGGCCCCGGGCCGCTCGGTCTGGGCGAGCTTGAACGCCTTGCGGATCATCTCCGGCGCCGCCCCGGGGGTGGCCATCAGCGCCGACCACTTGGTCACCGGGGCGAACATCGAGACGAGGTCGACGCTCTGGTGCGACTCCTTGTAACTGCGGTCCATCCCGACCTGGGCCGACAGCGCGACCAGCGGGGTGGAGTTGGTCGTGGCGTCGGCCGTGCCGAGCAGCAGGTTGATCGCCCCCGGCCCGAGGGTCGCCGAGCACACGCCGGCCTTGCCGGTCAGCCGCCCGTAGGTCTCGGCCATGAACGACGCGCCCTGCTCGTGCCGGGTCAGCACGTAGTCGATCGAGGACTTCGAGAGGGCCTCGATCAGGCGGATGTTCTCCTCGCCGGGGATGCCGAAGACGTGCGTGACGCCCTCGTTTTCCAGGCACTCGACGATCAATTCGGCGGTGGAGCGCGACTGCTCGGGCATGAGGCCAAGGGTAACTGCGCGCGCCCTGGCGCGCTGCCGCGCGAGACGGTGATCTCGATTACCTAGGCGGGCCGGGCGCTCCTGCTCAGTTCTCGACCGTCACCGTCGGCGCGTGCTGGTACCAGCTGGCGATGAGCGATGACACCTGCGCGCCGGAGCTGAAGTCGACCCGCAGCCAGTCGGTGCCGGACCAGGTCTGCACCGAGAAGCCAGCGTCCGGCGTGGCGGTCACCAGCGCGGCCGAGTCACCGGAGACGTCCAGCGCCACCCGGCCGCCGGCCAGCGTGTAGCTGCGCACGGTTTCGGCCGCGGCGGCCGACGGCGTTGCCGAGGGCGACGGGCTGCTCGTCGGGGCGGTCCGCCCCGGCTGGCTCGCGGCCGGGCTGCCCGACGCGCGCGGAGCGGGGGAGGCGGGCAGCGCGGGCGAAGCGGGCGGGGTCGGCGGCTGCGCGGCCGGGGTCGCGGGCGCGACGTTGATCACCGGCACGCCGGGGCTCATCCCGGCGTCCCTGACCACCATGTTCGCGCCGAACCAGGCCAGGCCGACCGCGAGGGCAGTGCCGGCCAGCCAGGCGGCCAGGCCGGTGAGGGCCCGCATCATGTCGGCAATAATGCCGCAAGCCGGGCGTCGAATGCATAGCGTTCCGCTCATGGCCCGTGTGCTCATAATCGAGGATGACCCGTTTGTCCGGTCGGCGATCGCGGCGGACCTCACCCAGCGGGCGCACGCCGTGCGGACGGTCGGCACCGCGCTCGACGGGATCCGGGAGGTCAGCCAGCATTCGCCGGAGGTGATCGTGCTCGATCTCGGCCTCCCTGACCTGGACGGCCAGCAGGCGCTGAAGATGATGCGAGCGGTCACCACGACGCCGGTCATCATCGCCACCGCCCGCCATGAGGAAGCGGAGATCATCCGGCTGCTCAACGCCGGCGCCGACGACTACCTGGTCAAGCCGTTCTCGTGCGAGCACCTGGCGGCCCGCATCTCCGCGCAGCTGCGGCGGGCCGGGCCGGGCAGCCCGGCCCCCGTCATCACCGTCGGCGGGCTCAGAGTCGACCTGGCCAGGAGGGAGGCCGTGCTGGAGGGAGCCGTGGTCGAGCTGTCCCGCCGCGAGTTCGACCTGCTCGCCTACCTGGCCGCCCGGCCCGGCGTGGTCGTCACCAGGCAGGAGCTGCTGACCGAGGTGTGGCACCAGTCCTACGGCGACGACCAGACGATCGACGTGCACGTGTCGTGGCTGCGGCGCAAGCTCGGCGAGACCGCCGCCCGGCCGCGGTACCTGCGCACGGTGCGCGGCATCGGCGTGATGCTCGACCCGCCGCAGTGACCGCACGAGGAGAGTGACCAGCCGATGAGAAGGACGCTCGCGCTCGTCTGCGCCGCCGTCACCTCGATGGTCGCGATAGCGTTCCTGATCCCGCTCGCGATCATCGTGCGAGACGTAGCCCGCGACCGCGCGTTCACGTCCGCGCAGCTGGCCGGCGCGGCCATCGAGCCGGTGCTCGCGGTCACCACCAGCCGGGCGACCCTCGAGCGCGCCATCGCCAGCACCCAGGCGGGCGAAGCGGGGCAGCTCGACGTCTACCTGGCAGGCCCGCAGCCGGCCGACCGACTGCGCGGCGGGACCCTCGTCGGCGGCCCCCAGCACGCTAGCGACGCCGACCTGCGCGCGGCCGTGACCGCGGCCGAGTCGTTCACGACCGAGGTGCCCGGCGGCTACGTCGTGCTCCAGCCGGTGGCGCTCGGCGCCGGACGGCTGGCGGTGACCGAGGTCTACCTGCCCGCGGCCGAGGTCTCCAGCGGCGTCGGAGCGTCGTGGGCGGTGATGACGGCGGTGGCGGTCGCCCTGATCGGCGTGTCGGTTCTGGTCGCCGACCGGCTGGCGACCAGGATCACCGGGCCCGCCCGGGCGCTGGCGGGGGCGGCGGCCGCGCTCGGCAACGGAGATCTGACCGCGCGGAGCGAGCCCGCCGGGCCGCCCGAGCTGCTGGCGGCGGGGCACGCCTTCAATGTGATGGCCGAGCGGCTGACCAGGCTGATCACGGCCGAACGGGTGATGGCGGCGGATCTTCCGCACCGGCTGCGGACGCCGCTGACGGCGCTGCGGATGAACGCGGCCGGGCTGGGCCCTGGCCACGCCGCCGACGAGACCAGGCTCGCGGTGAGCCGCCTGGAGCAGGAGATCGACCTGATCATCCGGGCCGCGCGCCGGCCCGCGCCGGAAGAGCCGGCCGGCTGCGACGCCGCCGAGGTGCTGGCGGACCGGATGGGGTTCTGGTCGGCGCTGGCCGAGGACCAGGGGCGGCCCTGCCACCTGACCGGCGCGGACCGGCCCGTCCGGGTGCCGGTCCCGCGCTCCGATCTCGCGACCGCCGCCGACGCGCTGATCGGCAACGTGTTCCAGCACACGGGCGAGGGCACCGGGTTCGCGGTGACCCTGCACGCAGGCGATGACGTCGTGCTTATCTTCTTCGCCGACGCGGGGCCGGGGATCGGCGATCCGGATTCCGCGCTCCGGCGCGGCAGCAGCGGCGGCGGCTCCACCGGCCTCGGCCTCGACATCGCCCGCCGGGTGGCCGAGTCGACCGGGGGCGGGCTGAAGATCGACCGGTCGTCGCTCGGCGGCGCCCAGATCCAGCTGTGGCTGCGGACCGGCGCGCCGCCGCCGCGCCGTCGGGCCGGCCGGCCCGGCCGCGCCGGGAGCAGGCGGCTTATCAGTCGCTGAGCCTGCCCTTAAGCGCTCCTTAACGGCCTCGGCCTCGGCCCGCGCCGCGGTTAGCGTGACTTTCCGGTAGCAGCATCGTGCAGACGCCGGACGCGTACTAGCCCGCCCGATCGAGAGGAGCCCCCGCGATGAAGATTTCCCGCCGGACGATGCTGGCCGGGTCCGCCGCCGCGGTCACCGCGCCAGTGCTGGCGACCGTGCTCGCGCGCCGGGAGGCCGGCCGGCCGACGCTGCGCCTGGCGGCCGCGCAGACAGCCGCCACGGTCTCGTTCAGCCTCCAGAACAACACGCTCTCTGACACCGTCTACGCCTTCGTGACCGGGCAGGCGCTCGGCAACGGCGGAGCGCTGATGCTGCTCGAGGCCGACGGGGAGACGCCGTACTACCCGGCGTCCCCGTCGGCCGCCGGCAGCGCGCTCGCCGTTGACTGCGCCATCCCGCTCAACCCCTCCGGCGGCGCACCGGTCACGATCACGGTCCCGCAGCTGGCCGGAGCGCGGCTGTGGTTTTCCATCGGCGCGCCGCTGACCTTCCTGCTCAACCCCGGCCCCGGCCTAGTCGAACCGTCCGTGACCAACCCGTCCGACCCGAACATCGACCTCCAGTGGGACTTCTGCGAGTTCACGTACAACGAGACCCAGCTGTTCGCCAACATCTCCTACGTCGATTTCGCCTGCATCCCGATCGGGCTCGCGCTGACCGACACCTCGGGCAGCACCCAGAACGTGGACGGCCTCCCGGGGGGCGGATTGGATACCGTCTGCGCCGGGCTCACCGCCCAGGCCAGCGCGGACGGTAATCCCTGGACCGACCTGATCGTCACCAGCGGCGGGCAGAACCTGCGCGCGCTCAGCCCCGCCAACGGCATGGTGCTGAACTCCTCGTTCCTGTCCGGCTACTTCGATGACTACGTGACCCAGGTCTGGCAAATGTACGAGTCGGCCACGCTGACCGTCGATACCCAGGCCGCCTACGGCACCGTGACCGGTCAGGTGAGCGACGGCCTGCTCACCTTCCCCGGCGTCGGCACCTTCGCGCAGCCCGCCACGACCGACATCCTCAGCTGCGCGACCGGGCCGTTCGGCACCGCCGGGGCGAGCGCCGAGGCGCTCGCCGTCATCCCCCGGCTGGCGGCCGCCTTCAACCGCGGCACCCTGCTGGCCGACTCCA
>Ga0302326_10004680_pt1 | contig 31549 bp, 15 predicted proteins | sample Palsa_T0_3_FD_202264 | JGI IMG/M metagenome (GOLD analysis project Ga0302326, IMG submission 202264) | Peat permafrost microbial communities from Stordalen Mire near Abisko, Sweden - Palsa_T0_3 | ecosystem: Environmental > Terrestrial > Soil > Palsa > Peat permafrost | place: Sweden: Abisko...
GTCCCCGTCTAAAACGCAAAAATCCAAAATAAAGTGAAACATTTAAAAAAAAGAAATAATATGGTACGTATAGGGCTTTTACTTTGATATTCCTGTTCGAAAACACCCATCCGGTGATGGCGGCCGTATAGAAGGCCAACTGGCCCACGAGAAGCAGGGTATATAACGGGCCGGCCGCCATGAGCACCAGCGCGATATTGGCCACCAGGATCACCGGCAGCAGGAGGGGGCATAACGTCCAGCGCAAAACACGGTGAGACACGTATTGAAAGGACAGTACCGGGTACCGGAAGACATTAAGCAGGTCTTTGAGCATGATCATAGACTGGAAGGCGCCGGCGCTGATACGTGTTTTTCTTTTCTGTTCTTCTTTCATGGAAGCGCTGGGTCTTTCTGAGGCGTAGGCTTTCGGTTCGTAGACGATGCGGTATCCTTTGCGGCAGATGCCGAGGGAGATGACAAAGTCGTCCAGCAGTACATTGCCGGGCACGGGTTCGTACAATTCTGTCCGGATGGAAAACAATTCGCCTGCGGCGCCGACGACCGTATACAACTGGGAATCCAGTTTTTTCAGCAGGGATTCATATTTCCAGTAAATGCCTTCTCCGGCGCCGGGGGCCTGGCTGTCTTCTCCGGCGGAGATGACCTTTTTCTCTCCGGCAACTCCACCTACTTTGGGATCTTCATAGTGGCGCACGATATACTGGATCGATTCCCTGTTCAGCAGGGTATTGGCATCACAGAAAATGGTGATCGGGGTCGTGACTGTTTGCATAGCCCGGTGCATGGCGGCGATCTTACCTTTTCTTTCCGGTTCGTGCATGACGGTGATGTCCGCGTAGGCCCGTGCCAGGATCGGGGTATTATCAGTGGACCCGTCGGTGACAAAAATGATCTTTAGTTTATCCCGCGGATAATCGAGGCTCAGGCAATTTTCTATCTTTTCGACAATAAAACGTTCCTCGTTATAGGCAGCTATAACCAGGGTGGCCAATGGCAGCGTTGTGATGGGAGGAGGCTGGCGTTGGGTGCGGAAAAGATTCCTGAGGCGGATCAGCAGCCATACCAACATTCCGTAACCGATATAACTATAGAAGATCAGAAAAATGCCCGAAAAAAACAAGATTTTAAGAAATAACATGATAATTTAGGGTTCATCCAGAGTCGACAAGATAACATTTATTTGGGGCTCCTTAGCTTATCATAACGACATTTTTTATGCCTATCAGAAATTTTTCTTTTCTTTTTTCGCTTTGCGCAATGTTGCTGCTGTTTATACTGACAGGTGCTACCCGGAAGGCCGTCCCTGTTGGGCGGGGCGCTATTTTTCTCGGGGAGAATGGGTATAATGCGACGGCTATGCGGGAACAGGATCCGGGGTCTGATATGCCTATCCTTGTAGGTGAGGGGGAGTACCAGGTATTCTTTCTGGACCGGGACCGGCATTTATTCGGCTGCGGCGCCAATCTGGGCAACCTGGGTGTCGGGCTAAAAGGAAAGGTGGGACTGGCGTTGCCCGTTGTGGTGACGCCCGCCGATCTGACCTTCCGGGCCGTAGCGGGTGGATTGCATGGCGGCGCTGCGGTGGATATCAATGGAAATGTCTGGACTTTCGGGGACAATGCACAGGGGCAGCTCGGCAATGGTACAACGGACAAGACCGGTACCGCGGTCCGGGTGACAGTGGACAGTCTTGGTCATCCTTTCGACAATGTCGTGGATATCTGCGCCTATTTTGTCGCGAATGAAAGTAATGGCTGGTATGCGATCAAAAAGGACGGTAGTCTTTGGATCTGGGGGGCTACGCTCAATGGAATGCGCGGTGATGGTACGGCGGGCGGGCCGTCGTTCCGGCCGGTGCAGGTACCCATTCCCGGTGGAAAGCAGGTCAGGCAGATAGTGGCCGGCAGTATGCTGGTTGTCCTTTGCACGGACGGTACCGTATGGACCTGTGGCAATAACGGGCCCAGGCCATTTAACCTGGGTTATGCGCCGACGGAGGGAAGCTATCTGACGCTACATCAGCTGGCGGGTCTTTCGGATATCGGGCAGATTGCAGGAGGCACTGCCTTCAACTATGCGTTGAAGAAAGACGGGACTTTGTACGGGTGGGGCGCTTACAGCGGCTATCTGGGTTATTATACTGCGGCGGGCAGCGGGGTACCCTTGCCTATGCCGACGGTGCTAACCAATATCATGCATGCGTTACCGCATCCGATACGGAGTATCGTGACGAATTCGGTCAGCACTCATGTAATCCTATCCGATGGCAGTCTTTGGGGATGGGGCGATGATGCGCAAGGTGGTTCGGTTGGGGATGGACGGGAAATCGACTATTCCAAGACCGTTCATCCTTATGCGTGGGATTTTCGTCCCGGTGGACTGTTGGTGCAGCTGCCTGTAAGGATCATACCCTCCAGGAACGATTTCATTGCTATTTTTGGTTCGAGCGTTTACACTTTCTATACTTATGCGGAAACAAAAGATGGAACGCTGTATTCGTGGGGCAGGAATAAGGGGGCTGTTTTAGGCAATGGGGTTGTCAGCTGCGTGCCTAATGAGTATGCTACTTATCCAAATTCCTGGGATGTACCCGAACCCGCTATCGTAGATCCACTGCGACTTTCCGAAGTCAAGACCGTAATTTCACCGTATTGTCGGGCCAACCCGGATAGTCCTATCTGCAGTAAATGTTTGCTGGCCAAAAGAAAATAAAGTATTTACAGGGTTCTTATTATTGATTACTAGTTTTTTACCCCGCATACGAATTTAGCGGCCCTTTAGATCCCCCAATTGGTATAATTCTTGTTAAATTCATGTCGATCGCCGGTGTGTGCCCGATCATGAAAAACCGTTGTAGATACAGATATCAGAAATGATGTCTGTTGCTTAATCCAAATATCCGATGTATGAAAGCCAAATCTCTACCCTTAAAGGGCATTCTGTGCCTTGCTTTAATTTTTTTCATCACTTCCCTGTCAATTTATGGCCAGAGCGAGACCAACAATATGGTCACCTACGATACGATCATTCCGTACCGGGGGACAGGTTCGGCGGGGCAAAACTGGGTAGTAAGAATCACGAGGCCGGTTAATTTCTTCACAGCCGGAAATTCTGACACCGCCAGCCGGCCAGTCATCATGACTATGCAAGGCGACGGCGAGGTTAGTGGGGGGAATTATACGTTTCTGAATCATTATGGACCGCATTACCTGCTGGCGAATGGCTGGGATGGGTCTGTGGTGCTTGGCAACGGAACTCACTATCCTATACTGATGACGGTGCAACAGAATGCTGTCAATACGCGGCCCAATCTTTTTCAATCGCTTTTTGATACTCTGTATAAAGAATTCCATCCGAGGTCATTGCATTATGGTGGTCTCAGCGGCGGCGTCGAGGTCGGTGGTTGGCTGCTGGGTTATCAGGCGACAGCTGGCGATGAGCATGTCATGGCCAGAATACAGAGCTTTTGCAACTTTTCCGGTGTCGCTCCCAGTGATGTCGAAAGTATCCTGGGCGCCCAACCGATGGCCTATCCCAATTTGTGGGGATATTGGGCTCACAAATATCATGGCCGATATTTTGGGGCTGTGGGTGATGCCGATAATCAAACAAGTCCTTTCCTGATTGAGGAGATGATCAATGACAGCGTGCCGGGTGCGGCCTATTTCTCATGGGTCAATACTGGCGGCGGTGCGCATTGCTGCTGGAATTCAGATTATGATAATACGCAGCCCAACTGGACGAATACTGCCGCCCCTTTCGGTAATAGCTTAATAGCAACCAACGGAAATGCCGCTAATACTGCCGGAGATTACGTATACAATGCAGCGACAGGGACGAACGTATTGCAGTGGATGCTGCGGCAGGGTGATACGACATTAGTGACCGGGACTGCGACACCTCCTTCGACGACGCCTCCTACCGTTTCGGCAGGGAGCGCTCAGACCGTCCAGCTGCCTACCAGCACTGTTAATCTAGCCGGTACAGCTACTGCGTCGACGCCGAATACGCTTGCGTCCACAGTATGGACAATAACGAGTGGTCCGACCGGTGCGGTCATTACGACTCCGAACAGTTTAACTACTACGGTGACCAGTCTGTCTGCCGGAACGTATGTCTTTACGCTGACAGTCACGGATAATACCGGGCTGGTCAGTACCAGTACCGTGACCATAACCGTGAGTGCGGCTACCACAACTCCGCCGGTCAATCCTTATGCCAGTCAACCGACCATTGTAGGGGCCGGTGAATATCAGTGTTTCTTCCTTGACCAGAACAGACATTTATACGGGATCGGCGATAATTACGCCTTCTTAGGCACCAACAATGCGGGGACCAAGGGGTTGGCGATACCGGTAGTCGTTTCTCCGTCGAACCTTACCTTTCAATCGGTAGCGGGCGGCCTGCATGGCGGGGCAGCGGTCGATGTCAATGGGAATGTATGGACGATCGGCGACAATGCGTATGGGGAGCTAGGCAATGGGACGACGACAGCGCTGGCTACCGCCTATGAGATTACGGTCGATAGTCTGGGCAACCCGTTCAACAATGTCAACCAGGTCGTATTGTATTTCACGGGCGATGCCGAGGATCAGGGCGATTATGCCGTTAAGAATGACGGAACCCTTTGGGTCTGGGGGTATACGGGAGAAGGAATGCGTGGAAATGGTACGGCAGGTGGCTTGAATACGCGGCCTGTGCAGGTGCTTATCCCCGGTGGCCGGAGCGTGAAGCAGATAGTAGCCGGCCAGGTGCTGATCGTGTTGTGTACCGATGGAACGGTATGGACCTGCGGGGCCGGTAATGGACAGCTGCAGAATCTCGGGTATGCCGGTGCTACGGCGACCTCCAGCCTGTCCCTGACGCAGGTGACCACCTTATCGAATATTACACAGATAGCCGGCGGTACTGCCTTTAACTATGCGCTGACGAGCAGCGGTACACTATACGGCTGGGGAGTGAACAGCTCATACATGGGCTATGCTGCAGCATCCGGTTCCGGAACGCCAATACCGACGCCGACCGTGCTGACCAATATCATGAATGGGCTGCCGCATCCTATCACTCAGATCGTCGTCAATACGGAGTGTACGCATGTGATACTTTCCGACGGCAGTCTTTGGGGTTGGGGTGACAATGCCATGGGCACCATTGGTATCGGTACCGAACTTAATTTTGCCACTACCACCGCTCCTTACGCCTGGGATTTCCTGGTTGGCGACCTGCTGGTGCAGTTGCCTGTGCGCATCGTGCCTTCACGCAGCGATTTCACAGCTATTTTCGGTTCCAGTGTTTTTACATTTTATACTTATGCGGAGACAGCTGACGGTACGCTGTATTCGTGGGGAAGGAATAAGGGTTGTGTACTCGGCAATGGCGTCATCAGCTGTTCGCCCGATATAACCGCCACCTACCCGAATTCCTGGGATGTCACGACGCCGACTATCGTCGCTCCGATGGCGCTGACAGCGACCACGACCGTAGCCTGTCCATATTGCCTGTTACATCCGGGCAGCTCTCCCTGTAACGAATGTACCTATGCGGTAGTTACGCCGGTGGCCAATGCCGGTACCAATGCAACAATCACCCTGCCAGTGAATACAACCACGCTGGATGGCAGCGGTTCAAGTAATCCTGGTGGCGGGACGCTGACTTATGCTTGGGTACAGCTGAGCGGTCCGTCTACATCGACCATCACAACTGCATCCGGCGAGACTACGACTGTGTTGGGTCTGGTGCAGGGCACTTATACTTATCAGCTGACCGTCACCAATTCTACGGGGGTAACGGCCACGGCGACTGTGACCGTGACCGTTAATGCGGCTGTTCCGCCTGTCGTTACACCGATAGCCAATGCCGGGGCCAACAGTACCATCACGCTGCCGGTGAGCACCGCGACCCTGGATGGCAGTTCCTCTTCCAATCCTGGTGGCGGCACGCTGACTTATGCGTGGACGCAGGTGAGCGGTCCTTCCACATCAACCATTACGACGGCGTCCGGAGCGACTACGACTGTGACGGGCCTGGTGCAGGGTACTTATACCTATCAGCTGACCGTCACCAATAGCCAGGGGAAGACTGCCTCGGCCACCGTGACTGTTACTGTAAATGCTGCGGCCCCGGTAGGTACGCCGGTCGCCAATGCAGGCGCGAACATCACCATTACCCTGCCGGTAAGCACGGCGACGCTGAATGGCAGCGCTTCCTATGATCCTGGCGGCAGCACGCTGACTTATGCGTGGGTGCAGTTGACTGGTCCTTCCACATCGACGATCACGACTGTATCAGGAACGACTACGACTGTAACGAGCCTGGTGCAGGGTATTTATACTTACCAGCTGACTGTAACCAATACCTCGGGGGTAACTGCCACGGCCACCGTGACGGTGACTGTCAATGCGGCTCCGGTTGTGGTTACGCCGGTGGCCAATGCAGGTGCGAACATCACCATTACACTGCCGATAAGCACGGCAACCCTTGATGGCAGCGGGTCAAGCAATCCCGGCGGCGGAACATTGACCTATGCCTGGACGCAGACGTCTGGTCCGGCGACATCGGACATCACTTCATCGGATGCTATGACCACCGTCGTGACGGGTCTTGTGCAGGGCACCTATACTTATCAACTGACTGTGACCAATAGTAGTGGGGTATCGGCAACTGCGACCGTAACTGTGACCGTGGATGCGGCTGTAACGGTAACTCCTGTGCCGCCGGTGGCCAATGCCGGGTCGAATATTACCGTCAACATGCCGGCCAGTTCCGTCCAGTTGAACGGGTCAGCGTCTTATGATGCGGTCGGCACTATTGTCAGCTATGACTGGGTACAGGTTTCCGGCAGTGGAAGCATTACGATCACGAATTCCAATACTGCTACGCCCAATATCGACGGTTTATCTCCGGGGACATACACCTTTGAGTTAACGGTCACCAACAACGCCGGTGAAACATCGACTTCGCAGGTAACCGTGACAGTTACTAATCAGGTTACGTCGCCTCTGATAGCCAATGCCGGGCAGGATACAGTGATTTCGTTGCCTGCCAGTACGGCGACATTGAATGGAACGGCATCGAGCGATCAGGGCGGTATCATTGAATCGTATCAATGGACGCAGGTCAGTGGCCCGGCGGCCTCGCAGCTGGCATCGTCTTCCCTGGCGGTATGTCCTATCAGTGGGTTGCAGGCGGGGACGTATGTCTTCCTGCTGACCGTTACAGACAACCAGGGGAATACTGCGACCGACTCAGTGACCGTCAGTGTGGTCAGCAATGAAAGGGCAAATACGAGCGGTCAGGTGTTATTATATCCCAATCCTACGGAAGGCATGTCGGATTTGCATATACAGAGCAGTACGAACGGGACTGTCATCGTGAGGGTCTATGATCTCATGGGCAGGGTGGTCAGTACGATGGTTGCTGATAAGCAATCGCCCGCTATAGATATGCAGGTCAACAGTAGTTCGCTGGCGAAAGGGATGTATGTATTATCTATACAGATTGCAGGCGTGTTCTGGGGCCAGGTGCAGATGATCAAACAATAGAGAAACAACAGTTATTCAGTAAGGTTTATTTTAGGGTTCTTCTATACGGTTGTCGAACAAAAACCGGCCAATAAAATGGCCGGTTTTTTTATGGGGAAGGGTCATGGGCAAAAATCTTGCCACGTATGCAAAGCCCTGGCATGACGCATTTTAAATAATTTAAATGTCAAAATTGTGGACAAATAGCCCCAAAAAAACCCGATAGCGTATAATAATTTTCACAATTTGGTATAGTTGTTGTAAACCCATGGGGGTAGTTGCGGTTGACGTCATCGCACACAAGAATTTCCTCTAAACAAGTATTGCTTATCAATTTTTTGGGGCCCATGCCCCGAGCGGGTTCGTATTCTAAAAAAATTAGTAACTATTTGAGTAAATTTTTATGCCTAACAACAGTATCCAGGGTAAACTGCTTTTAAAATCCATTTATCCTCTCCTCGCAAGCCTCTTCATGACATTTTTCGCCTTCGGTCAGAGCGAAACCAACAATCCAATTACTTACGACACAACGATTACCGAGAATGCAGGGGGCCCTTCGTACACCTGGTATGTCCGAATCACCCGGCAGGCCAACGACAGGACGCCGCGGCCGGCCATTTTCTCTATGCAGGGTACGGGTGAAGTGGGTTCCAATCCTGGCACGCTGCTGACTTACGGACCGCATTGGTGGTTGGCGAATGGTTGGGATGGCAGTGTAAAGCTCGGGAACGGAACGCATTATCCGGTTTTGGTGACCATTATGGAACCTGACCAGAATATGCGTCCCTGGGACTTGAAGGTCGTCTTCGAGGCTTTGCTTAAGGCATTGCCGATCAACAGGAATGCGGTTCACGTCGCGGGCCTCAGCCAAGGGAATTTTGAATGGGGCGAGCTGTTGTCGTATTCCGCTTATGCCGGTGACCATACGACGATGGGTGAGATCAAGAGCATGGTGGACCTGGAAGGGGTTGGGCCCGGGGTTAACTATTCGGGCTATAATCTGTCCTATCCGGGTGTATTCGGCTACTGGGCCCGTCATTACAACGGGAAATTCTTCGGGCTGGAAGGCTCGACGGATGACCAGTTCGTCTATCCGATATCCGAAAATATGAATGACAGCGTACCCGGATCCGCCTTCTTTGCCTTTGAGAATCTAGGCGGAGGGGGCCATTGCTGCTGGAATTCGATGTATGATCCTTCGGCTACCAATTGGACCAACAGCAGCCCTAATGTCGTCAGTGGCAATACCCAACACCCCAATACGCCAGGCGATTATAAGGCGGGGTCCAATATTTTCCAATGGGAGCTGAGGCAGGGGGATACCACCCTGGTAGGCAGTTCTGCTGCTACTGTGACGCCTCCTACCGTGAGTGCGGGCAGTGATCCTACGATCACGCTGCCGACCAATTCGGTCACGCTGACCGGCTCGGCCACTGCTACCAGCGGCACGAACATATCTTCAGAAGCATGGACCCAGACGAGCGGTCCCAGCACGGCTACCATCAGCAAGCCAACGGGTTCGGTAACGACGACCGTCTCCAATCTGGTGGCGGGAACCTATGTTTTTACTTTTACTGCAACCAATAATAGCGGGCAATCGGCCAGTTCTTCGACGGATGTGGTTGTCAATCCCCTGACGGCGAGTTCTGCTACTGTGCCGGTCGTCAGTGCGGGCAGCGCCCAGACCGTAACGGGTACTTCGGCCACGCTGACGGGTACGTCGACGGCGGCCACCGGCACGACTTTGTCGACCGAAACCTGGAAGGAGACGAGTGGCCCCAATACGGCTGCCATCAGTAAGTCTTCCGGTTCATTGTCGACGGCGGTTTCCGGCCTCGTCGCAGGAACTTATGTCTTTACCTTGACCACTACAAATAACCTGGGACAATCGGTCTCTTCCACGGTAACAGTGGTCGTTAATGCTGCCACCACGACCAGTACGGTACCGGTGGTTAGCGCGGGCAGCGCCCAGTCTCTGTCAGGAAGTTCGAGTTTCCTGCAGGGGACGGCAACGGCAGCCAGCGGGACGACTTTGTCCTCAGAATCCTGGAAGGAGACGAGCGGTCCTAATACAGCGACCATCAATAAGCCAAGCGGTTCTTTGTCGACGGCGATCTCCAATCTGGAGGTAGGGACCTATGTCTTTACCTTTACAGCCACCAATAATCTTGATCAATCGGCTTCTTCTACGATAACGGTAGTCGTCAAGTCCGCCGCGACCACGACCAGCACGACCAGTACAGTACCGGTGGTTAGCGCGGGGAGTGCCCAGTCTCTGTCAGGCAATTCGAGTTTCCTGCAGGGAACGGCTACGGTGGCCAGCGGGACGAAGTTGTCATCAGAATCCTGGAAGGAAACGAGCGGCCCCAATACCGCGACCATCAATCAGCCTACGGGTTCCTTGTCGACGGCGATATCCGGTCTCGAAGCGGGTACCTATGTCTTTACCCTGACAGCAACCAATAATCTCGGGCAGTCGGCCTCTTCTACAGTGTCGGTAGCCGTCCACGGAACAACTGGCGGCAGCACTACCGAGGTGAAGACCAGCAGTCCGGATGCAGCCGGTTCAACTACCAGCGCTACCAGTACTTTACCGGTGGTGAGTGCGGGCACGGCCCAGTCACTGTCGGGCAATTCGAGTTTCCTGCAGGGAACGGCCAAAGCCGCCAGCGGGACGACCTTGTCGTCAGAGTCCTGGAAGCAGTCCAGCGGCCCCAATACCGCGACTATCAATAAGCCTACGGGTTCATTATCGACGGCTATCTCCGGTCTCGAAGCCGGTACCTATGTCTTTACGCTTTATGCGACCAATAATCTCGGGCAGACGGCCAATTCCTCGGTGACGGTGACTGTCGACGGTGGCGCCACTTCTACTGCTTCTACTACGCCGACATTGACTGTAGAAGGAGACCCGACGATCACGCTGCCGACCAGTTCGGTTACGCTGACCAGCACAGCCACTGCCGCATCGGGCACCACCCTGGTGTCAGGGCTCTGGAAGGAGACCAGTGGTCCTGTTACAGCGACCATTGCATCGCCCTCCAGTTCGAATACGGCGATTACGGGACTGACGACGGCCGGGACTTACATCTTCAGCTATACTATTAAGAATAACCTGGGTCAGACTGCTACGGGTAACACGACGGTCATCGTCAATGCGGCGGCAACCACTACCAGTTCATCTTCGACTATACCGGTGATTGTATCGACTGGTGAATACCAGACATTGTTCATCGACCAGAGCAAACATCTTTGGTCAATCGGCGGCAATTTGAATACGTTGGGAAGCAATAATGTAGGTATAGAGGGCGCCATCTGCAGGGTGCTGACCAGTCCGACCGATCTGCAATTCAGCGCTATTGCGTCCGGTCTCCATGGGGGGGCGGCTGTCGATGTCAACGGCTATGTATGGGGCTGGGGACAGGATGAGTCAGGCGAGCTCGGTAATGGCACTATTAGTAGTGATATGTTCATAGTACCGGTGAAGATATTGACAGATGTTACCGGTGCAGCCTTCAACAATGTATCGCAGATATACTGTTACTATTCGAACAGTGAGAACAGGGGGGCCTATGCTATCAAAAACGACGGGACCTTATGGATCTGGGGTGATGCGGAACAGGGCATGCAGGGAAATGGGACCGCAGGGTCCTTTATCACCCGGCCGACCCAGATAGTGCTGCCGGGGGGCAGAAAGGCCAAACAGCTGGCTGCCGGCAATACCCTGGTGCTGCTGTGTACGGATGGTACTGTCTGGACTTGCGGTGGTGGCCAGACGGGTGAAAATCCGAACCTGGGATATGAGAGCACCGGCAACGACTATCTGACGCTGCACCAGATCACCCTGCCCACGAATATTGTACAGGTGGCGGGTGCGACCAATGAGTTCAGCTATGCGCTGACTTCCACCGGCACGCTGTACGGATGGGGCCGTTACGGTTCTTACATGGGCGGCACCGGAGGATATGCAGCCAATATTTATCTGAATACACCGACCGATCTGACGACCCGGCTCAATCTTCCGCACCCGGTCCGCTCTATCACAGCGAACATGGTCTGTTCACATGCTATCCTGACGGATGGTACGCTGTGGGGATGGGGAGATAATGCTCAAGGCGGTGTTGGCAATGGGCATGAATTGAACTTTGCGAAGACGACAGTCCCCTATACGTGGGATTTCGGTCCGGCGGAGCTCTTGCAGCAGGCGCCTGTTCAGATCACCACACGCAACGATTTCGTGGCGGTATGGGGAGCCGGTCCGTTTGTTTTGTTCGATTTTGCCGAAACGGCCGACGGTCAGCTGTACAGCTGGGGCAGAAATAAAGGGGCGGTACTCGGCAATGGGATTATCGGATGTACCCCGCCCATACAGGCTTCATATCCCAATTCCTGGGATGTGACCACCGCTACGGCAGTCAATCCTCTCGCTCAGACCACGGTGAAATATGTGGCAAGCCCTTATTGTACTGCTAATCCGCTGGTGGGCCAATGCCCTTCCTGTCTGCTGGCAGTTGCGCTGCAAAATCCGACGGCAGTCGCCAGTGTCAGTGTGACGAATGCGACAAATGCGGTCCTCACGGCCACTTCTGTAACGACTTCGACTCCGGCAACATCGACTGCTACCGGAACCACAGGGACCATCCTGGAAAGTTCGTCACCGGCAACCGCGGCGACAGGCACGGCGGCTCTTTCAACCAATGGAACTGCGACGACAACGACAGATGCGACAGCTACAGATGCGACAGCTGCTGCCGCAACGACTCCCGCTGTAGGCACCGTCAGCACTACGACGGGTACTTTAAAGGTACAGGCAACCGGCTCGTTCAGTATAGCCACGCTGGACGGATCGCAGTCAAGGTCAATAGATTCCACCGGCACCATCGTCAGCTATCGTTGGTCACAGGCAGTGGGTCCGCAGACGATCATCAGGGATACCACGGCGGCTACTACCGATGTCATCGGGCTGGCGCCAGGCACCTATGCATTCAGACTGATTGTAACGGATAACGCAGGACGCAGTTCTTCGGCTATCGATTCACTGATCATCGGAAGTGCCGGACCATCAGGTCTGCCCGGTGCAGATGCCACCAATACGGCGGGTCTTGCGGCCTATCCCACCATCGCTCACAGCAACGTCAACCTGGTGCTGAACGGTGATCTGACTGGGACGGTACGGCTGAATGTCTATAATTCTACCGGATCGCTGGTGCAGGCCCAGGAATTGAGCAAGGCACAGGGTGAAATGGTCACTAACCTGGATATCTCTTCATTGTCTGCCGGGGTGTATATCGTACAAGCGCTGGTCGGTGGCCAGACAAGTTTTACCACCAAGTTCATCAAACAATAACCCGGTTTATCAAACAATAGTTATTATCGCTTTTAGAGAAAAAGGTCCCTCAGTGGGGCCTTTTTTATTATCTTTAACCGACTAAAGTACAATCATGCATCGTAGGACTGCTGTTAAAAGGTTATCTCTGTTGGCTGGCGGCGTCCTCCTTTCTCTGGGAGGGATAAAATACTATCAGCTCCATAAGGTTCCGGACCTTTCGCTTTTGGATAAATACAGAGCGCTGCTGGGGGATCTTTCCGACACCATCATTCCGGCTTCTGACAGTCCCGGCGCCAAAGAAGCGGGAGTGGGAGACTTTGTCATCAAGATGGTCAGGGACTGTACAGATAGGAAATCTCAGAATAATTTTATAGGGGGGTTAAAAGACCTGGCCGGATATGCCCAAAATAAGTATGGCAAATCTTATGGGCAGTGTACGGTGGAGGAGCGGACCGAGATCCTGTCCCATTTCGAGAAAAAGGCGAAGTCCTTTTCCAGGTTGCTGGGCAAAGTGGAAAGCAAGGTGGAGGGAGATCCTTTTTTTGTCACCCTGAAGAATTATGTCGTGTTAGGGTATTGTACTTCCAAACCCGGTGCCACACAGGCTTTGCGGTATGATTTCATACCTGGAAAATATATCGGTGTCGTAGCATTGACACCCGGGCAGCGTGCCTGGGCCACAGAATAGGCGAATCCGTAAATTTTTGAATATGGGACAGACTTATGATGCTATCGTGATAGGGTCGGGGATCAGTGGAGGATGGGCGGCCAAGGAGTTATGTGAAAAGGGGTTGAGTACCCTTGTGCTGGAGCGTGGACGCAATGTCGAGCATGTGAAAGATTACACCACAGCCTTTATGAATCCCTGGGATTTCGAACACGGGTTGCGTGTTACCGAGAAGGACAAGGCGGAGAACCCTATTCAGAGCCAGGTCTTTGGCTATAATGAAGGAAATAAGCAGTTTTTTGTCAATGATAAAGAGCATCCCTATGTGCAAGGGCATGGCGCTTTCAACTGGGTCAGGGGATATCAGGTGGGGGGACGGAGCCTGACCTGGGGCAGGTTGTGTTACCGGTGGAGCGACCTGGATTTCGAAGCGAACGCCAAAGAGGGAATAGGGGTCGACTGGCCTATCCGGTATAAGGATATTGCGCCGTGGTATGACTATGTCGAAAAGTTTGTCGGGATAAGTGGTCAGCCGGAAGGGCTGCCGCAGCTACCCGATGGGGTGTTTTTGCCGCCTATGGAGATGAATTTCCTGGAAAAGCATTTTAAAGAGCAGATAAAAAAGCATTTTCCGGAGCGATGTGTGACCATTGGCAGGTCTGCCAATCTTTCCCGGGGATGGAATGGCCGCGGGCCGTGTCAGTTCAGGAATTTATGCAGCAGGGGTTGTCCTTTCGGCGGCTATTTCAGCAGCAATTCGGCGACGTTGCCAGTCGCCCTGGCGACCGGCAATCTTACGCTGAGGCCTTTTTCCATTGTGGCCGAGGTTCTTTACGACAAGGATAAGAAAAGGGCAACGGGAGTGCGGATCATCGATGCCATGACGCACGAGTCGATAGAGTTCTATGCCAAGGTGATTTTTCTGAATGCTTCGACCATTGGCTCGACGTCGATCCTGCTGCAATCGAAATCGGCTGAATTCCCGGATGGGTTGGGCAATACCAATGGATTGATGGGCAGGTTCCTCATGGATCACCATGAACGAGTGGGTGCGGAGGGGGTGTATCATGGATTCATGGATGAATATTATTCCGGGAGGAGGCCCAACACGGTCTACATTCCCCGATTTCGTAACATTGACGCCGCCACCGCGCGGACCGATTATAGCCGGGGGTTTGGTTACACGGGCAGTGCGATGCGTGAAAGCTGGAACGAGCAATCGGCTGTCCTTCCGGGTTTCGGTCCCGGGTTTAAGAACCAGTTGACATCGCCTGGTCCGTGGACGATACAGATCAATGCATGGGGCGAGACCCTTCCTTATGCAGAAAATAAAGTATCGCTCAGCGCCGATAAGAAAGACCGATGGGGATTGCCGCTGGCAGAGATCGATTTTTCTTTTCAGTCGAATGAACAGCATATGCGCAAAGATGCGAAGCATTGTGCGGCGGAGATGTTATCGGCTGCAGGTTTTGCCGATGTCAGCGAATTCGATTATCAGGCACCGGGGGGTGCTTCGATTCATGAGATGGGCGGCATGCGGATGGGCCGTGATCCGAAGACTTCGCTGCTCAATGGCAATAATCAACTGCATGGGGTCAAGAATCTATTCGTTACCGATGGCAGTTGTATGACCTCTTCGGCTTGTCAGAATCCTTCACTGACTTATATGGCGCTGACAGCGAGGGCTTGCGATTATGCGGTGTCGGAGCTGAAAAAGGGAAATCTGGGGTAAGCGCGGGCTACAGCCCGACGGGGCGGTTTTACCGGAAGGGTTTGTAGAACCGGATATCGGCCAGGGCCAGCATGGGCAGATCACCTTTTGTGTCGCCATACGCATAAACCTGCGAATATTCTTTGAGCTGATAAGCATCCCGGATGCGGCGTACTTTTTCTTCACCATGGCAGTTGGCCCCTTCTATTCTTCCGGTCAGGCGATTGCCGGAGACTTCAAGCCGGGTGGCCAGCAGGGTTACTTGCATAGCGGTCGCCCATGGCCGAATCCAATTTTCAGGAGAGGCGGAAACGATGATGACGTCGGCCCCAGCCTCTTTGAGGCGTGAGATTTCCACAAGCGCCCCGGGGCGGATCAGGCCGGGCAGGATCTCTGCCGAGAACCGGTCGCAATAGGCGCTGAAGGTGTTGACGGGGCAACGACCAAAGAAGAAGGTGAGTATTCTTTCCTTGGCGCGCTGGTTGGAAATCAACTTTAGCTTGTAGGCGATCAGCCAGGGGCTGCTGAGCAGGAAGCCGAGATTGAATCTGGCATTGCCTTTGCTAAAGCGGATGAATTCGAGCAGGGTATCTTTTTCGGTGATGGTGCCGTCGAAGTCGAAGAAGGCGATCGGTTGCTGCATGGCGATCAGAGTTTCATTTTCTTGAAGACGGTTTCGGGTATCATTTTAATCAGGAGCATGATCCATCGCCAAAACCATTTGACATAAATGACGTTCTTTTTTGCGAGGACAGCCTTGTAAATGGCATTGGCCACCTGTTCGGGCGTGGCGGTCACCAGGGCGGGCAGCGTCATTGCCTCCGTCATCCGGGTATAGACGAAACCCGGTTTTACCGTCAGCACTTGTACTCCTTCACGGAAAAGGCGGTTACGCAGCCCCGAGAGATAGGCAGTAAAGCCTGCTTTTGCGCTTCCGTAGAAATAGTTGCTTTGCCGGCCCCTTTCCCCAGCCACCGAGCTGATGCCCACGATCGTGCCCTGGTGTCGGCCGGCATAACTGGCGGCGGCCAGGTTTAGGATAGATACGGCGCCGATATAATTGACGACGAGCATTTTTTCGCATGCCGCCCAGTCGGACTCGGCTTGCAGCTGATCACTCATATAACCGAAAACGCTGATGGTTATATCGGGATGAGTATTGAGCCCATTGAAAAAAGCGGCATGCTGTTCGGGCCTTTCGGCGTCGAATTCGCAGAGATCGCAGGGAGTGTTATAGCGAATCGATAGATCGGATTGCAGGGGGCGCAGTCTTTCTGCATTACGGGCTGCCAACTGTAATCCATAACCGGCAGCCGCAAATTTCTTACTGAGGGCGATAGCTATATCTGAGCTGGCTCCGAGGAGCAAAACGGTAGGCATACGAGTAGAGGTTGAGTTATTTAAAGAATGTCACATTCTTTGTATAAAGTATCAGGATATAGCTGGCCATCCAAAGAATTATAGTGATCTGGATGAAGCTGTCCTTGTACAGGATCCGGGTAGGAGAGCCAGCATCGGATTTAACATAGATGATCTGCAAATATCGCATTATTCCGGCCAATACGAATACGCAGGTATAGTAAAGCCTCGTGGTACCCATATAGGCAACTGTTTTTGGGGACATGGTATACATGAAATAGGCTACCACTGTCACTGCGCAGACGAGGGCCAGCAATACGTTGAGCAGATCGAGGTTATATCCTTTGACTGATTTGCGCATGTCGATGCCAGAGCTAAGCTTGAGCAGTACATCGTCACGGCGTTTGCCTATGGCCATGAATATGGCCAGCAGGAACACCATGATGACGATCCATTCCGAAAGGTCTACCTGGGAAATGACCGACCCGCCTTTGATCCGCAATACGAATCCAGCTGCGAGCAGCATGAGGTCAAGGATCGGAATGGATTTCAATCCCAGTGAGTAAGAGAGGTTGACCAGAAAGTAAATGAACAATATAAATAAGAATTTTTCCCTGATCCACCAGGCCAGTGCAAAGCCTGTGATGATCAGCAAGGTGCATAAGATGATGGCGCCTGTCTGGCTGACGGTGCCTGCTGCCAGCGGGCGCTTACATTTGACAGGATGTTTCCGGTCGTCTTCCCGGTCCCGGTAATCATTGATGATATAGATGCTGCTGGCGATACAGCACCATGCCAGAAATCCATAGGAAAGATTGATAAGCTTTGGGAAATTAAAGAATTCGCGGCCAAAAAACAGGGGGAGGAACAAAAACAAATTTTTTGCCCAATCTTTGGGTCTTAATAGCTTGAGATACGCCACGGTATTAAATTATTTAGCAAATTACAAACAAAAGGACAAAAATCTATACTTTGTGCCTGAATCACATTAGGTTATTTTTTCATCATTCCCTTTTCTCTAACGCCTAACCCATTTTTATGATCAGTAAACTTTCGGCCAGAGTGGAAATACTGCTGATCGTTCTGCTTGCATGTATTCCCTTATTCATACGGTTGCCCTATCGTGTAAATATATTCTTATCGTGGGAAGGCGCCTACCGGATGAGCCAGGGGCAGGTACCGTTCCGTGATTTTGGATTGCCATTGGGCGGGATCTATTGGGTGATCCCGGCTATATTCTTCAAGCTTTTTGGCCCGCAGCTTTTCACGCTGGTGAAGGCCCAGGTACTGATCAACATCATCTCCGGTCTTTCTTTCCGCTCCATCTTACGCAGTCTGAATGTCAATAGAGGCATCAGGCTGGCATCGGTGGTTTTATTCTGTCTCTCCTATTCCTTTTTCAATTTCTGGCCCTGGTATAATCATTCTGTTATTGTATTCGAGCTGGTAGCTTTGGCCTTCCTTATGCAATATTTGTGCCCGAACGTTACCGGAAAAACGGAACCAGGGGATATGGTGGGGAAAGATAGGAAGATCCGGTGGCTCTGGATATGCAGTGCAGCGCTATTTACGGTATTTTCATTTTTGACCAAACAGGATGGCGGTGGACTGGCTTTGATGGTAGCCTGCGGAATATTGGCAGTTTATGGCGTCTTATATGGGAAATGGATGCCACTGTTGATGTTCGTCGGGAGTTTTGTCGTTCTCTTTTTTCTTATGATATTACCCGTGCTGTCCCATGGGTTCGGCTATTGGTTCAATCACGGGCAGGCTCCTCATTCATCGAGAGTTTCGGGAGCCGATATAGCGACGGAATTTTTCGGTTCTTCTCAATGGATCAAATTTTATCTTTTTCTGATTGTGCTGCTGGCTGCGGTGCGATACAGGAGCAGGGCTATGCTGAAAGCAGATCCTGCAGGGTTGCTGCTACTGGTACTAACCCTGGGCATGCTGGCTGAAGCAGCCATACTGCAGGTGACCAGCTATACGCCGCCCGACAATAATATCTTTTTTCACAGTTTTGCTTTTGTCTGTATCCTTTCCCTGCTTGCGCCGTTGCTGCCGGTAAACCTTGAGCGGCTCCGGCCGACCCTGGTGTTGGTAGCTGGTATTCTGCTGTGGTGGAGCGGGGTATGGTGGAAATATCTGCAACGGTTTGCGGGGAAAACGTCGACTGCGACTTTTGCGGTGTCTCCAACGGGAGAGAATGTGGTGGGCAAGAATAATTACATCTTCAGCCGGGATACCATTGGAGAGCTTCCCACCGACAAGTGGGTAGAGTGTGGCTTGCCTGCTTTTCGGAAGATCACGATGCCGGTGTCCACCGCGGAAGGCATTCACCGGTTGATGCAGACTGATCTGGTCAGAAATGGAAAAGGAAATTTGAGGGTGTTGAACATGTCGGAGTTGACGCCGCTTGCAGTAGAGATCCCGTATAAGCTGGAAAAAAATTCGCAGCTACCGCTGTGGTATCATCTTGGCGTCGGGATGTTTAACCGGCAGGCGGACACCTTCGAGACCAGGATCAGCCGGCATTATTATGATCTTGTGCTCTTCGAATATATACCCACGTTGAATAATTTTTATCCGTTCAGGGCGCGGGATTCGTTGAAGCAGTACTACCGGCAGGTGGATTCTTTTCTGGCACCGAGAAGGGGCGCCGAGAGCCGGGGAACCATCGAAGTCTATGTGCGTCCCAATCCGGGGGATAGCTTAACTTTGCGGATGATCCGGTAATGGAGTCCGTCGCATCAATACTAGGCAATCCGATCGAATACCTGAAAGGCGTAGGGCCTTTGAGGGCGGAGCTTTTAAAAAAAGAGCTCAACATCTTCACTTTTCAAGATCTGCTGGAACTGTATCCTTATCGTCATGTGGACCGTACGACCATCAACCTGATCCGGGAGATCGGGCCGGGAATGGAGTATATCCAGGTAGCGGGACGGATAACCCATGTCGAAGTATTAGGAGACAAGCGGAGCAGGCGGCTGGTAGCGGAGATACAGGATAGCTCGGGGGTGTTGGAACTAGTGTGGTTCCAGGGGATTACGGGTGTGCAGAAGCTGGTACAGTTAGGGAGTGAGTACCTGGTATTTGGCCGGGTCGGTCATTTCCAGGGTAGTCCCCAGATCACGCATCCCGAGATAGAGGCGATGGCTGGTAAGGATGCGGAGCGGCCGGAATTCCTCGAGCCGGTGTATCCCAGCACTGAAAAGCTGAAGATCAGGGGACTTGGTGGGCGGCAGTTGGGGAAGCTCACGCGGACATTGCTCAACTTATTGAAAGAGAGAGACTTGCCGGAAAATTTGCCGGAAATGGCCTTACAATACCCCGATGTTGCCTCCGGTCAGGAGGCACGTTGGATGCCCCGGTGGGAAGCCTACCGGCAGATCCATTTTCCTTCCAATCCTGGCTTATACCGTCAGGCTTTATATCGGCTCAAATTCGAAGAGCTTTTTTTAGCGCAGATCAGGTTGGGGCTGATCAAGTCCAGGCGTCACCGATCGTCCAAAGGGGTGACTTTTTCACAGGTAGGCACGTTATTCAATCAGTTTTACACTCAATATTTGCCTTTTGAACTGACAGGCGCGCAGAAGCGGGTACTGAAGGAGATCCGCCGGGATACTGGTTCCGGACGGCAGATGAACCGGCTATTACAGGGAGATGTGGGCAGCGGCAAGACGATTGTGGCCCTGTTGGCGATGCTGCTGGCGCTTGACAATGGTTTTCAGGCCTGTATGATGGCCCCTACGGAGATATTGGCAAGGCAGCACTATGAGGGCATTTCGGCTTTACTCAAAGAGATGCCTGTGGAGGTGCGGCTGTTGACGGGCTCGTCCAAATCGAAATTGAGGAAGGAGGCGCTGGAACTGGCCAGGGAAGGGCGGCTGCATATCCTGATCGGGACACATGCCGTACTGGAGGAGTCGGTGCAATTTCAGCGGCTGGGGCTGGCGATTGTGGATGAACAGCATCGCTTTGGCGTGGCCCAGCGGGCCCGCCTGTGGAGCAAGGCAGAAATTGCTCCTCACGTGCTGGTGATGACTGCGACGCCAATACCGCGGACGTTGGCAATGACGGCGTATGGTGATTTGGATTACAGTGTCATGGACGAATTGCCGCCCGGCAGGCAACCAATCTCTACTGTGCATCGTTTCGAAGACAGGAGGCCGCAGGTCATGGATTTCATCCGGCATGAGATCGGGAAGGGGAGGCAGGTGTATATTATCTTTCCTTTGATCGAGGAGTCGGAAAGTATGGATTATGAAAACCTGATGAAGGGGTATGAGAATGTGAAGGCGTGGTTTCCCGAGCCAAAATACTGGATCAGTATGGTCCATGGCCGCCAGACGAATGTAGAGCGGGACACCAACATGCGGCGGTTCCTGCTACGGGAGACGCAGATTATGGTCGCCACTACTGTGATCGAGGTAGGGGTGAATGTGCCCAATGCGACAGTGATGGTGGTCGAGAGTGCGGAGAAATTCGGGTTGTCCCAACTGCACCAGCTGCGAGGGCGTGTGGGGAGGGGGTCTGAAAAGAGCTTTTGCATTTTATTAACAGGGCCCCGGCTGGGCAAAGAGGCCAGGGAGCGGATGAATATCCTGACCGAGACGGACAATGGCTTCAAAATTGCGGAAAAGGACCTGGAAATCCGGGGTCCGGGGGATATTGAAGGGACGAGACAGAGCGGTTTGCTGAACTTTAAGCTGGCGAGTATCGTAGAGGACCGGGAATGGCTGGAACTGGCCAGGGAGCGGGTGGAGTCGATCCTGGGGGCGGACCCCGAGCTGGCGGAGGAGGGGAACAGAGTGCTAAAGGCTTATCTGCAGTCCCAACGGGGTAAGACTGCCTGGAGTAAAATTTCGTAACTTACATCGGATCGACTTCATAGGCGGCCGGGGGCCGCCGTAAGACATTAGCGCTTTGCGGGGAATGCGCTAATTTATAGCCAAGCGCATTTCCCGCACAATATATAAACGTGAAACTCAACAACTTGGGAAGATCAGGCCTATTGGTTACGTTGCTCACGCTATCCGCCCTTCAACTCTCAGCACAGTCCGGAGGCTTTTCCTATCTTGAGTTTGTTGAGAATAAAGGACAATGGGATTCTTCAGTCCGGTTCAAGGCAAATATGTCGATGGGTGGTCTTTTCATGCAAAAGAAAGGGGTGACGGTGCTATTGGAGGATACCACTGATTTAAAACGGATCGGGGAGCTATTCCATGGAGATTTTGCGATGGCCGGGGTGACGCCGCCGCAGGATAATTCGGCCAGAGGTGGATGGGCGAAAAATGGGACAGGAGGTGTTTCTGCGATTTCTGCGACGAGCAGGGTGCAGCCGGCGGCTTCCGTAGCCGCCAGTCCGGCCCAAGGAATGCAGCCGCAGTTGGGGGGAGGGGGAAAGGCCGGAGGCGGCGCAGCTGATCCGACGAAGGGGGGCCTCAGGGCGGGCGTACCTGCCAGCTGGGGGTCGAGGACCGCCGCAGACCCTTACCTGTTACATCTTCACAGCTATCGGGTCAGTTTTGTCAACGGGAGCGATGATGTTAACATTGTTCCGGAGAAGGCTTTAGTCCATTATACCAATTATATGGTGGGGGACAAGTCAAAATGGACCACGCATTGCAAGGTTTACCAAGGCATTGTATATCAAAACATTTATAAAGGGATTGATGTCCACTACTATACTAATGAGGGCACCCTTAAATACGATATCGTGGTGCATCCCGGCGCGGATCCCCGCCAGGTTATCCTGCAATATGACGGGCAGACGAGCCTGACCCTCCGGAAAAACAAGCTATATATCCAGACTTCGGTGGGCATGGTACAGGAGCTTGAGCCACGTTCTTACCAGGTGAGCGCCGCCGGGCGGACGGAGGTGTCCTGTCAATATACCTTGCTGAGCAACAACAGAATAGGGTTTACAGTGGAGAATTATTCCCCGAATGCCACGCTGGTGATCGATCCTACCGAGATCTTCTGCTCGTTCACGGGTAGCAAATCCGATAACTGGGGCTATACGGCCACTTTCGACAATGCAGGGAATTTGTATATGGCGGGGATCGTGCTGGATGAGACGAATGGATCGGGATATTCCGGTGGCGGCGGTGGATTCCTGGTCAGCCCGGGAGCTTTCCAGACGACTTATACGGCATTCGAGACAGGCCTGGCAGCAGACGGCGATTATGAATACGATATCGGGATCATGAAGCTAAATTCAACCGGGACGCAGCGGGTATACGCAACCTATCTGGGCGGTTCGGGAGACGAGCAGCCGCATAGTATGGTGGTCGATAACAGTGGCGACCTGATTGTTACGGGAAGGACCAGCTCGCCTAACTTCCCGGTGACTACCGGACTAGTAGGAAAGGGGGGCGGATATGATCTTTTTGTGACTAAATTCAACCCGGAAGGTACGGGGCTAATCGGCAGTATCCGGATCGGCGGGTCGGGGCCTGACGGTGTCAATTACCAGCCCAAATATGATGCGGACAAATCAGTCGATCTTCGGCTGAATTACGGTGATGACGGTAGGAGCCAGGTGATATTGGATGCTGCCGGTAATATTTATATCGCTGCCTGTTCACAGTCCGTTGATTTTCCGACCACTTCCGGGTCTTTTCAGCCGGTGGCAGGCAATACCTCCTATGATGCTGGTGCGCCATGGAATACCCAGGATGGGGTGGTGCTGAAGCTGAACCCTACCCTTAGCAGCGTGGCATTTGCCAGTTACCTGGGAGGGAGTAATATCGATGCCGCATTTGTGCTGGCGCTCAGCCCGGTGGACAACAGCATCTGGGTGGCAGGTGGCACCCTAAGTAACCCTTTCCCCGGGACGAATGCCGGCAATGTGTATGCTGCGACGCCATTCGGGGGGATCGACGGCTTTGTCTCGCAGATCAGTAATGACGGCAGCAAACTGGAAAAGAGTACCTATTTCGGGACAAGTGTGACGGATATGATTTATGGGATCCAGTTTGACAAGGCGGGGAACCCGTATATTATGGGTACCACCAATGGCGTTGAACCCGTGGTTAATTCCCCTTTCAACCAGGGGGGTAATCAGGCAACCGGCAACCAGTTTATTACCAAGTTGAAGCCCGATATGTCGGGGATCACGTATTCTGCCAATTTTGGTCCCGGTGGTATCCCGGAGCCTAATATTTCGCCAACGGCTTTCCTGGTAGACCGGTGTGAGAATGTATATGTGTCGGGATGGGGAGGCGGTCCCAATAACCGTGAGGGATATACGACTACCGGTACTAATGGGCTGACGGCAACGAGTGGCGCTATTAAGCCCACGACGGATGGCAGCGATTTTTATTTCTTCGTGCTGCAGAAAAATGCAGCCAGCCAGTTATACGGCAGCTTTTTTGGCGAGAACAATTCCAACCCAAACAGCTATGGCGATCATGTGGATGGCGGTACCAGTCAGTTCGACGCCCAGGGGGTGATCTATGAGGCCATCTGCGCGAATTGCTATGGCAATGCCACTTTCCCTGCGACACTCGGCGCTTACCAGACGCAAAACGGCACCGGCACTACCGGGTGTAATGAGGCTGGGGTGAAGATCGCGTTTAATTTTGCGGGGGTATCTGCGGGGCTGAAGACCGTGACGCATGGGCGAGGGGACAGTGTGGGTTGCGTTCCCCTGAGTGTGTCTTTCCAGGATACGATCCGCGATGCGGTCAGCTATATCTGGAATTTTGGCGACGGCACTCCGGCTCTCGCTACGACGAGCTATGCCGAGAATCATACCTATAATGCGGTCGGTACTTACCAGGTGATGCTGATCGCCATCGACTCCAACAGTTGTAATGTGGCCGATACGGTCTACAAGGATATTGTCGTCAAGACCAACCCGGCGGCGGTGGATTTCGATTTCGCCAAGCTCCCGCCATGTACTTCGTTGAATTTTTTGTTCACCAATCTGTCTGCTGCGCCAGCCAGCGTACCTTTTACGGATACTTCCTTCGAGTGGAGTTTCGGTGACGGGACTGCCGATGTTATTGGTGGTACGGGGCCGGTCACGCATTCCTTCCAATCGTCGGGGAGTTATAATGTCACTTTGTCCCTGATCGATACCAATTATTGTAATTATCCGCTGGACACGACCAGGATCGTTAATGTGGCGCAAAACGTAAAGGCCCAGTTCGTGACGCCGGCGACGGGGTGTGCCCCCGATTCTGCCGCATTCAACAATACCACCATTGGCGGCGAGTATTATTATTGGAATTTCGGTGACGGCAGCCCGATAGATTCCACCGATATTTCACCCATCCATTTCTATCCCAATCCGGGTACTTATACCATCACGCTGATCGCGGTGGATTCTAATACCTGTAATATTGTCGATACGACCAGCTTTACCATTACGTTACTAAGCAAGCCTACTGCGGACTTTAGCTTTCAGCCGACTCCGTCTCAATCGAATACGCCGACAGTCTTTACGCCGACTTCGTCGCCGGTGGTGAAATATCTCTGGGAATTCGGAGATGGGACTTCGGAAACGAAGACCGAGCCCGACACTGTGGTTCATTTGTATATCCAGACCGACACCTTCAATGTTTGCCTGATCGTTACCAATGCGGAGGGGTGTACGGATACCGTCTGTCACCCGGTGCAGGCGATCATTCATCCGCTGCTGGATGTGCCGAATGCTTTTACACCGGGTCGATTCGGGCAGAATGGGGTGATCAAGGTCGTGGGTTTCGGCATTACGAATATGACGTGGCGGATTTATAACCGATGGGGCCAGTTGGTATTCCAGAGTGATAATCCGTATGATGGCTGGGACGGCACTTACCGAGGGGTGGTACAGCCTATGGATGTGTATGCGTATACGCTGGAGGCAGAATTTTCCAATGGCACACATGCTACGAAGAAAGGAGACATAACGTTGATTAGATAATGAAAAACACGCTATTTGAGCAGAAGGTACTATATCGCTGCCTGGCTGATGCTTATTTGCCTTAAGGGAGTTGCCCAAGCGGGGGCTTCCAACATTGAGTTCGTTGAGAATAAGGGGCAATGGGATAGCCGGGTAAAATTTCGTGGGGAGATCAGCAACGGGACCCTTTTCCTGGAGAAGGGTGGTTGTACGGTATTGCTGTATCACCCGGACGATCTGGCGAGATTGTCGGAGGAACGTCACGGCGGGAAGGTGGCAGGCGGAAAGACCGGTCACAGCGGCGATTCTCTCCGGTCACATGCCTATCGGATGAATTTCGTTGGCGCCAACGATCAAGTTACGATCGTTCCTGACAAAGCGTTGCCAGGTTACAACAATTATTTTATCGGGAATGATCCTTCCAAATGGAAGGGGAATTGCAAAGTCTACCAGGGCGTGACCTATCACGATCTTTACCCAGGTATTGATATCCGTTATTATACCAATGCCGGCCAGCTGAAATATGATCTGATCGTCCATCCCGGAGCGGATGTCAGCCGGATCAGGATGCGGTATGACGGGGTCCCCAGGCTGAGTGTGAAAAAGGATCAGCTGATCGCGACGACTTCCGTGGGGACAGTGGCGCAACTGGCGCCTTATTCTTATACATTTGATGAGCGGCGGGGCCGGGCGGAGGTCCGTTGCCGATATGTTATTCACGATGGTAATACGGTGAGTTTTGATGTGGATGACCATGATGCCGGTGCGACGCTGATTATCGATCCTACCATTATATTCTCTTCGTTTACGGGCAGTAAGGCCAGTAACTGGGGCTTTACGGCGACGCCCGGGCCGGATGGCAGTTTTTTTGCCGGGGGCATTGTATTCGGCGATGCGTTTCCGTTCACTACCGGAGCACTGCAACCTGTTTTTGGGGGTGGCTCCTTCGATGTGGGCATCCTCAAATTGAGCCCTAATGGTGCTGATAAGGTATGGGCGACCTTTATCGGCGGTGACGATACCGAGACACCGCACAGTATGATCACGGATGCACAGGGTGACCTGATTGTGCTGGGCAGGACCTATTCGACTAATTTTCCTTTTAAGACCACGGCGGGCAGCGGCGGGGGCGCAGATATATTTGTCGTCATGATCAATGCGGCAGGCAATAGTATGATAGGGTCCATCCGGATCGGCGGCAGTGGCGCCGACGGGGTGAATTACGAAGATCAATTGAGGGCCGGGGATGAGCGGGCGGAGGACCTGATCCGCAATTATGGTGATGATACCCGGAGTGAAGTGATCCTTGACGGGGATAATAATATTTTGGTGGCGTCCAGTACACAGTCTTCGGGACCGACGGGGTCGCCGGGGGCCTTCCCGATCGTAGGTCCCGTCTTTCAGCCGAGCTTCGGGGGGGGCAAGCAGGATGCGGTAGTGCTGAAATTAGATCCTAAATGTACTAACCTGATCTGGAGCAGTTTTTTGGGCGGTAGTGGTAACGATGCTGCTTTTGTGCTGCGGGTGAATCCCCTGACCGGGGATATTTATGTGGCCGGGGCGACCAACAGTACCAATTTGCCGGGAGATAAGGCGGGCGTCTTACAGGGATCGTTTGGCGGAGGCGTATGTGATGGATTTGTCACGCAGATCTCTGCTGACGGGACGACACAGAAAAAGACGACTTACCTGGGGACGTCAGAGGCGGATGCCATTTACGGTATCCAGTTCGACAGGAAGGGATTTCCTTATGTCATGGGGACTACCAACGGCGTCTGGCCGGTACTGAACGCCCCCTATAACAATAGTGGGGCCAGGCAGTTTGTCAGCAAGTTGCAGTCGGACTTGTCGGCCTATGTGTTTTCGACTACTTTCGGGACGACGTCCTCGGCTGCCACAGGCAAGCCGAATATTTCGCCCGTTGCTTTCCTGATCGATCGTTGTGAAAATATCTATGTCAGCGGATGGGGAGGCTGGCTCCTCGGGGGTACGGGTGATCCATATGGATTGTTGGGAACGGCCGGTATGCCGGTCACCTCGGATGCAGTCAAGCTGGTGAGTGACAACCGGGATTTTTATTTTATCGTCCTGCAAAGAAATTGCAGTGCATTGTTATACGGGACTTTTTTCGGCCAGAATGATAATGACCAGAGTATTAGCGAGCATGTGGATGGCGGCACCAGCCGGTACGACCAAAATGGGGTGATTTATCAGGGGATCTGTGCCAACTGCAACGGGCATTCTTCGACTCCTTTTCCGACAACGATCGGTGCATGGGCGACACTCAATGCTTCCGGAACGACAGGTTGCAATGAGGCGGCGGTCAAGATAGCTTTCAACTTTGCCGGGGTGGCGGCCGGGTTGCGCGCCAGTGTGAATGGGCGGTTGAATGACACGTCAGGTTGTGTGCCCCTGAATGCGGTCCTGCAGGATACCATCCGGAATGCGAAATCCTATATCTGGAATTTCGGCGATGGAACGCCGGACACAGCCACTACCAGCTATGAAGTTTTCCATACCTATGCGGTACCTGGTAAGTATACCATCATGATGGTCGCCATCGATTCCAGCAGCTGCAATATAGCAGATACCTCGTATCGGCATGTGATAGGCCGGACAGACAGAGCACTGGTCGATTTTAGTGCTGTAAAGGACCCCAATGAGCCTTGTACATCCATGACTTATGACTTTACTAATTTGTCTACGGCTCCCGCGGGAAAACCCTTTGGGCCGACGTCGTTCGTTTGGAATTTCGGGGATGGTTCAGCGCTGCTGCCGGATGGCCCGGGTCCGCTGGTTCACAGTTACCAGAGTGCCGGCACTTATATCGTCGATCTTTTCCTGGTCGACACATCCTATTGCAATTATCCTGATACGGCCATCGAGACGCTGCGGGTATCGCCGGTGGCGAAGGCCCAGTTTGTCACTCCGGCTACGGGGTGTGCGCCATACACGGCTATTTTCAACAATACTTCGCTGGGTGGGCTACAGTTCTACTGGAATTTCGGGGATGGCACCCCACCCGACTCCGATCCCAACCCGGTGCATGTCTACCCGAACCCAGGCACTTATACGGTCAGCCTGCTGGAGATCGATACGACTACCTGCAATCAAAGGGATTCCACCCAGTTTACCATTACAGTGAGCAGCGCGCCTACGGCGGCCTTTAGCTATTCGCCGGAGACGCCGGTCGCTAATACCCCTTTTGTCTTTACGAATGCGTCGATCGGCGGGGCCACTTACAAATGGTTATTCGGGGACGGTGATTCGACTGTGCGAACGACCACCGATACGGTACAGTACCTGTACAACCAAACTGACAGTTTCCTGGTCTGCCTGCTGACGACCAATACGGCGGGGTGCACCGATACTGTCTGTCATGCTTTAGATGCCCTGATCAACCCGTTACTGGACGTGCCGAATGCTTTTACGCCGGGGCGTTTTGGGCAGAATGGGATTATCAAGGTGATGGGCTTTGGAATTACACATATGGATTTCAGAATATATAATCGCTGGGGCAAGATGGTGTTCGAGTCGGTGGACCCGGCTGTCGGCTGGGATGGGACTTACCGGGGAGAGGTTCAGCCTATGGATGTGTATGCCTATACCCTGGAGGCAGATTTTTCGAATGGAACGCACATAATCAAGAAAGGAGATATAACTTTGATCAGGTAGAGAGGGGCGTGGCCAGGCCCCGGATGGCGGCTGGTGAATCGTTAACAGGAAGTGAATAGACAACCAAATTCGTTGAACCGTCGTTAATGGATTAATACAATGAGGGGATTGAAAAATATACTGATTCTGGGCTGGTGTATGATCGGTGGGATAGGTGTCTCTGCCCAGGACCTTCATTTTTCTCAGTGGTTCAATTCGCCTTTGATGACCAATCCTGCCAATACGGGGTTTATACCGGATGCCGATTACCGGCTGGGCGCCAATTACCGTAATCAATGGTCTTCGGTCATGTCTGAACCTTACCAGACGATGAGTGTCTGGGGAGATGCACAGGTATTCAGGGACCGGATACAGAACGGGTGGATGGGGTTGGGCGGGGCCATCCTTAAGGATCAGGCTGGGGCCGGCACGCTGACATCGACCGAGATATATGGTTCGGCGGCCTATCACCAGATGCTGGGGTATGCGAGCCTGCTGACATTTGGTTTTAATGCCGGTTATATCAACAAGCGGATCAATACCGCCAGTCTCAAGTTCCCGGATCAGTTTGACGGACAGTTCTTTGATAACTCTTTACCGACCAGCGTGCAGATCGACCAGCCGAACTGTAATTTCTTCGACATGCAGTTAGGGTTGAATTACGCTTATTTTCCGACGAACAACCTTTACCTGAACGGCGGCTTTTCCGTTCAGCATATCAACCGGCCGCGGGAATCCTTTTTCACAACGGACCCGGCTGGTTTCGACAGCCGGCTGGCCCCCCGGTATATCGGTTTTATCAATGCCAGCATCAAGGTCAACAACCAGGTGATCCTCGATCCGATGGGCTATTATACAACGATGGCCGGCGCCCAGGAGATATCGATCGGGCTGCTGGCCAAGTGCGATGTGGAGGATAACGGCGATCAGCAAGTGATCGGCGGGTTGTTTGCGCGGCCGGGGGATGCGATCATTCCTATGATCGGGTTCATTTACCACAATATCAAGCTAACCTTCTCTTACGATGTAACTACTTCATCCTTGAAAAACTACAATAACGGGTATGGGGCTTTCGAGTTTGCGCTGGAGCAGGATGGATTTTACAGCCAGTATAATGGCGACCGCCGTCAATCACTTTGCCCTTCTTTCAAGCAATAATTTTTTTGGATAAACATAAAACAAATGATAAGAAAGGTAATTATCGCAGTTTCTTTGTTGATGATCGGGCTTGGGAGCTTCGCCCAGATGCGTATGGCCCCCCGGGTGAATACCTATTCAGACGATGGAGATGGCAATGGATTTCTGAAACAAAATCTCTTTTTAGGCGGTAGCCTGGGGTTGGGCTTTGGTACGGATCAATTCAGTGTCGGTGTCAACCCCGAAATCGGTTATTCTCTTTTCAAGTGGCTGGATGCGGGGTTGGTAGTCAATTTCAATTATAATTCTATCAGCGCTGATCCGACCTTATATTTCAATAACAATACGGCGGTCAAGCAGTTCACCTATGGCGGTGGCGTATTCGGCCGTGTTTTCGTTCTTCCTTTTCTTTTCCTGACTGCACAGCCGGAAGTCAACTGGATCAGTACCACCGAGACTTATGAGGGGGCAGGCGGCGGAAGCTACAAGAGCAATACCAGCGCAGGAAGCCTGTTGCTGGGGGCGGGTTATAGCCGGCGGATAATAGGGCAGTCGAGTTTTTATTTTGCACTGATGTTTGATGTAGCCGGCAGCCCCAATTCACCCTACAATGATATTTATGGTCGTCCCTTGCCGGTGATCCGGGCAGGGTTCGACATCTATCTGCATGGGCGTAACAGATAGGGGTCAGTTCAACCGGTCAAAGACTTCCGCGGGTGTGTCACAGAAGATGACCCTCTCTTCGAGTCGATCGTAGAGGAACCCTTCTTTTGCCAGGTGCTGCAGATGGAGTAAGAGATAATGGTAGAATCCTCCGGAGTTAAGGACGTATATCTTTTTGTCGTGGATCTTCAACTGGTTCCAGGTCAGCATTTCGAATAGCTCATCCAGGGTGCCGAAGCCTCCGGGAAGGATGATGGCTGCGTCGGCGTGGTCGTACATCATTTTTTTACGGGTATGCATATCGGAGACGATCGCCAGTTCGGTGAGGTTTTTGTGGTGCCGTTCTATTTCCTTTAGCAGTTCAGGGATAAAGCCCATGACGCTCGCTCCTGCGGCGAGGGCGGAGTTTGCAATCTGTCCCATCAGCCCGGTATTGCCGCCGCCGTAGATCAATTTCAGGCCTCGCTGGCCGATGTATTTACCCAATTCGGCCGTGTGTTGAGCGTAGAGGGGGTTATTGCCATTTTTAGAGCCGCAGAAGACGGCAACGGATTTTATTTGCATTTTGATGAAGGATTACAGCACGATATTATAAGTAAAATTCATCTTTTAC
>Ga0302326_10004681_pt1 | contig 31548 bp, 29 predicted proteins | sample Palsa_T0_3_FD_202264 | JGI IMG/M metagenome (GOLD analysis project Ga0302326, IMG submission 202264) | Peat permafrost microbial communities from Stordalen Mire near Abisko, Sweden - Palsa_T0_3 | ecosystem: Environmental > Terrestrial > Soil > Palsa > Peat permafrost | place: Sweden: Abisko...
TCGATGCTTTACGACAATCGATTGTCGCCTACGGTCGCCAGTTCGACCCGCGTGTTCTGACGCCGGCGCAGGCTGGCCCGGTGGTGCGGGTATGCGCCCAGATCGAAGCGTCGGTGGCGTCGATCAAGTCGCTGGCTGCGGCTCGGGCCGCCGAGAGCTGTTCGTGGAAGAACGAGGGCTACCGTTCCCCCGAACATCAGCTAGCCGCCCAGACCGGTGCCAGCCCGTCGGCCGCCAAGCGCACCCTGGATACGGGTCGGCGTATGGCCGACCAGCCCGAGGTGGCCAAAGCGGCGCTCGGCGGACGGCGCCCTCCTGTGGCGCATGCTCGACCCCATCCGCCGCCGTCTCAACATCGTGCGCCGGGGAAGGGCCCGATCCAAGAAGCTGGCCGGCAGTCCCGCACGCATCATGATCCGGGTAGACCTCGACACTCTTCTGCGAGGGTTCGCGATCGATGGCGAGCTCTGCGAGATAGCCGGCTTCGGCCCGATCCCGGTGTCAGTGATCGAAGACCTACTCGCCAACGACAACGCGTTCGTGGTCGCCGCCCTGACCAAAGCCAAACATCTCGTCGGCGTCTATCACCATCGGCGCCGTCCGAACGCCCACCAACAGTCCGCCCTCAACTTCGTCTACCCCGCCTGCGCAGTCGCCGGCTGCTCCGCCCGAGCCGGCCTCCAGTACGACCATCGCCACGACTGGGCCAAGACCAAGTTCACCGTCATGGATCTACTCGACCGGCTCCGCGGATTTCATCACGGCCTCAAGACCACCCAAAACTGGGCGCTCGTAGAAGGAACCGGGAAAAGAGCCTTCGTCCCACCCGACGATCCTCGCCATCCCCGCCACGCCAGCAGGGCCTCACCGCATCCACCCTTGCATCCAGGCCAGCCAGACGGCATCAACCGACCCTGTCATGCCGGCGCGGCTGCTCACACCCCCGCACGGTCTCGGTGACCGAGCCCCCTCAACACCGCCCCTCTCCCACACTCCCTGTCTCCGAAAGGAAACACGTGGACACCTCCTTGATCGTCGTAGAAGGCTCCCGCTACACCGGCCCCAAGATCGATCTCCGCCGCGATATGGGCCTGTCCTTCGCCCTGGACCAGCGAGCGTTCGGGCCCCGCCGGCTGCTGGTCCTCACCGCCGGAGGGCGCGGTCGGCTCGTGAGCCTCGCCCACTGCCCCCAAACCGACCCACCACAACTAGCCCTCGAGTACTGCCTAGACACGCTGGGCGCCGACAACGCATCGGCCGCGATCGCCTACAGCGACGAGCGGGTCACCGCAGACCCGCCAACCGATCTGCTCGCTCGCTTCGACGCCGCCCGAGCCGCAGCCGCCCGCTATGACGCACACCTGATCGACTGGTTCACGTGCGATGACACCCAAACGCGAAGCATGCGCTACTCCCTCGGCGACGTGGAACACTGGTGGGACATACCGCGCAGTCGTTCTACGACCCGATAGCCGAACTACCAGCGGCACGGCCGGTCCGGGGCAGTACCGCTCAGAGGATCAGGCTGCTACTGCCATTACGACACGGGTCGCCAAGGTCGAGAGCCGTTTCCTTTCCACGACCGATAGGCATTGGGTGGCCGTGGCAACGTCAACTCTGAAACCCGCGCCGACGCGTTCGATAACCTTCCTGCCGGCTGACGTGAGGTGGACCCGGATGGAGCGACGGTCGTCTGCTGATGGTGCCCGCCGCACAAAGCCGCGCCGTTCAGCACGATCGACGAGGCCGGTCACACTCGACTTGTCCAGGTCGAGCAGTCTGGCCAGCTCCTGCATGGTTGGTTCGCGGTCGCGCAGCACACCGAGTAGTCGCGTCTGGGCCATCGACAGGTCTTGCGCAGTTGCGTGCTTGGCGAGGGTCCCCTGGATCAAAAAAGTGAGCTGGGCGAGAGCGTCCACGATGCCGAGGTCGTCGTCACCCTGTTCTAGGCGTGGCTGTGTAGCCGGCGACGCTTGCGTCATGACCTTCATTGTAGTTTGCAATAGTCGGTATCACCAACTATATTAGTACGTAACACCAACTAATCCTCGCCTCGCCAGCTAGAGAGCAACCACAGGCCGGCTACAGAGCAACAAAAGGAGCACAGCCCTATGGAGAAGATGCACGCCGCGGTTGTCACATCCTTCGACGAGCCACCGCACTATCAGGAGGTTGACGTTCCGAGACCGAGTAGTGAGGACCACGAACTCGTTGACATTCTCGCCGTCGGGCTCCATCCTCGAGTTCGTACCGACGCGTCCGGTAAGCACTACACCAGCACCGGCAAGCTGCCGATGATCCCCGGAATTGATGGCGTCGGACAACTCCATGACGGCAGACGGGTCTACTTCGTCGCTGACGATGAGTTTCCGGGCTCGATGGCAGAAAAGGCCGTCATAGACAAGAGAAGAGCGATCCGACTTCCCGAAGGCGCCGATGTCGAAAAGATCGCAGCTGCGATGAACCCGGCGATGTCGTCGTGGGTGGCACTGCGTCGCCGGGTGCCGATCGAGACTGGACAGAGCGTGCTGGTTCTCGGCGCCACGGGCAACGCGGGCACGATGGCCGTGCAGGTCGCCAAGCGCCTCGGCGCCGGCCGGGTCGTGGGGGCCGGTCGCAATGCCGATCGTTTACGTGCCCTCGAGGACGTCGGTGCTGACGAACTGGTGCAGCTCACTGAGGACGACGACGCCACCGCAGCCGCGCTCGCCAAGGCCGCCGCCGACGTTGACATCGTCGTCGACTACTTGTGGGGCAAGCCGGCCCTACAGACGATCATGGCCCTGCTGACGGCGCGAGCGGACCGCACCCGGGCGCTGGACTGGATCCAGATCGGTGCAGTCGCGGGGCCCACGCTCGAGCTGCCGTCGGTTGCTCTGCGCTCGGCGAACCTCCGCATCCAGGGCAACGGACAAGGGGCCGTCTCGGCCAAGGGCTACCTGGCCGAACTGCCCTCGCTGATTGAAGAGATCGACGCCGGTACGCTCCGGATCATCGCTCGGACCGTTGCGCTGCGAGAGGTAGAGACCGCCTGGACCACTCCAGACGTTCCCGGCGAACGCACCGTCATCGTGCCGAAGACCAGCTGACTACTGTGTCAAGCAGGTCGCCAGAAGGAGCTACTCATGACCTCATCGAGCCCGTCCACCGCTAGCGCCGCCGATTACGCCGGCACCTGGAACCTGGACATCGCCCAGACCTCCATCGAGTTCCACACCAAGGCGATGTGGCTTTTCAACGTAAAAGGCACCGCTAAGGCATTGAGCGGCACCGGAACCGTCGGCACTGACGGGAGCGTCCAGGGAAAATTGGTGATCGACGCCACCTCGATCGACACCAAGAACAAGAAACGAGATGCCCACCTGCAGACCGCGGACTTCTTCGACACGGCCAACTACCCCACCATCGACTTCGAGGTGACGAGCGGCCGGATGCTCGAGTCCGGCCAAGCCGAGGTGAGTGGATCGTTGACCATCCGCGGCCAAACCCGACCGGTAACCGTGGTTGGAACCTTAGAACTCGATGGGACGTCGGCGACCCTGACGACCGAGGTGGATGACCTCGACCGCAAGGAGTGGGGCCTAACGTGGGCGAAAATGGGGGCAGGCACGCACAACCGGATCGTCATCCAAACCCACTTCACCAAAGGCTGACCCCCTACCGCTCCCCGGCGCCGACCAGGATACGCCCACCACCGTCCGATCCGTCCCCGAGACCTTCCGGCATCGGCGCCGGCTCCCGGACGAACAGGGCCTTGCCGAGCCACGGCGGCAGGTACCAGTTCCACTTGCCGAGGACCCCGACCATCGCCGGTACCAGCAGGCTACGCACCACCAGTGCGTCGAGCAGGATCCCGGCGCCTAGCCCGGTGGCCATGACCTTGAGGTCGGTCATCGATGCGGTGGACAGCGATAGGAACCCGAGGAACAAGATGAGCGCCGCGCTCGTCACCAATCTCCCGGTCCGCCCGATCCCGGTGACCACGGCCGCATCGGTGGATCCGGTGCGGTCGTACTCCTCTCGGATGCGGGACAGAATAAAGACCTCGTAGTCCATCGACAGCCCGAACAAGAAGGCGAAGACCATGATCGGCACCCAGGCCGTGATCGACCCCGTCGAGGGAATGGACCACAGGGTCCGGCTACCGTGGCCCTCCTGCCAGACGAGCACCATGATCCCGTAGGCGGCGCCGACCGACAGCAGGTTGAACACCACCGCCTTGGCCGCCAGCACGATCGAACGGAACGCACGGGTCAGCAGCAGCAGCGTGGCGATCCCGATGAGGGTCAGCATCAACGGGAAGGACCCGTACACCGCATGCACGAAGTCCACTTGCTCTGGCCCGGTGCCGCCGACGCCAATCACGCCGGGCAGGTGGGCAGCTGTCGAGCGCACCGCCGAGATGGTGGCCCCGCCAGCCGAGGTGCTGGGCTCGGCGGACGGCAGGACCTCGACGATGGCTGTCCCTCCTCGGTGAAAGAGAGGACCGCTCGGAGCCACGGCCGTGTCGACTCCCTTGACCTGGGCGAGCCGGGCCGCCACCGCGGGTGCATCGTCCGCCTGCACCAGCACTTCCATCGGTTCGATGACACCCGATGGCACCCCACCGGCTTCCAGGCTCACGAGGGTGTCGTGCGCCACTCCCGTCTGGGCCAGCACCGAGCTCTTGGGCTCGCCCAGATTGATGGCGAAGACCGGGATGACCAGGGCGATCAGGATGGCGCCGCCGATCAGCGCCGCCGATTTCCGGTAACGGAGCACCAGCCGGGCCCATGCCGTCCACGGCCGGCTGGCGTGCATCTCCTGGCGCAGCCGGGGGCGGTCCAGCCACGGGCCGACGCTGGCCAGCAGCGCCGGCAGCAAGGTCAGAGCGACCCCGACCGACACCAGGGGGATGAGGAACCCAGCCACCCCGATGTTGGCCAGGAAGGACACGGGTATCACCACAATCGCCAACAGGCTGATGGCGACCGTCAACCCGGAGAACACCACCGCCCGGCCGGCAGAATTCATGGCCCGGGCTACCGCCTCGTGGTTGGGGTGGCCATGGGCGCGTTCCTCCCGCCAGCGGGTGACCACCAGGAGCGCGTAGTCGATGGACACGCCCAGACCGATGAGGGCGATCAGGAACTCCACGATGATGCTGACCGAAGTGATATGCGTCAGGCCATTGACGAGCAGGAAGGTGGTCGGGATGGCCACTATCGCCATGAGCATGGGCAGAACCGCGATGAAGCTGGCGAAGACGAATGCCAGCACCAACAGCGCCCCGATGCCACCGAGCAGAGTTTCGGTCAGGGCGCTGTTTCCGTTGCTGGACCCTCCACTCTCCAGCTGTCCGATGCCGGTTACGCCGGTGTGCCACCTGGCTGGGGCGGCCGCCGCTGCGGCGGCAGTGAAAGCCGGAGTCTGGGTGTCACGAAACCCGTTGTCCAGTGGGGTGAAGATGAGCCCGAAGCTCATCTGGCCGGCCGAGGCGGAGAAGTGGGCATCGCCGGTGTTGGCCTGGTCGGCCAGCCGGGACCCGGGCACGGCCGCCGCCGCGGCCATAAACACCCGGTTGGCGACAGCCGGCGAGGCGCTTTGTCCCGCCGGGGCGGTGACCGCCACCACCGTCGGCGCTCCATTGGTGTGATACAGCGCGTTGATCTTGCTGTCGGTCACGAAACTGGGCTCACCGGGCATCTTGAACTGCGTCGACAGTCGTTTGGTCGTCGACCCCAGGGTGGCCACGCCGACCAGGGCGACGATCAGCCAGGCGAGCATGATCCAGCGACGGTGGCGGAGCACAAAGTTGGTAAGTCCGTTCATGGGTTCGAATCATCCTTGGTGGGGGGTGGTCCGGTCGTCATCCGGAAGGTGGGTTAGGAGATCCGACTTGAGGAGGGTTTAGAAGTCATCGCGTCCATCCGACGCGGTAGGCCGCCCGCGGCAGGCCCCCGCCTACGAGGCGGTTCTGGTAAGCCTACGCGTCGAAGGGCGCTACGACTTGCCGGAGGAGTCCGGCCAGCGTGCTGCGCTCAGTGGTGTCAAGCGTCCCGAGGATGGCGCTCTCGCGTGCGATCAGATCCCGGAGGGCCAGATCGACACGCCGCCGTCCCGCCGCGGTAAGTTGGATCCGGACCGATCGGGCGTCGTTCGGGTCAGGCCGGCGTCGGACCAGGCCTCGCTTCTCGAGATGGTCGATCCGGTTGGTCATGGTGCCCGACGTGACCAGCGTCTGGGCAAGCAGTTGGCCGGGCGAGAGGTGATGAGGAGGGTCGGACCGGCGTAGGGCTGAGAGCACGTCGAATGTCCACGTCTCGAGGTCGTGGCGGGCGAACACCTGCGTGCGTTGGCGCTCCAGGTGACGGGCGAGGCGGGTGACGCGTGACAGCACCTCGAGCGGAGACACATCGACTTCGGGCAGCGCCCGACGCCATCCCGCAGTCAGACGGTCAACCTCGTCTTCCATCCCTTCCTCCCGGGTCGCAGGACGTGTCCAAACTATATCTTGACATCGAGATAGTGTTGTGTCATTCTCTTGATATCAAGATAGATAGGAGATGCTAATGCCGCTGGGCACCCAGGATCCACGCCGCCATGCCGACCAGCGACAGGTCACCGGTGCGGTCGCGACCTCATCGACCCCGCGGTCGCTCGTTGAGCCGGTGTATGCGCGGTGGCGCCAGGGAGTCGCCATCGGACGCGATCGTCTTGGGCGGCCGCTCACATTCGCCGAGAAGGTGCTCGCCAACCATCTGCAGGATCCGCGGGGTCAGGAGTTGGGGCGCGGGCGCAGCTACGCGGACTTCCGTCCGGACCGAGTCGCTCTCCAAGACGCGCTCGCCCAGATCGTGGCGCTCCAGCTGCTGGTCGCCGGCCTGGATGAGGTCCCGGTGCCGACCACCGTCCATTGCGATCACCTCATCGAGGCCAGGGTGGCTTCTGCCGTCGACCTCGACGCCGCGCTGGATCGCAACTCTGAGGTGTACGACTTCCTTCGAACCGTTTGCGCCAAATTCGGCCTCGGATTCTGGAAGCCGGGCTCGGGGATAATCCACCAGGTCGTACTCGAGAACTACGCCTTTCCGGGCGGGATGATGATCGGCACGGACAGTCACACGCCCAACGCGGGCGGGCTGGGAATGGTCGCCATCGGCGTAGGTGGAGGTGACGCCATAGATGTCATGACCGGCCAATCGTTCAACATGCGCTGGCCGAAGCTCATCGGCGTGCAACTCACCGGATCGCTGTCTGGTTGGTCATCGCCCAAGGACGTGATCCTCGAGGTCGCCCAACTGCTCACGGTGGCGGGTGGCACCGGCGCCATCGTCGAGTACTTCGGACCAGGGGCGGACACCATCAGCGCCACTGGCAAGGCCACGATCTGCAACATGGGCGCCGAGGTCGGCGCCACCACCTCGTTGTTCCCGTTCGATGCCAACATCGCGGCCTACCTCACCGCCACCGGACGCGGCGAACTGGCCGAGTTGGCATCCACGATCGCCGACGATCTGGGTGCCGATCCCGAGGTCGCAGCCGACCCGGCCCGGTTCTTCGACCAGACCATCGAGATCGACCTGTCGTCGCTGAGTCCCCTGATCAATGGGCCCGACACCCCCGATCTCGCCCACCGGGTGAGCGAAGTGGGCGCGTGGGCTCACTCCCACGGAGTGCCCACCGAGATCTCGGCCGCCCTGATCGGCTCGTGCACCAACTCCTCCTACGAGGACATGACGCGGGCCGCCTCGATCGCCCGTCAGGCATCGGCACAGGGCTTGCGGGCCAGGACCCAGCTTCTCGTCACGCCGGGGTCCGAGCAGGTGCGCGCCACCATCGAGCGCGACGGATTGCTCGCCGATCTGCAAGCCATCGGTGCCACCGTGCTGGCCAACGCCTGCGGGCCCTGCATCGGCCAGTGGGACCGCACTAATCCCGACCCGACGCAACCCAACACCATCGTGAACAGCTTCAACCGCAACTTCCCCAAGCGCAACGACGGTAACGCCAGCACCAAGGCCTTCGTCACCTCGCCGGACATGGTCATTGCGTACGCCTTGGCCGGCACCCTCGACTTCGACCCCCTCACCGATTCGATCAGGACCGACTCAGGGGCGCACGTGCGGCTCGACCCCCCCGTCGGCGAGAACCTCCCCTCGCGTGGCTTCGATCCCGGCCAGTCCGGCTTCGTAGCACCCCCGGACGATCGATCCGAAATCTCCATCGCCGTGTCGCCAACTTCCGATCGGCTGCAAATTCTGACCCCGTTCCCCGCTTGGGACGGCAACGATTACATCGACCTGCCGCTGCTCGTCAAAGCGAAGGGCAAGTGCACGACCGACCACATCTCCGCGGCCGGCTCCTGGCTCCGCTACCGCGGCCACCTCGAGAACATCTCTGGCAATCTTTTCCTCGGCGTGACCAACGCCTTCACCGGCGCAACCGGGGAGGGCAAGGATCCCTCCGACGGTCACACCCGCTCGCTCCCCGACATCGCCAAACACCTCGCCCAGTCGGGCATCCGATGGTGTGCGGTGGGCGACGAGAACTACGGCGAGGGCTCCTCGCGCGAACACGCCGCCATGGAACCCCGATACCGGGGCGGACTGGTGATCCTGGCCCGGTCCTTTGCCCGCATCCACGAAACGAACCTCAAGAAGCAAGGCCTGCTTCCGCTCACCTTCGCCGATCCGGCGGCTTACGAGCTGATCGGCGAGGACGACCGCATCACCATCCTCGACCTGTTCTCGCTCGCTCCCGAGACACCAGTACGCTGCCGCCTCGCCAAACCAGACGGCAGCCACGTCGAATTCATTTGCGCCCACACCTTCAGCGCGGAACAGCTCGAATGGTGGAAGGCCGGCAGCGCGCTCAACGTCATCCGCCGGCGTCGCCTAGCGACCGAGTCGGGAGTCACCTCCGTCGCTCCCCTCGTATAGGGCTTGCAGTGCCTTCAGGCCGGACGACTCGAGCATCTCGATGACCTCGTGAATGGGCTGGTTCGGACCAGTGACCTGCTCGAGCGCCTGGGCGCCGGCGCTGCCCCGAGATGGGAGGTCGGTAGTGAGCAAGACGAGAGGCGTGTGGCTGACCTGGCGGAGAACGGCGGCTTTTCCCAAGGCCTTCCAGAGCGTGTCCGTACGCTTCAGACCGGCGCGATGGCTGGTAAAGCTGCCCGACACGTCGAAGAACCACAGCTCCCCTTTGCGGTCACGCGCCGCGAAACTGACCGCAACACCACCCGGTTGACGTTGATCCGCACGGATGTCGACAAAACCGGCAGCCTCGATGACCTGACGAGCGATCTCCTTGGCTGCCCGTCCTTCACGAGCGGCTCGAACCTGGAAGTCCTCGTCGTCGCCCGCAGGAACGGGTACCGCCGGTAACCGAACCTTCGTTGGCGAATCCCGGGTCTCTGAGGCCAGTCGCTGGTGCTCCTCGGCCACACGCGCTTCGGCAAGGCGGATGTAGGACTCGTCGAGGTCGTAGCCGACATAGTGGCGACCCGCGCCCGCCGCCGCCACCGCAGCCGTTCCCGAACCAAGGAACGGATCCAGGACCAGGTCACCGCGGTAGGTGTACAGCTCGATCAAGCGGGCCGGCAGCTCGACCGGGAAGGGGGCGGGGTGGCCTACTCGTGTGGCACTCTCGGCCGCGATCTCCCACACGTCGAGCGTGTTCTCCATGAAGTCTTCGCGGGTCATCGACGCCTCGGATGGAAGTCGCTCCTGGGACCGCTGCCTGGCCGGGACGGCCCGGTCGAAGCGGCCCTTGCTGGCCACGATCACTCGCTCCGTCAGGTCTCTCAGGACGGGATTTCCGGGCCGTTGGAAACTCCCCCACGCACACGATCCTGACGACCCGCGCTGCTTCAACCAGATGATCTCGCCCCGCAGCAACAAGCGGAGGTCGTCTTGCAAGATGCCGATCACGTCGCCGGAAAGCGACCGATACGGGCGACGACCGAGATTGGCGACGTTGACTGCGATTCGCCCGCCCGGCTCCAGTTTGCGCACGCATTCCGAGAACACATCCCGGAGCAGGTCAAGGTATTCGAGGTACGTCGCCGGAACCCCCTGTTTCCCCAGCGACTCTTCGTATTCCTTCCCCGCGAAGTACGGAGGCGACGTCACCACCAAAGCGACCGATGCATCCTGCACCTCGTCCATGCGGCGAGCGTCACCCAGGATCAGCTTGTCCAGAGCCTTATCCGGATAGACGGTCGCATCACCGGAGAGGACTGGGGGCGTGAACCGCCGGTAGAAACCGCTGGCATCGTGACTCTCGCGCCTCGACACGCCGAATGCCGAGGTGGAAGTCGACCGTCGGGTCATCGCTCGCCGATCCTACGTGCCGCAGCCCAACGCCAGGGTGACCTCGCTGGTAGCGCCACGGCGGTCGGGCGCCGGCCTCATCCCAGGGCGCTACGTGCTACTCCGTGTCAACCATCGACACTTCGTAATGCATCGTCTGGTATCGGGAGATCTTGTGTCCGAGCGGGATTACGAAGCGCTGGAACACCGGGTAGCGCTGGGCGATGATGTGGCGCGCGTGCAGTTCTTCCTCGCCGCTCAGCAAGCGGGCTCTCGCACGCACGGTTTGCCCTTTCGGCTTGCCGCGCACAGTTGAGGGCGCCATCACGAGTTCGGGGTTGTTTCGGATTCGCTTCGTCTTCCACGCTTTGTGGTAGCTGCGAAAGTAGGCGTGGTCGCCCTCGACGGCCAGGTTGACGGGTGTCGCCACGGGAGACCCATCTCGCTTGTAGGTCGTAAGGAGCACTGTCCACGAACGGTCGAACGGTTCGAGGGTTGCCACTGTGCCGGGCATCTGGACCTCCATCCCTGGGGGGAGTGAACACTCTCCGTTTACAGAGAGAGTATTCTCTCTCCATGCCCGAGGGCAACCTCTCCGAGGCGGCCGAACGGCTCCTTGCCGCCGCTATGCGGCTGTTTGCCGAAAAGGGCTACGAACGGACCACGGTCGGGGAGATCCAGGAGGCGGCGGGCCTCACGTTTGGGTCCGGAGCGCTCTACAAGCACTTCCCCTCCAAGCAGGCGGTCCTAGCCGAGGGAGTCGAGCGTTTCGTGGAGAGTGCCCGGAGCGAACGAAGGATGCTCGAGTCCCTCGCAGAGGAGCCCAGCTCCGACACCTTGAAGGCGATGGCGCGACAGGCGATGTCCGCCTTCGACCGCGACCGCGATGCCCTGCGCATCGTGTGGCGGGACCTCGAGAGATTTCCTGAGCTCCAGGCCAAGGTACGCACGGAACGGATCCGAGCGACCTTCGACGACTTCTCGGCGTGGCTCGGACAGCAGGCCGACTTGGGACTCCTACAACCTCATGACAGTCAGGCCGTGTCGGCCGTCGCACTCGGTTCGCTGGCCTTTTTCCAAATCTTGAAGTTCCTGATGCACGACACGCCGGCGGGTATTACCGAGGAACGTTTCGTGGACGCCTGGACGCAACTGTTGAGGGGCGCCTTGTCGTAACGGCGGCCCGACGTGGGAACCCCAAACCGGGTCCAGTCGCCAGCGGCGACGCACCAGTCAACCCATGGTCTTGGCCCCGTCGAGAGACTCGCGGATGATGTCGGCGTGGCCGGCGTGCTGCGCGGTCTCGGCCAGGATGTGCAGAATGACGCGGCGGGCCGACCAGCGGGCCCCAGGCTCGAACCACGGGGCCTCCGGGAGTGGGTGGGAGTCGTCGAGCGACGGCAACTCAGTCACGAGGTCGTCGGTGCGACGGGCGGCCTGGTCGTAGCGGTCGAGCAGGTCGGCGAGAGTGTCGCCCTCCGACATGCGAAAGCCGGCGGCGTGCACCGCCGTCGTCTCCTCGTCCGCGGCGGCTCCGTTGGCTGGGGCTCCCTGCTCGATGAAGTCGGCCCAGCCCTGCTCGACCAGGCTGACGTGCTTGATGAGCCCACCCAGGCAGAGCTCGCTGGTGGTCGTGCGCACCGCCGCCTGCTCGTCGGTGAGCCCTTTGACTGTCTGACGCAGGAACGACCGGTGCTTGGCCAGGGTGTCGATCAGGTCGGTCCGCTCGCTGTGTTGATCACTTCGCTCAGTAGTCATAGCCACGAGCATGACCGCCCATGCGGACAGATCTTGTCCGCATTGAGCGACATTCGAGGGAACGCCTAGGCCCAGGACGTTCTCGCTGAAGAAGGCGGGGGGATCCGCGGGCAGCACCTCAACCGACCGGCACCGGGCCCATCCCGAACTGCCCGGGCAGCCGATCGACACCTTTTACGATCATCCCGAGAAGAATACGAAGAGTAGGAAGAAGAAGAAAGAAGTGGCAAACGACGATTCTGGGCCCGACACCTTGTATTTGGCCTTTCGTCCCGAGCGATCCAATCAAGTCAAGACGCGCAGTGGACCGCAAAATGAACATCCGTTCTGCGCAATAGACAGTAGTAACCACTTTTGGGTTCGTGAGATGGATAATTGAGCCGCATTTGCCCCTTTAATGGCGGGACGCATGCGGGTACGATTCGTGGCTACCGGACAGCCCGGTGATGCGGGGCAAGCTGAAGGGGTAACACGTGCGTCGAACTCGTGTGGTCTATATGAAGGTAGTCAAATGGTAGAGAGCGGCCATGGATTACAGGCCCGGAGCCGAATCCGGCGAGCCGCTTACTCGGCTACCGCGCTCGCTGTCGTGGGAGGAATCGTCGCCGTGCTCGGCGCTCCCATGAAGTGGATGTGTTAGGGCGACAAGACGGTCCTGTAAGGCGACCGGACCTGCACCTATGACTTCTCCACGCCATCCGTCACTCAGCCTCTACATCAAGCTCGTTGCCTTCGCCGCGGTTGTCGGCGTGGGGTTTGACGTGTGGAGCTCGGTCCGTTCGCCCGTATTCGGACCCCATCCAGCCGAGTTCGCCTTCTTCGCCGCTTGCTGTTTGGTGACCGAGTTACGACCTCTTCGTTGGCTCCGGCTCCAAGACGGCGGAGAGGTCACGGCGAGCTGGACCTTCATGTTGGCCCTCCTACTCGTCGCCCCACCCGCGGCCCCGGTGGCAGTTTCCGTGATCGTGTTCGTCACCGGTGACCTGGTGAGTCGCAAGTCACCGCCGAAGGTGCTGTTCAACGCCTCGCAGATAACGATCGCCTTGACGCTCGCTTACGTCGTGCTCTGGGCAGGTCACCAACAGGATGTTCTCGTCCGGGCCGGCAGTCCAACCCTCTGGTGGTTCGTGGCATTTGCCGTGGCTGCCGCCCTTGCATTCGCAGTAAACAGCCTGCTCACTTGCATTGCTATTGCCATCCATCAGGACTGCTCAATCAGCCGCACCATCCAGGAAGGCGCGATTGTCCATCTGTCCACTGACGGGATGTTGATCGCGCTGTCGCCAGTTTTTGTGGTTGTCGGTGAGCGGAGCCTCCGGCTTGTCCCCCTGCTCCTGGTGACGACTTGGGTGGTGTACCACAGCGCCGCCTCGGCGCTGGCTCGCCGCCACGAGGCGGACCACGACCCCTTGACTCAGCTGCCCAACCGGCGCGTGTTCGACAGCACCCTGGCCGCCGCCATCGAGAAGGTGGAGCGCTCCGGACAGTCCGTCGGCGTCGTAGTCCTCGACTTGGACCGGTTCAAGACGGTCAACGACGGGCTCGGCCATCAGGTCGGCGACCAGGTGCTCCTCGATGTGGCGGCCCGCTTGAGAGCCGCTTGCCGGCCCTCCGACCTGGTGGTCCGTCTGGGTGGCGACGAGTTCGCGATAATCGTGACACCAGCCTCGTCCGTCGAGGCCGTCGAAACGCAGGCTCGGCGATGCTTGGCCGCATTTGCCGACGAGATCACGGGCGCCGGATTTCCAGTCTCGGTGAGCGCCAGCGTCGGCGTCGCAGTGCTTCCCGACCATGCCGCCGACGCAGAAACTCTGGTGCGGCACGCGGACGAGGCGATGTACCGGGCCAAGCAGGGCCGGCTCGGGGTAGTCGTCTACGACAATGAGTTCGAGCCGGTATCGATCGGCCGGATCGGCTTGCTCACCGATCTCAGCAGAGCGGTCCAGAACAACGAGCTGTTCCTTGTGTACCAGCCGCAGATCAGCCTGGTAACCAACCAGATCGTTGGTGTGGAGGCCCTGCTGCGCTGGCAACACCCACGCGTTGGGATCGTCGGCCCGAGTTCGTTCATGCCGCTGGCCGAGCACACGGAGATGATCCGGCCCATCACCGACTGGGTGCTCGGTGAAGCCCTGGCCCAGTGCGCCCGTTGGCAGCATCGGGGCTTTTCCCTGCGAATGTCGATCAACGCTTCGGCCTACGACATCAAGGAGAAGCAGTTCGTCACGACCGTCGGGCGCCGGCTCCAGGAGACTGGCGTCTCGGCCTCGTGCCTCGAGCTGGAGATCACTGAGAACGCCCTGACCGGAGGCACGTCGGCCGTCTACTCCGTCCTGGCGGCGCTGCGCAGCTTGGGCGTGGCCATCTCGATCGACGACTTCGGCACCGGCTACTCGAGCATGACCCAGCTCCGGGATCTCCCGGTCGACCAGATCAAAGTCGACCGGCAATTCGTGTCTCGCATGACCACGGACAGCCGTGACGCCGTCATCGTCGAATCCATCATCCGGCTCGGCACTTCCCTCGGCCTCGAGACCGTCGCAGAGGGTGTCCAGGATTCGGAGACGGCCACGCGGCTCCAACAGCTGGGATGCGAGATGGCGCAAGGCTTCTACTACGCCAGACCTGTGGCCGCCGACCGCATCGAGGACCTCATCGTCCGGGGCAAACGCAGCCTGTCGGTGCCGAACGCGCCGCAAGGGGTTGGGGCGTGATCCTTGGCATCGCCGTCGCCATAATCGCCTTGACCGTGCCGCTTTCCGGAGGCTCGCTAGCCCGTCTCGCAGACGTACGCTTTCGCCGGGTGGGGCTGATCGCGGCCAGTCTGGCGATCCAGGTGCTGATCATCTCGGTCATTCCTGGTCGCATCCCCGCATGGTTGGCTGCGGCGCTGTACGTCGTCTCCTACGGGCTGGCGGCCGCGTTTGTTTGGGCGAACCGTCGGATTCCGTGGCTGTGGCTGGTCGCCTCGGGGGGACTGAGCAACCTGATCGCCATCGGCGCCAACGGCGGGGTCATGCCGGCATCTGCCCGTGCCCTCGCCGCGGCGGGGCGGCCGTTGCACTCGGCGCAGTTCCGCAACTCGACAGACGTCGCGAATGCCCATCTTCGCTTCCTCGGTGACGTCTTCGCGGTCCCGAGCGGCTGGCCCCTGGCCAACGTGTTCAGCATCGGCGACGTGGTGCTGATGCTCGGCAGCGCCTTGCTGCTCCACACCATCTGCCAGACCCGCCCGACGCGCTGGTACACCCGCGCTCACCGGCCCGGGCGGATCCCCTCTTCCACCCGACCGCCGACGGACTTGTCCACCTTCCTGTCGTAGTCGAACACGCTGGACAGCGTGGGCTCCTCGACGGAAGCACGTCGCCCCCTCATTTGCCCCGTGGACGAGGGATGATGGTGCGCCATGCCACCGATTCGCCGTCCAGTCTTCCCGACCCGTCGGGACACCATCGGCTCCGTGTCCGGAGTCGCCCTGGTGATCATCTTCGGGGCGGCGATTCTGCCCTTCAGAGGCCACCTGAGTGTGGCGACCACGGCCTTGGTCTTGGTGGTGCCGGTGGTGGTCGCCGTGACCATCGGCGGGTTCGCGGCGGGGATCACCGCCACCGCCACCGGGTTCTTGGTCTACGACTTCGTGTTCATCCCGCCCTATTACACCCTGTCGGTCGGCGCCGCCGAGAACTGGGTGGCACTGGGCGTCTACGTGGTGGTGATGGTCGTGGTGGCCCGAGTCGTGGCCCGCCTCAACGAAGCCCGAGCCGAGGCCCAGCTGCGCGCCGTCGAGGTCCGCCGGCTCTTCGACCTCTCCGAGCTCCTGGTCCGCGAGACCTCGGCGCCGGCGCTGCTCGACACCATTGTCACCTCCGTCCGGCAGGCCTTCGATCTGGACGGTGCCGCCCTGCTGCTCCCGGCCGACGGCGAGCTGGAGTTGGTCGCGTCCGCTGGGGTGCCGCTGTCGGACGCAGAACTGCACCTGCTGTCCGCCAACGCTGGGGTACCAGTGCAGCTCGGCACCACGGTCGTCGAGCGAGGGCGGATACAGGCTGTCGTCCTGACGGCCTCGGGGCAAGCCATCGGTTTGCTGGCACTGCGAGGGCTGAGCGGCGCCCAGAAGGACCGGGAGTTGCTGGGCGCCTTCGCCAACCATCTGGCCCTGGCCCTGGAGCGCTCGCAACTGCGGGAGCAGGCTGTCCGGGCGGAGCTGCTCGAGGAGGTCGACCGGTTGCGCCGCTCGCTGGTCGGAGCGGTATCGCACGACCTACGCACACCGTTGGCGACGATCAAGGTTTCGGCGTCCACCCTTCTCAACCCCGAGTCCTCGATCTCGTCAGACGACGTCAGGGAGCTGGCTGGTCTGATCGACGTCCAGGCGGACCGGCTCAACCGACTGGTCACCAACCTGCTCGACATGACGAGGATCCAGTCGGGGACTCTGGAGCTGAGGAGGCAGCCCACCCCCGTCAGCGATCTGGTCGACGAAGCCATGTCCGTGCTCGGCCGCTCGGCGGATCTGGCGCGGGTCAAGTGGCAAGCGAGCGGGGACCTGCCCCTGGTGGACGTGGACCACGTGTTGATCTGCCAGGTGCTGGCCAATCTCATCGACAACGCCACCCGGTACGCGCCGGAGGAGACCCTGGTGACGGTGTCGGCGACATTCTCTCCGGGAGGACCGGTCGAGGTCGCCGTGACCGACCGCGGACCCGGCGTGGCGCCTGATGAGCGCGCCACCATCTTCCAGATGTTCAATCGGCGCCAGGCCGGTGGACGCGGCGGCCTGGGCCTGGCCATCGCCAAGGCCTTCGTGGAGGCTCATGGCGAGCGCATCTGGGTCGACGGAAGTAGCCGCGACGGGGCCCGTTTCGTCTTCTCCCTGCCCGTCAGCCGCCGGTGGGAGGCGAGCTGAACCGTGGCGACGATGGAGGGCGACAGCACCGACGTCGTCGATGCGGCCGGTCACTTTCGGATCTATCTGGGCGCGGCAGCCGGCGTTGGCAAGACGTTCGCCATGCTGAGCGAAGGCCACCGCCGCCAGAAGCGGGGCACCGACGTCGTCGTTGCGTTCGTCGAGTGTCACCGACGGCCGTCCACCGAGGAGCTGATCGACGGCTTGGAGGTCATCCCCCGTCAAGTGATCGAGTACCGGGGCAGCCCTTTCGAGGAGATGGATCTCGACGCCGTTCTCGCCCGGCGGCCGACGCTCGCGCTCGTCGACGAGCTCGCTCACACCAATGTCCCCGGATCGCGCCACGCCAAGCGGTGGAAGGACGTCATCGAGCTCCTCGGCGCCGGCATCGACGTGATCACCACTGTCAACATCCAGCATCTCGAGAGCATCGCCGACGCAGTCGAGCAGATGACCGGGGCCCACGTCCGGGAGCGGGTGCCGGATTGGGTCGTGCGCAAGGCGGATCAGATCGAGCTGGTCGACTCCTCCCCCGAACAGCTCCGCCGCCGGATGCTGCACGGCAACATCTATCCCAAGGAGAAGGTGCCCCAAGCACTGACCCACTTCTTCCGCACTGACAACCTGATCGCCTTGAGGGAGCTGGCGCTGCGCTTCCTGGCTGACGAGACGGAGGAAGAGCTGCTCGAGCACCTCCGGCGTCACCAGGGTCCGGGGCTGTGGGAGACGACCGAGCGCATCTTGGTCGCGGTCACCGCCGCTCCTGGCACCGACACGCTGCTGCGACGGGCGGCGCGGATCGCGGCGCGGGTCAAGGGCGAGCTGGACGTGGTGCACGTCATCTCCGTAGACGGCAGCCGGGAGCGGGATCAAAAAGCGATCGACTCGCTACGCGAGCTGGCCGACGACCTCGGAGCGCGCTGGCACGAGCTTCGGGAGGAGGACCCGGTCCGAGCCATCGCCGGCTTCGCCCGGGACCACCAGATCACCCAGATTGTCATCGGGTCCAGCCAGCGCAGCCGGTGGCACGAGCTCATGGGCGGAGGGTCGATCGTGCGCCGCATCCTCAAGGAAGCGGGCGCGGTCGGCATCGACGTACACGTGATTGCCAGACGCCAGATGCCGCCTGGCGAAGCAGCCGGGGCGCCCGCCGGCGAGGATGAGTGACAACAGCCGTTGCGACGAGGGCCTCATGCCAAACCGGCGGACCCGATCGCGTCCAGGAAGCGGGCAATGATGGGACCGTCAGTCGGACCCCCGTTGCCAGTGCCCTGGACCACGATGGCGAAGGCGACGTCGCCGCGGTAGCCGATCAACCAGGCGTCGGTCGGCTGCGGGCTGCCGCTGCCATATTGGGCCGTGCCGGTCTTGGCGTAGGTACCGGCGGGTAAGCCGGTGCCGGCAGCAGTCCCGGAAGCGACCACCTCGGCCATCATCTGCCGCAACTCGGTCGTCACCACCGCTGGTAGGGCGTGCGTGGCTGCCCCGTCGTCGGGCGCACCCGCCACCAGCCGCGGCGCCCGCACGGTGCCCGTGTCGACGGCGGCCGCCACCATCGCCAGGTCGAGCGGAGAGACCACCACCTGGGCTTGGCCGATGGCGGTGGCGGCCAGGGCGGCCCCATCCTCGGGGGTCGGAACACTGCCGCCGAACGCAGCGATGCCCATCTTCGGGGTCGTACCAATCCCGTAGAGGGCGGCGGCGGCGGGCAGGCTAGCCGGCTGAAGGTCGGACGAAGCCAGACCGATGAAGGCGGTATTGCACGACTCGGTGAACGCCTGGGCCAGATCATCCACCGGGGCGTCGCCCTCGGCATTGTGGAACACCTCGCCGTCGACCGTCAGCGTCGGCGGACAACTCGCAGGCGACGACGGCGACAAGCCCGCTTCCATCAACGCCGTCGAGGTGATCACCTTGAAGGTCGATCCCGGCGCGAACTCTCCTTCCATTGCCTGGTCGAACTGCTCGGCGGCGGGCAGGCTCACCGCCGCCAACACCTGCCCGGTGGACGCCCGGACAGCAACCATCGCCGCATCATGGGTCACGGGAGCCAAGGCCGCCTCGGCGGCTAGCTGGACCGTTGGGTCGATGCTGGTCAGGAGCGCCATCCCCGGCTTCGGGGAAAAAGTGGCGGCCGTGGCGACGGTCTTGCCATCTGCACCGACGACCGTGACGGTGCCACCAGGGGACCCGGCCAGCTCCGTCTGGTACGCCGACTCGAGGCCCGTCTGGCCGACCGTGCTGGTCAGGCTGTAGGACGGGCCGAGCTGTTGCAGCTCCTCCGCGGTGATCGGCCCGACGGTTCCGACCAGGTGGGCAGCCAACCCAGGCGTGACCGCGGTGCGGGCCGAGGTCTCCTGGAACACCGTGCCCGGGATCTCATACAGGGTGCTGGCCTGCCCGCCCAACTGCTCATAGCGGGCCTCGGTCAGTTGGAAGACCGGCTCGAAGAAGCTGGGGTGGGCGACGGCCGCCGCCAACGCCGTGCTCACTTCGGTGGCGGTGGCTCCCGCCGCCACCAGCGTGGCCGACACTGCGGCCGGATTCTTGACTCTGCTCCCCTCGATCCCGACCACCACTATCGATTCGTTGGCTGTCAAGGGCGTACCACCGGCCCCGAGGATCGGAGCGCGTGGAGCCCAGGTGCGCGTCAACTCGAGTTGATCACCCGGCGCTACGGCTGGGTAGATCGAAGAGGGCGACCATTCGACCAGCCAGTGTCTCGATCGGTCGACCAGGTCGACAGTCGACTGGACCTGCCATGTCCCGATTCCGGTCAGGAGATACCGCGACGTGACCGCGGCCGTGGCCATGGATCCCTTCCGCGTGACGACACCCACCGCGTGGGTAGCGCCAGTCGCCTCGAGCCCGGCAGTCACGGCCGGCCCGGCCGTCGCGAAGTCGGGCGAGGGTCCCTCGACGAACTGGCTCATGTCGACCCAGTCACCTCGGTTCCACGCGGCCACGAAATCCTGCATGGTGGCTTGCGGGCTGCCGGAACCCCCTCCGCACGCGGTCAAGGTGGCCCCGGTGAGGGCAAGGAACACCGTCGCGGCGAACACCCGCCGGACCACATCGGTCATTGCGCCACGCCGCACCGTGCCACTCTCCCATACCCGTCGAGCCCAGATCGGGAACCCTTTAGGACCGGACCATCACTTCGCCGGAAGCTCCTTTCGGGCAGGCTGGGGACATGACGTTGCTCGACGAGCCCGGCTCCAGCCCCGGCCCGAAGGCGTCCGCGCCGACTTCGTATCCCGGTCCGCTGTTGCGCATCGCGGGCGACTATGCGTGGCGCCTGCTGATCCTGGGCACGATCGTGTACTTCGCGGTGAAGCTGCTGACCCATCTGTACTTGGCGGTCATCCCGTTCCTGGTGGCGCTGTTGGTGACCGCTCTGCTCCGACCGATCCTCAACTTCTTCCTCCGGCGCGGCCTGTCGCGTGGCCTCGCCACTCTGGCCACGCTTCTGGTAGCGGTGGTGGTGCTCGGAGGCGTCATCACTCTCGTGGTAATCCGTGCCGCCGAGCAGGCGCCCCAACTCGGCGACGAGATCAACAGTCTGATCCCACAGGTCAAACGCTGGCTGATCACCGGACCCCTACAGCTCAACCCCGCCTCGGTGAGCAACCTTTCGAAGACCCTCAGCAACGACGTCAGCAAGAACAGCTCGGCCATTGCCTCGACCGCCCTGTCGACGGGCAAGACCGCGCTGGAGGTATTGGGCGGAATCGTGCTGGTGCTCATCCTCACCGTGTTGTTGCTCTTCGACGGACCGCGCGTATGGAGCTTCCTGCTCAGAGGCGCCCCAGCTCCGGCCCGCCCGCGCGTCGATGCGGCCGGGCACGCCGCCTGGCAGACCATCAGCCACTACGTGCGCGGCACCCTGGTGGTCGCCGCCTTTCACGGCATCGTGATCGCCGTCACCCTCACCATCCTCGGCATCCCGTTGGCGTTTCCGTTGGCCGTGCTCGTCGGCTTGGGCAGCTTCGTCCCCCTCGTCGGCGCGGTGGCGACGGGGCTCTTGGCCGTGGGGGTCGCCGGCCTGAGCAAGGGCTTGGTCGCCGCCATCGTCGTCGTCGCCGTGCTCCTCATCGACAACCAGATCGAGGCGCACGTCTTGCAACCCTTCGTCGTGGGCCGCTACGTACGCATCCACCCGCTGGCTGTGGTGCTGGCCCTGACCGCGGGCGCTTTGCTGTTTGGCATCGTCGGAGCGATCATGGCCGTGCCGACAGTGGCCTGCATCAACAGCGCGGTTCGCGCCGCCAGGGATCACCCTCTGGAAGGAGACCTGATTCCACCCCCGGATGGATGACGGGACCGGCTCGGTCGCCGTAGCCTTTGGGTGTGGCCAGGGACGACGAGTTCCGCAAGGTGGCGGAGGACATGAGGGCGCTGGCGCGTTCTCTCAGCCGCGACTTCAGGGAGGCGGTCGATCAGGCGCTTCAGGGTGGAGCCGGGCCTGGTCGAGCCGTCCACCATGGCCTGCGAGATATGAAGGACGAGGCCCGGCGGGGCATGCGCGCCGGCTGGGCCGACGTCCACTACCGGCGCCACGGCCACTCGCGGTCGCCCTGGGGCTGCGGAACCGGCTGGGGACATCCCCCCTCCTGGGCCGCACCGCCCCCGCCCGACCCCTCGACCGGGGAGCCCGCCCCGCCGGGTGCGGAATCAGACGCCTCCTCGAGGAGACCACCGCCGCCCGACTGGGCGCCGGGCCGGGGCTGGGTCGGACCCGACGGTAGGCCCGTTGGGCCGCCCGGGACTGGCCCCTCGTGGCACCAGCACCAGCACCGGCCCCGCCGCCAGCGCAACCCGCTGCCGCCGGTGCTGCATCGTTGGGACGCCACCACCGTCGTCGGCATCTTGGCCGTCCTGTTCGGCGTGGCCTGGCTGATCGGGGCGACCGGGCTATGGCACATGTCGATCGAGGGTGTGGTCGCTGTCGGGCTGATGTTGCTCGGCGCTTCGCTGGTCGTCACCGGCCGCACCGATTGGAGCCTGAGCCGGCACTCCTGGCCGGTCTGGCTGGGCTTCGGGATGATCGTCGTGCTGATCGCCACGTCGACCACCTTCGGCCTGGGCGGAGCCCTCAACAACGTGTCGTTCGGGAACAGCACGGTTCAGGTCAACAGCACGCCCTGGCCGAACGGAACGATCCACGGCGGCTTCGGCGACCTCACCGTTAACGTGACCGCCCCGCTCGTCAAGGACGAGACCCTCAAGGTGGTGAGCGTGGCCGGCAAAACGACCGTTGTTCTTCCGCAAAAGCCCAACTACAACGTCACGGTCGATGCTCGGGTGGCAGCTGGACAGGTCTGCGTCGAGGGGCAGGTTGCCAATGGCCCCGGAGCCCAGTACCGCGGGACGCTGGCCGGCCCGCCAGGGACGAAGACCACCCTCACCCTCGATGTCCACGAGTCGTTCGGTCAGATCGTTATCGGCAGCCAGGGGTGCGCACACTCATGACCACGGCGATGGCGACCTACCAGTACCGGACGTCACGCGTGGCGGTGGGAACTTTTTTCCTCCTGCTGGGTGCCGCCTTCGTGCTGGACAGCGTGGGCGCCTTCCGGGTGACCGCCGCCCTTTTCTGGCCCTTGTTCGTGATCTCGCTCGGCGCCGGCCTGCTACTCCACCGGGCCCGTCGGATGCAGGTCGAGGAGGATCGCAGCGCCCAGCTGGCCGTGGCCGAGGAGCGGGTGCGCATCGCCCGTGAACTGCACGACATCGTGGCCCACGGGGTCAGCCTGATGACCATCCAGATCGCCGCGGCCCGCCGGGTGGGAGCCACCAAACCGGACACCGCGACCGAGTCGCTCGAAGCCGCCGAACAGACGGGCCGTCAGACCCTCACCGAGCTCGAAGGCATGCTGGCCGTCCTGCGGGGTGCCGACGCCTCGATCGGCGCCGCCGCCGACCGCCCCGGCGGCCCCGACGACGCCGGACCCCGCGTCCCCCTCCCCCACCTCTCCGACCTGCCGGCGCTGGTGGACACCGTTCGCCAGACCGGCCGGACCGTCACCTACAACACCCTGGGCGACCCGCCCCCGCTGCCGGCCAGCGTGGAGATGATCGTCTACCGCCTGGTGCAGGAGGCGCTCACCAACGCGGTGCGCTACGCCGGGGAGAGCCCGGTAGACGTGCAGGTGATCTACTCGCCCACCGCCATCACCGTGTTCGTCGACGACGAGGGGACCGGCCCCCCTGCGAGCGGGGCCCGCAACGGCTCGGGCGGCGGTCACGGCCTGGTCGGGATGCAGGAACGGCTCGCCGCCCTCGGCGGGACCCTTGAGGCTGGCCCCCGCCGGCCCGGACCCGGCTGGCGGGTGCACGCCAGCATCCCGGTGGTGCTCATCAACGTCAACGTCGCCTGAACTAGCGGTCGCCTGGCCACGGCTCCTGCGTTTTGTGAGATATTCGACATCCATGTGGTGTCGAACATCACAATAGAGGGGGTGGCCGTGCCCCCCTGGGGGTGAGATCTGCCGAGGTCCCTTCGCCGGCGCCCAGGTTTCGCCACAATCAGCCCGCCGGCACGTTCCCCCGGCTCGGCCGATCGCCGCGCAACCAGAGGATCGCCACCCGGGGCCGGCGTGACCGGCGAGACTGGTGGCGTGATCCGCCTGCTCTTAGCCGACGACGAAGCGATGGTGCGCCGGGGTTTGCGCCTGGTCCTCGAGACCGAGGACGACCTCCAAGTGGTCGGCGAGGCCGCGGACGGGATCGAAGCCATCGAGGAGGCCAACCGACTCCACCCCGATGTGGTGCTCATGGACGTCCGGATGCCCCGTCTGGACGGCGTGGAGGCCTGCCGGCGGCTGGTGGAGGAGAGCCAGACGAAAGTGGTGGTGCTGACCACGTTCGACCTCGACGAGCACCTCTTCGCCGCAGTGCGGGCCGGGGCGAGTGGCTTCCTGCTCAAGGCGTCGCCGCCCGAGGAGCTGGTCGCCGCCATCCGGGCCGCCCATGCGGGCAACGCCCTCGTCGAGCCGAAGATGACCAAGCGGCTGCTGGACGAATTCGCCCGCCGGCCCGACGCCCCGCCGGCCGGGCATATTCCCGACCGGTTCGCGGAGCTGACCGAGCGGGAAGTGGACGTGCTGCGCGAGATGGTCCGCGGCGCCAGCAACGCCGAGATCGCCGAACGCCTGTACATCAGCGAGACGACCGTCAAGACGCACGTGAACCACATCCTGAGCAAACTCGGCGTCCGCGACCGGATCCAGGCGGTCGTGCTGGCCTACGACCACGGGCTGGTCGAGCCCGGCGGAGCCGTTCGCTGAGAACAACGAGAATCCCCCTCTGGGTGGAGACCCGAATCGCTCCCGGGGACGATGTCAAAAATAAGGCGCCGTCGTAGCCTTTGTCGTGAAGGAGGAATCATGTCCAACTACGACTTCGGCACCTACGGGGGCTCCACCCATCAGAGCGCACACGGCGAGCCGGACGACGGCGGCCCCCGCCGGCACAGCGTCTTCAGCCTTATCGCCATGATCGCGGTCGTGACGGTGATCACCATCATCGGCCTCAGCGTCGCCTTCTGGGCGCTCAGCCTACTGTTCCACCTGGCCGGCTTGATCGTGAAGGTTGCCATCGTCGCCGCGGTGGCCGCCTTGGTGTGGCGGCGGTGCTGCCGGCGCCGGTCTCAGGACCACGTCTAGCACCCTCGGGCGCCGGTGGCGGGCGGGACGCCACTGGCGCCGTCAGTCGACGGCGTGGCGCTCGAGCAGGCGGCGGGCGATCACCAGACGCTGGATCTCGTTGGTCCCCTCGCCGATCATCAGCAACGGGGCGTCGCGGTAGTAGCGCTCCACGGGCAGCTCGGTCGTGTAGCCATAGCCGCCGTGGATGCGCATGGCCTCGGTCGCATTCTCGAAGGCCGCCTCCGACGCATACAGCTTGGCCATCCCCGCCTCGATGTCGGCGCGCTCGCCCCGGTCCAGTTTCTCCGCCGCCGAACGGGTGAGCAACCGGGCCGCCTCGACCCGCACACCCATGTCCGCCAATTTGAAAGCAATGGCTTGGTGCCGGGCGATCGGCACTCCGAAAGTTTGGCGTTGTTGGGCGTACGAGATGGCCGCTTCGAAGGCCGCCCGGGCCACCCCGACGCCACGGGCCGCGATGTTGACCCGGCCCAACTCGAGCGCCCCCAGGATCTGCGGCAGGCCCTGCCCCAGTTTGGCATCCGGCCCACCGAGGACGGCTCCGGCGGGTACGCGATGGTCCCGGTAGATCATCTCCACCGTCTCGATGCCCCGGTACCCCAGCTTGTCGATATGGCGGGACACCTCGATCCCGCCGAAGGTCGGCCCGGGGTCCTTCTCGACGATAAAGCAGGTGACCCCTTCGGGCGTGCGCGCCGCGAGCGCCACCACCCGGGATCGCAAACCGTTGGTGACCCACATCTTGGTGCCGTTGATGACGTACTCGTCCCCATCCGGTACGGCGCGGCACTGCACGGCCCGCGTGTCGCTGCCGGCGTCGGCCTCCGACAACGACAGGGCGCCGCGCCGCTCCCCGCTCGCCATCTGGGGCAGCAGGCGGTGGCGCTGCTCGTCGTCACCGTGCAGCCGGAGGAGGGTGGCCGCGATCATGTGGGTGTTGAGCACCCCGGTGAGCGACATCCATCCGGCAGCCAGCTCCTCGATGACCCGTGCGTAAGTGACCACGTCCAGCCCCAGTCCTCCGTACGCCTCCGGAATAAGGGCCCCGAAGAGACCGAACGCGGCAAGCTGCTCGACAAGTTGTTCCGGATAGGTGTCGGAGTGCTCGAGGTCCGAGGCGACGGGCATGACGTCCCGTCGTACGAAACCGCGAACTGCTTCGACCAGCTCGTCCGCGGTAGAGGCGTCAATCCGAGGCATGGCCATAGAGGCTATTGACATACGCCGCGTCGCCGCCTTGAATTGGCTGACCAGACCGAATCCATTCGGGTCCTGGACAACAGCGTCGGTTACCGACGGGACAGGGAAAGGAGGGCACCGTGGCAACATGGAGCTCGTCCGAGGAGGACGGTCCGCCCCGCTAGCGTGGGTTCGGTTTCCGAGGAGACTCCGAGCCCCGTTTCAGTAGTCACGGTGAGCAGGCCCTCGACTTGGTCGGCCCTATGGCCGGATTGCGTTGCGGCGTAACCCGGGACGAGGCGGCCCCACAACAGAGAGTGGCGCTGGCGCCGTGATGTTGCAGGCCGGCACAGGAGAGACCCATGTGGGTACTTTCCTGTGCCGGTTTGGCGTTCGGCGGATGGTTCCGGCCGGCCGGGCGTGCCAGCATGGCGGGGTGCAAGAACTCCCGACCAGCACCGCCGACGGGGCACTGGAGCGGCGCGGGACCGGTGAGCTCACCCCAGCCGAGGTGGCGAGCCGGCGGCGCAACCGTCGATGGCTGGGCCTGGTGCTGGGTCCGTCCATCGTGATCGGTGGGGTGGCCTTGGTCGCGGCGTTCGTCGCCAGTTCGGGCGGACCCTCGGTGCACCCCCTCAGCGTGCCGGCGGGCTATCAGGCGGTGAGCGACGGATACTTCGCCTATGCCGTTCCATCGAGCTGGTCCCAGAGTGCCGCCTACACCGACGACGTAGGTGACCTCGACACCCAGGGACAATCCGGATGGGCGGCCGAACACGTCGGTGCCCGGGCCACTCCTCCTGTGCCCGGAGAGACGCCCCCGACCTCGTTCGGCACCTTCGGGGAGTCGCGGCTGGTCCCATACCGGATCGGGCCGGCGACGCCGACCCGGGTCACGGACGCGACCGTCGCCTACCGCTACACCCTGACCCGGCCCGGCTTCCAGGCGACCGCAATCGACGCCTGGCAAGCAAACTCGGGAGCAGAGATATGGCTGCTGGTGGACGCCGATGCCAGCACGACTGCCGCCATCCTCGCCAGCCTCAGAGGCTGACCCGGGCCTTCCAGTCCAGTCGGCACCAGGTGAGGCGGCGGCAGCTCGGGCAGCGCATCAAGCAGGACAATCTGCGGATCGGAACCCACACAGACGGGATCAGTTGGGCGGCTAAGCCCGCCAGGCCCAACGGGGTGCGCGCTCGGCAGGAACCGCACTCGACCACGACCCGGCCGCCCCTGGCTCCCGGCGCCGTGGGGCTGCCGTCCGTCGTTGTCGCTGCGGAGGGCGGTCCGGAGGGTGGTTCGGGCCCGGAGAGCGACGAGAAGAGCGCCCGCCGGCCGGTCGACCGCGGCCCTTCGGTCTGCGTATGCTGGCCGGCGCCGCTGACCGCGTCCTCTGTGGCGGGCGGGGGCGTGCCAAACAAGGCGCGCCGGCCGAGCGGATCGTCGGAGCGGGTCACTGGGACCCCGCCCAGACGGCGTCGATGCCGGCGGCCAGCGCCCGATAGGCGTCCGCGCTCGGTGACCGCGGGGCGTGGCGAAGCACCGACGCACCACGCCCGGGTGACTCCGCCACCCGCACCGACTTCGGGACCGGCGGGTCGAGCACGGGGAGACCGTAGGCGACCGGAACGTCGGCCAGAGTGGACTGGGCCAGCCGGGTCCGCGGGTCGTACATGGTGGCGACCACCCCGAGGACCTCGAGATCCGCATTGGTAAAGGAGCGGACGTCGCCGATGGTCTCGAGAAGCTGTCCGACACCGCGGTGGCTGAGGGTCTCGCACTGGAGGGGGATGAGCACCTGGCGGGCTGCGGTGAGTCCGTTGATGGTGAGAATGCCCAGGGACGGCGGACAGTCGATCAGGACGACGTCGTAATGGTCGCGGATCGGCTCCATGGCCCGAGCCAGGGCGTACTCGCGGCCCGGACGGGTCAGCAGGTGGACCTCCGCCCCGGCCAGGTCGATGCTGGCGGGCAATAGGTCAAGGTCGTCGAGGACCACCAAGACTTCGGCAGCCGGGGTCCTCCCGACCAGGACGTCGTGCAGCGAGACGTCGAGCTTGTCCGGGTCGGTGCCGGTCGAGAAGGTCAGGCACGCCTGCGGATCGAGGTCGACGAGCAGGACCCGTCGGCCCATCTCCGCCAGCGCCGCACCCAGGGAGTGCACGGTGGTGGTCTTGGCCACCCCGCCCTTCTGGTTGGCCACCGCCAGCACGTTGGTCACGGACCTAGCCTAAGCGCCTGGCGCCGCGCCCCCGCGCCACTCGTTCACGGCACCGCGTAGGCGAAGATCCCCATCCCGTTGTAGACCAGCGAGTCCCAGGGCAAGAAGGGCCCGTTGATGATCACGTTGAACCCGCCGGTCGGGCCGGGGCCGGCATCGCCCTCGACGGTGTCGATCGCTCCGTCCGGCCACACCTGAGCCACTATTCCCATGTGTACGGCGGTCGCGACACTTGATGGGCCGGTGCCGTAGAGCACCGCGTCGCCAGGGACCGGTCGAGCGGTCGGAGGCAGGACCCGGGTGTGCTGAGCTGCCCAGGTATAGACGTCGCCCACGAAGGCGTATGAGGGGATCGGGACTCCCGACTTCTGCCAGACCCAGGTGGCGAACAGCGCGCACCACGCCTCACACGGGCCGTAGGGGTTGCAGAAGTAGCCGGAGACGGGGTCGGCCTGCACCTGGTCGGTGGCCACGGCCACGATGCGTCCACCCCCGCCCGGCTGGCTGAAGACGGTCGGGAAGGCGTCGGGTTCGAGGAGCCAGTACCCCAGGCCCTTGGCAGTGGCCACGATGTTGGAGATGGGTTCGGTTCGCGTCACGTCGAGGTCATTGCCGTAGAACTTGGCGTCGCCGAGCGAATACACGGCCCCGTTGGCGTTGGCCAGCCAGTAGCCCCGACCGTCGACCGTCGGAGCCATACCGACCACCCAGTCGGCGATCCCGTGCGCTTCCGAACCTTCGAAGGGGGCGTCACCGAAGGTGAAGACGCCGCCGTCAGCAGCCGCCAACCAGTACCCCCTGCCGTCCGCGGTGGCGGCCATACCGACCACTGGCGCGACGAGGTTGATGCCCCCGGTAGACCCGTAGAACCCGGCGTCTCCGAAGGTAAAGATCCCGCCGTCCGCGGCCACCAGCCAGTATCCCTTCCCGTTCGCCGTGGCGGCCATGTCCACGATCGGCTGGTTGAGCCGGATACCCCCCGTCGATCCGTAGAACCCGGCATCGCCGAACGTGAAGATCCCGCCGTCGATGGCAACCAGCCAGTATCCCTTCCCGTCCGGCGTGGCCGCCATGCCCACGATCGGCCCGTTGAGGTCGAATCCGCTGGCCGAGCCGTAGGAAACCGCTCCGCCGTAAGGGAGCACCGAACCGTTGGCGGTCACCAACCAGTAGCCCGGGCCCTTCGGATTGGCGGCCATGCCCACGACTGGTGCCGACAAGTCGGTGTCCGTCGGCGCCCCCGAGTACACCGCATCACCGTAGGGCAGCACCCCGGAGTCGGCGAAGGACGCTGCGCTGACCCTGCCGGCCGGCAGTTGGGCGGCCGGCAGTTGGGCAGCCGGCAGTTGGGCAGCCGGCAGTTGGGCAGCCGGCAGTTGGGCAGCCGCCGCCGGCGTCACGCCCCCGACCGCAGCAGTCACGGCCAACCAGGCCATGAGGACGACCGAAAGCGGACCTGCTCGATCCCGGACCACTCGACTCCACCCCACGCCGGGCTCCCAACTCTCTACTGCACGCGTCGCTCTCGCCGAATCGATGCTAACTCAATCGCCCCGGGGCCAGGTCGCGCCCGGATCAGCGCGGTCTACTCCTCGGCTGCGTTGATGTCACCGGCTGCGACGGCGTCGACCTCGTCGAGCTCGGAGAGGGCCGCCGCGAGTTCATTGACGGACGCCCTGCCGTGGACATGCAAGGTCACTTCTACCATGGGACGTTGCTGGCTCACTCCTGTCGGCTGCGAGGCTCCTGACTCCCGGTAGCCAAGCGATTCCGTGGAGACCTCGTCGATCGCGAATCCTCGGGTCGTTGCGACTTGGAGGAGGTGCCGCAGGATGCCCCGGCCGTCGGGGTATCGGATTCGTAGCACGGAAATGGCGGTCGAAGATCGGGGTAACCGGCGGCTGATCTGCGGGAACACGATAGCCACCACGAAGTACAAGACCGTGGTGAGCGCCGCCAGGATCGGGAGTCCCGCGCCGGCGGCCGCTCCGATGGCTGCGGTGACCCAGACTGCGGCCGCGGTGTTGAGACCACGTACCGAATCGCGTTTCACAAAGATGAGCCCGGCACCCAAGAACCCGACGCCGGTAACGATCTGGGCGGCCACCCGGGACGGATCGAGGATCACCCGACCGGGTTCGAGGACGTCGGTGAAGCCGTACTTGCTGATGAGCATGAACAAGGCCGCGCCCACGCCGACCAGAGTGTGGGTTCGTAGCCCTGCGCTCTTCTGGCGTATCTCCCGCTCGAGACCGATGAGGGCAGAGAGCAACAGCGCCAGGCTGAGCTCGCCGGTCTGGCGCCAGCCTTCGCTGTTGAGGGAGCTGACCGCGACGAGATGTGCGGTCGGGATGGTGACCATTGCCATCCGCTTTATAGTAAACGATGAGAGAACAAGATGAACAGAAGGTGAAGGAAGCCGGGGAGCTGGCTGGGGTGCTGATGACGTCTAGGTCGCAATGATCGTGGTCGGTCATGGTGTGCTCCCGGTGGCGGCCGTGGGTCGAGCGGCGCCGAAGGGGGTGGGCCAGTCAGCGAGGTTGTCGATCTGCACGGTGGCGCCAGTGTGGGGGGCGTCGACCATCTCGTCGTTGCCGATGTAGATGCCGACGTGGCCGGGCAGGCCAGGAAGGAACTCGCCGGGGTTGAAGAACACCAGGTCGCCGGGCTCGAGGGCGCCGAGGGGACCGTGGGGCAGGGCGGACCACTGGGCTTCAGAGGTGCGGGGGATGTTGACGCCGGCGGCGGCGTAGGCGGCTTGGGTGAGCCCGGAGCAGTCGAAGCCGACGCCGGGGATCTCGCCGCCCCAGCGGTAGGGGGTGCCGATCTGTTTGAGCGCGTAGTTGACCGCGACGACGGCAGCGGGGCCGGGGGCGGCCGCCGGGGCGGCGTAGGCGGCGGCGTCGGTGAGGACCTGGGCGACGTAGCTGTCGTCGTGGTTGTAGGCGTATATGGCGGCGGGGATGTCGGCGCCGTGGCCGGCGCCGTTGGCGCAGAGGTCCCGGGCCGCCGCGTAGATGGCGTCGGTGGGGTCGAGCGGGGTGGGCGGGTTGGCGCCTCCCGGCGGCACTGGGTTGGCGTATTCGGCGAAGGTGGAGGGCAGTTCCTGCATCATCCCGACGGCCCCGGCGGACGAGGTGTGAGCGTTGCGGCCTTGGTCGGTTTCGACTTGTCCGATGCCGGCCAACACGGTCCAGGGCAGCCCCGGGCAAGTTGCGGCGGCCGCTTGGTAGGTGGCGAGGTAGTTGACTGGGATCTCCGCCAGCGCCTGGGCGGAGGGCATGATGTCGCTGGAGAAGAGCTGGCCGGCCAGGGTGGTGAGACAGGCCACGGCCGCGGCAACAAGCAGCACCACCACGCCTGTTCCACCTCCGATGATGGCGGCAACCACTTTCATGATATTTCATTATTTTACATTTATTTTGCTCATGCAAGAGGTGACGACGCACCGATTCGAGCACCGGTACGCTCTGGTCGCACTCGAACCGCTGGAGGCTCGTTGAGGTCGTCGGTCGCGGA
>Ga0302326_10004682_pt1 | contig 31546 bp, 26 predicted proteins | sample Palsa_T0_3_FD_202264 | JGI IMG/M metagenome (GOLD analysis project Ga0302326, IMG submission 202264) | Peat permafrost microbial communities from Stordalen Mire near Abisko, Sweden - Palsa_T0_3 | ecosystem: Environmental > Terrestrial > Soil > Palsa > Peat permafrost | place: Sweden: Abisko...
GACCGATCGTCGACCGCATCAGCCCCGCCTTGGCGTCAAACGCCGACTGCGACGCCACCAACTGCGGAATATGTGCATCCAACAAGCTCATCCCTGAAACCCTTTCGTTGATTGACTACCGTTGTCACACAAGCACACTCAGCTGTCATCACGCTCCCCCTCGGGCGTCCAGGTGTTGGGCAGCATCGGCATGCTTGGTCCACTTCCGAATCCGTCATCAGTAAGCGTAGCCAGTCCGGTCGCCTGGTCACTGCCTTTAGACACCGTGCCGGCGAACCCCAACGGCCCTGCACCCTGCTCCGATGCCGTTGGCGCGCCCCAATCCGGGTTCACGCCGACGTTCATGTCGACGAATTCGTCGGCGTGGTCAAGTATCTCGGCCCGCCGACGCCGCCGCTTCCGGGTCCGGTCCTTCTCCGCGGCCGCCACTGCCGCGGCGGCGGCCTCAGGTGCCTTGGATGCGCCACGTGACGTTGGCTCGCGCGCTTTGGCCTGCGAGCTCATCCACGACTCCATCGTCGGCCCGCCGACAATGTAGGGGGGTGTGAAACCCGGACCAGCCAGAGTCGGCGGCGGCGATGTCGGTGGCGGCGGAGGGGCAGGAGCGCTCGCAGCGGTCGACGGCGCGGGTGGCGGAGCGGGCGCGGTGGGCGCCACCGACGACGCCAGCACGACGGGGGCCGGCGCCGCGACCGGGAACAGCGCGGGCGCAGACAAAGCTCCGACTGGCAGCACGAGCGGTGGCTGCGCCAGGGCGGCCAGCCCGGCCAGCCCCGCGCCGCCGGCCGCGATCGGGGCGATCGCCGGAACGGCGAGGGCAAAGATCGCCGGATTCTGGGATAGGAAGATTGCGACTTCTTCGATGTGAATCGGGAAGTCGAACAGTTCCCAGCTGATCAACCACTGGAAGGCCTGTACCGGATTCGTGACGAGAAGCTGCCCGAAGTTCTGGAAGTCCTCGGTGAGCTCGAGAGTGCGCGCCACCCAGAACGCCGCTTGGGCGGGGTTGACGTACGAGTCGTAGGTCGCGCCGTTCAGCGTGCCCGCGGCGGGTTGCCAGTTGTAGCCGAAGTTCTGCAGCCACTGCGCGATGAGATTGTCGAATGGCGTATCGATCATCGGGTCGTGCGCAAGCTGGCTGTTGCCGATACCGAACTGCTCCAAGAACTGCTGAAGCCACTGTGGCACACCGAGCGGGTTGTCGCCGTTGAGTCCGCTGTAGGGATCACCGCTTTCGGCGGCCTGTGCGGTGCCATTCGATTTCAGGATCCGCGGTGCGGCATCGGTCGTCGGTGTCGCGGCGACTGCCGTGTCGGCGACGGCCTGATACATGCCCATCGTGGTGGCGGCCTGGACCCACATCCGCGCATAGTCGGCCTCGTTGACCGCAATCGGAATCGTGTTGATACCAAAGAAATTGGTCTCCACCAAGACGCCGTGCACCACATGGTTGGTGGCCAGCTCCGGCAAGGTCGGCATCGCGGCCAGCGCGGCGGTATACGCGGACGCAGCGGTCTCGTGTTGTGCGGCCGCCGTGGCACTGTCGGCGCTGGCCTGCGTCAGCCAGGCGAGGTACGGCACGAACGCGGCGACGAATTCCTCGGCGCTCGGCCCCTGCCATGCGCCGGTTTGCACCTCGGACAGCACTGTGCTGAGTTCCTCGGCGATCTCGGTGTATTCGGCGCTCAGCGAGTCCCACGCCCCCGCTGCCGTTAGCAACGAGCCGGAGCCGGGGCCACTGCTCAACATTGTCGAATGCACCTCAGGCGGTGCGGCCATCCAGACGGGCGCCGTCATCGTCAGTAGCCCAGAACGCGATATGCCGCCGCGGCCGCCGCGTCACAGCTGGTGTAGCTGACACCCGACTCCCCGACACCGACGCCGGCGCGACCGAGTTCCTCGGTTCCCTCGGTGGCCATCGTCGCGTGCTCACTACCGCGAGCGCTGAATCCCGCCGCGCTCTGCAGCGACACTGCGTCCGCGGCGGGTGGCGCCACGGCGGTGATCAGCGGCATTGCCGCGGCGTGCGCTCCGGCCATCCGTGACGTCAGCGCCGCGATGCTCGCACTGGCAGCCGCAAGACCTTCGGGAACGACGCGCAACGCCATGGCCGGCACTCCCCCACTCAGATGAACATGATTTTCATTAACGATTAGACCACACATCGGCCAACTTGGAAACTTGAGGACACTTTTCCGGGGTGTGTCCGGGCTGAGCGGAATGCTTGGCGCCGTTGCCGACCGGTGGCGGTCCGCGCGTCAGGCGTCGGACGCGAGCAAGCGGTAGCCAGGCTCGGCGATCTGCCGCGCCGCCTGGCTGATCTCTTCGGTCACCGCGCGCTGCTCCGGGGCGTCGCCGGTGAAGACGCGAGGCGCCGAATCTTTGGAGTAGAAGCGGGATTCCACGGTCATGCGTGTCACGCCCGCATCGTCGACGTCGAGCCCGAAATGCGGGGCCACCCGCTGCCATATGGCGTCGGGCAACTCGGCGTGGTCCACACACAGCCGCCCGGTCGGATCCGTCGCGGCGGCCGCTGCCAACATCGCACCGAGCGCGTGAGCGGCGAACTCGGTGCGGGTCATGGCCGGCACAGACGCGGGATCCATGCCGAACAGCTGCTTGGCGCCTTGGGGCCAGTCCTGCAACCGCAGCCAGCCGGGCGGTTCAGCGAGAAGGGACGTCAGCACACGCTCCGGGTCGCGTTGAACCCAGATCCACGGCGTTTCCGGGAAAGCGGCAGCAAGGACGCTCTGTTGCCGGATATTCCAGCTCGTGCATTTCAGCACCAACTGCTGCTCGTCGCCGTGTCGCCGTCGACCGAGTGCGCGCAGCAACATTCGCACCACCTGAATCAATGCGGCCCGGTCGACTTGGTTCGGCTCGAGGCCGAGCAGGGCGTTCAGCGGCGACGGCTCGGCGACGACAACGACGCCGGGCAGCGTACCCAGGAGCCTGGAGACGAGCGTCGACCCACACCGGGAAAGGTGGAAGATCATGCCGGCCGGCTCGAGCGACGGTTCGGCGTCCAGCTCGACCAGCGCTTCCAACCCGGTCCTGACCAGCTGCTTGGAGCGTGGTCCGGCTGCCCATTGCGCGACGGTCTGATCGAAGAACGGCTCGATGAACCGTTCTTCGGACATGTCGGCCCAGTCGATCGCTGGAGCGGTACCGGAGAAGTCGAATCTGATGGGCGTCCAGCGCGCGAGGTCGGCGATGTCCATCAGTCGGGCAGCGGGACCAGGAAACCGTTGACGATCAGTGACCGTGCCAGTTCCGTCTGCTGCGCCGCAGACAGCCCGGGTAGGTCGCAGACCCGGAACGGCTCCGTGCTTTTCGAGGCGAACTGCAGTGCGTCCTTATGATCGAGAGCCGCGCTGATCGTCAATTGCGCAAAGTGCAGGGTGACGCCGTCGGGTAGCTCAGTCACCCGCGAGTACAGCGGTTGGTACTTCATCACGTGGCTGCCGCTGTCGATCCCGACGGCCTTCGAGAACGTCTGGCCGACGGGCGGACTCAGCCCACGCCGCACGAGGTCGTCGTCCAGCGAGTCAAGACCCGCAGCGATGGTGGCCGGCTCTTCGAGGGCTTCGGCGATGCTGTGCACGAGGGCGCCCAGGCCGGATCGGGTATCGGGGTCGTTGAGGTACCGCGGGGGCAACTGCGTATGGACGCGGTCGTCGGAGTAGCTCAGTGAATGCAGCGCCCGGGTGACGAGCATCAGCAGCGTGGGCGCTCGCAGACCGAGCGTCAGGTGAACCGAGACATCCGAGGTCGCTTCGGCTGCGTGGACCCGTCCGCGCGGTATGTACAGCAGGTCGCCGGTTTCGAGACGCACATCGGTGGGCGACGGCAGTGCGGTCGAGTCGACGGGATCGTGACGAGTCATCTGGTGCGGCGTGACGTCGGCGCCGTCGTAGAGGTGCCATTTTTTCGATCCCCGGATCTGCAGGATCAACACGTCGTGCTCGTCGTAATGGCATACGAAGCCTTGGGATTCGGGCCGGGTGATGTAGGCGTTCACCTGAGTCGCATAGTTCAGCTCGATCTCGATCGAGTGCAGCAGGGCGGCCAGCGGGCGGACGTATCGATGAACACTCTCCAGCACGATCGTGTAGCCGCCGGCGAAGTCCCTGCCAACTCCTTCGGCGTCGAAACTGCCGTCGGCGTGGCGGTAGACGTAGGACTTCTTCGTGTCGTTTTCCTTGACCAGGCTGACCAACGACTGATCCGGCCGGAACGACCCCACCAACTCGTCGACGTTCGCCGAACCGTCCAGCAGGGTGTCGAAATATTCTGGGCGGTTTCGACTTACGTGATGGTGGGCCGTTCCCCAGATATCGCCTAGGAAGCTGTCAATCGTCAGCGGCGCCAGCAACCAGGCCAGTGACAATTCGCGGTGCCGCATCAGCCGTCCCTACCATCCGCTCCTCCCTCGGGCAAGCGGACCAGGAAGCCGCTCACGATCAGAGTGCGGGCCAGATCCGTCCGTTGTCTGGTCTGCAACCCCGGCAGATCGCCGACGCGAAATGGCCCGGTACTGCTGGAGGCGAGCCGCAGTGCGGCAGCATTGTCGGACCCGGCGCTGATGGACAGGCTGGCGAACTCCAGGGTGACGCCGTTGTCGGTATCCCTGACGCGCGAATACAGCGGTTGGTATTTCGCCACCCGCGTCCGTTCGTCGATTGCCTTGGTGTCCGCGATCTGTCCAACCGGTGGGCAGGTACCGCGGCGAACCAGTACATCCGCCAGCAAACCCAGGCCGTCGCTCATCGCCGACGAATCATGAACTGCATCAACAGCTTCCCGCACCAAGGCCCTCGCCGTCGCGCCGAGTTCGCCATCGTCGAGGTGGCGTACCGGCAGACGGGCGTTCAGACGGTCGTCGTGGAAACTCTGCGCGTACAGCGCACCGATGGCCAGCATGAGCACGGTGGGCGTATGAATTCCGACGGTCAGATGGATGGACGGCTCCGCGTTCGCCTCAGCCGCGTGCACGCGACCGCGAGGCACATATAGCAGATCGCCGGCGTCTAGTCGTAAGTCGGTCGGCGCCGGCAGGCCGGCGAGGTCGACCGCTTTGTCCTTGTCGCGCTGGATCTCTCGTGGCGGGCGGTCAGCGCCGACATACAGATGCCAGGTCTTGGTTCCTTGGATCTGCAGGATCAGCACGTCGTGGTCGTCGTAGTGCGGAATCAAGCCGCTCGATTGCGGTGGCGTGACGTAGGCGTTCACCTGAACCGGGAAGTTGAGCGCGACCTCGAGGGAGCGGGCGAGCGTCCCGACCGTACGCAGATATTGCTCGACGCCGTCCAGAACGACGGTGTAGCCGGCGGCGAAGTCGTCGCGGACGCTGTCAAGATCGAGGCTGCCGTCTGCCAGCCGGTAGTTGTCGGGACCCTTCTTGTCTTTACCGCGCGACATCCGAACTGCCGATGGCTCGTGCCGAAACGCCTCCAGCATGTCGTCGACGACCGACAGTCCAGGCAGTAGCGCGTCGAAATACTCGGGCCTATCGCGGGTGACGTGGTGATGATTCTTCGCCCAGATGTCATCGAGAAACGTCTCGACGGACAGCGGCTCCAATAGCCAGGGCAGCGACAGCGCGGTGTCAACGCGAGGCGAGCGTTGCCGCATCAGCGACGTTCTCCGCCTTCTTCCGCCTCGACGTCATGGCCGACGTTCCAGCTGCCCGGCACCATCGGCATGGTGGGGCCACCGCCGAAATCGCCATCGTCGAGGGTGGCCAAACCCGTTGCGGCCAAAGCGGGTTTTCGTACTGTGCCGGTGAATCCCAACGGCCCGGCACCGCGGTGCGATGCGGTCGCCACCGGGGCGCTCCACTCGGGATCGACACTGATATTCATTTCCATAAACTCATGAGCGTACCCCCGCACACCCGCCCGGCGCCGCCGCCGCGACCGGTGCAGGTCCCGCGCCGCGGCCGCTGCTGTTGCTGCGGCGGCGTATGGCTCCCCGGCTTTTTTCTTGTCGCCCGCACTCGCGCTGCTGCTCATCCCCGAACCCAGACCGAAGCCGGGAGGCCCGACCGCGTAGGGCGGTAGGAAACCCGGGCCCATCGCGGGCGACGGTGTTGGCACGGCACTGGCCACCGATGCCACCGGATGCGCCGGCGCGGACGCCGGCGCGGGAGTGGGCGATACCCCCGGGGCCCCTACCGCGACCGGGCTACCTGCCGCCGCGGACAGCACGGTCTGCGACTTCGGCGCCGGCGCATCGACGGGAACCTGGGTGGTATCGGGCTGAATCGCGGCCAAGCCACCCAGACCACCCAGGCCTCCCAAAGCTGCGGCCGGGGCGATCAACGGAACCGCCAGGACTGCCGGAAAGGCCTGTACGAACTCGATGGCATGGCCGAACTCATCTGATGCCAATCCCCCGACGTCGGCCACCAACTGGGTCAACCCCTGGACAGGATTCTGCTCGATCAAGCCGATGTCTCGCTGCAAGGTCTGGGTGACCTCGGTGAGCCGATTGATGTACCAACTCAGCTGGTAAGGATCACCGGAGTCGTTGTCGACGATGCCAAGCGAACCGTCCCCGGACGCGGGTTGGGCACTGTGTGAGTTCACGATCTGTGGGGCTGACTCGGTCGGCGGTACCGCGGCCAACGCGCTCATCGAAATCGCTTGGTAGGTCGTCATTGTGGTGGCAGCCTGGATCCACATCCGGACATAGTCGGCCTCGTTGAGTGCGATCGGAATCGTGTTGATACCGAAGAAGTTGGTCGCCAACAACGCGCCGTGGACCGCATGGTTGACAGCAAGTTCCGGCAGGGTCGGCATCGCGGCCACCGCCGTCGTGTACGCCGCTGCCGCGGTCTCGTGCTGGACCGCTTCGGCCGCACTGTTGGCGCTCGCCTGCGTCAGCCACGCCAAATACGGCAGGTGGGCAGCCACGTAGCGTTCGGCGCTCGGCCCCTGCCACGACCCGGCCTGCACCGCTGCCAGCACGTCGCGCAGTTCCTCTGCGACCTGTGCGTATTCCGAGCTCAACGAATTCCATGCGGTTGCCGCGACAAGAAGAGAACCGGGTCCCGGTCCGCCGTTGAGCAGTGTCGAATGCAACTCGGGCGGAGACGCCATCCAGACCGGCGCGGTCATCGGGCGCCCTTCCCGACCTGTGACATCACGACGGCAGTCAATACGACGCTGTGTCGTAGCTACAAGACCTGATGCGGGTAGGGGGTATTCACAGGTCGAGGACCTGCGGCTAAACGGTCAGACGTGCAGCAGCGTCGGCAGCGCCAGCGCCGAATCGAGCGCCAGAGCACAGAACACCAACGCGAGGTAGTTGTTCGATTGCAGGAACAACCTCAGCGGTTTCACCGGCTCTCCGCGGCGCACTCCCGCGTAAAGCTGATGCGCCATCGTCAGGAACCACACCCCGGCCACCGCGGCGACAGCGGTGTAGAGCCAGCCGGTGGCCAGCGAGAGCGCCAGCGTCGCGGCCACCGTCAGCCAGGTGTAGATCAGGATCTGCCTGGTGACCTCGCGCTCAGTCGCGACGGCAGGCAGCATCGGCACCCCGGCTGCCTGGTAGTCCTCCTTGTACCGCATCGCCAGAGCCCAGGTGTGCGGCGGCGTCCAGAAGAAGATGATCGCGAACATCACCAACGCAGGCCAGCCGATCGTGCCCGTGACCGCCGACCACGCGATCATCACCGGCATACAACCGGCCGCACCGCCCCACACCACGTTCTGCGAGGTCCGGCGTTTGAGCAGGAGCGTGTAGATCAACACGTAGAACGCGATCGTGCCCACCGCCAGCAGGCCCGACAACAGGTTGGTCGTCCAATACAGCCAGACGAAGGAAGCGACGCTGAGCACCAACCCGAACACCAGCGCGTTGCGCTTCGGCACTGCCGAGCGAGCGAGCGGGCGTCGCGCGGTCCGCTTCATCTTCTTGTCGATGTCAGCGTCTGCAACGCAATTGAGCGTGTTCGCACCGCCGGCGGCCAGCATCCCGCCGACCAGGGTGTCGAAGATGAGCAGTGGATTCACGCTGCCGCGGTGGGCCAGCAGCATCGCAGGGATCGCGGTGACCAGCAGTAGCTCGATGACCCGCGGCTTGGTCAGCGCCAAATAAGCGAGCAGCGTCTCTCGGACTCGACTCGGCGCGACGCGGCCGCGAACGCTCACGCAGTAACTCCTCGGGTCGCAGCAGCGCGCAGCATCTACTACGCACGATGGTAGACGGAAAGACTCGCCCAGCATGCACCGCCGGGGCTATCGGCAGCCAATCGGCGTCACTCGCAGTACAACGCACGATTGCCGGCACCTGAATTGTCAGGGACGAAAAATCGTTCGACGCACGCGAAACGTTCCGGCATTAGGGTAGACGGAGGATCAATCTGCCGACCCGAGGACTTCAGTACGTGACCACACTTGAAGACATTTCGACATTGACCGAACCACACCACCCGGATGACTGGACCGAGGTCGACTCGGCTTCGGTCGACACCGTCCGCGTGCTGGCCGCCGACGCGGTTCAGAAAGTCGGAAACGGCCATCCCGGCACAGCGATGAGCCTTGCTCCGCTGGCCTACACCCTGTTCCAGCGCACGATGCGCCACGACCCCAGCGACGTCCATTGGCTGGGCCGCGACCGCTTCATTCTTTCGGCCGGGCACAGCAGCCTGACCCTTTACCTCCAGCTGTATCTGGGCGGTTTCGGCCTCGAGCTCTCCGACATCGAGTCACTGCGCACCTGGGGCTCCAAGACCCCCGGACATCCGGAATTCCGGCACACTGACGGCGTCGAGATCACCACCGGCCCACTTGGGCAAGGCCTGGCGTCGTCGGTCGGGATGGCGTTCGCGGCCCGCTACGAACGGGGCCTGTTCGACCCCGACGCCGCGCCCGGGACCAGCCCATTCGACCACTTCATCTACGTGATCGCCTCCGACGGCGACATCGAAGAGGGCGTGACGTCGGAGGCCTCGTCGCTGGCGGCGGTGCAGGAGCTGGGCAACCTCATCGTGTTCTACGACCACAACCAGATCTCCATCGAGGACGACACCAACATCGCTCTCTCCGAAGACACCGCTGCCCGCTACGAGGCCTACGGCTGGCACGTGCAGCGCGTCGAGGGCGGCGAGAACGTGGCCGGTATCGAGGAGGCCATCGCCAACGCCAAGGCCGTCACCGACAAGCCGTCGTTCATCTCGCTGCGGACCATAATCGGCTATCCGGCGCCAAAGTTGATGAACACCGGAAAAGCACACGGCGCTGCCCTCGGCGACGAGGAAGTCGCCGCGGTCAAGAAGATCCTCGGCTTCGACCCGGACAAGACGTTCGAGGTCCGCGACGAGGTGATCAATCACACCCGCGAGCTGGTGCAGCGCGGCAAGGAAGCGCACGACAAGTGGCAACCCGAGTTCGACGCCTGGGCGGAACGCGAACCTGAGCGCAAAGCGCTGCTGGACCGGTTGACCGCCGAGGAGTTGCCCGATGGCTGGGACGCGGACCTGCCGCACTGGGAACCCGGGTCCGATGCGATAGCCACCCGAAAAGCATCCAACGAGGTGCTGAACGCGGTGGGACCGAAACTGCCTGAGCTGTGGGGCGGCTCGGCCGACTTGGCCGGCAGCACCAACACCACCATCAAGGGCGCTGATTCGTTTGGGCCGCCGTCGATTTCGACCAAGGACTACACGGCGCACTGGTACGGCCGCACACTGCACTTCGGGGTTCGCGAACACGCGATGGGCGCGATCTTGTCCGGCATCGTGCTGCATGGGCCGACCCGCGCCTATGGCGCCACGTTCCTGCAATTCTCCGATTACATGCGTCCCTCCGTGCGGCTAGCCTCGCTGATGGACATCGACACCATCTATGTGTGGACGCATGACTCGATCGGGCTGGGCGAGGACGGTCCGACGCATCAGCCGATCGAACATCTGGCGGCGCTGCGCGCGATTCCCCACCTGTCGGTGGTGCGCCCGGCCGACGCCAACGAAACGGCCTACGCCTGGCACACGGTCCTGGCACGCGGCAACGGCAGCGGGCCGGTCGGATTGATCCTGACTCGTCAAGGCGTGCCGGTATTGGAGGGAACCGATGCCGACGGCGTGGCCAAGGGTGGGTACATCTTGGGTGATGACGGCGGCGACGAGCCAGAAGTCGTTCTGATCGCCACTGGTTCTGAGGTTCAGCTCGCTGTCGAAGCGCAGAAGTTGTTGGCCGACAAGGACATCGTGGCGCGCGTGGTGTCGATGCCATGCGTCGAATGGTTCGAGTCCCAGCCCGAGGAGTACCGCGACAGCGTGCTGCCCCCGTCGGTGTCCGCCCGCGTCGCTGTCGAGGCCGGCATTGCTCAGAGTTGGCACAAACTGGTCGGTGATACCGGCGAGATCGTTTCGATTGAGCACTACGGGGAATCCGCTGATGACAAGACTTTGTTCCGCGAGTTCGGGTTCACCCCGGAAGCCGTGGTCGACGCCGCCGAACGAACAATAGACAATTAACCGAAGGAACTTCGATGACTCAGAACGCCAACCTCGCCGCACTATCCGCCGAAGGCGTATCCGTCTGGCTGGATGACCTGTCGCGGCAGCGTCTGCAGTCCGGCAACCTGCAAGAGCTGATAGACACCAAAGGCGTCGTCGGCGTGACGACCAACCCGTCGATCTTCCAGAAGGCTCTCGCGGAGGGCGACGCCTACGACGGTCAGGTGGCCGAACTCGCGGAACGTGGCGCCGACGTGGACGCGACCATCCGCACCGTGACCACCGACGACGTCCGTAACGCCTGCGATGTCCTGACGCCGCAGTGGGAGGCCTCCGACGGGGTCGACGGTCGAGTCTCCATCGAGGTCGACCCGCGAATGGCGCACGACGCCGACAAGACCGCCAAGCAGGCCATCGAGTTGTGGAAGATCGTCGACCGGCCGAACCTATTCATCAAGATCCCGGCGACCGAGGACGGGCTGCCGGCCATCACCGCCACCCTGGCAGAAGGCATTTCAGTCAACGTCACGCTGATCTTCTCCGTGGAGCGTCACCGCGCGGTGATGGACGCCTACCTGGCGGGACTGGAGCAGGCGAAGAAAGCTGGACACGACCTCTCCAAGATCCACTCGGTGGCTTCGTTCTTCGTTTCCCGGGTGGACACCGAGATCGACAAGCGTTTGGAAAAAATCGGCTCCGACGACGCGAAGGCCTTGCTCGGCAAAGCCGCCGTGGCCAACGCCCGGCTGGCGTATGCGGCTTACCAGGAAGTGTTCGTCGGTGGCGCGCGCTTCGCCCCACTGGAAGCCGACGGGGCACGGGTGCAGCGGCCACTGTGGGCGTCGACCGGCGTGAAGAACCCCGACTACTCGGACACGCTCTACGTCACTGAGCTGGTTGCCCCGAACACCGTGAACACCATGCCGGAGAAGACGATTGACGCCGTCGCCGACCATGGCGTCGTCACCGGCGACACCGTGACCGGCACTGCATCAGCCGCGCAGGAAGTGTTCGACAAGCTCGAGGCGGTCGGGATCGACCTGACCGACGTCTTCCTCGTGCTGGAGAACGAAGGGGTGCAGAAGTTCGAGGAGTCGTGGACGGAGCTGCTGGAGGAGACCGAAAAGCAGCTTCACACCGCCGACAAATGAGCCCTGCCACCAAGCGGACGAGCACCAACACTTGGCAGAACCCCCTGCGGGACAAGCGCGATAAGCGCCTCCCTCGTATCGCCGGCCCGTGTGCCGTAATCATTTTCGGAGTCACCGGTGATCTGGCGCGGAAAAAAGTCGTGCCGGCGATCTACGACCTGGCGAACCGTGGGCTGCTGCCTCCGACTTTCGCCTTGGTCGGGTTCGGCCGCCGGGATTGGGACGACGAGGCTTTCAGCGATGAGGTTCTCCAGCTCGTAAAAGACCACTCCCGCACACCTTTTCGGCAGGTGGTCTGGGACCGGTTGGCCGAGGGATGCCGCTTCGTGCAAGGAGCTTTCGACGACGACGAGGCGTTCGCGCAGTTGGCCGAGACGTTGGACAAACTGGACGCCGAACGCGGCACTGGCGGCAATCACGGCTTCTACCTGGCGATCCCACCGAAGAGTTTCCCCGCGGTGTGTGAGCAGTTGAACAACGCCGGGTTGGCGACGCCGCAGGATGGCAGCTGGCGGCGAGTCGTGATCGAAAAGCCCTTCGGCAACGATCTGGACAGTGCGCGCGAGCTGAACACGGTGGTCAACGGCGTCTTCCCGGAGGAATCGGTGTTCCGCATCGACCACTACCTGGGCAAGGAGACGGTGCAGAACATCCTGGCGATGCGATTCGCCAATCAGCTGTTCGACCCGATCTGGAACGCGCACTACGTGGACCACGTGCAGATCACTATGGCCGAAGACATCGGTTTGGGTGGACGCGGCGGCTACTACGACGGCATCGGCGCGGCGCGCGACGTGATCCAGAACCATCTGATGCAGCTGCTTGCGCTCACTGCGATGGAAGAGCCGGTCAGCTTTCACCCGTCGGAATTGCAGACCGAGAAAATCAAGGTGCTCTCGGCGGTCAAGCTTGCTGAGCCGCTGGATGAAACCACGTCACGCGGCCAGTACACCGCTGGTTGGCAGGGTGGTGAGAATGTGGTCGGGCTGCTCGACGAGGAGGGATTCTCGAAAGACTCGATCACCGAGACGTTCGCGGCGATCACCGTGGAAGTCGATACCCGTCGATGGGCCGGCGTGCCTTTTTATCTGCGCACCGGAAAACGGTTGGGCCGCAGGGTGACTGAGATCGCTCTCGTTTTCAAGCGGGCTCCGCATCTGCCGTTCGACGCGACGATGACCGACGAGTTGGGCGCCAACGCGCTGGTGATTCGGGTGCAGCCGGACGAAGGTGTGACGTTGCGGTTCGGGTCCAAGGTGCCGGGCAGCATGGAGGTCCGCGATGTCAACATGGACTTCTCCTACGGATCCGCATTCACCGAGGAGTCTCCCGAGGCCTACGAACGCCTGATCCTCGACGTGTTGCTCGGTGAGCCGTCGCTGTTCCCGGTCAACGAGGAAGTCGAATTAGCTTGGGAGGCACTGGATCCCGCGATCGACCATTGGGCTGAGCACGGTAAGCCCGACCCGTATGAAGCAGGCACCTGGGGTCCGGAGTCGGCGTTCGCGATGCTGCGTCGTACCGGGCGTGAATGGCGGCGACCGTGATCTGCGGCGGCGACGATCAACAGGGCAGTGCGATCCGAAAGGGCCGGGAGGAGCGGCGTCAATGATCCTCGATCTGGCTGAGACCAGCACCACTGAGATCAACAAAAAGCTCAGCGCACTGCGCGAGGAGTCTGGTGCGGTCAACCTCGGCCGGGTGTTGACGTTGGTCATCGCACCGGACAGCGAGGCACTGCTCGAGGAATCCATCGAGGCTGCCAACGCGGCCAGCCACGAGCACCCCAGCAGGGTGATCGTGGTGACGACCGGGGACGCCGACGCCGCCGAGGCGCGACTGGACGCCCAACTGCGGGTCGGCGCTGACAGCGGTGCAGGCGAGGTCGTCGTGCTGCGGCTCTCGGGTCCGCTGGCCGAACACCAGGGCAGCGTGGTCATACCGTTTCTGCTCCCCGACATCCCGGTGGTGGTGTGGTGGCCGGACGTGGCACCGGCTGTGCCCGCCCAGGATCCATTGGGCCAGTTGGCTCTCCGGCGCATCACTGACGCGACCAACGGGGCTGATCCGCTGGCTGCGATCAAGAGCAGACTGCACGGCTACAGTGCGGGCGACACCGACCTGGCGTGGAGTCGCATCACCTACTGGCGGGCGCTGCTCACCTCGGCGATCGACCAGCCCCCGCACGAGCCGATCAAGTCGGCGCTGGTGTCCGGGCTGAAGGCGGAACCCGCGCTGGATGTTCTCGCAGGCTGGCTGGCCAGCCGCATCGACGGGCCGGTGCGTCGCGCGGTCGGCGAACTCAAAGTCGAACTCGAACGCGACAGCGAGACGGTGACGCTGAGCCGCCCGCAAGACGGTTTGACCGCGACGCTGAGTCGCACCGCCAAGCCCGAGGCGCTTGTTCCGTTGCCGCGCAGAGAAACTCGGGAGTGTCTTGCCGAAGATCTGCGACGACTGGATGCCGATGCGATCTACTTGTCGGCGTTGGAGGGTATCGACCGGGTGGAGTACGTATGAGCAGCTGCCACGCCGGCGACGATGCAGAGCGCAGCGATGAAAAGGAGCGGCGCACATGAGCACTAGTGTCGAGACGTTCAGCGACAGCGACGGGCTGGTTTCCGCGGCAGGCGAGCGCTTGATCGAGGTCGTCGGCAACGCGATCGCCGCGCGTGGTCGAGCGCTGATCGTGCTGACCGGAGGCGGCAACGGCAACAAGCTGTTGCGGTTCCTCGCTGAACAGTCCGAGCGGATCGACTGGGCCAGTGTGCACCTGTTCTGGGGCGACGAACGCTACGTCACCGAAGACGACGACGAGCGCAACGACAAGCAGGCTCGCGAGGCTCTGCTCGATCACATCGACATCCCGGCTCGCAACGTGCATGCCATGCCCGCCGCTGACGGTGAGTTCGGTGACGACATCGCGGCGGCCGCGCTGGCTTACGAGCAGTTACTGGCCGCGAACGCCGAGCCGGGCGATCCCGCGCCGAATTTCGACGTTCACCTCCTTGGCGTCGGCCCGGAAGGCCACATCAACTCCCTGTTCCCGGACACCCCCGCCGTGCGTGAGAAGACCCGGCAGGTGGTCGATGTCGAGGACTCGCCGAAGCCTCCCCCGCTGCGAATCACGTTGACGCTGCCTGCGATCCAGCGATCTCGCGAGGTCTGGCTGTTGGCGGCGGGTGAGGAGAAGGCCGACGCCGTCGCCGCCGCGGTCGGCGGTGCCGACCCGATATCGATCCCCGCGGCGGGTGCGATCGGCCGCGAGCACACCGTCTGGTTCCTCGACAGGCAAGCGGCAAGCAAGCTTCGGGCGGACTAAGCCCGCGGCTCGGCCTGTCGGTCGGCAAACCCGCGAGCGTAATCTTGCAGCCGCCTGATGACGTCGGGCGGTGCAGCGCTGTTCGTCACCGCCGCGCAGTAGCGGCCACAATCTCGCTCAGGCATACCCGATCAGATGGGTTTCCGGCTCTCAGGGTTCCCTCGACCGCCATAATGACCGTCATGGCAGACAAAAGCGACGGGGGCGGTCGCGCTCCGCGACAGCGCATCAGAAGCCTGGCCCAAGCAGCACTGAACGCCGACGTCACCGTTGAGCAGCTAGAAGACGTATTGGGCGGTCTCGGCGGCACCCTGACCGACCTCAACGAATCGCTGACCAACCTCAACAACGCCGTGGATCGCCTCAACGGCGGCTTGGACCATTTCGAGGCCACGCTGAGCCGGATCGACGACATGATGGGCCGGTTGGCCACGCTTGTCGCCCCGGTTGAAGCGGTCGTCGAGCGTATCGACTACATGGTCAGCGTCGGTGAAACCGTGATGTCGCCGCTGTCGGTCACCGAGCACGCAGTTCGCAACGCATTCAACGCCTTACGCAACCGGGCGCGTTAGTCGCCGGGCCGTGCCGAGCCAGCCGGTTCCCGACCCGCCGTACGCCGAGGGCACCGGTCTGCCGTGGGATGTCTCGGTCACCGATGCCGTCGCCGCGATTGGGTCTGCCCGCGCTCGCCACGGCGACACGTTCGCGGTGCACAGCGGGTCAGATCGCTATCTGTTCACCTTCTCCCCGATCGGCGTCGAGTCGTTCTACGGTCTGCCCGAGGACAAGGCCAGTAAGGGCATCGCCGATTACCTGATGCTGCGCCGCAAGCTGCCCGACGAGATTTTCGACGGTCGCCGCATCCTGCCGGGCACGCTGTTCCGCCGCGACGATGTCGCCGGTTATCTGGCCAACCTGGATCGGGCGCTCGCCGAGACCACCGCCGAATTGGGTTCGGCGGGGTCGGTCGATGTGTTCGACCTGACCCGCCGACTGGGTCATCGGATGGGCCTCGCCTCGTGGGCCGGTCCCGGATCGTCGCACGGCGAAGCCTTTGAGCGACTGGCGCGGGCCTTCGACACCCTCGACGGTTCCGACGCGTTCGTGCATCCGGACGCGATGGCGGCGGTCGCCGCATCGGGCAAGCAGGCCGAGCGCGCTGCCCTCGACGAGGTGGTCGAGATCATCGCCGGCGCGGTGCACAGCCGCGAGGATGACGCCGACGATCAGAGCCTGTTCGACCGGATTGTCGATGCGTGGCGTGACGAGTCGGGCGACAACCGAATCCGCGGCATCGCACTCGATGTCGCGCTGATTCACGTCGCCTCGATGTCCAACCTGGCTGCCGCGCTGGGGTGGGCGTTGGTCGATGTGATCGAGCACCCGACGTGTTCGGACCGAGTCGTCGCCGGGGACGCAGACCTGACGCAGCGATGCGCGCTGGAATCGATTCGCCTGGCTCAGCGCTCGATCATGTCGCGGGCCGTGCTGTCACCGGTCGAACTCGACACCGGCGACGTCAGTTACCACGTGCCGGCCGGCTGGACGATCGCGACACTGTTGCCGCTACTCAACACCTCGGCCGCAACAGGACTCGAGCACTGGGATCCGGATCGGTGGACGCGACACCGGTTGGCCGATGAGAAGTCGCTGCCCTCGCCGATGCTGGTGACGGCGTTCGGCCACGGGCGACATTCGTGCCCGGCGCAACCGTTTTCACTCGCGGCCATGACGGCCACGATGACGTACTTGTTGGGCCGCTATCAGATGACACCGGGCTGGACGATGCACCCGCAGCCGATCCCGGCTCAGATCGGCGGCGTGGCAAGGGCGGACGGCCCCTGCTCGCTCAGCTACACGTCGGTCTGAACAGGCAGCTGCAGATACGACGCGTGAGTCCCGCCGGTGTGGATGACATGCCGACCCTTGTTCTGCGGTACGTATTTGCGGAGTGCGGGCATCCATTGTCCAGTCAGATTCTGCGCGCTGATGACCAGCCGAAGCTGCTCGCCGGGATGAAACACCAGACCGATTGGCAGCAAATCGATTTCGACCTCGACGACCGCGCCGGGCGTGAGTTTATCAACCCGATCGAAGCTGTGGACAGGGACTTCGTCGGTCGACAGCGTCTCATCCAGGTGTCGCATCGACACGCGCAGACGGCCGGTGGAACCCTTGTACCGCAGGATTGATGCCCCGCGCTCGGTGACGTCGTGGATCATCGCACCGTGGTTGGGCACGGTGAACTCCTGCAGTGGAGTTCCTTGCACATTCAACTTCTGAACAAAGACGAAGAGGTCCATGTCGTCGGAGCCCTGCGCTTCGACCCAAAGCCGCGCCTTGGGATAGCCGACCATCGTGGTCTCCTCGTCGAAGCGCGCGATGAACGAGACCAGGCCCGGATCGGTTTCGGCGTCGTAGGCCGTCGTCACCTCCTCCGTGGGCGCCTCGGTGCGCAGCGCGCGCGAGCGGCCGTCGAGGTAGAACTTCGTGTAGGCGACGCCGCGCGGGGGGAACTGGCCGGCGGGCAGATTGACTTGGTCTCCGCCTTCGAGGTCGAGAACGGAATACCGGACGCGCGGGGTCTGTTCCCAGCCGTTGTCCTCACCCTTCAGGAAGTGATCGAAGAACCCGCGGAGGTCTTCTCGGTTGGCCTCGTCGTAGTAGTCGGGCCACTCCTGACTGTTGTGAATGCGCAGCCATTTCTCATCCGAACCCATCCGTCGCCAGGCACGGAACGTGCCCGCCGTGTGCAGCGAGTTCGAATAGCTGGCCACGATGTAAGCCGGCACGTTGATCCGGTCGAAGCGAGGAATCTTGTTGCGCCACAGGTCGTTCATGAGCGGGTAGCGCTCCGCCTCGGCGAGAATGTCCTCCTTGCGGCTTTTGCCGAAATAGCTGTTGTCTTGCAATTGTCGGGCGAAGGCGGTGTCTGGCATGCCGCCGCGCATCACGAGATCGCGGTAGACGTCGCTGACGCCCTCCCAGGGATTGATGGCTGCGAGGTGTGGAGGTTGTTCGGCGGCCGCGAACCATTGCGCGACTGCGAGATAGGACGTTCCGCTCATCGCGACCTTGCCCGTGCACCAGTCCTGAGCGGCCAGCCACTCGATCAGATCATGGCAGTCCTGGCCCTCTTGGCGATCCCATAGAACGCTGTCGCCCTGCGAATCTGAGACACCTCGGACATCCGGGTTACAGATCGCATAACCCCGGGCGCACCAATCCGCCGGGTCGGGCCCCTCGAACTTATGCAGACCCGACACGATCCCGTTGTCCAGACCGACCAGCCCGAACACACCCTTCGCCGCAGGAGAGCTTCCCTGACCCTTGCCGTACGGGCTCCATGCCACGATGACCGGTACCTTCTCGGCGCCCGCGGGTCGCAAGATATCGACGTAGGTCGTCACACCGTCACGCATGGTGACGCTGATGTCCTTGTCGAGCACGATGTCGACCGGCAAGGCCTTGAATGCCGGCGCGAGGCGGAAGCCTGCCGCGAGCCTGCGGGTGCCCGGATCGAACCCGCTCAGCACCCCGTATCTATCACCTGGCTCCAGGGGCTGGGAGGGCGTAAACAGCTTCTCGACCTTAGTCATTGCCGCCTCCATCTTTAGTGAACTCATCCGTCTACTCGACCCTAGGCGTCCAGACAAATTAAATCAACAATTGTTCATATTTGTCGCATCCGCGGTAAGTTCGACACGTGACCACGAAGAGCAAGCCGCCGGCTCAGGTGCGCCGCGGACGGCGGCCCGGCGCGAGTACTACGCGTCAGGCAATCCTGGACGCCGCCCGCGCCCGGTTCGCCTCCGACGGTTTCGCCGCGACGACGATCAGGCGAATCGCGGCCGATGCCGGGGTCAACCCGTCGCTGGTGATGCAGTTCTTCAACTCGAAGGAAGAGCTGTTTGCCGCTGTCATGTCGATCTCACCAAAATCGTTGGCGCGCTTCAGCACTGTCTTCGACGGTCCGGACGAGCATCTGGGCGAACGGGTGGTCCGCGCTCATCTCGAAGTGTGGGAGGGAGCCCCGGAGGATTCGGAGCCGCTGATGGCGATGCTGCGAGGCGCGATCACCAACGAACAGGCGGGATCACAACTACGGGAGTTCATCCAGGCGCGGCTGCTCGACGCCATGGGAGGGGGACGAAGCAGCGCCCCAGACGCGGCGCTGCGTGCGGGTTTGGCCTCGTCGATGCTGGTCGGCATCATCGTGGGCCGACGACTTCTCGGAGTTCCCCTTCTGGCGGAAGCGGATACCGAGACGCTGGTGGCGATGGTCGCACCGGCCATCCAGAGCGTGCTGGTCTAACCGCCACACCAGGTATGTAGTAGCGCCGCGGTTTGGAAGGCGGCGCCAAGCGTTGGGCTGGTGCCGTGGCTGAGGGCGTCGCGCGCCTCGGCGATCCGCTCGCGCGCCTGGTCGAGAAGTGCAGAGCCGATGCAGTCCGGCTGATCCGGCAGCGGTGGCGGCGGCGGCCTACTCATGGACGCTTCGAAGGCCGACGTGTCGTTGGGCGCCACAGGCTGATTGAGAAACGGCGCGGCAACCATCTCTTCGGTGGCACGTATCTTGATCGCACACCTGCGGAATTCCTCGCCAACCCAGCCGATCACGTCCGACGCCGTCCGAAACCGGGCTTCGTCCTCATCAGCGATTCCTTCGGAACGGCCGAATTTGCCGAAATGCGCGAATTGCTTTGCGACAGCGTCGAAGCACTCCGCGGCGAGCTCCAACCGAAGGGCGTCGAGTTCAGGAGTCAGCGACATGTTCTGACGCGTGCTTTAGCCGCTGTTGCGCAGTGCGCTGGCGAGCCCGTTCATCGTCAGCAGAATTCCGCGTTGCACGAGCTCGTCATCGTCTCCGGAGCGGTAGCGGCGCAATAGCTCGACCTGAAGATGATTCAGTGGCTCCAGGTACGGGAACCGGTTGAACACCGAGCGCGCCAGTGACGGGTTGTCGGCGAGTAGGTTATCTTGTCCGGTGATCAGCGTGTGCGCGTGGATACTTCGCCGATGTTCGGCAGCGATCTTGTCGAACACCCGCTTCCGGAGCGACTCGTCGTCGACCAACTCGGCGTATCGGGCGGCCAGCCCCAGATCCGTCTTGGCGAGCACCTGCGCCATGTTCGACAGCACGGTCTGGAAGAACGGCCACTTCTGGTACAGCTCACGCAGGAGCTCGATGCGGCCTTCGTCCTCGGCGATCCAGCTCTCGACGGCTGAGCCGGTTCCGTACCAGCCCGGCAGCATCACCCGCGACTGGCTCCAGGCCATCACCCACGGGATCGCGCGCAGGTCAGAGATCGACGAAGTCGGTTTGCGAGACGTCGGCCGGCTCCCGACGTTGAGCGACCCGATCTCGCTGACCGGGGTGGACTGCAGGAAGTACTCCACGAAACCTTCTGTCTCGTGGACTAATTCGGAGTACGCGCTCTGCGCCCGGGCGGCCAGCTCGTCGAGGATGTCGTATGCGGGGCCGGCCGCGTCGCCCAGCCCTTCGACGTCGAGGAGGGTTGACTCGAGAGTCGCCGCGAGCAAGGTTTCCAGGTTGCGCTGGGCGATGATCGGCTCCGCGTATTTGGCGGCGATCACCTCGCCCTGCTCGGTGAGTCGTAGCGAGCCGTTTACCGCACCCGGCGGTTGGGCGAGGATGGCCTGATAACTCGGTCCACCGCCGCGGCCCACCGTGCCGCCGCGACCATGGAAGAGCCGCAACCGAATACCGGTTTTGCGTGCCGATTCGACGAGATCGAGCTCGGCCCGATAGAGCGCCCAGTTGGCGGTCAGATAGCCGCCGTCCTTGTTGGAGTCGGAGTAGCCGAGCATGACCTCCTGGCTGTCGCTGCGGGCGCGCACTAGGCTCCGGTAGACCGGAAGGTCTAGTGCCGCTTCGAGGATCGATGCGCCGCGCTGAAGGTCGTCGATCGTCTCGAACAGCGGCACGATGCCGACCGGGCAGTACGGCTCGTCGGCAGCGGCGTCGACCAGACCGGCTTCTTTCAGCAGAATGCCTGCTTCGAGAAGGTCGGAGACGGAACGACACATCGAGATGATGTAGTTGGGCACCGCGGGTGGACCGTAGATCTCGACGGCCCGCGCAGCCGCTTCGATGATCGCGAGTTCTTTTTGAGCCAGCTCGGACAACTGCTCGCGATCGCCGATCAGCGGCCGTCGGGTGGCCAGCTCCTCGGCGAGGATGTTGACCCGTTCGTCTTCGCTCAGCGAGCAGTAGTCGGGATGCACTCCGGACCAGGCGAGTAACTCGGCGACCACTTCTTCATGGACATCGGAGTTCTGCCGCATGTCCAGGCCGGACAGGTGAAACCCGAAGACCCGCACAGCTTCCCGGAGGTGAGCCAGCCGGTCGTCGGCCAGTAGTGTGCTGCCGTGGTCGCGCAGTGAGGCATCGACGGTGTCGAGGTCGGCCAGCATCTCCCCCGGCGTCGAGTACGGCGGCAAGCCGAGGTCGAGGAGGTTGTCCGGCTGTTCGTCGAGAATCTGCGCAGCGGTCGCGGTCAGCCGGGCGTGGATGACGCGCAACGCGCGGCGGTACGGCTCGTCGGCGCGGGCCGGCTCATCGCAGTCCTCGGCGAGCTGGCTCAGTGCGTCGGTGACGGCGACCAGCCGCGACGACATCGACAGTTCCTGCTCCAGTGCGCTCAGTTCGGCGGTGTAGTGATTCAGCGCGGTATGGGCCGCGCTGCCGGTGGCCAGCCGCACCACGTCCGCGGTGACGTTCGGATTGCCGTCACGGTCACCGCCGATCCAGGAGCCAGGCCGCAGGATCGGTTCGGGAAGCAGATCCGCGTCGGGCCAGCGACTGCGAAGCGCATCGCGGACTTCGGCGTTGACTTTCGGCACCACATCGAAAAATGCTGCGGAGTAATAGCGCAAGCCGACGGCGATTTCGTCGGTGATCTGCAGCCGGGACAGCCGCACCAGAGCGGTCTGCCACAACATCAGCACCCGGCGGCGGAGCTCGGTTTCGATATCGAGCCCGTCGTCTGTTTTGGTGTGGCCCCGCGCGTGCAGCCGCATCAGCTGGGTGATGCGGTGCTGGGTGTCGAAGACGGTACGACGGCGGGTCTCGGTCGGATGCGCAGTGATGACGGGCGAGACGAGCGCGCCGGTCAGCGCCTCGGCGATGGTCGCCGAATCCAGGTCGGCGGTGTCCAGCTTCATATAGGTGGCGGCGAGCGTGCTGTCCTGCGGCGGGTCGCCGGCGTCGACGTGGATGGCACGTCGACGTTCGCGGTGGATGTCTTCGGCCACGTTGGCCAGCAGCGCGAAATGGCTGAACGCCCGGATTACCGGGACCGCTTGGCGGATATCGATGTCGGCGAACATCTCCGCGACCTCGGCGCGCTCAATCTCTGAGCGACGCACCCGGAACGATGCCGTACGGGCCCGTTCCACCAGATCGAAGACCTCGTCGCCGTTCTGCTCGCGCACGGTGTCGCCGAGAATCGAACCGAGTAGCCGGATGTCGTCGCGCATCGGCTCGGTGGCTTCGCGCCCGGTCCGGGTGCGCTGTACCGCGCCGAAGGGCTCAAGCGAGTCGGGTGCGTCAGCCATACACCCAGTATCAGGGTCATTGGCCGTCCGCGCCCTTCGTGGGCTCAGGCGTTGTACTTGATGCGCAGCGCCACGCCGACGATGGCTACCAGCCAGATGCCGACGACGAACAATGTCAGCCGGTCAAGGTTCTTCTCCACCACTGTCGACCCGGAGAGGCTGGACTGCACGCCACCACCGAACAGTGTCGACAGGCCGCCACCCTTGGCGCGGTGCAACAGCACCAAAAGGACCACCAGGACGCTGGTGACCACCAGGGTGATCTGCAGGGCCAATTCCATGGCCCGTATCTTAGCGGCCCGCGTTCGGCCGGCTCAGACCGGCGCTACGACGGCTACTTGTCGAAGGTCAGGGTGTCGTTGGCGTAGTCGATGTAGACCGGGTTGTTCTGGAATGCTTCGTAGCCGCTATCGATCGAGCTTCCCGAGACCACCGTCGGCGTCTCGTTCGGTAGTTGGGTCCCTCCGTCGTTCTCCACGGTGTAGGAGTAGAGCACCGTACTGCCGTCGGAAACGGTGATCGTGTCGCCGTCCGGCACTCCGTCGGGCGCTATGGATTTCGGAATGGTTCCGTAGACCCCGCCGGAGTCGATGTCGTCGGAGACCGTACCGCTTCCGACAGTCGTAGAACCTTCCGTTACCTTCTCGGTCAGGCCGCTCACGGTTGAGCCGCTGCCTGTCAGCGTGAGGCCGTCGGACGCAAACGGGTTGCTGTCGCTGACGATCAACTCGTGTTGCGGTTCGTCGACGGTCACACCGGTATAGCCCGCCGCTTGTATGGGGCTTTCACCCGCGCTGCCGCTGGCCTTGTCTGCGATACCCAGGATGCCGGTTGCGTCGTTGGTCGCATCGAATTTCTGGAAGGCGTCATTACTGAAAAGGCTCGCGAAGTTCCCCGGTTCATATGAGTAGACCTCCACCTCGATCGGAGTGTCGGAGGTGGTGAGGACGCCGCCGTAGTCGACAGTCGCGTTGTCGTAGGTGAAGTAGATGTACTGCACCCCACCGCTGTAACCGGTCTCGCCGATTTTGCTGGGAAACCCGAGGGTTTCAAGGGTCTGGAACGGAGAGGTCAACCCGAGGTCCGTGTCTGGAATAACAAGGCCACTGGATCCGGTGTCGACGAGCAGTGTCGTGCTCGCCCCGTCAACTGTGGCCCCCACAATCGGCTCGGTGGTTTCAGCAACGGAGATCGGAATGTCGTAAGGGCCCGTCGCCGCGGCGGGTTCGGCTGCGGCCGCGACCGCCGATGCAGGCTCCGCGGCCGCCGGAAGCGCCAAGTCGAGCGAACTGAGGCCGCTCAGCAGGCTGTCGGTCCAGTTGGTGATATCCACGGCCGCAGCGGGGTCGAATGCGGAGATCGAATCGGTGAATGACGTCAACAGCGGCTGAATGATCGGGTCGAGCAGGTCCTCGAAGTCGGCCTTTGCCGGCGCTGCCGAGCCGGTCGCCATCGCGGCCGCAGCGACGAAAGCGCTGAGAGCGCCGCCCACGACCGCCCCACACCGGCGCGCCTTCGCGTTGCGTGAGTTCTTGGCGCTCTCGCGACCAGCCATTCAGATGCCTCCCCGTGGGCGTGCCGACCTCTAGCCAGCACAACTTAACGAGCCTGTGTTTCTTTCAGGTTTCCTTAAGCTAAACGTGACCTCGGCGAGACCGCAACCCGTAGGCTGCGTTTTTACGGCAGCGGTCCGCCGGCAGCGATGGCAGACAGCGTCGCGAACTGCTCGCCATCCAGCGACGCGCCACCGACCAGAGCGCCGTCGACGTCGTCCTGCGCGACGATGTCGCCGATGTTCTTGGCGTTCACCGAGCCGCCGTAGAGCACCCGAATGGTGTCTGCGATCTGCGGAGATGCCAGCGTGCCGAGCTCACCCCGGACCGCCTTGCAGACCTCCTGGGCGTCTGCGGAACTGGCCACCCGCCCGGTCCCGATCGCCCACACCGGCTCGTAGGCGATGACCACCTGTTTGATCTGCTCGGCGGAAAGCCCGGCCAACGATCCGCGCAGTTGCGCCTGGCAGTGGCTGACATGATCACCGGCCTCACGTACTTCCAGGTGTTCGCCGATGCAGACGATCGGTGTCAGTTCGTACTTGAGCGCGGTGGCGGTCTTCGCTGCGACCAGTGCGTCGTCCTCGTCGTGATAGGTACGCCGCTCGGAGTGGCCGACGACGACATGCGTGCACCCCAGCTTGGCCAGAAAAGCGCCGCTAATTTCACCGGTGTACGCACCGGAATCGTGCTGCGACAGATCCTGGGCGCCGTAGGTCAGCCGCAATTTGTCACCGTCGACCAGGGTCTGAACGCTGCGCAGATCGGTGAACGGCGGGATGACGGAGACGTCAACCTTGTCGAAGTACTTGTCCGGCAACGAGAAAGCGATTTTCTGCACCAGCGCGATCGCTTCGAAATGGTTGAGGTTCATCTTCCAGTTGCCGGCTATCAGCGGCTTACGACTCATCGACGTCCTTCGCTCAAGAGCTAACACTGCCCAGTACTTGCAAGCCGGGCAGCGATTTGCCCTCAAGATATTCCAGCGACGCCCCGCCGCCCGTCGAAATGTGCGAGAAGCCATCCTCGGGCAGTCCCAGCGCGCGCACGGCGGCAGCGGAGTCCCCGCCGCCGACCACGCTGAACGCGCCCTTGGCCGTCGCGGCGGCGATGACCTCGGCGACACCCTTGGTACCCGCAGCGAACGCGGGGAACTCGAAGACGCCCATCGGACCGTTCCAGAAGATCGTCTCGGCGTTGCCCAACAGGCTGGTGAACCGCTTGACCGACCCGGGTCCGATGTCCAATCCCATCTTTCCGTCCGGAATCGCGTCGGCGGCAACAATTTCCGGCGTCGAGTCGGCAGAGAACTTATCGGCCACCACGATGTCGACCGGCAGCCGGATGACGTCAGCGTACGTGTCTAGCAGTTGCCGGCAGGTATCGATCATCTCTTCCTGCAGCAGCGATGTGCCCACCGAATACCCGTTCGCGGCAAGGAACGTGAAGCACATCCCGCCGCCGATCACGATGCTGTCGGCTTTGGTCGCCAACTGTTCGATGACGCCAAGCTTGTCCGACACTTTCGAACCGCCGAGCACCACCGCATAGGGCCGCTTGGTCGAACTGGTCAGCCGCTCCAGCACGCTGACCTCGTCGGCGACCAGCGTGCCGGCGTAGTGCGGCAGCAGCGTGGCGATGTCGTAGACCGAAGCCTGCTTGCGGTGCACCACACCGAATCCGTCAGACACGAAAGCGCCTGTGGAGCCAACCAATTCGGCGAGTTCATGCGCCAGCGCCAAGCGCTCCCCGTCGTCCTTGCTGGTCTCTCGCGGGTCGAAGCGAATGTTCTCCAGCAACAGGACATCCCCGTCGGTCAGGCGCTCGGCACGGGCTCGTGCATCGCGGCCCACGACGTCGTCGGCCAACTGGACGTCCTTGCCCAACTGCTCACCGAGTGCCGCGGCGACCGGTGCCAGCGACAGTTTCAGGTCGGGTTCGCCCTTCGGCCGTCCCAGATGCGCGGTCACCACGACCTTGGCTCCGGCGTCGGCAAGCGCCTTGATGGTGGGCACCGACGCAATGATCCGCCCGGGATCGGTGATGGCCCCGTCGTCGCTGAGCGGTACGTTCAGGTCGGACCGAACCAGCACCCCGCGGCCCGAAACTCCCTGCGCGAGAAGGTCGGACAGATTCGGGATGGCCACGGCTACAGCGACTTGCCGACCAGCGCGACCAGGTCGACGAGACGGTTGGAGTAACCCCACTCGTTGTCGTACCAGGACACGATCTTGGCCTGGTTGTCGATCGCCTTGGTCAGCCCGGAATCGAAGATCGAGCTGTGCGGGTCGGTGACGATGTCGCTGGACACGATAGGGGCGTCGTAGTACTTGAGGATGCCCTTCATCGGGCCGTCGGCGGCGGCCTTCATCGCGGCGTTGATCTCCGCCGCGGTGCCCGCCTTGGCCAGTTCGACGGTGAGGTCGGTGACCGACCCGGTGGGGATCGGAACCCGCAGCGCGTACCCGTCCAGCTTTCCCTTCAACTCGGGCAGCACCAGACCGATCGCTTTGGCCGCGCCGGTGGAGGTCGGGACGATGTTCAGCGCGGCGGCCCGGGCCCGGCGCAGGTCGCTGTGCGGACCGTCCTGCAGGTTCTGGTCCTGGGTGTAGGCGTGGATGGTGGTCATCAGGCCCTTGACGATGCCGAACTCGTCGTTGAGGACCTTGGCCACCGGACCGAGGCAGTTCGTCGTGCACGACGCGTTGGAGATGATGTTCTGACTGCCGTCGTACTTGTCGTCGTTGACGCCCAGCACGATGGTGATGTCGGGATCGGTGGCCGGCGCGGAGATGATGACCTTCTTGGCGCCAGCGTCCAAGTGGCCCTTGGCCTTCGCGGCGTTGGTGAAGATGCCGGTGGACTCGACGACGACGTCGACGCCGAGGTCGCCCCAAGGCAGGGCCGCTGGTCCTTCTTTGACCGCAAATGCCTTGATCTTCTTGTCGCCGACGACGATGGTGTCCTCGCCTTCGAGGCTGACGTCGTAGGGCAGCCGGCCCAGGATCGAGTCGAACTTCAGAAGATGTGCCAGCGTCGCGTTGTCGGTCAGGTCGTTTGCCGCGACCAGCTCGATGTCGGTGTCGGCGCCCGCGGCCTGCTGAAGCAGCAGGGCCCGGTAGAAGTTACGCCCGATTCGACCGAAGCCGTTGATGCCTACCCGGACCGTCACGTGTCTCTCCTTCGTGGCTGACGAAATGCTCTTTGCCAGCCTAGTAGCTGCGGGAATACGTCGCGAATCGCGGCGACACACGCTGATGAAACAGAGGTCAACGGCCACTCTGGGCCGGCGGGGTGACGACGGTCACCGGGTGGACGGGCAGCTCATCGCCGGGTTCAGGCCACGGCTGGCGGGCCAGCATGTCCTTCACCGTCACGAAGCCCTCCTCGATGAGCCCGGTCTTTGCGTCGACGATGCGATACCACTGCTTCTGGGTGTGGATCGATTGCCCTTCCAGGATGATCACCCGCAGATCGCCCTCGTCGAACTGGCATCGCCGCTGCACCGCCTCCAGCAGTTGCTCGTTGTGCAGGTGTCCTTCACCGAAATTCCAGCCGATCAGCGCCCCGGCGACGGTCTCCCCTTCCCGCAGCGCGTAGTCCGCTTCGTTGTCCAGCGTGCGTGGCAGCAGTCCGTTGAGCGCGCGACCGTGGACATGCATGGCCCGAAAGGCCCGGGCTTTGTCGCTGATGATTTCCGCGGTTGCCGGGTCGTACAGCCTGGAAAGCTGTTTGACCGTCAGCGCCGAGCTTTTCACGACATCGTCCTCGATCTTGTCTTCGACGCCGTCCCGGAAACACCACACGCTGGACGCCCAGTTGCCCGCGTAGTAGCGCAGCGCCGGCAAGAACGAAATCTGCTGCGGGAAAATGTTTCCCACGACAGGCACCACGAGTAGCGCGGCGAGCAACATCGCCAGCAGCAGCGGTGAATTCAGGTCGTAGATCGTGATGTTGCCGTAGTGCCCGAACAGGTAGAAGAGCGAGAAGATGAAAAAGACGTTCCACTCCAACGGAACACCCATCGGGAGGTTGGAAATGATGTTGAGGTGGAAGATCACCATGAAGGCGATCAGGGCCCACCGCCACGGATGACCGCCTGCGGCGAACACCAACACCGCGGGAACGATCAGTTCGGCGGTCGTTCCGCCGACATGGGCCATCACTTTTGGAATCCAGGTGGGGCGGATGTCGTTGACCGGATCGCGGTAAAGCTTGCGCTTCAACCAGTTGAATGGCCTGCCTCGCAGCAACGGGTTGTTGCTCGTCATCGCCGCCACGACGTACGGGAAATGGTGGTTCAGCTTGGAAGTCGCCGCGCCCCACCACAGTCCGAGCATGACGACCTTGAATGCGGCGATCTGGTCGACGAACGGGAAGAAGAACACGAACAGCTTCAGCCAGTAATGCTCACCGCGGGCCGCCAAGAAGATCGTCTTGTCGCGCAGACCCAGCAACGCCAGTGCAACGATCGTCGGCACCACCCGGACGGGGTCGATCAGGCCGACATCGCCGGCCCCGGTGACTGACCCGCCGTGGCCTGGCGACAGCAGCAGCCAGACGCCGGACCCCAGGACGATCGCGTACAGGCCCACATCCAGGACGGTGCGGGTATCACCGCTGGTGAACGGAACCTCGCGGGGCCACGGCGGAAGACGAATCGTCTTGGGCCGCAACCAGTACAGGAAACCACCGATCGGTGGCCAGAATCGCGCGGTGAGGGGGCCTGATCCGCAGCCCAGGCCCAGGACTTCGAACAGCAGGGTGAATACGATGACCTTCTGGTAGACGATCGGCTGCGCCCACCAAACCGCGATATCCCCCAGCCCGCCCAGGCCCGGGGTCAGTGAGATAACGGCGGCGGCACCTGCGACATAGGCGGCGATCTTGATTATGTAGAGCAGATAGATCGCCGACGGGGTGCCGAATCCGTGTTCGACCCAGTGCCGGGTAACCACCTGCAACCTGGATCCCGCTGGCAATTCGTGCCAGGTCTCAGGGTCGACGTCCGGAAGGTCTGGGGTAATGAATCCCATGACGGCCTCGTTTCAGGGTCTGCCACCGTTGGCGAGAACAATCTAACGGCATCACCGGAGTCGGCGGGCCGAGCTTGAAGAACGCTGTGAGTGTGCGCGGAGTTGAGTCTTGGCCTTCAGCGCCTGAATCAGGCGTCTTCCAGCAGGTCTGGGGTCACCGCGGACTCGGTGTCCGGAATGCCGTCGACCTTCGCCTTACGGTCAGCCATCGATAGAAGTCGCCGAATACGGCCGGCCACAGCATCTTTCGTCATCGGCGGATCGGCCAGCCGGCCCAGCTCCTCCAGCGAGGCCTGCCGGTGTTCGACACGAAGCTTGCCCGCCGCCGAAAGATGGTCAGGAACGGTATCGCCCAGGATTTCCAGCGCCCGTTCCACTCGGGCCGCAGCCGCCACCGCCGCGCGAGCCGAGCGCCGCAGGTTGGCGTCGTCGAAATTCGCCAGCCGGTTCGCCGTCGCCCGGACCTCGCGACGCATCCGCCGCTCCTCCCAGACCAGCCGGGTGTCTTGGGCGCCCATCCGGGTCAACAACGCGCCGATGGCCTCGCCGTCGCGCACCACGACCCGGTCGGCGCCGCGCACCTCACGGGCTTTGGCACTGATGCCGAGCCGGCGCGCCGCGCCGACCAACGCCAGCGCCGCCTCCGGACCAGGGCAGCTGACTTCCAGCGCCGACGAGCGACCGGGCTCGGTCAATGAACCGTGCGCCAAGAACGCCCCGCGCCACGCGGCCTCGGCGTCGCCGACGCTGCCGCCGACCACCTGGGCGGGCAAGCCACGCACCGGACGCCCGCGAAGATCGAGCAGACCGGTCTGACGGGCCAGCGCCTCGCCGTCGTTGGCCACGCGCAACACGTACCGCGTCGTCTTGCGAATTCCGCTGGCGGACAACACATGCACGACAGCGCTGTAGCCGTACAGGTCGAAGATGTCCTTACGCAGCCGCCGGGCAATGCTGCCTAGATCCACCTCGGCTTCGACGACGACCCGGCCTGCCACGATGTGTAGCCCGCCGGCGAACCGCAACAGGGCGGTCACCTCGGCGCGCCTCGCGGTCTGCGAACTCACCACAAGGCGGCTCAGCTCGTCTTTGACTTCGGCCGTCATCGCCACGCGTCGTCACCCCTTGGTCCGTTGCGACCCGATCCATCTGCTCCGGTTGGCTGACGATCTTGCTCGATCGCCAACGCGCCGGTGTCTATCGCCGACAGCGGCCTACCGGTGTCGCGGACACCAACCCCATCCAGCGCCGCAGCCAACTTGCCTGGGTCATGTAAAGGTGTACCAGTCCTGGCCACGTCTGCGAACTGAACCTCGGCATGAAGCAGAGTCGCTGTGCGCCGTAGCTGCTCACGCTCTCGCTCGCTCGGCACCCGATCAGCGTCGATGATCACGTCATGCACGGTGAAGTCCGGCGCATGCTGCTTGAGCACATGGAGATGGCGCTCCACCGAGAAACCGGCAGTTTCCCCCGGCTCGGCCATCAGGTTGAGCACCAGCGCCCGGCGGGCGGAGGTCGCCTGCAGCGCGGCGGCCAGGCCGGGCACCAGTACGTGTGGGATCACGCTGGTGAACCACGAGCCGGGCCCCAGCACCACCAGATCGGCGGACATGATCGCGTCGACGGCCTGACGGGTGGCGGGCGGATTGCCGGGCAGCAACCGGACCCGTCGCACCTTTCCCGGTGTGGTGGCGATCGCCACTTGACCGCGGATCTGTCGGAACATCCGCGGATCGGTTTCCAACCCGGACACGTCGGCCTCGATCTGCAGCGCGATCGGGCACATCGGCAGCACCCGGCCCCGGACCCCGAGGATTCGGCCGACTTCGTCGAGCGCGGCGACCGGATCGGCGAGCACCTCACTGAGGCCTGCGAGCAGAAGATTACCGATCGGGTGGCCCGAAAGCGCCCCGTTGCCACCGAACCGATGTTGCATGATCGTCGCCCACAGACGGCCTTGAGGACTATCAGAGGCCAACGCCGCCAACGCCATTCGCAAGTCACCCGGTGGCACGACGTCGAGTTCGCTGCGCAACCGTCCAGACGAGCCGCCATCGTCGGCGACGGTGACAACGGCGGTGACGTGCGGGGTGAGTCGCCGGGCAGCCGACAGCGTCGCATACAAGCCATGCCCGCCGCCCAGGGCGACAATCCGTGGGCTCATTCGCGGCCCAGATCCCGGTGCAAGACCCGCACCGTCAGCTGCTCGTCGGCCCCGAGCAGCCCCGCTAATGCCTCGGCGATGGCGACACTGCGGTGCTTACCGCCGGTGCACCCGATCGCCACAGTCATATAACGCTTCCCCTCCCTGTGGTAGCCGTTCACAATCAGCGACAGCAACCGATGGTAAGTCTCCAGGAACTCCGCCGCGCCGGTCTGGCCGAGCACGTAGTCACGAACCGCGGGATGCTGCCCGGTATGCGGACGCAGGTCGT
>Ga0302326_10004683_pt1 | contig 31544 bp, 29 predicted proteins | sample Palsa_T0_3_FD_202264 | JGI IMG/M metagenome (GOLD analysis project Ga0302326, IMG submission 202264) | Peat permafrost microbial communities from Stordalen Mire near Abisko, Sweden - Palsa_T0_3 | ecosystem: Environmental > Terrestrial > Soil > Palsa > Peat permafrost | place: Sweden: Abisko...
GGGAACAGCGCGGCCAGCAGGCCGCCCGGAGCATTGGTGCGCCGGAAGATGGCCCGCACCGACAGTACGGCCCGGCTCAGTTGGACCAGCTCGAGTGGTGGGGTGACGCCGTATCGCAACAGCACGGTGAGGGCATCGCGGCCCAGCCCGCCGATGCCGCCCCCTTCGCCGCTCAAAAGCCCGAGCGGGTTGGCCGGTTGGATGGCTGCCAGCTCGGACACCAAGGTGTCGCCGGCGGCGCCCTCGGGCGCGATCCCGAGGTCGCGCAGCGCCGCCACTTGGGCGGCGGTGTCGCCGGTCAGAAGGGCCGGCAGCAAGTCCAGCAAGGCCCTGCGGGTCGTCAGGTCGAGTCGGCCGACCGCCCCGCATCCGATCACGCCCAGTCGGCCGTCGGGCCGGGCGACGATCTGCTCGAGACGGAGATCGGCGGCGAAGACGCCCGCGGCGAGGGCCGACTCGATGGTGAGGCTGGCGAGCGGGCGGGTGTCAACCGGCTGCTCGGGCGTGGCGGCGATGGTTCGCAACGGGAAGCCGCCCGCTGCTTCGAAGATCGCGGCTCGCTCGGTGACCAGACCGGGAAGCGGCCGGTGGACGACCAGCCCGTCCAACCCGAGGCGCTCGACTATCAGCCCCAGCTCGATGGCGTTGAGGGCTTCATTTCGCAGGTCACTTGCTTCGGCCAGCTGCCGACTGATCAGCTCCACCAGACCCAGCGGGCGTACGGCCCGGAATATCGGCACCAGCTGTTCGAAGGGGGTGAGCACGCTGGCCGCGATGCGGGCGTCCTGGCGGACAGCCCGATCGACTCCCGGTTGTCGTACCCGCAGCAGGACCGGTGTGCCGTCGAGCAGCTCGGCCTCGTGCAGCTGCGAGACCGGCGCCACCGACACGACGGGGCCGACGTGTCCGAGGCGCCCGGGAAGGGCCTGAACGGCGATGCGCTCGGCCATGTCCGTAGGCAGGGTGATGTCCGGCAGCGGTCGTCGTTGCAGCTCGCTCACCACGAAGCCGGGAACGATGCCGTCACTGTCGACGAGGATCCGAGCCATCTCGGCCGCGGCCGGTCCCAAGTTGGCCAGTTGGTCGCGGAGCAAGTAACTGGCGCTTTCCTGGAGCCATTCGCCGGGTTGGCTCACCGGCCGCCCGGCGGCGAGGTCTCCCGGGAGTCGACGCACCATCCACCCCAGCTGCGCCGCGGTCAGGGCCACGGACTGGCGGGCCACCCGCCCGGGTGAGATGAAGCCGGGCCGGGCCATGCGACGGGTCCGGTCGTTGACCTGTGAGCGCGCCCCGGCCAGCTCGTGTTCCCAGGTCGCTACCGCCCGCGCCAGGCCGGGAATGTCTCCGACCCAACTCGAACGGCGAGCCTCGTCGCCAAGCTCTGTCACTGGTGGGTCGGGGCGTGGGTCAACAGGTCTCCTCGGTGGACGCCTGACGTTATAACTTGCACTCTGAGCCCCTAAGTGTCAGAGTAACAATAATGTCACATGTGTTTCCTGCTCCCGAGGAGGTCGCCGGTCTCGTCATACGGCCCGGGTCGATCACCTGGCGCCGGGGCGGCGACCCGCGGATGTTCCTCGTCGCCGGCTACGCCCTGACCCTCCAGGTCGCCCATCCCACCGTCGGTTCTGGCGTGCGGGACCACTCCACGTTCGAGCAGGCCCCCTGGAAGCGCTTGCTGGCCACCCTCGACTACGTCAACCTCACCGTCTACGGCGGCGAGGATGCGGCTGCGGTAGGGCGAAGGCTGCGGGACTACCACAAGGCCATCAAGGGCACCAACCCCGACGGCAGCCGGTACCACGCTCTGGAGCCGGAAGCGTATGCCTGGGTCCACGCCACCCTGGTCGACGGCTTGGTGTCGGCGCACCAGCACTTCGGGCGGCCGATGCGCCCCGACCAGATCGAGCGCCTGTACCGGGAGTGGTTGGGCATCGGCCGGTTGATCGGTATCCGCCCCGGCCAGCTACCGCCTGACTGGACCGGCTTTCGCGCCTACTTCGACGAGATGGTCGAGACCCGCCTCGTCCACAACGAGACGGTCGACCGCGTCCTGCGCTCGCTGCGTCACCCGAAACCGCCCCTCGACGCCGTGCCCGATTCCCTGTGGGCCGCCGCCACCTACCCCGCGGCTCACGTCGTGCTCCTGTCGACGGTAGGCCTGTTGCCGCCTGTCCTGCGGGAGCGGTTTGGCCTGGCCTGGAGTCCGGCCCAGGACCGCGAGTTGCGGGCCCTGGGCGCGGCGTCGCGCTCTCTCACGCCGCTGATACCCCGGCGCTTTCGCGTCATCGGGCCGGACTATCTACGGTTCCGGCGCCGTCAGATCGCCCGAGGGCCGTTGAGCCAGACCGCCTGATGCCCACTGTTACCCCCTGGCTGGCGGAGGTGCTTGACGGCGGCGCCGATGATGCCGACCCCACCACCGAGCGCATCTTGGATGCCTGCTACACCGAGCTGTTGACCTACGGGGTACGCCGCCTGAGCATCGAGGACGTCGCCCGGCGGGCGGGAATAGCCCGGATCACCGTCTACCGGCGCTTTGCCAACAAGCCGGCGCTGGTAAGGGCGGTGATCCTGCGGGAAGGCCGCCGGCTTCTGACCGATGTCGACGCAGCCGTCGCCGGGGTGCCGGCGGGACCGGAGCAGATAGTCGAAGGGTTCGTGGCCGTGCTGCGGTTGGTGCGCACTCACCCTCTGCTCCAACGGATGCTGACCACCGAACCGGACTTGGCGCTGCCGTTTGTCACCACCCATGCGGCTCCGGTGGTCGCGTTGGCCCGGGACTACCTGGCCGTTCGGCTCCGGCGAGTTGCCAAGGGCAGTCATCTGAAGGTGCGGGACCCGCAGGAAGTGGCCGAGCTGCTCGTCCGCCTCACCTTGTCCTTCCTCCTCACTCCGGAGAGTTGCATCCCGCTGCAGAGCGATGCCGATGCCCGGGCGTTCGTCCGCAAGCACGTCCTTTCCTCTTTGGCCGCGCCGGCGTAGCCAGCCAATCGCGGTCCGATCAACGGGCCCTGCGCCCCGCCTTCCTCTCCGCCAGCTGGCGTTTCAGGACCTTTCCAGAAGGGTTGCGCGGCAGTTCCTCGACGAACACCACGTCGCGGGGCACCTTGAAGCGGGCCAGGTTGGCCTTGACGTACTCCCTGACGGCGTCGGCGTCGAGATCATGCCCGGGCCGGACCACCACGAACACCCGCAATCGCTGGCCGAACGTCTCATCCGGGACACCGATGGCCGCGGCTTCCAATACCGCCTCATGACCGGCGAGCAATTCTTCGATCTCCCGAGGGAACACGTTCTCCCCTCCGGAAACGATCATTTCGTCGTCGCGACCGTCGACGAACAGCCGGCCTTGCGGGTCGAAGTGGCCGACGTCGCCGGTTGACATCAACCCGTCGATGAGCTCTTTGCCGCCCCCCCCGGTGTAGCCGCCGAACTCCATGCCGCTGCCGACGAAGATCCGACCGGTGGTCCCGTCGGGAGTCCGCCGCCCATCGTCGTCGTAGATCCGCACCGTGGTCCCGAGCGGTGGCTTACCCACGCATCCGGGCGCGGCCCGCATGTCGGACGGGTCGGCGATGGTGGCCCAGGCCACTTCGGTGGAGCCGTAGAGGTTGTAGAGGACATCACCGAAGGTGTCCATCGTCTTGGTGGCCAGGGCCGCCTCGAGCTGGGCGCCGCTGCTGGCGATGATGCGCAGGGCTGACAGGTCAGTGGCGGCGATGCGTTCCTCGCCGAGAGAGAGCAGCCGGTTGAGGATTACTGGGACCACGGCCAGGGCGGTGCACCGGTGCTCGGCCAGGGCGATGAGGGTGTCCTCGGGGTCGAACCGGCGGCGTACGACGACGGTGGACCCGAGGGCGATGGCCAGCGCCGACATGCCGAGCCCCCAGGCGTGGAAGGCGGGCGGGGCCACGAAGGTGGCCTCCCTGGCCCGGAACGGGATGCGGGAGAGGATGGCGGCGGGGGCGGTGAGCGACCGGGGTTGGCCACGGTTGGCGCCCTTCGGGGTGCCCGTAGTGCCGCTGGTGAGGATGATGACCTTGCCGGGCTCCAAGGGCGACGCCGGGGGGGCGGGGTTCCCTATCGCGATCAGCGACTCGATGGTCGGCCCGTCTCCCGGTCCTGATCCGGGGTCGTCTGTCCAGGCCAGGAAGCGACCTTTGGGAGCCTCGGCTCCGGCTACGACCGCGGCGAACTCCTCGTCGTACACCAGGGCTTCGATCCCCTCCCGGGCGCAGACCTCGTTGACTTGCGGGCCGGCGAAGTCGGTGTTGAGGTAGAGGGCGCGCCCCCCGGCTTTGAGCGTGCCGAAGGTGGCGTCGAACATGCCCCGGTGGTTGCGACACAGGATGCCGACACCAGTGCTGGCCCCGACCCCGCGGGCCCGCCAGGCGTTGGCGAGGGCGTTGGAGCGCTGGTCCATATCGTTGAAAGTGAGGGTGCCCAACTCGTCGGACAACCCGGCTCGGTCGCCGTAGCGGATGGCAGCCACGCTGACACCCGCACCCATGGCGCCGTAGCGCTCGAGGGCCTGGAACGCGGCGAGAAGCTTGTCGGGTCGCTCCGGACCGACGAGACCGGCCCGGGTGATCGTCACCAACGCCTGGGCCTCGCTCGGCAGACGCATGAGGAGCTTGGTCAGGTTCGTCAGGTCCCCGATGGGGTCAGGCATCGCTGCCGTTCATGCGTCCTCCGTTACCTAGGTTCGAGCAGCCGTCGGTGTGCTGTTGGCTTGCAGGTCATAGTGGCACTGCCGGGTAGAGAAGGCGATGAGCGATGTCGCGGCCGCCTCGACAGGTGGGCTCTTGAGCGGAGACAGGTCGCTCGCCGGAAGGGCGAGCACGTTGAGCCCGTGGGCTGCCAAGTCCCGCAGCAGGTCGGCCACGGCGCCGACATATCTGGCCACGGCGGGGCTGATCGAGGCCGGGGCGGCTTTCTCCAACGTCGTCGCGAAGGCCACATAGTCATCGAGGATGCGCTCCTCACCTGTTGTGCCGTGGGTCTGTTGGGAGGTCTTGAGGTGCTCGTAGTCGTCGATCAGCAGGCCACAGAACTTGGCGGTCGACGGGGGTCCGGCCAGCGCGGTGGCCGGCGGCGGCCATTGGTAGTCGATGCCGCCCGGACCCTTCAGGGTATGGGCTGTCGCGGCACCGTTCGTGCATGCCGCGGCGCCGACGACCAGCGCCGCGGCTCCAATACCCAGCCTCACGCCGTCACGTTGATGGAGAAGTCAGCCGGGGCGGTAAACATCGCATTCCCGGGTGGCTGCGGAAGGCCGAGCTGGCTGTTGAACAATGACACGAAGGTGGCGTTGCACCCCGGGTTGGGTGGTGGTGCCGGGTTGGTGGTCTGCGCAGTGTTGCCGAAGAGCTGCGGGTAGGGGAAGTCGTTGGCCACCACTTCGGTGGTTCCACCTGTGACCGGACCCGTCACTGGCTTCCCGGTGATCCCTTTCTCTCCGGGCGCGGCGCTGGTCGCAGTGGTGAAGTGGATCGGTTCGAAGAAGTTGTAACCAGTCGCCTTGAGGGCTGTCAGATCAGATTGCGAGTCGCCCACCAGATCCTGGTCGCCGGCTGCCGTGGTGCACCCGAAGAGCTGAGGCACTGGAAGGGTGATCCCTCCAAGGATGGTGGCGTCACCGATGATGGTTCCTTTGAAAGTGGCGTACAGATCGAGATTGAGACCGCCGTTAGCTGCCGGTGTGCGGCTGATGGATGCGGTCATGTTGCCTTCGAGCTCCAGGTACGCGGTCAGGAGGGTGAGACCGGGGATGGCGATCGAGAGCGGTACGGGATTGTTGGTGATGTCCACCTCGTCATTGGCGACGAAACCCTGTTCCGAGGGCAGGGTGAGATATCCGCAAAGGGTCGCGTCCGCTGGACCCAGGATGGCCTTGACCGTGTTTCCGACGGTGAGCGTGCCGCCGTCGAGCGTCCCTCGGAAGGGGATCTGGTAGGGGATGGACGGATTGCCGCGGGCCGAGCCGGCGGGCGGGTACTGCTCGGGTGCACAGTTTGCAGCCGAGTCGGGCAGCAGCCCCGCAGCTTGGGCGGGTCGGATGGTGTAGGTGATGGTCGAGACCAACGCCACGGCCCCCAACCCAATGGCCAATATCGGATGTCTCGTCGCCAATGAAGGTTCCCCCCTCAGCCCCCGATCGTATAGTGACAGTTCGCCTGGGAGTAGGCGATCACCTTGGTCCCGGCCGCTTTGATGGTCGGGTCCAGCAGCAGGGGACTGAGTTGGCCTGGTGCCAGCTTCTGGGCGTTGAGACCGACGCGGTCGAGGTCGGACAGGATCTGGGCCACGCTGCGCAGGTAAATCGCCGCCGGGCCGGCGATCTCAGCCGGCGCAGCCGCTATGACCTTCGGGACGACGGCGATGAAGTCCGCCACGATGTCCTGGCGCACCTTGTTGCTCACCGCGTTCGGGATCTGCCCGAGATGCTGGTAGCCGGCCACCAAGAGAGTGCAGAACTTCGCGGTGCTAGGAGGACCGGAGATGGCCGGCGGCGTCCAGGTGTCGGCGCCCACGGAGGAACTCCGAGACGCGTGACTCGTCACGCCTCCGCCGCAGGCGCCGACGGCCGTCATCGCGGCCAGGGCCGCGAGAGGTGCGACGAGGGTCCGCCACGGGATCACGCCGAGGTGTGGATGGCGAAGGTGCCGGGAGCGTAGAAGGTGTTGTAACCAGCTGGCGACGGCAGCCCGAGGAGGGTATTGAACAGCGAGGCATTGGCCGCCGAGCACAGTGTTGTGCTGGTCGGGTCGTAGAGATCCGGCGGATTCGGGAAAGCGCTCGGGGGGGTGCTGGGCAGTACCGCCGCGACCGGGAAGTCGTTGGCTACCAGCGTGGCGGTTGCGCCGGTGATCGGGCCGGTGACCGGCTGCCCGGCCTGGCCGCTGCTGGTCGTCAAGCTGGTGCTGAGGTGTACTGGCGTGGTGTTGGCGGCACCCGACAGCCCCGTCTGCCCAGGCCCGGTACCGAAGTCGGTGGCGGATATCCCCGCGTCGAGCAGGTTGCCGATGGGAACAGTGCAGGTTCCACCGGGAACGCCCGGCGGGGACACGCCCGCCGGTAGGCAGTTGGTGGGCAGGGGGAGGCTGGACGTCAACAGGCCCACGAGACCCGCTAGGGCGCAGGCGCTGATGACCGAGGTCGACTTGGCCGACGAGTAGAAGTCGACGTTGAGCCCGCCATTGGCGGCGGGGGTGGGCTCGATGTCCGCGGCTAACTCGCCGATGGCCGAACCGACACCCTGCAGCAAGGGAACCCCGGGGACTCCCTTGAGCCCGATCGAGATATCGATGGGGTTGTGGAATTGGAAGTTGTTGTTGTACTGATCTGTGTTGCCGTTGTTGGAGGTGCCATAGGGGTTGCCGGAGATTCCGCCCTTCTGGCTCGGGAGCGCCAGCACTCCACATGATGACGCAGTAATGGTTCCGTCGCCGGTGGCGGCGTTGATCGGGCCGCCAAGTGTCACGGTCACCAGGCTGGTTGGGCTGTTGATCTCCAGGTAACCACCGGCCAGGGTGGCCGAGAACGGGATCTCATAAGGAGTCGATGTCGAGTTTCGGGCTGAGCCGGCGGGTGGATACTGCTCGGGGAGGCAGGACGGGAACGGCGGGTTCGGGTATGGCGACGTGGTGGCGAAGGCGGCGGGACTGGAACCCACCACGGCCGAGACGGCGATCGTGACGGAGAGGACAACGCCGGTCAGGCGCCGATTGCGGTACCGGGACGGACCGGTCACGACTTCGGCCACGGGCAGTTCGAGTTCAACGGCTCGCCTTTCGAGTTCACCAACGTGCTGGGGTTGTTGGTGCCTTCCAGTTCGAAATCGAAGCAGAAGGGTGCCGCGAAGGTCCCTACGCCGGCGGCGGCGGGCAGACCGAGCAGCTTGTTGAAGGTGATGGCGATTGGCGCGGGGCAGGTGGTCGAGGTTGCGACGGCAGGCACGGCGAAGGAGTTGCTGACCACCTCGGCCTGCCCGGATTGTGAGGGGCCGGTGACCGGTTGCCCGGTGGCGACACCAGGTATGGACGTCAGAGTGGAGAACTCGGCATTGAGGACGATCGAGCACGTCATGTCGAGCGTGGTGACCGACGCAGTGGTGTCGCCGGCCAGTTGGGCATCGAGTCCTCCGTTGGCCGCGGGAGTTGTCAGCAGGTTGGCCGACAGGTTGCCGAACTTCACCGACGCCGGGAGGGCCTCCAGTCCGGCGATGTAGATGTTGGGCGTGGCCAGGTTGATGTTGTCGGCCTCGATGGTGCCGGTGAGCTGGGGCAGGGTCACCACCCCGCACACCGACGCGTACAAATGGGGGATGACCACGTAGGGCGGCTCCTTGATCAAGCCGTCGTAAATGATCCCCTTGAAGGGCACCTCGAAAGGAACGAAGCCGGAATAGGCGTGCGTCCCAGTGTCGAAGAGGGCGGTACCGGTGTAGGTGAACGGGCTGCTCGCGGCCGGCGGTGGGTTCGGGTATCCCGGAGGCGGCCCGGTCGCCCCTGGGCAGTTGGTCGGGAAGGCGGGAGGCGCGGTGGCGTCGGCCGCGGCCCGGCCGGTGGGGCCGACGGCGATCGCCACGGCCAGTAGGAGCAGCATCGCGGCTGCCGCCGCCAGCCGGGGTCGCCAGCGCCGGTTCATCACGAGTTGCCCGTGATGTTGTCCGCAATGATGTCGCTCATCACCCACTTGCCGTGCAGGCGCACCAACGTCATCTGCAGCCAGAGTGGCCCCTTGGTGGGGGTCTTCTGCTCGGTGCTCGATGTGGTCTGCTGGACGTAGATGACGACCTTGGCCTGAGAGCTGGTGACGGATGAAACGCCGATCCCCACCACCTGGGCCGAGGAGGTGGAGTCGACCTGCTTGAGGACCGCGTCAAAGGGGCCTTCGGCGCTTTTGAGCTTGGCGGCGAAGGAGGGCGTGGAATTGTCCTCGGCCAGCACATAGGGGGACTTCGGTGCGTCCAGGTTCTGGTAGTTGTAGCTCGACACGTAGACGGCGTAGGTAGCCGCGTCGGCCAGGGCGCTCGAACGGAGGGAGTTGAGTGAGTCCTGGTGGTGGACCTTTTGGCCCAGGAAGAGCACCGACAGAGCCAAGATGACGATGACCAGCCCGACCACGATCCGCACGAGCAGGGAAGCGGGGCTTCCGCTGGCGGTGGGGTACTCGGCCCAACGGTAGGGAACCGGCTCACCCGCCTCCATGCCGTCGGCGAGCTCCCTTTCCTCGAACTCCGTGTCCTCGAACTCCGAGTCCTCGAGGGCGACCGTCGCGGAGGTCGGCTCGGTCCGGGCGGGGACGCGCCTCGTCCCGGCCCGCTTGACAGGCTGGCTGGCGTCCTCCCCTTCGCCTGCCGCCGTTCCCGACCGCTTGGCCCTGACCGGACGGGTGGCCTTCGTCGGGTTCTGGGTTTTGACGGCGCGCTGAACCCTGGTCGCGGGATCGGCCGTGGAGGGCCGGCTCGCCCGTCCGGGGCGCTTGGGTCGGTCCTGGTCTCCGTTCGTGCCGGAGTTGGTCGGGGTGGGCGGCAAGCCGTCCGCCTCCTTCTTGAGCGTGCGGGCCACGACGCTATCCGCCCGGTGGGGCAGGGGCCTTGTCGGCCCCGCGTTGTAGCAGATTGGATAGTTCGACCGTGCAGCTACCGGTGAGGTCGGCGGTGGCGACGTCAGCGGTCGGTTCGTTGAGTTGACTGGCGTAGGGGCAGACGGGGTCCTCGTCGTTGAAGGACAATTCGAAGCGGAGGTTGCCGCCACTCGCGGTGCCGGCGATGTTGTTGGCGAAGATGGGCAGGATCTGTACCAACGCCTGGAACGCGGGCTGGCGTTGGTAGGCGAGGTTCACCACTGCGCCGAGGTTGTTGATCAGCGAAGAGGTAGCCGTGCCGTTGGCGGTGAGGAACTGGCTGAGGGCGCTGCTGGCGGAGGCTCCGTTGTTGATCAGTGCCACCAGGTCGCTGTTGGACTGGGCCACTTGCTGGGACAGCAGGTTGAGGCTGTGGCTGAAGTCGGCGAACTCGCCGCTGGTCGAGTTGAGCGTGGACAGCACCGTATTGCCGCTCACGATCAGCTGTACGGTGCCTGGTTCGGCGGCCTGTAGGGCGTCGAGGATGATCCGGCTGTCGACGATGATCGATTGCAGGTCGGATCCGGCGTCCTGCAACCCGGTGCCGAGGGCGGTGCTGATGGTGTTGAGGTCCGAGGCGTGGAGGCTGTTGACGAGGGCGTTGACCGTGTTGAGCAGGGTGCCGACGGTGACCGGGATGGTGGTCCGGGACTCCGGGATGGTGGCGTTGGCCTGCAGGTAGGGCGGGTCGTTGGTCGTAGGTACCAGGTCCATGTACTGTTCCGACGCGGCCGTGAGTTCCTTGACGTGGGCCGTGACGTTGGCCGGGATCTTGACGCCGTGGTCGATGGCCAGGTCAGCCACCACCAGGTTCGGGTGAAGATGCAGAGCGGTGACCTTGCCGATGGCCACGCCCCGGTAGGTGACCGAGGCGTCGGGGTAGATGCTACCGGCGTTGGCCAGGTCGACGTGGATGAGGTAGGGACCGTTGATGATCTTGATCCCAACGGCGTCGAAGGTGATGTAGTACACCCCGAGCAGGACGACGACGAGCAGCGCAATCAGGCGGGCCTTGAGGTCGCGTGTCACGCCAGGCTCGCTTCGAAGATCACCGACAGGGACGATCGGTTGTAGGCCTGGGCGGGATCGGGCGGATCGACGGTCACTTTGGTGACCGGGGCGGTCGTGGCGGTCGGGACCTCGATGGTGGCGTGGATGGATGCTTGGAGATAGTTCCCCGGTGTGACCTCTGGGACCAGCCGCTCGAAGCTGTCGATGGCGGCGAGCGCCGGCGTCAGCTGCTGGTCGACGCCAGTCAGCTCGTCGAGGACGGGCCCCAGGGCCTGGAGCGACTGCACCGTCCCGGTCTCGGACGCATCGACGATGTTGTTGGCCACCGCGCTCAGCTGGTTGACTTGGTCGAGGAGCTGGTTGAGCTCGGTGTTCTCGTTGGCCAGCACGCCGACGGCTGGCCCGAGCACGCCGATGCCGGTGGTGATGGTGCTGCTGCCGTTGTTGAGCACCTGCGAGAGGTCCGCGATGGCGGTCAGGGCGCTGTCGATGGCTGGGGTGTTGCTGTTGAAAGACGTCAGTGTGGTCCCGAGCTCGTTGAGGAGCGAACGGATCTGCGGCTGGTTGCCGACGAGGATGTCGTCCGTCTGGGTGATGATCGTCTGGAGCTGGTTGATGCCGCCGTCGTTGAGGAGGGTCCCGAGCGCGCCCAAGGTGTCCTCCACGCTCGGGGCGGTGGCTGTCTGCGACTCGGAGATGAGAGCCCCGTTGGTGAGGTCCGGACCGTGGACCTGTCCAGTTGGCGGTTGGAGCAGCAGGAAGTCCTCGCCGAGGGGGGTATCGAATCGCACCTGGACGGTGGTGTTGGCCGGTAACACGATCGACTTCTTGATCGTCATGGTGATGATGGCGGTGTAGTTCTGCACCGCGATGTTCGATACGAAGCCCACTTGGAAGGCGCCCTCGCGGACCACGGCGTTAGCGGGCAGGTTGACCACGTTGGAGAAGTCGGCCTTGACGTTGTACGTGGGGCCGGAAATCCCGCCGAGCTTCGGAAGCGACTGCAGGCTGATGCCGCATCCGGAGACAGCGAGGGTCGTGGCCGCCAAAGCGGCCATCCAGGCGGGGCGGCGGCGGTGGGCGTCGAGTGTCATGATCCAGTGAGCGCACTGAGCGTGAGGTTCGGCCCGTGGGCCGACCCTGGGGGTGGGGTGAGGGCGGCCAAGGCGTTGCCGATGGAGCAGGCGGTGTCGATGGGGGAGGCGGGGGTGAGTGGGTTGGTCTCAGTTCCCGAGGCCAGTACGACCAGGAACCGTAATGCCGCGTCCCCGCACAGCTGCGAGAAGATCTGCTGGGTGTCCGGCAGGGCGTCGAAGCGGGCCCGCAAAGCCGGGCCCCCCGCGGCGCTGGTGTCGATGGCCGCGTTGGTGTTCTGCAAGGCGAGCGGCGTGACGTCGAACACCTCGGCGAGCGTCTGCTGCTCGGATGCCAGGGTGGAGGCGACGGCGTCGAGGTTGCGGACGCTGCCGCCGAGCGAGGAGCCGTTGGTACTGATGAAGGTGGTGAGGTTTCCCAGGAGCTGCTGCAGGTTGGACAAGGCCGACCCCAGGTCGGAGCGCTCCGAGGCCAGGATGCCGCTCACCGCCGTTAGGTCGGCGGCGAAGGAAGTGTAGGTCCCGGAATTGTCGGCCAGCGCCTGGCTGAGGCTTCCCAGGTTGTTGAGGAGCGAGGTGAGCTGCGGGGAGTACTGGGCCACCCCCTGCAAGGCCTGGCTCAGGTTGACGACCGCGCTGTGGAACGTCGGACCGGTGCCGTTGAACTGCGTGGCCAGATTGGAGAGCAGGGTCGTAAGCGCACCGTTGTGGTTGGCGCCGTTCGGGCCCAGCTGTGCGGCCAGCTCAGTGAGCGAGCCGATGACATCGTCGACGGAGACCGGGATGGCGGTACTGGACATCGGGATGGTCGCTCCGGCAGGCAGTGTGGGCCCGCCCGAGTACGGGGAGAGTTGCACGAAGCGGTCCGAGACGACCTCGGGAGCCATGAGTATGGCGGCGGCGCCGGCCGGGATGGGTACGTTGGAATGGACCCGCATGTCGACCACGACCATGCTGGGTCCGGGGTGCACGCCGGTGACCTTGCCTACCGGTATGCCGAGCACCTCGACGTTGTTGCCGACGTAGAGGCCGGGGGCCTCGGTGAAGTCGGCGGTGAGCGCCTTGGTCGAGCCGCCCCGCGTCACGACGACGGCCACCACGCCGACGAGGACGAGCAGGATCGCTGCCACGGCGATGACCCGGGCATAGCGGCCCAGGCGGGGGATCATGGCCGGCACCCCAGCAACGGGGAAAGGGCGATCTGGGCGCACTGGGCGATCAGGTTGTCGGGAAGGACCAGGGTCGGGGCGACCACGTCGGCGAACGGTCCGGAACCGGTGGCGTTGGCCGTGTAGCGGTCGAAGGCGGCGAGAAGGGGGATGGCCGACGACAGGGAGTTGTCGTCCTTGGCCAGGAACGCCGACACCGCTTGCAGATTGTTGAGCATGGGGTCGAGGGCAGACTGGTCGCCGACGAGGATGTGGTTGAGTTGCCCCGCCAGGTCGCTGGTGGTGACCAACAGGCTCTTGATGGCAGCCTGGCGTTCGTTGAGCACCTGCAGGATCAGGTTGGCCTGTCCGAGCAGGTTCACCAGTTGGACGCTGTGCTGATTGAGCAGGACGGAGAGGGCGTCGGCCTGGGTGACGACGTCGCCCAGCTCGCTCTGCTTGTTGGCGAGCACGGCTGACAGCTGGGCGATGCCGGTGAGAGCGGCCTTGGTCGTGGCCGGCGAGGTGCCCGCCAGAGCCTGGGATACCACGTCGAGTGACTTGACCAGTTGGGGCACGTCGGTCTGCTCGGTCTCGCCGGCGAGGGTGTTCAGATTGCTCGTGAGGGTGCCGGGCACGGTGGTGCGACTGACCGGGATCGCGCCGTGGAGATGACCCGACCCGGAGGGGGTCAGCTGGATGTACTCCACGCCTACCGGATTGATGACCTTGGCGTCGGCCCGGGTGTCGGAGCCGAGCCGGTAGCCGCCGCTCACCGTGAAATCGATCTGCACGACGGCGCCGCGGAGCTTGAAGCCGCTGATGGAACCGACCCGGACGCCGGCGATGGTGACGACGTCCCCTTTGGACAGGCCGACCGCGGTGGCGAAATCAGCTTGATAGTCCTTCTGGGTGCCGATCAGCGGAAGGTGGGAGAAGTTGAGGGCGATATAGGCGGCGATGAGGAGGATGGCGGCGGAGACGGCGGCCACTACGCGCAGGTTGCGCTCGCGGAACTTCTTCATCCGCTACAGACCGGCGTGTGGTCGGACTGGTCGCCTACGGCCCCGGTGGGGAGGCTCAGCGCCGGCGATTGGGGCACCGTCGGGGACAGCTTGATGCTGATCGGGCCGGTAACGCTGATGGTGAGGTTGCACACGTACGCGGCCAGGTAGCTCCCCGAGTCGGCGACCTTGTCGATCCCGTTGAGGAAGGCCGGCAGGTCGGTAATCACCGAGGTCAGCTGGCTCTGGTTGGCCAGCAGCTCCGCCGTCGCCGACTGCAACCCGCTGATGTCGTTGTCGAGGGCGGGCTGGGCGTTGGTGAGCAGCGTCGAGACGTTGGACGTCAAATTGCTGAGGCCGGTGACCGCACTGCCGATCTGGTCCCGGTTGTTGGCGAGGCCCGTGACGAGGCTGTCGAGGGCGTCGATGAGCTGGCCGAGCTGGGAGTCGCGCGAGTTGACGCTCGTCAGCAACGGGGTGAGGTTGTCGAGAACCTCGTCGATGACGGTTTGTCGTTTGGCGAGGTTCGTGGTGAGCCCGGCCGTCTGGGAGAGCAGGTTCGCGATCGCCCCGGATTCTCCTTGCAGCACGGCGATGATCGAACTTGTCAGCTCGTTGATTTGCGTCGGGTTGAGGGCGGCCAGGAGCGGCTGGAAACCGGTGAATACGCTGGTGAGGTCCAAGCCGGGGATGGTGTGCGAGACCGGGATGGTGGCGCCGCCATGCAGGGGCTGACCGCTCGGGGAGCAGGGTTGGGGCGCGCACGGGAGGATGGCGAGGTAGCGCTGACCGAGCAGGTTCTCGAACAGGATGGTCGCCACGCTGCTGGTCGTGAGCCGTTGGGAGGAAGCCACGCTGAAGCCAACCTTGGCCTGATAGGTGCCGTGGTCGACCGACACGCCGGTGACCTTGCCGACTTCGACTCCCGCGATGCGGACGGTGTCGCCGGACTCCAGGCCGGTGACGTCGGTGAAGACGGCGTGGTAATCCCGGCTCGGTTGACCGAGCTTGAGGTCGAGCAGGCTGGCGATCACGCTGACGGTGACGATGACGGCCACCACGGTGAACAGGCTCAGCTTGATCAGCAGGTTGCGGAAGTGGTGGCTCACGGCGAGCCCGACATCGAGGTGAGCAGCGGCATCAGGTAGATGGTCGCCATGGCGGGAGAGACCGAGGGGTTGCCCCCATTGAGCGCGGCGGCGATGCTCTGAGCCGCCTGGAGCTCCTCGGCGAAGGGGTTGGTCGCGCCGGCCGGGTCGGAGGCCGACGCGGCGGCAGTCGACGCTGCGGCAGTCGACGCGGCGGGAGTCGCACCGGTCGAGTTCCGCGGCGCGACAGAGGCCGCGACCGCCGCGGCCGAGGCGCCAGGGGTCGCGGCGCCGGCCGGGCTGCCTCCCGAGCAGTACGGGTTGGACTCTCCGGGGTACTGCGGGCAGTCTGCCGAGGTGTAGGTGGTTGGGTTGAACGCGGCGCCGAGCGCCCCGGCCAGCGAGCTTTGGACCTGGTAGCCGAGGGCGGCGTCCACCGCGTCGCTGATGTTTTGCACCGGCAGGACCGCGTTGACCGACAGGTACGGACCGGAACCCTTCGACTGCGCCCAGGCCGTCGCCCACTCCTGCAGTCCGGCCAGGGTCTCGGCCAGGAATTTGGGATTGTTGGCCACGTCTTGCAGCAGCGGGGCCGAGCCGTTGATGAGGGCCGGGAAGCTGGACTCGGTGTCGTCCAACACTCCAGTGAGCTGGCTCACCGCCGTGGTTCCCTGCGTGAGGAGCTGGTGGAGCTGGGCAGTTTCCGAGGTGATCGTCTGGCCGGTCACGGTGGAGTTGGACAGGATGCCGAGGACGTCGGGGGTGGCGGCGGTCCCCGCCTGCGACACCGGGCTGAGCAACTGGATGTCCTGATTGAGGGTTTGTAGATGGGGATCGATCCCCTTCAGGTACAGGCTCCCTTCGTCCAGGGACTGCCCGAAGGTAGTGCCCTGTCCGTTCAACGCGGTGGCGATGGCGGTGAGGGCGGTGTCGAGATCGGCCGGGTGGACGGCGTTGAGCAGGTCGTAGATCTGGGTCACGCTGCCCTGCAGGGAGGTCGCGGGGGCGGCGGTGTACGGCGGGATGTAGTCCCCGGCCGTGAGGGGCTTAGCGCTGCTTTTGGCGTTCACCGGCAGGGTGAGGGCCACGTACTGGTTGCCGAAGATCGACAGCGGCTCCACCTGCGACTGCACGTTGGCCGGTACTTCCTTCATCTTGGACGGGTACAGGTCGAGCTTGACCCCGACGTTGCCGTCGGGCGCCCGGCCCTCGCTCGCCACCTTGCCGACCGTGACGTACAGGTACTCGACGGGAGCGCCGATGACCACGGCATTGCTGCCGGTCGGCAACTCGGAGTCGAGCTTCACCACGTTGGTAAAATGACCAGTGAAGGAGGCCATGATCACCACCACGATGATCACTGCCGCCAGGGCAAGCAGAAAGCCCAGAACGACGCGGGCCAGCTTCGACTCCTCGAGCGCCTCGAGGCTCCACCGGTTCTTGGTGACCTGCGACGTGGAGAGGACGCTGTCAGCGGCCATGAGCCCGGATCATCCCGTGATTCTGATGCCGCTCGACGTCCCCCAGAAGAGGACGGTCATGAGCATGTCGGAGACCGCGATGGCCACCACGCTGGCCCGGATGGCTCGACCGGCCGCCTTGCCGACTCCCTCCGGGCCACCTGTGGCGTTGTAGCCGTAGTAGCAGTGGATGGACGTGATCAAAATGGCGAAGACCACCACCTTGGAGGTCGCCAGGATGATGTCGCGGCCCGTGAGGAATTCGTGGAAGTAGTGCTGATACGTGCCGGATCCCTGTCCTCCGACGGCGACCACGGTGACCTGGGTCGCCAGGTAGGACCCCGCCAGCGCGGCCAGGAACAGCGGGATGGCCACCGTCAGCGCCGCGAGCATGCGGGTCGTGACCAGGTACGCCAGTGACGGCACGCTCATGACCTCGAGGGCGTCGATCTCGTCGGTAACCCGCATGGCGCCCAACTCCGAGGTGTACCGGCAGCCCATCTGGGCAGCCAGGCCAAAGGCGACCAGCAGCGGGGTCAGCTCCCTGGTGTTGGCAAACGCCGAGAGGTAGCCGGCGAGGGGCCCGAGCCCGATGATGTTGAGCGACTGGTAGCCCTCCAGGGCCAGCTGGATACCTACCGTCGCCGACAGCAGCGCGGCCACGACCACCGTGCTGGCGGCCAGGGCCAGGATGCGGCTGCCGAAGGTGACCTCCCCCAGAAGCCGCACGTACTCCTTGCGATACTTGGTCAGGACCATCGGTACGGCCATCACGGCCTTCAGGCAGAAGAGCAGCATGTCGCCGAACATGCTCAGCTGAGCGGCGATCCCGTTCCACACTCGCGAGCCCGGTAGCGCTCGCAAGGCGCCGGGCGTGGCAGCCATCAGACGTCCATCAAACGAATGGAGGGGGGACGAGGACCAAGAAGATCTCGGTCAAGATCAGGTTGACGACGAAGAGCGCCACGCCGGTGATGACGACCGCTTGGTTGACGGCTTCGCCCACGCCGGCGGGTCCCTTCTTGACCCCCAGGCCCTTATAGGAAGCCACTATCGCCGCCAGCACACCAAAGATGGCAGCCTTGAGCTCGGACTCGATGATGTCCTGGGGCTGGGCGAAAGTGGTGAAGGAATTGAGGAATCCGCCAGCCGTGCCGTGGAGCACGTACACGTCGGCGAGGTACCCGGAGATGATGCCGGCCATGGAGACGATGCCGTTGAGGAGCACGGACACGATGACGGTCGCGACCAGGCGGGGAGCGACCAGTCGTTCCACCTCGTCGAGTCCCATGACCTGCATGGCGGCGATCTCGTCCCGGATGGTCCGGGCACCCAGGTCCGCGCAGATGGCGGATCCTCCGGCACCGGCCAGCACGATGGCGACGATGATCGGCGACGCCTCCCGAACCGTGCCCACCGCGTCGACCGCCCCGACGAAGGACGGAGCCCCGATCTGATTGGCCAGAGCGCCCACCTCCAGGACCAGCACCAGCCCGAACGGCAGGGCGATCAGAAGGGTCGGCAGGACCGACACCGACACCAGGAACCACGCCTGCTCGAAGAACTCGTGCCACGGAAAGCGTCGGCGGAAGAGGCTGTCGATGGTTACCCAGATGGTGTCCATGGTGAGGGCGCACATCGCCCCAAACGAGCCCACCGACTCCGCCGTCGCCTCGGAGACGGTGCTGAAGGCGTTGTCCAGGGACTCCAAGGTCCGATCGATCAGGGGCCTTTGCGGCTCGATCGCCGGCAGCAGCGGTGGTGGCGTCTCTCCCAGTGGAGCGGGCGTGCCGGACGGGACGGACGGTACGGCATCTGGCGCCGGCCGTTCGGTGATGGTCACGACGACCCTCCAACACGTGACGACGTGCCATTGGTCACCTTTGCCACCATAACAGTCGACCAGACAAGCACACTTGCCGCGGCCCGACAACCGCGTCTCGGACTAGTGTGACAATCGGATCGGTTGTTTAGCTGACGTCGAGGGAAGGAACAGGTTGGCCGTAACCACGAGCGAGACAGTGCGGACCGAGCCGCTCGGGGAGATCCCCGATCCCGTCATTTCTCTGCGCGGTGTCACCAAGCGTTTCGGGAGCCACACCGTCCTCAAGGACGTGACCTTCGACGTTCCCCGGGGGAAGATCTCAGCCGTGTTGGGGCCGTCGGGCACCGGCAAGTCCGTGCTCCTCAAGAACATCATCGGGCTCCTACGTCCCGAAGAAGGGCAGATCTTCGTCGACGGCGAGCCGGTGGTGGGGATCCGCCACAAGGACATGCTGCGGATCCGACGCAAGTTCGGCGTCCTGTTCCAGGACGGCGCTCTGTTCGGCTCGATGGACCTGTTCGACAACATCGCCTTCCCGCTACGCGAGCACACCAAGAAGGACGAGAAGGAGATCCGGACCCTCGTCCTCGAGAAGGCCGAGATGGTCGGCCTGGTGGCCCACCTGCCCAAGCTCCCGGGCGAGATCTCCGGCGGGATGCGCAAGCGGGCCGGTCTGGCCCGGGCGCTCATCCTCAACCCGGACATCGTGTTCTTCGACGAACCGGACTCGGGCCTGGATCCGGTGCGGGTTGCGTACCTGGACGAGCTCGTCAAGGATGTCCAGCGGGAGCTCGGTTGCACCTTCTTCATCATCACCCACAACATCGAATCGGTGAAGCGCACGGCCGACTACATCGGCATGCTGTACCGCTCCAGCCTGGTTCGCTTCGGTCCGGCCGACGAGATGTTCAACAGCTCTCGGTCCCTCGTCAAGCAGTTCCTCGCCGGCAGCAGCGTCGGGCCGATCGGCATGGACGAGATGGTGGACGCGGCCAAGGGAGAGGCCGACGTGGCGGCGTTGATGTCCGAATCCGGTGCCGGGGTCGGCGTGGTTGTCAGTTCTCCGGCCGAGTCCGCCGCCGAGCCGCTGCCGACCGAGCCCATCGCCGCGGCGCCGTTCCGCGCCGATCCGCCCTCTGACTACCCCGACCCTTCGGCGTCGATCCTGTTCCAGCCGGGCCCGGGCCAACCGGTGCTCTACGACCGTGCTGTCGAGGTCGACGTCGAGGTCGACGCGGAGACGCCGGCTCGGCGCGTGCGCGCCCCGCGACAGACACCCGCTTCTGCGAAGCCGACCCGGCCCCGCAAGACGGCTGCTCCCCGCAAATCGCCACCCCGTTCGTCGGCCGTGCGCGTGATCCGGGCCACCGACGAAGATGGCCAGACGGCCGATAATGGGGATCCGGCGCTCAGCGAGGGCGAAATACGGCAGCTCGCCGAGGAGGATGCCCGCTTCAACGGGGAGTCCTAACCGGCCGCCTGCGCGTCAGAGCTCGGCCGGCCAGCGTTCGTCCATGTCGCGAATGCGGTGGGCCAGCGCTTGCAGCAGGTTGCGGACCAACTTGGGCGAGCGTAGGACGAGACCGCGGAAGTCCGAGGCCGGGATCCCGAGGAGGTGAACGTCGGTCACGGCGCGCACACTGGCGGAGCGCGGGTAGCCGTCGATCAGCGACAGCTCGCCGATCACATCCCCTGCTTTTAGCGTTCCCAGCACTCGGCCGTCGCGCTGGATATCCGCCTCTCCGTCGAGTATGACGAAGAGCAGGCCGCCCTCCTGGCCCTGCCGGGTCAGGACCGTCCCGGCCGGGCGGTGGGACTCGACGGTGATCGACGCCACCTTGGCGAGCTCACGCCGCGGGCAGGCCTCGAATAGCGGCAGGCGGGCGAGGACGTCGATCTTGTCGCGCTGCAGAAACCGGTTCGGCATGCCCGGGAACGCTAATGGAGCGCGTCGTGTCTCGCGCCCGAACTGGCCATACCGCCAGGTCCGAGCCCGTGGAAGTCGTCGGGGTTTGGTTGCCGGCTGGCAGACCAGAAGTCGAGAAGCGTGAATGGCCAGTTCTGGGCGACCCGGCCGTGGCTGTTGCGGTACCAGCTGTTGACCGTCGCCACCCCCCACACCGACTGGCGGTTGGCCTCGTCGACCCGGTCGTTGTAGGCCTCGAACACCTCCCGGTCACAGTCCAAGGCGGCCGCGTCCCGCTCGAATAGCAGCCGCAGACATCCCATCACGTAGCGGACCTCACACTCGGAGAAGAAGATGATGCTGCCGTTGACCACGATGTTCGTATTGGGCCCGTAGAGGCAGAACATGTTGGGAAAATTGGGGACCGTGATGCCGAGGTACGCCCGCGCGTCGCCGGCCCATTCGGCATGCAGCTCCCGGCCGTGGCGCCCGACGATCGTCATCGGTACCAGGAAATCGGATGCCCGGAATCCGGTGCCGTAGATGATGATGTCGGCTTCGTGGACCTCGCCGTCGGCGGTGACCACCCCGGTTGGATCGATCCGTTGGATGGGGTCGGTGATCAGCGACACGTTGTCGCGCTTGAGGGTCCGAGCCCAGATCCCGTTGTCACGCACGATCCGTTTGCCTGCCGGCGGGTAGGTGGGCATCACCTTGGCGAGCAGGTCGGGCCGGTCGGCGAACTCCGCCTCGATGTACTCGGCCAGCACTACGCGAAGGAACTCGTTGGCCGCGCCCACTGATTTCCCGCCGCTTGGCCACCCCGGGTCGACCTTGGTGCACGGCAGCAGCGCCTCGGCGCCACGGTAGAAGAGCCAGAAGCGGTACCACTCGCTGTAGAACGGGACGTGGGCGAACAGCCACCGCTGCGAATCGGACACTTCGTCGTGATAGTCGGGCGTCGGGACGAACCAGTTCGGGGTCCGTTGATAGACATCGATGCGGGCGGCTTGCTCGGCTATCACCGGGATCAGCTGGGCGCCGCTGCACCCGTTGCCAATGGCGGCCACCTTTTTTCCCCGGAAATCCACGCCGTGATCCCAGTTGGCGGAGTGGAACCAGGGGCCGGAAAAAGTATCGAGGCCGTCTATGTCGGGCAGCTTCGGGCGGTTCAGCTGGCCCACGGCCACGATCATGGCCTGGGCTGTAAGTAGGCCCGATCCGCTCGGACCGTCGACCTGCAGGGTCCAGGCGCCGTCTTCGTCGGACCACGTAGCCGAACGGATCTCGGTGGAGAAGCGGATGCGGTCCCGGAGGTGGTGTTCCTCGGCAAACCCCCGGAAGTAATCGAGGAGTACATCCTGGGTGCTGAAGAGCTGGGGCCAGTCGTGCTTCTGGGCAAACGAGTAGCTGAAGAAGTGGTTGGAGATGTCGACCCGGCAACCGGGGTACTGGTTTTCCAGCCAGGTGCCCCCGACGTCGGCGTTCTTCTCGAGGACCACGAACGGCACCCCCGCCTGTTGCAAGCGGTAGGCCGCGACCAGGCCGGACATGCCGGCGCCGACCACGGCGACGGTGAAGTCCCGGTCCGGCGCCACCGTGTCCTTGTGCCAGCCCGGGGCGCGCAGGTCCACGCCTTCGACCTCCAACTCCTCGCGCAGGAAGTCCAGGAACGTGTCGTCCACGGTCCGGCTGATGAGCCGCTCGATGATGGGCCGCAGGTGCTCGGGGTCGACCGGGGCCGCCGTGTTGCGGTCGCGATCGCGCAGCTGGATCAAGGCGTCGAAGGCCACCTCGGCCGCGGCATCCCGTTGCTCCAGCGTCCAGCCGCCCTCCGGGTCGAAGGGATTCGACAGGTCCGGTTGCAGGTCCGGGCGCAGCAGGTCCACGTCGCCGGTCGCCAGGGCCAGGGCGGCCAGAAGCGGCGGCTCGACGTGGTCCAGCGAGGCCCTGATGGTGGCGTCGTCTGGATGGAGGTCGTAGATCGGGACGAATGGGGCCACGGGCCCTCCTTGTGAGGTGCGGATCGTTAGGTACGGATGGTGGAGATGAACGCGTCGATGTCGTTGATGGCGTGGCGCGCCGCGGTGTCGACTGCGCCCATCGCCCAGAAGAAGTCGTGCATCTGGCCGTCAAACGACCGCACGGTCACGGCGACGCCGGCCTCCTCCAGCCGGCGCCCGTACGCCAGTCCCTCGTCACGCAGCGGGTCGTAACCGGCGACGATGACGAGAGCGGGGGGCAGGCCGCTCAAGTCCGGAGTGTTGAGGGGCGCGGCGAGCGGGTCATCGTCGTCCGCCGGCGAGCGGGTGTAGTGCTCCCAGAACCAGTTCATATCTGAGCGGGTGAGCATGTACCCCTCGGCTGCCTCTGTGTAAGAGGCGAACTTGCTGTGGGTGGGCGCGGCCGTCGCCGGGCAGAAGAGCACCTGCGCGCTCACAGTTGGGGCGCCGCGGTCGCGGGCCAGGATGGCCGTCACCGCGGCCAGGTTGCCTCCCGCGCTGTCGCCGGCCACCACGACCCGGCCCGGATCGGCATCGAAGTCGCCGGCGTGCTCGGCCAGCCAACTGGTGGCGGCGTAGGCGTCCTCGACGGCTGCGGGAAACTTGTGTTCCGGAGCCAGCCGGTAGTCGACCGACGCCACCACCGCTCCGGTCGCGTTGGCGCTGGCCCGGCATGGCCGGTCGAGCAACTCGATGCTGCCGATCACCCAGCCGCCCCCGTGGAAGTACACGGTCAGCGGCCGTTGGCCGGCGGCGGGGGCGTCCGGGCCGCCCGGACCCGCGGCGGGCAGGTACACCCGGACGGGGAGATCTCCTCCTGGGCCGGGCACGACGATGTCGCGGATCTCTGCTACCGGTTCCGGCTCGCCTTGGAGGGCCGCGAGACCTTCCGCCGCGGCTCGAGCTTCTGCGACGGTCATCTGATCGAGCGGGGGCAGGGCGAGCGACTCCAGCAGGGCTCGTAACTGCTCGGCTTGCGGATCCAGCGCCATCTTCTTCCCCCGACGTCGGTGCCTACCGTCCAACCGTACCAACCGGCAGGCCGGCGCCGGCCGGTGTCGTCGGGCCGTCGCCGTTCGTAGCGCCCGGGCCCGGCAGGACGTTGCGCATTCTCGGCGCCAGTGGTGAATCTCGTAGGAGAATCGTGGTTTTTTGGGCACGATTCTCCTACCAGATTCACCGGTTCCTACGAGATTCACCGGTTCCTACGAGATCGAGCGTCCAGTTGCCTTTGCCCGTTTCACTTGGCCGCCGCCGGCGGGCGCCTACCGGTGATCCTCACGCTGACCCGCTGCGGTGCAGTTCGCCGTGGAGGTGGTGGGTCAGGGGTTGGCCTACGGCGGCCATGCGCAAGTCGTAGGTCAGCACGTCCCCCTCGTGACGGAAGTCCCGTTCCACCGCGGTGACCTCCTTGGCCGATCCGGTCCGCGCCACCGCTATCGTGCGAAGCCGGATGGTCGTGCCGTCGAAGGTCCCCTGCTCGACCTCGACGATCCCGGTCGGGTGGGCCAGCACCAACTCGACGAGCCCCGGGCTCGGCACCCGCCAGTAGCCGCTCTCGGCGTGGAGCGGGCGGCCATCCAAGGAGTGGGCGGTGCGCTGGACATACGAGAGGAACGGCTTTCCAACGTGCCCGAAGGTAACCGTCTCCTCGTAGTCGAATGCCGCAATCGTCGGGTACCTGCCGCGGCCGTGCCCCGACCAGGTTCCGATGAGGGCGGCCAGACTGGCGACATCCGGGTGCAAGGGGGTGACGGGGGTGCCGGCGGTCATGCCGGCATCATCGCACTAGCGCCAGGCGAACACCGGCTGCTCGTAGTGGGCGACCCGTTCGATGACGCCTTCGATGGCGACCCGTCGGAACTGCAGAAGGATGGCACCAGTCGGAGCGTGGATCAGATCGCCGCCAACCGGCACCTGCACGACCGGCCGATCAGACTCAGGGATGGACACGAAACGGGGTGAGTCCGGCCGGCACAGCTCGCGGAAGGAGACCCGGTGGACGGACCGGACCTCGCGGGGGTCGGGCTCCAAGGCGGGCTCCGCGCCGCCCCAGAACACCAGCGGGGTGATTACGTAGCCTGATCGAGTCGGGTAGTCGTCGAGGCGACCGAGGAGGGCCGTGTCGGAAACCGCCAGCCCGAGCTCCTCGTGTAGTTCTCTTCGAGCCGCACCCAACGCTTCCTCGCCGGCTTCGACCCGGCCTCCGGGCAGCCGGCACCGCCACGACATCGCCCCCGAAACCTGCACACCCTGTCACTGTGACCTCCCCAACCTCCCCGACGCCATCAACTACCTCAACGCCCACCGGCCGGCCTGCACCGGCCCCCACACGATCTACAAGGTAGCCGTCGCCCGGCTCGCCACAACCCCAGGAAAGAAGGCGTCATGACAGCCACCCAAGCCCGTCAAAACCTCCAGATCAAGGAGAGCACCACGGGCACGCCGTGCCAATCCCGCACCAGTAGTCCTATGGACTATCAAGGAACTGATCGCCTTGGCGATCGCGGTAACCCGCGAGTGTGATGGCTGCATCGCCGCGCACGCGCTGGGCGCCGCCCGCCGCAATGCCACCGAGGAGGAGGTCGCCGAGGTCATGGGCGTGGCCATCATGATGAACGGCGGCCCTGGCACGGTGTGGGCGCCACGGGCGTTCGCGGCGTTCCGGGAGGTCATGACGCGCGACGAGTGACGATCTCCGCAGCGACGGTCGGCCGCCCATCTCGCAGCCGCCGGCCTCCTGCCCGCACGCCGGCCGGTCCGCTCGGCAGCAGCCCATGTCAACCCTGACCGTAGGCCTCGATTACCGCGTCCGAGAGAGCGGGCCAGGCGGCGACAGCCCAGGGTCCGAACGGCCGGTCAGCCAGTGATCCGACGGCTAGTTCTTCCGTAGGGTCGACCCAAAGAAACGAACCAGACTGGCCGAAGTGGCCAAACGTCCGCGGTGAGTTGCGGCTCCCGGTCCAGTGCGGGTGCTTGTGGTCGCGCACCTCGACGCCGAGGCCCCAGTCGTTGGGGTCCTGGTGCCCGAAGCCGGGAAGCACACCCACCAAGCCGGCGAAGGCGACGGTCGAAGTCCGGGCCAAGGTCTCGGCGCTGATCAGCGTCGGGAGGAGAAGTTCCTGGCCGAGGGCCAACAGGTCGCGGAGCGGTCCGGAGGCACTCGATGCCGGGCTGCCCGACAAGGTCGTGGCGGCCAGACCCAGCGGCTCGATCACACCCGACCGGAGGTACTGCTCGAATGGCATTCCGGCCTGGACCGCCAGATGCTCGGCAGCCAGTTCGATGCCGCGGTTGGAGTAGATGCGGCGAGTTCCCGGGCGAGCCAACTCGGTGTCGTCGTCGGGTGCCAAACCGGATGCGTGAGCCAGCAGGTGGGCCAGAGTCGACCCCGGAGGCCCGGCCGGGTCGTCCCAGCCCACCGTCCCCTCCTCGACCGCCACCCACACTGCCAGGGCTGTCAGCACTTTGGTCACGGACGCCCACGGATAAGACCGCTCGTCAGGGCCGGTCGAGGCCACCATGCCCAGCCCGCGTGAGATGACGCCGGCGGTCGCGACGGCGGGCCAACCCGAGACGGCGGCGAGAGGTCCGCTCGCTGCCTCGTGTGGGCTGCTCACTGCCCCGTGTCGGTGTTGGGGCACCCCAAGGCGTTGTTGAGGGTTCCCAGGTTGGCCTCCATCAAGGTGAGGTAGTTGGCCTGACTGGCCCATCCTTCAGGTGGCGAACCGGTGAGGGGGTCGAGCACCCGAACCTTGAGGTGCGCGGCGATCGCCAGCGCGTTGATGGTGCCGTTGTCCGCGAATGGCTCGGAGAACACGGTCGTAAGCCCCGCGGTACTGACTCGCTCGACGGCGGCTGCCAGTGCGGCGGCCTCAGGGATCGGGGCCGTGCCCACGATCTGATCGGTCAGTCCGTACTCGCTGGCGACCGCCTGGAAGGCGCCATCTGGCGTCACGATCGTGCTCCGCGGGCAGGCGGAGAGGGTGCTTTCGTAGTCGATACCGGTCGAGGCGACCTCGGCGCCAAATCCCTCGGCGCCATTGCGGTACAGGGATGCCGCCGGCGGGTTGGCTCGTTCCAGGGCGGCGGCGATCACTGTCAGGGCGCGTCCCATCACCACCGGGTCCAGCCACACGTACGGATCGGTGGCTCCCAGGGCAGCCCGGAGGTCGACCACCGCCCCCGCCCCAGCCCCCAACGCAGCCGCCTCGAATGACGGCTGGAACCCGCCGCCGATCTCTACCACCACGGCGGCGCGGTGGACCACCGCGACTTGCGCTGCGGTCAGGCGGTAAGTGGTGGGGTCGGTGCCGGCCGGCACCACGTCGGTGACTGCGACCTTGCCCTGCCCGATCTGCTCGACGGCCTGAGTCAAGGGGTACAGGCCGGTGACGACCTGGATCGTGGGCGCGTGTGCCGCCGCCGCGCTCTCGCCGCAGGCCGTCAAGGTAATCCCCACGGTGACGACCAGAAGGGCGGTCGCCAGCCGGGCCCGGGCGCCCACCATCAGCACGATACGCCGTGCTCGGCGAGGGTCCCCACCTTAAGGCCGGCCGCGGCCCAGGCGTCACCCAGAATCGGCAGGGCGGAGAGGGTCGACCGCCAGCTACCGGGGGTGGAAGTGATGTCCGAGTCGTGCAAGAGCACGGTGGCCCCGGGGTGGAACGTCCGGGCCACGTTGGCGGCGACCGTCCGGCCCGTGGCGTGCGCTTGCCAGTCGAGCCCCCAGGTGGTCCACAGGACCAACTGCAGCCCGGATTGGCGGGCGGCCAGCAACGTCGAGGACGACACGGCCCCATACGGAGGCCGGAACCACCGGGCCCGCGTTCCGGTCGTGTTCTCGAGCGTGTCGCGTGCTCGGAGCACGTCGGGGATGGTGGAGGTAAAAGGCCGGCGCAGATGGCTGGTGTGCTCGTCGCCGTGCACACCCACCTCGTGACCGCGGCTCACCAGCTCCCGGGTGAGATCGGGGGAGCGGCGGATCTGGGTACCGAGGCAGAAGAAGGTGGCGTGCCATCCGAGGGCATCGAGGGCATCGAGGATCGAAGGAGTGGAGACCGGGTCTGGTCCGTCGTCAAATGTCAGGGCGACGTGGCCGGTGTCGCCCACACCGGACAGCCGGGGCAGCAAGCGGCAACGCGCGGAACGCCAGGCCACGACTCCCGGCAGCAGGTGCGCAGCTACCGCGCCGCCCAGGGCGACGCCGGCGGCTCCGATCCTCCGGCTCGCGGCGCGGGACGATCGAGGGGTCACACCAGGGTCGCGAACGGCACGGCCGTGAGGTGGGCCTGCTCCAGGCCGGCGCCCATCCGGGTCAGGACCGCGGCGAGCTGTGCGGGCGTGGCGTCCAGCCCGTTGATGAGGTAGATGTGGCGGGCGGTCACATGGATCGGAGTCGTCACCGAGGCAGCCCGGACGACATTGACCACGTGGTTGGGGACGACCAGCGAGCTGTGGGTGTCGTCGCACTCGATGAGGTCCCATGCGTTGACCCGCCGGCCCGGTGCTATCACGGTCACCGGAGCACCGATCACTTGCTCGAGGTACTCGCCGGAGAGGGCGTCATCCCGGGCTCGGGTCCACAGGGCTGGATCACTCTGATGCCGATTGCTGCCCCACCAGTCACCGCGGCCGCCGCTCGCAACGTTGACGCCCATAGCCACCAATGCTCGGACCGCTTGCGGGTCGGTCTGAGCCGTGGTGGCGTCCACGACGGCGGTGATATTCATTCGCTGCAAGGTGATCGCAACCGTGTGGCTGGCCAATTCCTGCGCGTTGAGGCGTACGCCGACGTAGGCGACGTCAGTAATACCGGCCGCGGGGTGGGCGACTCCCGCTCCCACTGCTGCGGCGGCGACCTCGACGCCACTGGTGAGACCTGTCCACCCCAGGGCGGCGACGGCGATGACGGCGGCTGCCGCCCGACCTACGTAGGTAACCGGACGGCGCCGCAACCGGATCGGTTGCACGACCGCGGCGGCCTCGAGCACGTGCCCCTCCGCTCCGGTGCGAAACATCGCCCATCCTGCGTTGATCTGGTCGGTCCGCGGCGCCCCCGACGAGGTGAGCAGGTCCAGAGCGTCGAGGAGCTCATCGGTGTCGGAGGCCAGGCGGCTCACGCCGGCGGCTGCCATCCCGGCGGTGTTCTCTCGTCCATGTCCAGCGATCGGCTGGAAGCTGACGACGGGCAGCCCGGCACGCAGTGCTTCGAGCGAGGTCAAGCCGCCGGCGTTCTCCACCAGGGCGTCGCAACCGGCCATGAGGGTCGGCATTTCGTCGGTCCAGCCGAGGACGATCGAGTTGCCAGGGTCGGCGCCGGCGAGGGCGGCCACCGCTTGGCGTAGGTGTTCGTCCTGCCCGCAGACCACCACGGGGGTAAAACGACCGTCCCGGGTGATCGCCCGCCAGGTGGCTTCGACTCCTCCCACTCCCCAGGATCCGGCGACCACCAGAACAGCCCGTTCCGACGGGGCCAGGCCGAGCGCGGCCCGGGCCCGATGACGATCCGGCAGTCGCCCGGGATCGAACGCCTCGGAGACCACGGGCCCGCATGGGAGCGAGGGGCGCCCGGTCCGCCGCTCTGCCATCTGGGAAGGTCCGTCGTGGACGGCCAGGTTCAGGTCGATGCCGCGATGGACCCACAGCGGGTGGACGCCAAAGTCCGTGATGAAGTTGACAGCGGGGATGGTGAGGTGCCGGGTCGTCCGCAACCGGCCGAGGCAAAGGGTGGCCAGAGGGTAGGTGGACACCACCACGTCGGCACCCGACTCGCGGATCCAACGGAGCACCCGCCGGCGCGTCAGGGCGGTGACGAACCAGGCCACCAGGGGGCACAGCCACGGCACTCGGTACCACAGCCGGTAGGTGGCCTCGTAGGCGGACGGGATGTGCTTGAGCTCAAATTCGTAGCCACTTCGCAGGGCGGCGCCGATGTGCAGCGGGCCGCTGTCGAGAAAGTCCCGGACATCGACGTGGTGACCGGAGGCGCGGAGCCGGTCGGCGAGCTCGCGGGCCGCGCCGTCATGGCCCGCGCCCATGCTGGCGGATATCACCAGGACCCGGGTGGGATCGCCCGGGCCAACTGCGGCTCGTCGGCCCCTGCGCGTGCGCACGACCCGTCAGCGTAGTCTCCAGAGGTCCTCCGATCCTGGGCATGCCGGCTCAAACGGCACTAACTTGAGGGCCACCAGGCTCGACACGGGGGACTGTCATGTATGTGCCGTTGACAATTTCTGACTTCCTGGTCCGAGCCGTGACGGCGTTCCGTGACCGGCCGGGAGTCGTTGACGAGCCGGGCGTGCCCGGCTCACTCGGCACGCTTACCTACGGGGAGCTCGACGCTCGGGCCCGCGGCCTGGCCCTGACCCTCGACGAGCTCGGCGTAGGTTTCGGGCAGCGAGTGGCCGTCGTGAGCCCCAACGCGGCCCGTTTCCAGATTGCCTTCTTCGGGGTGAGCGGGTATGGCCGGGTGTTGGTCCCGATCAACTACCGGTTAGGCCGTGACGAGGTCCGCTACGTGGTCGAACATTCTGGGGCGTCGGTCCTGCTCGTGGACCCCGAATCCGACGCCACCCTGGCGGACGTGACGGCCAAACACCGCATCGTCATGGACGGGGTGGCCGACGCCCAGTTGTTCGCGCCTGCAGCCGAGAGCGCCGAACCCCGACCGTGGGAGCCGGACGAGAGCGCCACCGCGAGCATCAACTACACGAGCGGCACGACGGCTCGCCCCAAAGGCGTGCAGCTCACCCACCGCAACTGCTGGCTCAACGCCGCCATGTTCGGATGGCACGTAGCGGTGACCGATCGCGATGTGTACATGCACACCTTGCCGATGTTCCATTGCAACGGATGGGGTATGCCCTACGCGGTGACCGCCATGGGTGTCCCGCAGGTCGTCGTCCGCAAGATCGACGGCGAGGAGATCCTCCGGCGCATGGAGACCTACGGGGTCACGTTGTTGTGCGGCGCCCCCGCGGTGGTGGCCGCCGTGCTCGACGCCGGAACGGCCCGGCGGGCGAGAGGGGAGGAGGTGCCCGGTCGGGATCGGATCCGCATCGTCGTCGCCGGGGCGCCGCCCCCATCGAATACCATCGAACGGGTTACAACCGAGTTGGGGTGGGAGTTCATCCAGATCTATGGGTTGACGGAGACCTCACCGCTGCTGACGATCAACCGGGCGCCGAGCGAATGGGACGGCCTCGATGCTGCGAACCGGGCCCGGCTCCAGGCCCAGGCGGGCGTCCCGGCGCTCGGGGTGCAAGTCCGCACCGCCGGTGACGGCGAGATCCTCGCCCGCTCCAATCACGTGTTCGCCGGTTACTGGGAGCAGCCCGAGGAATCGGCGAAGGCCCTCATGGACGGGTGGTTCCACACCGGCGACGAGGGACGGGTGGAGGCGGACGGCTACCTCGTCATCTCCGATCGCAAGAAGGACGTCATCATCTCTGGTGGTGAAAATGTCAGCTCGGTGGAGGTCGAGGACTGCCTTTACCAGCACCCGGCGGTGGCTGAGGTGGCGGTCATCGGCGTTCCGAGCGAGCGCTGGGGAGAGACCGTCAAGGCCCTGGTGGTGTTGCGGGCGTCAGAGACCGCCGACGAGGCGGAGCTCATCGCTTTCTGCCGTGAGCGCCTGGCCCACTACAAGTGCCCGACCTCGGTGGAGCTCCGCGACGGGTTGATCCGCACCGCCACTGGCAAGCTCCAGAAGTTCAAGCTGCGCAGCAGCTACTGGGAGGGTTACGAGCGCAGGATCAACTGATTTCCCGCCGCACGTCGGAGGCCTCCTTGTCGGTGCGCACTCCCTCGAAGCGGGGATGGCGGAGCCGGCCGTCGGGTGTCCACTCGCTGAAAGCCACGGCCACCACCATCTCGGGCCGCACCCAGTGGACTCCTTTGACTTGTCGGGCTGCGGGGTCATCGAAGGGTGCGTCCGTAGCGGCGAGCGCGGCCAAGGTGGCGCGCAGGTCTGCCAGTTCTTTGTCGTCGAATCCGGTGCCGACGCGGCCGGCATACTGCAGGAGCCCGTCCTCGTCGTAGAAGCCGACCAGGAGGGCGCCCAGTCCGACCCGGCTCCCGGATGGTTCGGTCCATCCCCCGACGACGAGTTCCTGGCTGGCGGTGCACTTGAGCTTGCGCCAGTCGGGCGACCGCCCCGACTTGTAGGTGGAGTCGGCTCGCTTGGCGATGAGACCCTCCCACCCGGCTTGGCAGGCTGCGTCCAACAGGGCTCGAGGGTCGGGCTCGGTCTGCGAGCCAGTGTCGATCGTGACCACCGCGCGTAGGTTGTCGCCGGCGCCCGCAAGGGCCTGGGCTAGCAAACGAAGACGGTCGGACAGCGGGAGGCCCGTGGTGTCGCGGCCAAGCAGG
>Ga0302326_10004690_pt1 | contig 31515 bp, 25 predicted proteins | sample Palsa_T0_3_FD_202264 | JGI IMG/M metagenome (GOLD analysis project Ga0302326, IMG submission 202264) | Peat permafrost microbial communities from Stordalen Mire near Abisko, Sweden - Palsa_T0_3 | ecosystem: Environmental > Terrestrial > Soil > Palsa > Peat permafrost | place: Sweden: Abisko...
TCAGAGTTTTCGTTTCGGCCTTGGTTGTCTCGGCGGGCCCGCGGCTGCCGCTCGAGAAGACCAAGCTGGGCTGACCGAGAAGAAAGCGGAGCGAATCGATGTAATGGATACTGTGAAACATCACCTCAAGGCGTTTGCCCTTGTAAATCCAGGGCCAAAGGCTCCAGTCGGTATTGCAGTGGACCTGGATCGTGCCGTAGGTCGGAGTGCCGAGCCAACCATCGTCGATGAGAATGTGCGCGCAACGAATGCCGGCATCCCAGCGCATCTGCTGATTCACTGCAATTTTGACCTTGGCGGCTTCAGCGAGCTCGACGCTGCGGACGGCCTTAGCGTATTCATCAGCGAAAGGCTTCTGGCAGAGCAGATGGCGCTTGGCAGTCGTGACGCGCTCAACGACCTCAATCTGTCCGGCGGGATAGACGGCAACGTCGACGATTTCAACATCGCGGTCTGCGAGCAGCTCGTCGATGGTTGCGTAGACTTTAGGTATGCCGTGCTGCTTTGCCGTACTCTCGGCAGCTTCGCGATTGCGGTCGGTGATTCCGATGACGCGGAAGCCGGCTTTCTTGTAGGCCGGCAAATGAGCGTAGTTGATGATTCCGCCGGCACCGACGACCGCAATGCCGTGGTTCAAGTTCCGCGGCAGCTTTGGCTTGTAGTCAAGATGAGGAAATACTTCTGGCATCGTCTATGCCTCTCTTCACTCGTCTACAATAATTTCGGTTTCGATCTTGACACCAGGCACGCGCCGAATTTCATTTCGCCTCGGAGGATCGAAGACTCTCGAGGATCGAAATGGCCCTCTTCGCATCCGAATCGTTCGGATCGAGATCGAGTGCTTTTCGCAGTTCAGTCTCTCCTTCTTCCATTCTTCCGGTCTTGCAATAGAAAATGCCCAGATTGCGGTGAAGATGCCCGCTTTCAGGGCACTCACCGCATAGCTTGATGGCCTCCTGCATCAGTTCGATGGCCTGGGGCCAGTTCTGCGCGCTGGCCGCTTCGATCGCGAAATTCCCGAGTTGCTGAATTCGGTCGGTGACCTGCTGCCGCTTCTGCAGTTCGTCGAAGCGCTGCTGATATTGCCCGGCCGCTGGATCGTTCGCCTTTTCCAGAGCGCGGGCGAGATTGTAAAGAGCCTGAGAATCATTAGGGTCGGCCTGTAGCGCAAGTTTCCAGTGCTCCATCGCTTCACTGGGCCTGCCCAGCTTTACCAGGTCCTGGCCTAAGAGGAATTGAGCGTCGGCTTGGTCGGGACGCAGTGCGACGACCTTCTCCAGAAGGTCGGCGGAACGAGCGGCGTTGCCACTTTGGCGTTCCGCGAGAGCCAGGAAATAGAGTGCGTTCGCGAACTCGGGTTGAAGCGTGCTGGCTGTCTCTAACTCCTTACGGGCGGCGTCGTACTTGCTAGACTCGAAATAGAACCGGCCGAGATTAAAGTGCGCGGCCGCAGATTTCGGATCGAGGCGCACGGCTTCCGAGAACTCCTTGAAACCGCCAGCACGATCAAAACCATCGAGGAGCGCGATGCCCAGGTTTAAGTGCGCCTCGGAAGAGTCAGGATCGAGCTCAACTGCCTTTCGGAAGCTCGCAACGGCATCGTCTCCGCGACCGAGCTTCGCTTCCACCATGCCGAGCGCGCCGAAAGCGGCGGCGTCATCGGGATTGGCTCGTAGCGCCGAGTGAAATTCCTTTTCTGCCTCCATGAGATGTCCGTGGCGGGCGAGCGTCAGGCCGAAATTGACGAACGCTCGCGAGTAGGCAGGATCGTACTGCGTAGCTTTCCGGAAGAGCGCAGCTGCCTCGGAATCCTTACCCTGCTGCGTATAAAGAACGCCGAGATTGTTCAGCGCTTCAGCGAACTTCGGATCGATTTCGAGAGCGGCCTTGAATTCGCGTTCAGCATCTGACTCGCGGCCGGCCGTGAGCGCGAGAAGGCCGAGTTGATTGTGCGCGACGGCAAGTTGCGGATCGAGTTGGACGGCGCGTACAAGCTCCTGAATTTCGCCTTTTGCATCACCGGCGCGTTCGAGCGCAAGAGAGAGGTTGTAGTGCATCTGGGCGTCGCTGGGCACGAGTTGCAACGCTTTTCGATAAGTCTCCGCGGCAGCCCGCGCGTCGCCAGAAGCGAGCAATTTATTAGCCTCATCGTTCAATTTGCTCGCTTCGGCCTCCTGCTGATCCTGTCCGACCAATTTCGCATACTTCTCGCGCTCTACTTTCGCAAGAGCGATCGCGCCTTTCTTCTCGTAGAGCGTGGCGAGTTGCTGATGAGCTTCCGGCTCTTTGGGTGAAATCTTTTCAGCCGCCTCGAATTCGCGGATGGCCTCCGCTGTGCGTCCCTCATGGACCAACACCAGCGCCAGATTTTTGCGAATTTCATAATCGCCGGGCTGCAGACGCGCCGCCTTCAAAAGAGATTCGCCGGCTTTGTCCCACCGATCGAGCCCTTCATAGACGAGTCCTTCGAGATGGTAGCCCTGAGCGTCTTTCGGCTGGCGCTTGATGTATTCCTGAATCACCGTGAGTGCAGTTGGGTAATTCTTCTGTTCGAGCAACGCGCGGCCGAGTGCGAGCCTCGCCGGGTTCGTGTCCGGATCGAGTCGCAGCGCTTCGCGAAATTCCGCGATTGCGTCGTCTGAGGGCGCCTCGCTCTGTCGAGCAAGGACGGTGCCAAGCGCGAGATGCGCGTCGACGGAATCGGGGTGATCGGCGGTGAATTGCCGAAGTATTTCAATCGCTTTTGGAAAGTTGCCGCTTTCGGCGTAGGTTGCGCCCATTGCTATCCCGAGCGATATCGTTTCCTCAACTGGAGGCGAAAGCTTAAGCGCTTCCTGAACAGCAGCGATGGCATCGTCAAATTTCTGTTGTGCTGCCAGGGTACGCGCCAGATCGATCGCCCCATATGGGAAATGCGGATCCGTTTGCAGGACTGCTTGATACTCGGCCGCCGCCTCGGGAAATTTTTTCTCCGCCTCGAGAATCGTGCCGAGCGCGTGATGAGCGCTTGCGGAGTCGGGCTTCTCGGCGATCGCAGCACGCAATTCTACCGTCGCCCGCTTTCGATCTCCGTGCTTGAGTACGGCGAGCGCCAGATTGTAATGGGCTTCCCAATTCTTGCTATCGAGATGTAGCGCGGCTCCAAAGGAGTCAATTGCGCAGGCATCGAGGCCTTCTTGGCCGAAAAGCGCGCCAAGCGTGTTATATGCGCCGGCCGTCGGATGATCGGCAATCGCATCAAGAAGTTGCTTCAGAGGCTCGGAGGCCTTGGCTGGATGCAAACACTGCGGGGGCAATGGGTGTGCAGTTGCCGTGGCGCCAGGCGAACGATGTTGAGTTGTTGACGACGGCTGTTGTGCGCCTCTTGCATCACTCGACGCATGGCAAATCAGCGCGAGAACAGTGATGGATGTGACGATTTTCTCGAAGGTCGACACCGAAAGTGAGTCCAGTCCTTGAGAAGCCCGAGAAGCGGTAAAAGTATATTCCCTGGCTCCGTCTATCGCCAGAAGAATGGCTGGAGAAACTGCAGTGTTCATGCGACGCATGAACGAAGTCTTGGCCGTTGAGTAGATCGAGAAGCAACCCGTGCAGATTCGCGAGGCGCTGATCGGGTGGCTGCTCCCGAGGAGGCTTGCGAAAATTATGGCTTTCGCTCGCGCCTGAATCCCTTCCCGATCAGCACCTCCTATGTTCAGATCCACAATATCGTCATCTACTACAGCCGGTCCGACATATCTCGTCCGTCAGAAGTAGAACTTCAACCCCAACTGAATCTGGCGCGGATTTGTGGCAGTGGAGGTCACAGCACCGAAGCTCGGACTCTCCAAGCTGGTTGCTGGGATTCCTAACACGAATGCGTTAGTCGAGTTAAACATCTCAACGCGGAACTCGAATCTCTTGCTTTCAGTGACTGGAAATTGTTTGAAAATCGAGAGATCGAGGTTGCGGATCCAGTCGGATCGCAGAGTATCACGGCCAAGATCACCGAATGTGTACTGCGCTGGGTATACAAAGGAACTGGTATTGAACCATTCGGCGGCCGTCTTGCTCGATGGGTAGAGTGGGCCCACAACATTTGCCCGTTCGTATCCGTAGCCGTTGCCGTAGTTGTAATTGCCGGTATTTGCGATGTCCTTGCCGGTGCCTACATCAAAAGGCTGGCCGGAATCGAGCGTGAGCACACCGTTGACGTTCCAGCCGCCGATGATGTAGTTCACGATGGAATTTTCGGTTGACCAACGTTGGCCTTTTCCGAAGGGAAGGTTATACACAAAAGCAGCGGAAAAAATCTGAGGTTGGTCCGTTGCCGAAGGACCTTTGTCGGCTTGGATGTCATACGGGTTCTGAATTGAGCAGCCTTCAACGCCGTACCAGCCTGAACACCCAAGATCCAAAGATTTTGACCACGTGTACGACACCAGGTAGGTAAGGCCGTGCTCAGCCCGACCGTTGAGCGAGACTTGCAACGCATTGTAGGTGCTGCTCCCATCGCTCCGGTCAAAGGCCGTTGCCCCGATAAACGGAAATGGCGCGCGAAGCTGCGGATTGCCGGGCCCGGGCGTCGTTGCAACGTTGTAAGCGCCACCGATATCCAGTTTCGAACCCTTTGAGCCGACGTAGTTGACTGTGAGAACCGTCCGCGAGGTGACTTGCTGCTCGACGCCGAAATTCCACTGATCGGCGTAAGGCCGCTTAAGATACGGATCTGCAAACCACGTTGACTGGGTGAATGGAGTCGGCGGCGGAAGCGCCTGTCCAGTCCCAAGGCTAAAAGGATCGAGGGCAGTCGCGGTCGGCGGCGCCGTCAGGGGGTTAAGATTGCTCGCTCCCAGCTGCCCGACGCTGGGCCACGTTCCCTCGAAGTTCTGGGCCGTCTGCGTGATCGCTGCCCAGTTGTCGTAGAAGCGGCCGTAGCCTCCCCTGATTACGGTCTTCGCGAATAACGAATAAGCGGCACCCACGCGCGGCTGCCAATTCGTAAAGTCGTTATGATAGATTGCGCCGTTACTGAACGGCGTGACGATTACATTTGCCGGAAGCGCGCCGCCCGGGGTTGGAATGCAAGGCGCAGCCATCACGGTAGCGCATGGCGGCGCATTGTGAGCCAAGATGTACTCTCCGGTGAAGAGGTCCGTGTCGCCGACTTCGTTGTTCTGGTTCTTGTCGTCACCATAGATTGGCATCAAGGTGAAGTCGTACCGCAGGCCAAGATTGATGCTCAGCTTGTTGGTTACTTTCCATTGATCCATAAAGTAAAGGCCATCGACCCATCCGCCGTGTTCAGTCTCAATCACGTCGCGGCGCGATGCGTTGTTGGGATCGCCCAACAAGAACGAAGCGAGAGCGTTGCCACCGGAGAGGTCGACTGCGCTTGCGGTATTTGCTGCCGAGAAAATCACGCTAGAGTTCAGGTAGAGGGCGCCGGCGTTGTTGCTGTTGAATGTCGTGCCCATCTTGAACGTGTGGCGTCCGTAAATCTTCGTAAAATCGCCGCCCCATTGCCAGATATCGGACACGTGAGTCTTGTCAACCTGAGCAGCGCCGTGCGCGCTGGGGTCCGGATTCCCGATGTAGCCGGAAATAACAACTTCCGGATTCATCGAGACGCCGCCGATGAAGTTGCTCGCGAAATTTGGCGACCACCCTACCGTCTGCCAGAAATTCGCAGGAGAGTTGGCATAAGCGGAACCCTGGTCAATGTTGATGCTGACCCGGCCAAAATCCAGCACCAACAAAGAAGAGCTTGAAAACGAGTGCGTGTAGCCGACGGCTAGGTTATATCCATCGGTTACTTGTTGGTGCAAAAGGCCTGTAAAACCGCCGGATCCAGAAACGGGCTGACGAAATTGAGTGAATCGAGCGAAGACGTTGTCGTTGACGGAAAACTGATGGTCAAGACGCCCGCTGTATGTGTCCTGCCGAATTATCGACTTGGTAGTATCCAAGCCATTGAAGAGCGGGTTTCCCGTGTTGATTGGCGCTGGGAACAAAGTCGAAGCGTAGGTCACCATCCCAGTGCTGAGCATGTCCGTCGGAATCTTGTTGCAGGGTGTGCCTCCCGGCTGGATGTTGTTTACTGCCGGCAGTGGATTGCCGGAAGAATCGCACATAAACGGCGAGTTACTAAATCCGGATGGGCTGCTCGGATCCACCACTACGCTGTAGGGGTTGTAAATCTGCCCGGCGATGCCGCTGAGATCTCCGCCCAATTGGTCCGTAGTGGGAGTGTTGAAGAACGTCTCCGCAGTAGCGTGTTTCCGGAAACCCTCATAGCCAGCGTAGAAAAACGTTCTCGGAGAGCTGGAGTGATGCCACGGAATGTCGACGGGTCCGCCCGCCGCGGCGCCGAATTGATTTTGCTGATATGGAGTCGTCCCGACGAGAGAGTTGCCACCGTCGAGGGTCGTGTTGCGAACGAATTCCCAAAGAGAGCCGTGGTAGTTTGTCGTTCCGGATTTTGTGACGACATTAACGATGCCGCCCATCACGCCGCCGAATGCTGCGTCGTCATTGTGCGACTGCACTTTGAATTCCTGAATGTCATCCGCGATCGGGGCCACCGCATACGTACTGCCGAACGATCCCTGGTTATTCACACCGTCGAGAAGGAAGAGATTGCTGCGATTTGATTGGCCATTCACCGAAGGGTAGTAGAAGGTCCCGATGGGGTTTGACCATACACCGCCACCCGTCGCGGAATTTTGAGACACATTGATGATGCTGACACCGGGAGTGAGAGCCAACATTTGTGTAAAATTACGGCCGTTCAACGGAAGGTCGTTGACCTCCGCCTTCACGATTGCGACTCCGAGTTCGGCGCTGGTCGTTTCCACCTCGTTGGCGGTGGCCTGGACTGTCACCGTTTCTGTTACTGAGCCGGTCTTTAGAGTGACGTCGTAAGTGCCTATCTGGTTGACGACCACGGTCAAATTCGACTCTATGGCTGCGTTGAAGCCCTCCTTCGAAACACGGATGTCATAGGTTCCCGGCTGAACCGCTGGAAATGCATAAACGCCCGCGCTGTTGGTCGTCGTGACAAGGTCCAGCTTGGTCGCGTTGCTATGCAATACGACCTTCGCATCCGGCACCACTGCACCGGACGAGTCGCGTACCGTGCCATTGATTGACGTGCCGACTTGAGCGCTTGCCGTTCCCGGAAATACGACGAACACGCCGATTGCGAGTATCAGCAGCCAGCTCATTGACCTAACCGTCAGCGAACTGTACAACGCGCGGGATTTCATCTTGACGTCCTCCTAGCCTCGAGGGTGCAACACCCACTCAGTGGATTGCAGCAAAGAATCTGTGTCGTCGCCGCTCGCTTACCGAACATGAGTTTTTGAAATTGAAGCCTGAACTGCGCATGAAACAAAACTCAATCACCCCAAAACTGGTTCCATGTAATACTTTTGCGGTAGGCTGTCAATAGAAAAATTTCATATACTTGAATTGCGTTCCAATAGGTGGTACATTCCCGCGCGCACCCAGAGGAGTTTTATGGCCTGATTCCTGGATAGTTAGGAAAACAGCAATGAAAAGAGGATCTTGAAAGCACGACCGCGAAAGTGTAAGTTTCAAAATGTGAAATGAAGTTTCTCTTCGTATCGACCAATGGCACGTGTTGGTAAACTGAAATCTCAAGGAGGTATTGCACCGTTCATATGCGCCGCCCGCAACTATCGAAGCCGGAAGGTGTCGGGGTGATCGGAAAGGTCTTCCAGATCCTCGAAGCGATCCAGGGCTCGCCATCCGGGCTCACGCTGAAAGCGATCTGTGAAATTACGGGCGTGCACAAGAGCACCGCGCACCGTTTTTTGAAGCACCTGGAGCGCGACGGCTACGTACTGCGCACGCAAACAGGGGCGTACATGATCGGGCCTCGGCTCTCGCAGATGGGCGCGCGATCCAATCACAGGGTAACGTTGCAAGCGGTAGCGCGACCGATTCTCTGGGAACTGTGGAAGTCGACCGGTGAAACCGTCAATCTGGCTGTACTCGATCAGGGAACAGTGCTGTACGTGGATGTGCTCGAGAGTCTCCACGAATTCCGTCTGGCGTCGCGCGTCGGAATTCGCCGGCCATTGCACGCGACGGGACTAGGCAAAGCCCTCGCAGCCTTCATGCCGGAAGAACAACGGGAGAGAGTCCTTAGCACCGTGAATTTCCAACCGCTCACAGCGAAGACGATCAGCAATATGGTGCAGTTTCGAGATGAACTGGAGCGCGTTCGGCGTCAGGGTTACTCCCAAGACGATGAGGAGACAACGCTGGGGGCGCGTTGCGTCAGCGCGCCGATTTTCGATGCGGACAAAGTCGCTGTCGCCGCGGTCAGTGTCTCGGGACCCGTCACTCGTGTCAGTCGAGAGCTAGTGCCAAGCCTCGCGGCTGCCGTGGTGGCTGCGGCGAAAGCGGTGTCTGCAGCAATGGGATTTCCTCAGCACGAACCGCAAGCAGTGGAAGCGCTCGCCCCTAGGAAATAATTTTCAACCATCAGTTCAGATTTGACCGCGATTGCTTCGCTGCTTGACCACCCTTCCGTGAAGAATTATGGCTTCAGCATCACCGCGCCTGAGATTCCAGAAGCTTTCGAACGGACGCATCCTGAGGAAAGATTTCGTTGGCCTTCCGAAGAATGGCGACAGCGTCGGACGGACGATCGAGTGCGACGTAGACGCCGGCCAATTGACGGTAGAGAGTGACGTCATAGGGAGCGATGCGAATGCCCCGAAGGAGAGGTTCGACCGCATTACTTGCGCGTCCTGCGCCGACGAGAAGCATCGCGAACCGCTCGAAATCGGCGGGAGCATTCGCGCCATTCTTGATCGCGTGTTCGAGATAGCGAAGCGCTGCGGCCTTTCCTTCTGCACTTTCCTGGGCGAGAGCGCCATCGGCGAGCGCTTCAAGCACCATGACGTTGTCCGGCTCGGTCGCTTCCAGTTCCTTGCCCACTTCCCGGTATCGTGAGCGGTACCCCGGATATTGATCCATCAACTGAGAGTACGCCCCGAGAACTGTCAGCAGCGCCGGTGCGGTATCTTTTTGCCCAGGGACAGCGTTGAGATGGACGAGATCTGGTAATTGAGGCGTGTTCATATGGAAGGTTTCGTTGGGAAATGGCTCTTCGGCCGTGGCAATGATGCGGTGGTTAGTGAGGCTGGAGTGTGAGATCACGGTGATGTCGCGCTTCGGCATGTGGCAGCTCGAGCAGTCGTCGGGAGGATCCTTGTGCTGCCGGATCGCGATCGGCACAGCGCAACTTTTTTCCGTGTGGCAGGACAAACATTTTTCGCGGAAAAATCCGGGCGCTTCTTCACGCGAAGGCTCGACGTGTGGATCGTGGCACGTGATGCAGCTCAAGCGGCCGCCGCTGCTTCGATAACATTTGCTGAGAATCATCGAAAAATACTGCTGCAGCAGATCGGACTGCGGCGGCTCATCGCGTTTCGGAGGCACGATCAAGATGGACAGAATGTCATCGAGCGGCGTACCTGGACGGAAGTCGCGGTAATTTTTTCCGGGCTTCAACACTCGCCCGTCACCTGTTTGGTGACATGACATACAGATGTTGTTTGCAAGCCAGGGCGTGAGCTTTCCCGGATTCACGATCAGGTGATCCCCACCTTCGGAAGTCGAATCACCTTCCTGCATTTCGAGTACATGCGACCCGCCTGGACCGTGGCAGTTTTCACACCCGATGGCAAGCTCCTGAAACGGAGGCTCGAGAAAACGGCCGTTGCCGCCGGGGATCGGCCGCGGCATCCCACTGTGGCACGAGATGCAAGCGGGGAGAATCGGGCGATTGAATCCGTAGTCGCCGAATTCGTAGCCAGGTGAAAGCGCCCAATTATGCGTCTTCGAGTAGTAAGAAAGCGGAGCTTCATACAGGAAATCGCCGCCGGCCACGAGTCCGCCCAATCCATTTTCGCCCGAACCAATAATCCATTCGATCTTCCGGGATTCGCGAAAAACGGTCTCGCCGCTTGGACGCGTCTCGTAATCGCTCTGGTAGAGACTCCCGTCACGAACAGAAACGTCGAAATGTCGGTTCAAACGCTCGTCAAAGATAGAAGCGAAGTTGGGGACCTTTTCCAAGAATTCGGGCGTCACTTCGGACATTGATCGGCCCATGTCTGTCCGAGAAAAATTATTGGAGATCGCGCGGTGACATTGCGCGCAGGCCTTTGAACCAACGTAGCCGCCGGTGGAGGTGCCGGTTTTTTCGGTCACTTGCGTTTTTTGTGCAGCACGCACTGGGTTCGCACGATTGATTGTGATAACGCCGAACACAAGGCCGAGCATTGTGATCGCAATCAATGCCGATCGTGCGCACGCAACCGGATGCAGGCGCGGCCTCAATTGGCTCCTTTACTTTCTGGAGCGCCCGTTTTCCATTTCAACATTTCACTTTTAACCCACCGTGCGTCTTCCTGTGTGTGACAGAGTAGGCAAGCGTTCGGGCTCTCTTCCTGTCCAAAGCGCAGCGTTAGATCGGCATTCGGAATGCTGTCAATCTGGTGGGTGCGTGCGCGCATCAGCACTGCATCCATGATTTTAGGCATGTGGCAGGAGATACACCGGCTACCTTCTGACTGCGGCGCGTGATGTGTGTGCGCAACAGTCGCGGAACTTTCCTGAAACTGCGTGTGGCACCCGGTGCACATTCGATCCGGCTCTTTCGGAAATTTCAGTGAAGTGAGGTTGGAGATCTCGTCGTGGCTGTGAGGATTGTGGCAGTTCGCGCAGGTCACCTGGCCCTTCAGAAAGCACTGCGACCGCTCTAGGGATTCGACGATGAAGGTCGTCTGACGAAACTGACCGTCCTTGTAGAAGCCTTTTCGAGAGAACTCACCGAAGGGAATGCTCTCGTAACGCATGAAGAACTCACCGGTGCGCGAATAATTGAGCTCACCGTGTGGCCCGGGAACGCGGAGCGCCGATTGCATATGGCACTGCGAGCAGATTCCGATGAAATCGCGATTGTTAAGTTTGGCAAAATCGACCGGCGGATCGAGAGGACCTTTGTTATACGTGTCGCCATTGTCCATCGCGTTGATATGGCTTTTAGACGGGCCATGGCACATCTCGCAATCAATGCCCGGCTCGCGAAATTCGCGGCTGATCGAAGGCGGATCACCGCCGTTCAAATCGCGTAACTGGCTGGTATGGCAAATCGCGCAATTCGTCTGGTACGTGGTGGTGGGATCGAAGTTTTCCCAATTGCGCAAATCGGCGCGCGGACTGCCGGCGTCGTCAATGATCTTCCAGAAATTGATCCATTGCTTTGTAATGACGTTGTACTGAATCGGAAATACTTTGATCTCACCGTTCGGAAGCTTCGTCGCATAGGCTTGCTGCCACTTCGAGCCAATCGTGTAGTCGACTGGATAATCGTGCCAACGGCCATCGGACTGTCTGATGGAGAAACAGTGACGGCCGTCGCGCACAATCATCTTCGCATACGGTGTTCGATTCTCTCCGGGAACAATTTTCAGTTCGCCGCCGCGGTAGATTTCGTCGTCGCCCAAGAAGAACTCGTTGTTCTTTTCGAAGTCGCCGGCGATATTTTCCGCGGCGTAGGGACGAAACATTTTCGACATGCCGCTTCGCGACCACGACCGATAAACCCCGCCATGGCAAGATTTGCACGCTTCGGAACCCGCGTATTCTGACATCGGTGGCGTACTTCTCGGTTCCGCAGGAGACACATCCGGTGGTCTGTCGTTCTCGAGCTTGGCGACAAAATCGTCGAACCCCGCCGGCTGCCCGGGCTTCTGCGCCTTGTAGATCGCCTTTAGGTTCTCGAGGGCCTTCGCCGCGAGCGAGCCTCCTCCCTTGTAAACCGCGCCAAAATCGGATGCCGCGAGATTGAAATTTCCCGAGGAAACACGCGCGAGCCCCAGTAGATACGCGATCTCGGAATTTTCGGGGTCGAGCGAGCGAGCCCGCGTTAATGACACCTCGGACTGCTGTAACAATGCAGCATGCTTTTCCCTGTCCAATGAGTTCAGAGCCTCGGCCAACAACGCGCGGCCCATCGCAAAGTAGGCGGATGCTTTTAGTCTTCGCTTTAGGCCGGGCCACTCCCGCTTTTCAACAGCGGCAGGCCGGCTGAACCGGTCGAGATATTCGACAGCCTGGAGAGCATTGGAAACGGCGTCTTCGTTCAGCTTCTGCTTCGACTGGACATCAGCGACGGACACGAGCAGCAAGGGATTTTCTGGCAAGAAAGCGAGTGACTGCCGCGCGAAATCGAGGCCTTCGTTGAAATGTCCCAAATCGAAACTGCTGCGCGCCGCGATGTCGTACGCCTGAGCAAGGAACGCGGACTGAGGGAATTTCTCCAGGAACGATTGTGCTTTGGCAAGCATCTCCGGTGGATCTTTATGCTGATACAAAGCGAGAAAGGCGGCGCGCTCGTTTGGGTCGCTGATCTGATCAGCGATTGTAGCGGGCTTGCGATTCGCAGGAGATACGACTGTGTCAATGTCCTGCGCCCGCGCGGGCGGCACCGCGAGAAATACGAGTCCCAAAATGACCAAGAGAAAAGCCCGTGGGTGCTTCGAGGACATGTTCGACGGGGACATATTGGACCCAAAGTTAGGAAACAGACAACGCCGAGTTCGAGTAAGCAATTGTTGGTGCGCTGATAATTGTCCGCTCACAAGACTTTTATCGTGCAGCGGTCAATAAAATCCCAATCCCATTCAATGCCGATTCCCGGTGAATTTGGCGGATGAGCGTATCCCTCCGAATCGATTTCGAGTTTGTTCTTCAGCCCGAGATCCATGTAATTGAGCGGGTAGAGAAGCTCGAAGAACTCGCAGTTCGAGATCGCGGCGCAACACTGCAAATTGACCATTTCGAGCGCGTGATAGATCGCCGTGTGCAATTCGCAGCGCACGCCGAACGACTCGGCCAAGTACGCGGTCTTCATCACCGGCGTCACGCCGCCCTTCCAGGAAACATCGGTCCGGACGATATCGACGACACCGCTTGAGATGCACTCCGCAGTCGAGTAGTGCGAGCCAGCTAGAACTTCCGTGCCGCAAATCGGGATATCCAATTTTGCATTGAGCTTACGTAGTCCGTGAAAATCAACGTCGAAGAGCGGCTCTTCGAGCCAATAGTAGTTCAGCCGCTCAAGCTCGCGCCCCACGCGGAAAGCTTCCTGATGCGAGTATGCCGCGACTGGATCCGCCATGAGCTTGAAATCCGGCCCGACGGCTTCGCGGCACGCGCGGTATGCGGCGAGATCGAAATCGAATTTGCCTGGCGGATGCAGTTTGTAGGCGTGCCAGTGGAGCGCTTTCACTTCGAGCGCTTGCTTTGCATAGGCTTCGGGCGTCGGCAAGACGAATGAGCTGGCGTAAACGGGAACTTTGTCGCGATAGGCGCCGAGCAGTTTGTAGAGCGGCTGCCCTGCAAGCTTGGCGGCGATATCGTAGAGACAAATGTCGAACGGCCCGTAGGAGTAGATCGGGACGTGCTGCCACCAGCGGTCGTAGGTTCGAAAATCCTGCCAGTGTTTCTCGCGGTAGAGCGGATCCTTGCCCATGAAGAATGGCTTCATCGCGGTCGCGGCGATCCCGCCCGCCATCTCTGCGCCGCGCCCGGCGAACCCCATCGAGTGCCCGTCGATTCCTTCGTCGGTCTTCATGGTGACGACCAGAAAATCGAAGGTCGATTTTCCACCGGAACGCATCTCCGAATCAGACATGGCCTGCTGCGTGTTGCGGCAGACACGGATTTCGATGGAATCGATTTTCATCACGTGCGCCTCGGTGCACGAGAGAATTTACTCAACGCCGCAGGCGCGCGTCAACGAAATGCTATTTTCACTATTTGAAATATGCGGCGCGCGCGGAATTCGTGTTGACGCGGCTGCCTGCGATGCCTCATTTTTTGTCAGCATTTCGTCGCGGTCGCACGTCCGCATTGCCGCGACAGGCCTGACCAACGAATCGCAGTACTTTTGGAGACTCGATGAACGCACAAGTCGGCTGGGGCATAGCGGTTGTGATTTTCGCGGGCGTTCTGAACGGAAGCTTCGCCGCCCCGATGAAACGCATGCCGGCATGGCGCTGGGAGAATTCGTGGTTGACGTTTGCAATCACCGGGCTCGTGATTTTTCCCTGGGTCATTGCGTACGGGACGATCCCGCATCTTGGCAGCGTGTACTCGAGCGCTTCGTGGCCGACGCTTGCAAAGGTAGCCCTGTTCGGGTTCACGTGGGGAATCGGAGCAACGCTCTGCGGGCTGGGAATCAGCCGAGTCGGGCTAGCGCTTGCGTTCGCCGTAATCCTGGGCATTACGGCGTCGTTCGGGTCGCTGATCCCGCTGGCGATTCTTCATCCTGAGGAACTTCTCTCTCGCAAAGGAATTGCGCTCATTATCGGAACGGTGATCATGACCGTCGGTCTTGTCTTTCTGGCGATCGCGGGCCGCCAGCGCGAGCGCAACTCAGGACAGATGGGCTCACCGCGTTCGGGATTCACGGTCGGGCTGATTATCTGCATCCTCTCCGGGTTGTTTTCTTCGATGCTGAACTTCAGCTTTGTTTTCGGCGACGAGCTGCGCGTGAAAGCGCTCGCAGCAGGAGCAAGCGCGACGATGGCCGCGAATCCGATATGGTCGCTGAGTGTGACGGGCGGGTTCATCGCCAACGCGGTGTATTGCGTCTACCTGCTCAGGAAAAACAATACGTGGGGCATCTACAAAACAGGCGGCGCACCTTATTGGATCCTGGGCAGCTTGATGGGATTGCTTTGGTTCGGCGGAACGTTGATGTATGGCTCTGGCGCTTCGATCCTCGGCACCCTCGGTGGGATCATCGGCTGGCCCGTATTTATGGTGATGGACATCATCGTCGGACTCTTCTGGGGGATGATCACGGGCGAATGGAAAGGCGCGGGGCGGCAAGCGCTCACGTATTGCTGGACGGGAATTGGGATACTAATTCTGGCGATCGTCGTGATCTCGGTGGGCAGCGCAGCGTGAAAAACTTCCGTGTATCCTAATTCTGTTTCGGTGAAGGGAGCTTCACGCTGCTTACTCCGCGCGTCTGCTTGGCAATCACACCGCTGCCCTCGCGCACAACGTAATATTGATTTGCGGAGAGATCTTTCAGTGTCTCGACCAACCCGCTCGGCCAGCGAATCACAATTCTATCCGCTCGCTCGGCCTTACCCAATCCGAAGTGCAGCCGCAGGTCGCTCTGCGATATGAATCCATCGCCGCTGCGAACTTCCTGTTCGCGACGATCGTTTCCCTGTTCGAGCGTGACCGTCGCGCCGAGCGCGGCGCGATTCGATTTCGCGCCCACCAATTGCAGACTGATGAAGTTGCCGGCGAGACCCGTATTTCGGTAAAGAGATGGCGACTCGTTCATATTGTTGACGAGCGCCTCGACGCGGCCGTCGTTGAAGAGATCTCCAAGCGCCATGCCTCGGCCTGAATGTATTTCGCTGAGTGTGGCTCCGGACTGCGCCGTGATATTGGCGAATTTTCCGTCGCGCAAATTGATGTAAAGAACTTTCGGCTCACGATAGCTCGTGCCGAGGTCCCTGCCATCTACTTCCGGATAGACGTGTCCATTCGCAATGAAGATACCCGGCCATCCGGAATTATCGAAATCGAGGAACTGCACGCCCCACCCGAGCCAATTTCTAACGGTGCCAAGACCCGCGCCGAAAGTGACGTCGTCGAACGCATTCTTTCCGCGATTGAGATAGAGCGTGGGCGTATCGTCGCTGAAATTTGTCTTGATGATGTCCTGCATTCCGGTATGCGTGTAGTCGTCGCCGGAGAGGCCCATGCCAGCCTGCGTCGTGCCGTCCTCATTGAACGCGACGCCGGCGGCGCGGCCGATGTCCGTGAACGTTCCATCGTGATTGTTGTGATAGAGAATATTCGGCGTGGAATCGCAGGCGACGTAGATATCGGGCCAGCCGTCTTCGTCGAAGTCGCCGGTGAGCGAAGTCAGGCCGTAGCAGCCCGACGTTTTCGTGATTCCAGACTTCTGCGAGACATCCGTGAAGGTGCCGTCACCGTTGTTGTGGTACAGCGCGTTTACCGGCATTTTGAGGCCACGCGGGCCACACATGACATTGATGCCTTTCCACTGACACCATTGGCCCTGGCCGGGCCTTGGCACCGAATCGTAAGAGAAATCAACGTAGCGCACGATAAACAAATCTGCTTTGCCGTCGCGATCGTAGTCAACGAAGCTGCAGCCGGTGCTCCATTCATCTTTGGGTGTTTTCAGGCCGGCTTTTTCGGTGACATCGGTGAACGTGCCATCGCCGTTGTTGTGAAATAGCACGTTCTGTCCCCAGAAGGTCTCCATGAGATCGAGATTTCCGTCGTTGTCGTAATCGCCGACGCAAACCCCCTGGCCCCACCCGGCCCTCGCCAAACCTGCCTTCAGAGTCACATCGGTGAATGTGCCATCGTGGTTGTTGTGATAGAGATGGCCGGTGGGCGCACTTCCTGGCGCGACGCCTTCCACCGTTGAGCCATTCGGTAGAAAAATGTCAGGCCAGCCGTCATTGTCGTAATCGAAGATCGCGACGCCATTGCCGGTGGTCTCGATGATAAATTCCTTGTGTTTATCGCCGCCGTACACATTCAGAGCAGTTAGGCCCACCTGGAGCGCGATGTCCTCAAATTGGACAACTCCAGGTTTGGCCAGCGGCGAATATTTAGTTTGAAAATTGGGCGCCTGTGCGGAACCAAGGACTACGATCGCGACTACCGTGAATGAAATGCCAAGAAATCGAAGGGTTGAAGAAAGTCTCATGCGTCAGTCGGGACCGCGCACCGCGGAATCTACGGCTTCCACGCTACGAGCGTCTGCCGTGATTCTCCGAGGCCGTCGATACCCAACTCTACAACATCTCCGGGTTTCAAGTATTTCGGCGGCCGCATGCCGAGACCGACGCCGGCCGGGGTTCCGGTGCTGATCACATCGCCGGGTAGGAGGCTCATAAATTCACTCAAGTAACTGACGAGTGTGGGTACATCGAAAATCATGTCGGAGGTAGAGCCGGTTTGGCGCATCAGTCCGTTGACCTTGAGCCACATGTTCAGATGGCTTGGGTCGGGAATCTCGTCGCGAGTCACAAGAAACGGCCCCAGCGGAGCGAAGGTGTCCGCGCTCTTTCCCTTTACCCATTGGCCTCCGCGCTCGAGTTGAAAGCTCCGCTCGGAATAGTCGTTGTGAAGAACATAACCAGCGATGTGCTCGAACGCGCGTTCTTTTGCCACGTAGCTCGTCTTCTTGCCGATGACGAGCGCGAGTTCGACTTCCCAGTCCACTTTTTCGGCGCAACGCGGAATGATCACGGTGTCGTTCGGACCCGCGAGCGCCGTTGTAGACTTGAAAAATACAACAGGTTCCTTCGGTATTTCGAGACCGCTCTCAATGGCGTGCTGATAGAAATTGGCACCTACGCAAATGATCTTGCTCGGTCGGCCGATCGGCGGACCGAGTCGAACCGAACCATTTACGCGCGGCGCGACCGAGCCGCTCTTTTCGAACCAATTCCGAAGAGATGCAAGGCCGTCGTCTTCAAAAAAAGCTTCGTTGTAGTCGGAGCCGAAACCAGATGCATCCACACGGCTCCCGTCGGAGAGAAGGAGTCCCGGCCTCTCCAATCCGCGCTCGCCGATACGAATGAGCTTCATTCAGTGCGTTTCCTGAGCGCGTAACGCGTCACAATTAAGATCTTGATCGCGTCGATGCAGAGCCGCAGCGAAATACGAGGCCCTAGCTAATCGCGGCTCCAGCAGCGAGTCAAGCGGATTCCGGCATTCGCGCACAACGTTTTAGAATGTGAAACGCACCATATCAAGACACAAAATGCTGGACAAGCCTGAGATGAACAGCGTAAACAGATTTAGCTGTGATTTTTGTGACCATGTGCAGACTTTTTATGCGACGCGGCGGCGCGAATCTTTGCCGGCCGCAGGCGATCAAAAACCGGCCCAATACAAGATGAAAGTCGCGCTCTTTATTCCCTGCTTCGTGGATCAACTGATGCCGGACGTGGGCCTGGACACAGTGCGCGTTCTGCGCCGGCTTGGCTTTGAAATCGACTTCCCCAACGAGCAAACATGCTGCGGACAGCCAGCATTTAACAGCGGATATTGGAACGACGCGCGTCCACTTGCTGAGCGCTTCGTGCGTGTGTTCCGCTCGGCGGATACGGTAGTGTGCCCGTCGGGCTCGTGCACGACGATGGTGCGGAATTTCTATCCGGAATTGCTGTCCGGTACGGCGCTCCGCGATGAGGCTGTGCAGCTCGGCAAACGTATGTTCGAGTTCTCGGAGTTTCTCGTCAAGGTGGCGCGGCGAACGGACGTCGGCGCCACGTTTCCACACCGCGTCGCGTACCACGATGCGTGCCACGCGCTCCGAGAGCTACGATTGAAACAGGAGCCGCGAGAGATCTTGCGTCACGTTCGCGGCCTCGAGCTTGTCGAAATGCAATACAGTGAGGATTGCTGCGGATTCGGCGGCACGTTTGCTACGAAATTCAATATGATCTCCGCGGCGATGGGCGAAGCGAAGACGGCCAGTGCCGCTGCCGTCCACGCCGACTATCTGACATCAACCGATCCCAGTTGCCTCCTGCACATTGATGGAATCTTGCGACGACAGAACTCGCCGGTCCGCACGCTGCACTTGGCCAATATCCTGGCACGGACCGAAATCGCAAGCGAGTGCACGCCTCAAGCTGCGGCTTCTGAGAACGCCAGATGAGGAAGGCCGCAGAGGAATTTCTGCGCGACGCTGCGACGAAGTCCGCCGACTTGGCCCATCGTCAAATTATCCGGCAGGGAATTGACAAGTACAACGAAGCGTTCGAACGTGGCCGCGCGCGATTTTTCAACTGGGAGGCAGCCCGGCAGAGGTGCAGCGAAATTAAGTGGGAGGCCGTAAACCACCTCGACCGCTACCTCGTGGAATTCGAAGAAAGAGTCAAAGCGCGCGGCGGTCACGTGTTTTGGGCCGAGAACGCCGAAGAAGCGCGCGCCTACATTACGGACCTCGCACGGCGGCGGGGCATTCGCACGATTGTAAAGTCAAAATCCATGGTCGCGGAGGAAATCCATCTCGCGCGGGCTCTTGAGAAGGAAGGAATAAAGGTCTACGAGACCGACCTGGGAGAATTTATCGTACAGCTTCGGAACGAGCCGCCGTACCACATCGTCACGCCCGCGATGCATTTGACACGCGCCGACATTTCCGCCCTTTTCAAAGAAAAGCTGGGAGGAATTGATACCGAGGACCCGCCCGAACTGGTTGCCGCCGCGCGACGGTGGTTGCGGCAGACTTTTTTTGCAGCGGAGATGGGGATCAGCGGCGTCAATTTCCTCGTCGCTGATTCCGGCATGATCGCAATCACGACGAATGAGGGCAACGCCGACCTGGGTATGAGCTTGCCGCGCATACATGTGGCTCTCGCGGGAATAGAAAAAGTGATTCCGCGGCTCGAAGATCTAGCGATTTTGTGGCCGGTTCTGGCGACGGCGGGCACAGGACAGCCCATTACCTGCTACAACTCTTTGATCGGAGGGCCGCGCGGACTCAACGAGACAGATGGACCCGACGAATTTCACGTCATTCTTCTCGATAACGGCCGAAGCGAACTGCTAGCCGACGCCGAGCAGCGTGAGGTTCTACACTGCATCCGTTGCGGCGCGTGTTTGAACGCCTGTCCAGTATTTCGTTCGGTTGGCGGGCACACATACGGGACGACATACCAGGGGCCGATCGGCAGCGTGCTCACGCCGCATCTGCGCGGTCTCGATGAATTTCAGCACCTGTCGTACGCGTCGTCGCTGTGCGGCGCGTGCACTGATGCTTGCCCGGTCAAGATTGATTTGCATCACCATCTTCTGCACAACCGGCGGAACGCGGTGAACGAAGCTCATCGCCCGTGGACCGAACGTATCGGATTCACGCTATGGCGCTGGATGACGATGAGCGCGGGGCGATTCGCGCTTGGGGGTTCAATCGGCCGTGCTACCTTGCGCGGCGTCTACGCGTTGGGCTTGGAATCCACAGTCCTCGATCCGCTGCGCCCATGGACCAAAGTTCGCGCCGCACCGCACATTCCATCTAAATCATTCCGCGCGCTCTGGAGAAAAGGCATTGGAACGAACTGATAATCCGAGCCGAGCGAAAATTCTCGAGCGCATAAAGGCCGCTCTGTCCGCACCAGCATCGCCGGATGTACCGCAGACGTACGATCCCGCATTTGCATCGGTGACCGACCCGATCGAGAGATTCCAGAGGGAGTGCTCATCGAACAATACAGAGTGCGTGATGACTCCGAGTCTGGCAGCGAGCGCCGACGCGATTTCAAATGTGTTAAGCGCGCTTCCGGCGGGAGAAATCTTCGTACAGGACTCGTTAGAGCTACGCGGTATGGCATCTGCGTGGACTAGCCACCACATCCGTTGGTCGAGCACAGTAGCTGAAGCCGGCTCGACGAACAAAGGCCCGAGGGAAACTTCTCAAGCCACGATCACCTTGGCCGAGGCACTCGTCGCCCTGACGGGATCCGTCCTCGTTTCCGCCGAGTGCGGCGGACGAGGAGCGGCTTTCGTCGCGCCGGTTCACATCGTTGTGGCAAAGGCCGGGCAATTGGTGCCGGATCTCGAAACAGCTTTTGCGCGCCTAAAAGAAAGCGGAGCGGCCATCAGGAATTCGTACTTGTGTTTGATCACCGGATCGAGCCGGACGGCGGACATCGAAAAAATCCTGGTGATGGGTGCGCACGGCCCGGGGCGGCTCGTCGTAACCGTCGCCCTCGGGACCGAGTAGCGCGGGGCGGCGGGTTCACGACTCTGAGGCACCAAGCCGGGCAGAAATAGCTCGCGCGGCGGCCACGACTTCGCCGGCGTACTCCGGAATTTTGTCCCGCGCAATTCTCGTGGTCGGGCCCGCCACGCTAATGGCCGCAGCCACTTTGCCGCCGTCATGGAGAATCGGAGCGCTAACGCAACGGGCACCAAGAGTAGCTTCCTCATCGTCGAGGGCATAGCCGCGTATACGGATCTTTTCCAGCTCTTTTCTGAGCTGCGTCAGCCGCGTCAGCGTATGAGGCGTGAAGCGCTCGAATCGAATCGAAGACAGAACGTGTTCTTTTTCGTCGGCGGGCAGATACGCGGTGAGCGCTTTACCCATCGCGGTGCAATAGACAGGACGCCACGATCCGACGGGTGAGGCCATGCGAAACGGGTGCGGGCTCTGCACGACATCAACGTAGTACACATCCTGGCCGTCCAGGATCCCGAGATTGACGGTTTCGTTCGTGACTTTCCATAGTTGTTGGAGCACCGGCCGGCTGATTTTTCGGAGGGTCGCTTGGTAGGTCACGCCCGAACCCAACCGTGCAAGTTTTGGTCCAACGAGATACGCGCCGAGATCGTCTCGAAAGAGATAGCTTTCAGCCTCGAGATGCGCAAGAAAGCGATAGGCGGTGCTCTTGTTGATGCTCGTTTGCTCGGCGACATCTTTGAGTTGAAGACCGGCCGGCGATGTGGTTAGAGCCTCAAGAATCTTGAGGACTTTGGAGACAACGCCCACCGGCAAGGATTTTGACTCTTTCGCACGAATCATCGGTTCTAGCCTTTCGCCGCGCGACCCGGGCCGACGTTTAGTGTTTTTACGACCATGGCGGCGTCACCGGCGCTTTTTACTATGTGAAATATAAATCTTTTCCCTTGAATTTCAAGTTTTGACTTGTTATATGCGTTTGCGGAATTGGAATCCACGAAAAAATGCGATCTGCGATGCCGCATCAGCCGAATTCACAGGTGCGAATTCCACACGCAGACGATATGGAAAACTGCCGGAACTTTGTTGGGTTTCTTCCGCTTCTCTGAAGTGTAAATATGTAATAGACGTACGGGATAATAAAGACGCCTGGCGCAAGAACGCTTGGCGTCCGGCGAGTGGCAGCGGATGGACGCAAAACGAGTCGAGGTTGCCGGCGTGCAAAGCAGAGTGCTGAAAGTCGATCCTCGGGACAACGTGCTGATTGCCCTGACGGACTTGCGAAAGGGCGATGTCGTTGACTTTTCCGGAGCGACCTTCGAATTGGCGTCGGATGTTTCCGCTAAGCACAAATTTGTCACCACCGATCTCGCGCAAGGCGATCGCGTCATCATGTACGGCGTCGTAGTTGGAAAGGCGACCGAGCCGCTGTCCCGCGGGCAAGCGCTAACGACCCGCAACCTGCGTCACGAGACATCCGCTGTCGAAGAGAAGGCGACGGATTTTCATTGGACACCTCCTGATGTTTCGAAGTTGTGGCAGCGCACGTTTTCGGGCTTTCTGCGCCCGGACGGCCAGATCGGAACGCGAAATCATTGGCTCGTGGTCCCGCTCGTTTTCTGCGAGAACCGAAACATCGCCACATTGAAACATGCCTTCGAAGAGGAACTCGGATTCGCCCCGCCCCCGGTGTATCGCCAACAGGTATCGGATCTGGCCCGGCTGTACCGCGAAGGCAAATCTGGAGAGATCGAGGCTTATCAAGCCGCCGAGGCGCACGCACAGCGCCGGGCGTCGTCGCTCTTCAAGAACGTGGATGGCGTCAAGTTTTTGATCCATGAAGGCGGATGCGGTGGCACGCGCGAAGACTCGAACAATTTGTGCGCTCTCATCGCGGGCTATATCCACCACCCAAATGTTGCTGGCGCGACGGTCTTGAGTCTCGGATGCCAGCACTCCCAGGTGGCCGTGCTTCGCGAAGAATTGAAGAAGCGCGATCCGAAATTCAAGAAGCCGCTGTTTGTTTTCGAGCAACAGCAGAGCGGCACGGAATTCGCGATGCTCTCGCATGCTATTCAGAAAACATTTTCAGGGCTGGTCGAAGCAAACAAGTGCGAGCGTGCTTCCGCTCCTCTTTCAAAGCTCTGCGTCGGGCTGAAGTGCGGCGGCTCAGACGGATTCTCTGGAATCTCCGCGAATCCAGCGATCGGTCACACATCGGATCTCGTTGTAGCGTTCGGTGGCCGAACGATTCTCTCGGAATTCCCAGAGCTATGCGGTGTGGAGCAGGAATTGATGAACCGTAGCACGACGAAGGAGGTCGCCGAGCGGTTCATCCGCCTCATGCGGTCGTACGACGCGCGTGCAAAGGCGGTGTTCTCGGGATTTGAGATGAATCCATCGCCTGGCAATATTCGAGACGGCTTGATTACCGATGCGATGAAATCCGCCGGAGCCGCCAAGAAAGGCGGGACGGCGCCGGTTACGGCGGTAATCGACTATCCGGAATATTCGACCGAACCTGGATTGAATCTGCAATGCACGCCCGGCAACGACGTGGAGTGCGTCACGGCACAGGTGGGAGCAGGCGCGAGCGTAGTGCTTTTCACGACGGGACTCGGAACGCCAACCGGAAATCCGATTGCGCCTGTCGTGAAGCTCTCGACCAACTTTGCTCTCGCGCAGCGCATGCCGGACATCATTGACATTGACACGGGTCCAGTCGTCACCGGCGAATTAACGATCGAACAAATGGGCGAAAAAATTCTCGACCGCGTCGTTCAGATCGCCAGCGGCGAAGTATTGACCAAGGCCGAATTGCTCGGCCAGGACGATTTCATTCCCTGGAAGCGTGGCGTCTCGCTCTGAGAGGTCAGGACAACCAAATGAATCCGTTTCGGTTGGACGGCAGGAAAGCAGTCGTGACCGGCGGCGGCAGCGGCATCGGAAAGAGTATTGCCGAGCGATTTTACGAGGCTGGCGCATCCGTTTGCATCCTCGACGTTGACCTCCCGGCGGCAAACGCCACCGCCGAGAAAATCAGGAGTAGCGGCGGGAGCGCGCGAGCCCACCGGTGTGACGTCTCGGATCATGCAGGCGTAAAATCCGTTTTCGAAGATGTGATTCGCGACGGCCCGGTGCACATTCTTGTTAACAATGCAGGAATCTCGCACGTCGGTACGCTCGAATCGACTTCCGAAACCGATTTCGACCGGATCTTCCGGGTCAATGTGAAGGGCATGTACAACTGCATGTTCGCGCTGATTCCGCACATGAAGTCGCACGGTGGAGTGATCCTCAACATGGCGTCCATCGCCGCGTCAACAGGCTTGAACGACCGGTTCGCGTATTCGATGAGCAAGGGCGCGGTAGTTTCGATGACGTATTCAGTTGCGCGAGATTACTTAAGTCATAACATCCGCTGCAATTGTATTTCACCGGCTCGTGTTCACACGCCGTTTGTGGACGGATACCTTCATCAACATTATCCTGGCCGAGAAGCTGAGATGTTCAAGAAGCTTTCTGAAACTCAGCCCATTGGGAGAATGGCGCAGCCGCGAGAAGTCGCCGACCTGGCGCTATTCTTGTGCTCCGATGAAGCTGCGTTCATCACGGGCACGGACTATCCGATTGACGGTGGCTTCTTCAAGCTGCATGGCTGATAGCGGCTAAATCGGACCTGCCCAATGGACTTACACCTCAAAGACAAAACCGTCATCATCACCGGCGGCGGCAAGGGTATCGGCGCCGCGATCACGCGTGCGTGTGCCCGCGAAGGTGGGATACCGGTGGTCGTGGACCGCGATGCGGAAAGTGGCGAGAAAATATCGGAAGAGCTGCAGGGCCTCGGTGCGAGGATGCATTTTATTCTAGTTGATCTCACGTCGCCTGCGAGTTGCCGCGAGGCCGTCGAGAACACGATTCAGCGGTTTGGCCGGATTGATGCGCTCGTGAACAACGCGGGCATTAACGATAAGGTGGGGCTCGAGTCTGGTAACCCGGAAGATTTCATTCGTTCACTCGAGCGGAATCTGCTGCACTACTACTGCATGGCGCACTACGCGCTGCCGCATCTCAAGAGCTCGCGTGGCCCCATCGTCAACATCAGCTCCAAGACTGCGGTGACTGGACAGGGAGGCACGTCAGGATACGTTGCGGCGAAGGGCGGCGTTCTCGGTCTCACGCGCGAATGGGCGGCGGAATTGCTTCCGTTCGGCATTCGCGTGAACGCTATCCTGCCCGCTGAAGTGATGACGCCGCTCTATCGCCAGTGGGTCGATACTTTCCCCGATCCCGTCGCAAAATTGAAGCAAGTTGTCACGAAGATTCCGTTCGAGCATCGCATGACGACTCCGGACGAAATCGCGGCGATGGCAGTGTTCTTGATTTCGGCGCAGGCTAGCCACATCACCGGACAGCACTTGTACGTGGACGGTGGATACGTGCACCTCGATCGCGCTTTGACCTGACGGAGTGAAATGGGAAATTCATCCGCACCTCTGACTGAACGCCGTTACGTTGTTCCCCTGATCCTGGTCACCAGCCTATTTTTCCTTTGGGCGCTGGGCGTCAATCTAAACGATATTTTGATTCCACATTTGAAGAAGGCGTTCAGCCTCACCGATTTTCAATCTTCGCTCATTCAGTCAGCGTTCTTCGGCGGATATTTTCTCGCCGCGCTTCCTGCCGGATGGCTCATGGAGCGCGTAGGATACAAGAAAGGAATTTTGATCGGCTTGGTCATTTGCGCTGCCGGCGCATCCCTCTTCATTCCCGCGTCTTACATCCGCATATACGGATTTTTTCTCTTTGCGTTATTTGTGATGGCGTGCGGGCAGAGTTTCCTCGAAGTCGCCGCTAATCCTTACGTGACGATTTTGGGTCCGCCCCAGAGTTCCGAGCGCCGCTTGAACACGGCGCAATCATTCAATGCCGTGGGCGCCGTCGTGACGCCCTTCATCGGCGCCAGGTTTATCTTGTCGGGTATTGAGCACACATCAGCGGAATCCGCAGCGATGTCGCCCGGCCAGATGCGGGCATATCGGGCTTACGAAGCGAGCATGGTGCGGGTACCTTACCTCGTGATCGCAGGAATTTTCCTCGCCGTCGCGATACTTATCTACTTTTCGAACTTGCCGGAAGTCCCAGCGGTCGGCACGAATATCGGCACCGCTGAAACCGAAGTGCGCCTGCGTGATCTGAGGGCTTTCCCGCATCTCGTCAAAGGCGTGATCGCGCAATTTTTGTACGTCGGAGCGCAGGTCGGAGTCGCTAGCTTCGTGATTCGTTTTGCTGAGCACATGATTTCTGACACGCATGAAAAAAACGCGGCGCACTATCTGCAAATGCACCTGATCGGCTTCATGATCGGAAGGTTTGCCGGATCGGCGATCATGAAGAAAGTTCCCGCACCGCGCCTGCTGAGCTTGTTCGCGGCCGGATCGCTCATCTGTTTGAGCGTCGCGTTGTTTGCGATGGGCTCAGTTCCGGTCTGGGCGATCGTCTTGGTAGGATTCTTTCACTCCATCATGTTCCCGACAATTTTTGCGCTGAGCCTGAAGAATCTCGGGCCATATACGAAGCTGGGCTCATCGCTGCAGGTCATGGCCATCATCGGCGGTGCGATTTGCCCAGCCGTGATGGGCATCATTTCGGACGCGACCAACATTCAGAAGGCCTTCATCGTTCCGCTGCTCTGCCATGCTTATGTGCTGTATTTTGCTTTAGCGGGGTACAAGCCGGCGGTTCCGATTGGCTTGGGAAAAGTGGGCGTAAGCGCCGCGTAGTTCAGTATCGGCGATGCGCGGCTAGTAAAGCTATCGCCACAACCGCCGACTCCGACATCCCCAGCCTCAGAACCATCAGCTGTAATGTCGAAACATCCAATTCCGTTCGTCGCATTCGTGAAGCGCTTCGCCACGACCGACAAACGGTGATACCGAAAAGGAAGCAGTCTGTCTTAATTTTCTCCTCTTCGACAGACTCTTTCACTTCTCTCGATACAAATCCTCGGTTAGGTCTAATAGCTGAGAGGGCATAACGTTCGCGCGGCGCAGATGCCGGATCCACAAACCAGGCAACCAGTTTGAGTCGCCGCGCAGCCAGCGGGTCCTGCTCGATGCTTTCGTATTGGTGAATGTGCACGGATTCGAGGTAAGACGAGGTCTTCGTCACAACCAGCGTAAATTCGATCATGTTGCCGGGTACGAAGCGACCCACATCTTCGTTGGATTCGAACGCCGACGGCGGGACCAAATACTTTTGAGGAACATCCGCCGGGTAACTCTCAAGCGTCATATAAGTAACGTTGAGCAACCAGGTCACAATGAGATCGTCCGGTTTCTTTTCGAGATACTTCAGAATGTATTCGATGGCTTTTTGAGGGTCCTCAGTCTTTCGAAAGGCGTTTCCTGGCCGCATCGGGAACAGGCATTTTTCTCCCGGAACGCGATAGACATCATTTTCCATCTCGGACTTGTGCAGATACGCAATGCCCAGAGCTCTTCCATCTCTGGAATCTCTGCAGGAACGCTGGACAGGGCAAGCTCATACGACGCTTGATATTCTTCGGTGGCCGGTCCCATGATTCCCTGATAGGCGTAAATCTGCGCAAGATTATAATGAGTGTGCAAAGCGTCAATCGGAGCTAAACCCTCAGAGGCCTCGCGGTTTTCCGGTGCGAGCACTTCTTTTATCCTGGCGATAATTGTCTCGAGCGATTTTTTTGCGCATGTCGCAGACGGTGTGAGGGTCGTGATTCCAGTCAGGCGGTTTCGGATAACCATTTATGACGATTTCCGCTTCGTCAAGTCCATCGAGATCGGGCTCGTACTTCACAGTCCCGGTGGCAGCCATCGCGAAGTTTCGTGCTGGATCTGCATTTTTGTCATTCACACCCTTGCCTTCTTCCATGATTTTCACGATGGCGTAGCCGCTCGGGATATGAACGACATTGGTGAGCTAGCCCGGACCGAGGCTCGAAAGTTACTTCCGAGTAGTCGACAATCCGGGAACTACTCCATCAACGGACACAAGCGCGTTTGTCGGTAGCAATCAATCGGCGAGCCGATAACTACCGGGTTGCCCGTCACTTGGGACAAACCCATTTTGAGCGGCACACAGCAGAGGAAAAAGTCTGGCGGATTGGTAAAAAACAGCTTGACATATTCCTATATAGGCATATATTAAAGGCATGGCAAGGGCGGCGACAACCTCAGACGCGTTCAATGCCGTGGCGGAGCCGCGCCGGCGGCACATTCTGAACTTTCTAGCGACGGGGGAGCGGTCCGTCAGCGAGATCGTGGATGCCATGGAGGTGGAGCAGCCGTCGGTTTCAAAGCATCTGAAAGTTTTAAAAGGTGTCGGCCTGGTGGAGGTCCGGAGGGAGGGCCGGCAGATGCTTTACAAGGTGAATGCGGTGGCTATCCGGCCGTTGCACGAATGGACCAGCACCTTCGAGCGGCTGTGGAAACACCAACTGCTGCGAATCAAGGAACGGGCCGAGGCCAACAATGCACAGAAACAATAGTCTTGTGGAATTTCAAACGAGGAGGAAATCGTGAGTTCACCCGCACTATCGCTGGAAGCGACAACGATTCAAATAGCCGAGGAGATTGAAGTGCGCGCCTCGATCGAGGTGACGTTCGCTGCGCTACTGGATCAACTTGGACCGTACAACGAGACTCAAGTCAACAAACCCATGCCGATGAAGCTCGAAGCATGGCCAGGCGGCAGATGGTATCGCGACCTGGGAGACAACAACGGGCATTACTGGGGAGCGGTGCAGGCGATCAAGAAGCCGACGCTGCTGGAAATTAGCGGGCCGCTGTTCATGTCTAATCCGGTGATTAACAATCTTCAATATCGGCTGAAGGAATCGGGCGGCGTGACGGTGATTACATTTCGGCACCAGTCGTTTGGATTGATTCTTGAGGAATATCGGAACGCGAAGAATGGCTGGGCGCACTTGCACGAGCTTGTGCGGCAGCGAGCGGAATCGCCGCGGCCCCACTGAGGCGCGGACGAATTAGAAGTTTCAGAGGAGGGAATATGTGCCCTGCATGCGTCGCAAGCGCAGTGGTGATGGCCGCCGGAGCGGGATCCACGTTAGGAATTCTCGCAGTGTGCATCGGCAAATTTAGAAACGTTTTCGGCGCGAATGGTCTCGGTCTATTTCAAAAAATTAAGGAGAAATAAAATGGCAACAAGCCCAACAAGCAACGAGAAAAACATGGAGCAACGGAAAGAGCAAAAGGCAATGAAGACACCTCCGATCGTGTCGCCGGAGGAATGGGAGTCTGCGCGCCAGCAGCTCCTAGTAAAGGAGAAGGCCTTTACGCGTTCCCGTGACGCGCTGGCCGCCGAGCGTCGGCGGATGCCGTGGCTGGCCATTGAGAAGAAGTACGAGTTCGACGGACCCAAGGGCAACGTAAGCCTGCTCGATTTGTTCGAGGGCCGCCGTCAGTTGATACTGTACCGCGCCTTCTTCGAGCCTGGCGTGTTCGGCTGGCCCGACCATGCCTGCCGCGGCTGCTCGCTGGGCGCCGACCAGATCGCGCACCTCGCGCATCTGAACGCCCGCGACACTACTCTCGCCTTCGCTTCGCGCGCGCCGCAGGCGGACATCGCGCGTTTGAAAGCCCGGATGGGCTGGGAGATGCCGTGGTACACCATCACGGACGGCTTCGACGTGGACTTCGGCGTCGATCAATGGCACGGCCACAACGTGTTCATCCGCGACGGCGAGCGCGTGTTTCGCACCTACTTCATCAACAACCGCGGCGACGAGGCGATGGGGAGTACTTGGAGTTACCTTGACATGACTGCGCTCGGGCGGCAGGAGGAGTGGGAGGACTCGCCGGAGGGCTACCCCCAGACACCACCGTATAAGTGGTGGAATTGGCACGACGAATACGCCGCCGACGCCTCGGTCGACCCTAGATGGAACAAAGTAGTGAAGAACGCAAAGGTGACGTTGAACCTCAACGACTAATTCGGTGGCGTCTGCGATCACTCACCAGGGGTGCGTGCTGATGGGTGCGTGCTGGTGGAGGACGCGCCTCTTCCGTTGGTGAAATCGACGCCGATGAGATATTTTCCCGTTCGCTTCATTGGATGACGAAGTATACCGCGCTTTCCATTCGCGAATCTAATCCGAGGGACGAAGAGAATGCGCGTGGGGAGGCGCTTGACGCATTTTCCTCAAAATAACTGGGAACGAACCGGGAATTAACAGGGAGTTCTCCGCACATCGAATCAGCGCATCTGGTCCAAGGCCTATTAGATCAATAGTTTTGCTAAACTAGATCGATGGCTTCGAATCGTAAACAGCCTAAACGTTTGGGCCCGGCATGGAAGTCTATAGTTGAGATAGGTTTCATAATCTTTCTTTTCTATTCCAATCTTCTGATGGGCGAGTTTACCCATGCAAATGGCCGAGGGAAGACGTTGGTTTTCGCCTTTGAGGATATTTTCTCGGTCACTAATTTAGTGATTGCCATCATTTCCGGCCTGTTGGGCTTCCTAGGTTTTGACTACCTTCGGAAGCACTTTTGATTTCGTGCGCAATCTTTGCATTGCAAAACTGAGCCCGCAGCCGATTAGAGCCGCAGAAAGTTTCAACTTACTGCAGTGGTGTAGAGGTAGCCGAAGCCTAGGTCGTGGCGTTGAACCGAATTGCGCCCGTCTGATCGGAATAGAAGTAGCGTTGCCCCGTCGTGCCCGGCGTCACCGGCTGAGCGGTGACCGAGTACGTGTTCATCCGATACAGCCACCCGTCGGCGCCGCATTTGGGGTATCGCCCGTGCCGCCTTTGTACGTGAAGCTGTAACCGCTCTTAATGCCAGCCGTCAGTAGTTTATCGATCAATAGCCCTTCGCCGCAGCTTGCCGTGGTGTCGCCGGCCGCTGCAGTGCCCATCTTCGAGAGACCTGCCGGAAAGCCATTCTCGTAGGTCGCCGCGTATTCAACTGAGGAAGTGTTTATCCTGCGAATCGAACCCACCGCCGATGCCTCGTTGGCCGCGATGCGCGCACGTAAAAGGTTGGGAATTGCGATAGCCGCGACAATCAGAATAATCGCAACGACGATCAAAAGCTCGATAAGCGAAAACCCCCTTTGATGACTGGTCACGGGCCCGCATCAAGTTGTGATACTTCTTAAATGAGAATCCCCCCAAACCGGCGAGAAATGCATCACGTAACTATGAGCGGCGAGTCTAAATAGCCACGCAAGTCTGAGCCGCAAAGCTACCCGACCCGTAGGTTAGGGCGAGGAATCCGAGGCAATCGAAGATCGGCGCCTACGTAATCCCACCCGCAACGGCTTGCGGATTCGGTACGGAGGCTGATGCGAGGTGCTTTGCGAGTTCGACCTGAACCTGGGGCGAGGCGATTACAAGAAGGCGGTCGCCGGGTTGCAAGATGGTATCGGGGCGCGCGACCAGAACCGATTTGCCGCGCAATACGGCCACGATCTTGGCGTCGGCGATGGGGCCGCTCAGCGCACGCGATTGAATCTGCTTTCCAACCCAGGGACTATCGGGCCGGAGTACGCCAGCGATTAATTGCGAGCCGTCGGGAAGATCCAATGCGAGACCCGACTGCAAAAGAGCTGCCAGATGAAGATGGGTAACTTGCGGTGGCAACGCGATCTTGCCCTGTTCCAAGAGTCGCAGCGCAATCCGGACGAGCTCAGCACGATGCGCCGGTGAATCTGCCCGACCG
>Ga0302326_10004691_pt1 | contig 31505 bp, 17 predicted proteins | sample Palsa_T0_3_FD_202264 | JGI IMG/M metagenome (GOLD analysis project Ga0302326, IMG submission 202264) | Peat permafrost microbial communities from Stordalen Mire near Abisko, Sweden - Palsa_T0_3 | ecosystem: Environmental > Terrestrial > Soil > Palsa > Peat permafrost | place: Sweden: Abisko...
CCAAATCTTAGGCGAATTCTTGTCCGTGGAAATCCAGGCTAGGTCCGATCTTGATCTTCTTCGGCGGGGTTGTGGAGTTGTGCTCATAGACATCGCCCGAATTGCTCCCTCATATATATAGGCAATGGCGGGGATCAGTCGGGACGCTCATTCGCAGCTTTTTTGGCAGTGTGCAACAGTTTGTGAACACTCTGTGAACAATCTGCAACTTTTCTCGCCGCCCCCGGAGGAGTGCAACAGTTTGTGAACAAAGTGCAACAGATTGCAACAACCACGGGCAGCAAAGACCCCCCTCAGACAGCCAAAACCCGGTAGTGGAACATAAGGTTGGGATGCGTTATTGGGTTTTTGGGATAGTTATCGTTGCCACAGTTGATCTTCCGGCGGGATGCATTTCGATCAGCCTGCATCCCATCTGGGATGCACCTTCGAGCGCGGAGGCGCGGCTTCTCATCGCCAACGGCGTTCAGCCTCATCAGAAACCGGCGCCAAAGAACGGCTTTTGGCCAGCATCGAGCGGGTCAGGCAGGATTCTTCCGACTCGGACGAGATCAGCAAGCACCCGTTCGTACCGCTAGCTGGCTGTGGTATTCTCTTTGGCGCAGTGGCCGTTTTCGTTCCATTTCAGGTCTTGGGACTGCTCGTGGTTTCGGCTTGGTTCGCAGCCGGTCCGGGTGCGGACGAGCAAACCCGTTTGCTTGATCAAGCAAACGCCGCTTATGCGGGCCGGCTGCCTCTTGAAGCCGTGCGGTTGTATCGTGAGTATCTGGCTCACTACCCGGACCGCGCCGATGTGCGGGTATTTCTGGGAGCTGCCCTTTTCAACCTCGGGAAGCCGGAAGAGGCGTTGGAAGAAACCCGGCACGCTTTAGCGTTGGACAAAAGCTACAGCCTTGCTTATAGCCTGGCGGGTCGTATTTACGCCGGTGGGCGCCACTGGGAAATGGCGCAACAGGCTTTCGCCGAGGCTCTCCGATTGAATCCGCGCGACCGTGAAGCCTGGTATTTTTCGGGCCGCGCGTACTATGACGAAAATCGCTTCGACAAGGCACTCGAAGCATTTCAGCGAGGTCTGGCATTGGGGGACGGGCAGAGCCGGGTGTATGAAAACCTGGGCCTTGCTTGCGAGGCGCTCGGCCGTTTCGCAGAGGCCGAACAGTCGTACAAACACGCTATCCAACTGAGCGCCGGGGAATACCGGCCGTATCTGGCTTATGGCGCATTCCTCGACAAACAGGGCCGGCCGGCTCAAAGTATCGAAATGCTGGAGAAGGCGCTCTCGCTTGGACCGGCTATCGTGGACACGCGCTTCGAGTTGGGCAAGGTGCTGTATCAAACGGGTCAACTCGCCGCCGCCGCTCGGGTTCTGGAACCGGCCTTGGCAACCTCCAATCAATGCCGGGTGCATTATCTGCTCATAAGCGTCTACTCGCAACAGGAGAGAAGTAATGACGCGGAACTGCAGGCGAAAGCGTTGGAGAACTGCGTGAATGATCGCTAGCCGCCCGTTTCGCTCGTTTTTTTACCGCCCTGTCATTTGGCTGACTCCGGCTCTCGCGGTGGGGGCCCTGGTTTTCGCCCAGCACCGAGGGGTTGAGGCCCCGGAGCGCGCCGCAGTGGTCCCGATCGTCTTCCAAAACGTCGCCAAGTCCGCGGGTATCGATTTCGTGCTGAAGAACTCCGCCAGTGCCAACAAATACCAGATCGAGACAATGCCGGCGGGCGTAGCGGTTCTCGATTATAACAACGATGGTTTCGAGGACATCTACTTCGTCAATGGCGCCAACATTCCCGGGCTGACGAAGACAGATGCCTCCTACTGGAACCGCCTGTACCGCAACAACGGCGATGGAACGTTCACCGATGTAACCGCCAAGGCTGGCGTGGCCGGGGATGGATACGGCATGGCAGTGGCGGTGGGCGATTTTGATAATGACGGGTGGGACGATCTCTTCGTCGCTGGCGTCAACCGGAACATCCTGTATCGCAACAATAGAGATGGCACGTTTTCCGACGTGACTCAAAAGGCCGGGCTGGAGGCAGGCCCCTCCAAGCCATGGTCTATCTCGGCCGGGTGGTTCGACTACGATAACGACGGTTGGCTGGATTTATTCGTGGTGAACTACTGCAAATGGGCGCCGGGGCAGGATCCCTATTGCGGGGATAACAAGCCCGGTCATCGTACGTACTGCGATCCAAGGCTCTATCAGGGCCTTCCGAACGCCTTGTACCGAAATAACCGGGATGGCACTTTCACCGATGTGTCGGCGTCGTCTGGAATCGGCGCCCACGTTGGCAAAGGGATGGCGGTGGCCTTCGCGGACTACGATGGCGACGGGCGCATGGACGCATTCGTTACCAACGATACCGAGCGCAATTTTCTTTTTCACAACGACGGAAACGGCCGATTCTCCGAAGTAGGCATCCACGCCGGAGTTGCATATAACATCGACGGCAAGGCGGTTTCAAATATGGGCGTGGACTTCAGGGACATCGACGGCGACGGCCGGCCCGACCTTGTCAGCACGGCTCTTTCGAATGAGTCGTCCTCACTGTTCCGTAACCTTGGAAAAGGTCTCTTCATGGATGCCAGCTACCCGAGCCGGCTGACCGCGTTAAGCTTACCCTGGGCCGGTTGGGGGGTCGGTATCTTCGATCTGAACAATGACGGAGCGAAGGATATCTTCACCGCGAACGGGCACGTGAGAGACAACGAGGAATTGTACGGCGGCGGGACGTACCGCCAGCCCAATTCGATTTTCGCCAACGCCGGGGGTGGACGTTTTGTGGATGCTGGCGCCAGGGTTGGATCCCAGGCAACCCAGCCGGCAGCGCATCGTGGCTGCGCGTTCGGCGATTTTGACAATGACGGACGAGTGGACGTAGTGGTTTCCTGCCTGAACGAAACGGCCGAGTTGCTGAGAAACGTATCCGACCGGCGGCAACACTGGTTCGAAGTGCTGCTCACAGGCCACCGGAGCAATCGCGATGCGATCGGCGCGGTGGTCCGTGTGACCTCCGCATCCGGCGCGGTGCAATACAACCATGTGACCACCGCGGTGGGCTACGCATCGTCGAGCAGCCGGCGCGTGCATTTCGGTCTAGGCGCGGAGGCCGGCGTCCAGGATGTCGAGATCCGGTGGCCGTCCGGCGTCATCCAAAGACTGGAACGGCCAAAAGTCGATCAATGTCTCCGGATCGCCGAGCCTGAATAGCCGTTCCGCAGATGCATTGCCGAGGCTGATTTCAAGGCGCCTTCACTACCTTGAAATCCATAAATCGCGCACTGCTCCTATGGGCGAAGACGCCGACATCGAGAGGGCCTTCCGCCCCGCTCACGTCCGCTTCGCCAATCTTGATCCAATTGCGTCCATCCTTGCTGGAATACCCGGTGAATCGTGAGCCTTGCCGCTGTAGCTTGAGCCAGCACGGCCAGTCGGTATAGCCGTCAAGGACGGTCCGCTTGTCGATGCGGCCATCACCGTCGGAATCCCACTCCAACGCATAGCCGTTGGCAGGTGAAGCGCCTAGCACCAGATAGCCGGGGGATTGTCCAGGCTTCGAAATGTCCTTGCGCACCATGATCCCCGCGCGGCCAACCCAATTGGTGCGGAAGTCCGCATTCTCCAGTTTCACAATCGCCGAATCGGTTGCTCCCAACGCGTGCGGCAGGTACGCCGAACCGTATTGGTCGCCGTGGTCCAGCACGGCGAAATCGCCGGCTTCCCGAATGTAGAATCCGCCGTCGACCTGCTGCACTTGCCCATCGAGGTTTTGAAATGCAAGAAAGGGCGCGCTCACTGGGCGGTCGGCCGGTTTGGGCCGCACTAACACGTTCATCGCCACGTCTCCGAGCCGCAGCGGTACTTCGCCGCTCTCCTTAGTCCGCAAATTGACGAAAGCAACCCGTGCCGTTTCGTTCGCGCCCAACCACGCAGTACGCTTGATCGCCTCATTCCCAAGCCGCAACTCGACATCGCCAAGGCCTTCGTGTCCGGCGTTTTGGACGGTCGCTCGCACAAAGAACGGTTCGCCGGAAACCAGTTCGCCAAGCAGCGGATCGAGCGCCTTTAGGATAACTCTCGCGGACGTTGCTTCCGCGCCATTCATCACCAGCTTACGGATGCCATCGAACAGCAGCGAGGGTGCGCCATCCGGCTCCCGCTCCGCGATGAAACGGTCCAGATCGAGCGTGCCAATATTCTCGCCGAAAATTGCCGGTCGCCGGTCCTTATTGAGATAGTCCACGCGGACGTCGTGGAGTTCCAGGTTCTCGACGTTACGGCAGTACACGCCATACGCCTGGAGCATCGAATAGGGGCTGAAGCCCTGCCCATTCGAATCCTCTTCGTCGACTCCGCCGGCGAACGTCATCCGCGCATTTCGCAGGATGATCGATTTCGCAGGCTTTTCACGGGGTCCGGCCACATAAAACGGCGTTCTGCCGCAATTGATCGCAGTCAGGTTTTCGATCACGATCCGCCCCACACCCAAATTGTTGCCGCTGTAAGGAGCATCGGCTCCGAAAGCCACATACACCGGCGAGCGGACATTGATCATCGTGATGTTGGATAGGACCATATTGTCGACCGGGCCGGGCGTGACCAGCCTGCTCGAACTCGCATTCCCGCGGCCGGCGCTCTGCGGCAGAATCTGAAAACCCGATTCCGTATTCCGGCGGAATCCGAGCCGGTGGGCGTACTCTCCGGGACCGTAGATCAGACAGTTGTCGATCAGCACGTTGCGGCCGCCGACGCGAATCGCGTTACAGGAGCTGTTCAGAATGCAGTTGGTTACAGTCACGTTCTCCCAATAGGCCCCCGCCAGGCTATCGTCGCCCGTGTAGAGCTTGGAATTGGAGATGGTCGCTTGCCTGACGTCGTGCATGTTGATGCCGTCGTACCCGTTGAACGCCGTGAAATTGTCGATGTTCACCCGCTCGCAGGAACGCAGGATGAGCGAGTAATTTCCGGAGTCTCTGATGGTGATATCGCGCACCACTATATCCTTACTGTTATTGAAAAGGACCGCGTGGGGACCGCGGATATGCTCCTCGCCCCTGGGATTGTTCAGGTTTTGGCCACTGATGGTTCCGCGGCCCATAAGGGCGACATTGTGGACGCCATCGGCCAGAATAATCGAGCCATCCCACTCACGCCCGCCTTCGGGCCAGTGATAGTCGGCCAGGTTCTTAGTGCCTAGGATCGTGGCGCCCGCGTCGAGCCACAGAGTCACGTTGTCCTGAAGCCGGATGGTTCCCGACACGTAAGTGCCCGCCGGAACCAGGACTGTTCCGCCACCCGCGTCACGGGCCGCCATGATGGTTTTGTTAATGGCTCCGGTATCTGGCTGTTTGCCGTCGCCGGCGGCGCCAAAATTCTTGACGTTGAATTGGGTGGCGGGCTGCGCCTGGCCGGCGCCTGCAAGACACAGCGACAGCCCGAACACGATAACACTAGTCATGGAACGCATAGTTGTCTTACCCGCTAGGGAGTCTTTGCCGCTACCCGCTTCGCTACCACATAGTCAAACGCACCCAACTGACAACTGAACTTGCCGGGAGAGAGCGAAGCCGGCAGCGCTCGGCTTTTCAGCAAATCCCGGGCTTGGGCGTAGTCCGATGCCGGCACGTCCACCGTGACCTTTGTGATGCGGTTGGTAAGATTGATCAACACCAGAATCTCTTCATTGCCCTTCTTTCGGTTGAAGCTGACCACGCCATCCAAGTTACTGTTATTCACCCACGACAGCTCGCCCGAAGTGAGCGCCGCCTCGTCCCGGCGCATCTGAATGATTTGCTTGTAAACGCGGAATTTGGCCGTCTGCTGTGCTGCGATACTGGCGCGGCGCTGGCCCTCCGGCTTCCAAATGTCGAACCGGATAGCTACATGGGACTGCTGTTGAGGCGCCGTGGTGTCGCCGATCTCCTCGCCGTTGTATAGGAACGGTATGCCGTCCAAGGTGAAATCGAGGACGCTGGTGGCGAGCGCCGCCTTTTCGCCGAACACCACGTCCGCCCGATTCCGGTCGTGGTTGTCATTCAAGTGCAGAAAGCGCGCCCCTATTGGAAAGGTGGCCTTCGCTTTCTCCCATTGCTGCCGGATGTGCTCCGCCGATTCGCCATTCACGACCACTGACGTCAGCGCCGCATAGTAGGGGAAGTTATAGCTGATGTCGAATGCTTTGAGCTGCTCTTCCGGCTGGTCCGCCTCGGCCAACATGACCACGTTGGGATTGATCTTGTCGATGGCGTCCCGCGCCTCATTCCAAAACTCCACCGGGACGCCGCCCGCCACGTCGGCACGGAAGCCGTCCATACCCACATCCCTTACCCAGTGCAGCATGTTGTTGCGGAAGTACTCGCGCACCTGGGGGTTGGGGTAATCGGGCATCGGCGTATGCCAGCGCGACATCTTAAGCGCGCCGTCGGGCGTGCGCTGGTAGAAGCCCGGCTTGTTCAGCAGCACGTTGTCGTTGGCGCTGTGCGCGAAGACGATATCCATCATGACCTTCAGTCCTAATCTATGCGCCTCGGATACCAGCGCTTTCAGGTCGGTCTCGGAGCCATATTCGGGATCGATCTTGTCGTAATCTTTGATTTCATACGGAGTGGAAGGTCCGAACACTGAGGGATAGCCATGCACGTTGGGCGGGCTGATATAGATCATAGTGGCGCCAAGATCGGCTACATAAGGCAGATGGGCCGTAGTCGCATAGAGAGTCCCTTCGGGGGTAAATGAACGCAGCCAGATTTGATAGATTACCGAGCGGTTCAGGAATTCAGGCGCTTTGCGCGCATGCTGTGCATTCACCGGCCCGTTTTGCCCCAGCGAAACAAGACTCAAGGTCAGTATCAGGAGACAAGATAGATTTATTTTGCGCATGTTGATTAGTTCTCCCACAGCGTGCGACAGGCCTCCTGGCCTGTCGCTGCCTGTAGCAAGGCTCAACCGTCAGAACTTCACAGCCAGGGAAAGCTGGAGTTTCCTGGGGTCGGCCGCCGAAGTCACAGCGCCGTAATTCGCGCTGGTGATGCTGGTGTTCGGGTCGCCCCAACGCACCGCGTTGAACGGGTTGTTGACATCCATCCGGAACTGCGCGTGGAACCTGTCTTTGATCGGGAACGATTTTCCTAGCGAAACCGATTCAGCTTTCTGCCAGAACCCGCGCACCCAGTCCAGAACCGGAGCTACATTGCCGAACTGATAGGCGGGGGGAACGACGAAAGCGCCCGCCGGAGCGAAATACCTGCTGACAGCCGGGTTGAAGTCGCGCGGATCTGTAGTCCCGAATATGGCCGTGCCGGGTACGTAATCGTCGAATTTGGCGCCATATCCCAGCACCGATAAATTGTTGGATGTGGTGAAGCTTAAGGCGTCACCGGAACTGTAGCGCACGTAGCCGGCGATGTTCCAGCCGCCCGCCAGCCACTTTACGACCGCGTTGTTCGACTGTAGAAACTTCTTCTTCGGCCCGAATGGCAGCTCGTAGCTCCAGTTGAACACAAAGGTGAATGGCGGGGAATCGGCACTGTAGACAATTGGCCGGACGGGCGTGTATTGGTCGCTTTCGAGGGTGCTCATGTCCTTCATCCAGGTAACGAAGGCGAGCAGCGTAAGTCCGTTGGAGTATCGCTTAGTCGCCTTGACCTGCAATGAGTTGTATCGCGCACTGCCGACCGGGTCATTCTCCGATCCCGTGCCGACGGAGGTATATTGCGGGTATGGCATGAGAGCCTGGGCCACGGTATGCACATTCAACGATGAGAACGTGGAGAACGGCACAGGCACATTGGCTGCCGCGGCCGCGGCCGAACCCGCCGGTTGTAAGAGCAGACTGCCCAGCGAAAGGTAGCTGTCATTCACGAAATTGAAGTTGGTGCCCGCCGATAAGTGCGTCGAATGACTCCCGATGTAAGAGACGTCGAGCGCCAGGTTCTTCAGCAATTCGCGTTGGATGGCGACAGTCCAAGTCAGAATCTGAGGCAGACGCGTCCCTTGCGAAAGCAGCCAGCTTACGCTTTGGCCGTTTTGGAAACTCGATATCAGTTGCGGGGGCAGGCTGTAGTTACTAGGGAAGCTGGCGGTTCCCCAGTTATAGACCGGCGTGTAGTTATCCGGCGAGCTGAAACTGGGTGACGATGAGAAGCCCGCGGTATACCCGCCGGTGTCGGTTGCGTCCGAATAATAGATGCCTCCCGAAGCCCGGATGATGGTCTTAGGTGACAGTGCGTAAGCCAAACCCAGGCGCGGGCCGAAACCCTTCTTCCACGTTTGCACAAATTGATTCCCGGTGCGGCCAGCCCCGCTTCCGCCAAAAACCAGCGCGCCGGGGACGCCGACCGGATTCTCGACCGAGGGACTGAACGAGCTCACTTCGCCGTTCACCTCGTAAGGCGCCGTACCGACATCCCAACGAAGCCCGTAAGACAGAGTAAGCTTGGTGGTCAATCGGAAGTCATCCTGCGCGAACAGGGAAATGTGGCCGAACCGATAGCCCGTCGTGTACGGCAGCGTCGTGTTGGCGTTTTGCAAATCTCCCAGCAGGAAACTGGCGAACGAACTTCCCCAGCTCGTCAGGCTTGCGGAGTCCGGCTGGCTGGTCATTTGGTTACTGAATGTAAATGCTCCGGCGGTTGAGGATTCGTTTCGGCTGTTATTGTCGAACCGCCAGTGCGAGCCCCCGAATTTGAACGTATGGCGCCCGCGAATCCACGTCAGGCTCTCGCTGATTGAATACCGCGTCTCCGCTCCCACACCATTGCTCGTAAGACCCATGCTGATCGGCGAGCCGGTGCCGCCGCTAAAACTGATCTGCGGAAACGCACCCAGGTCGTTGGGCATTCCGGTGATGCCGAGCGCCTTGTCCCAGCCCTTTCCGACGCTGGTGTTTCCATACGGATTGACATACCGGTCAACACCGACGGTGATGTGGTTGAGCACGGTCGGGCTGAAAATGTAGTCGTGGTTCAGGCGCCAGGTTTGGCTGGTAACGGTCTGCAGTTGAAAGCCTTCCAGTACGTCCGGCTCGTTGGGAAGGCCGGGTACAGCATTGGCACTGAATCCCCAGCCGCTATTGTTGATCAGGCGGGGACGCCACTCATTCTGATAGGTAAGGGCGATCTTGTTTTTCGTGGAGAAACTGTGGTCGAGTTTCGCAAGCGAAGTGAAGGTGTTGAAGTAGGGATAGGCCCCCGTACGGTTGTACCAATTGCTTGATTCGCTCGGAAGGTCCGGGTTGGGCAGCAACGCCGCGATCTTAGCTGAAACCGGGCTGATCTCCGACTGCGGAATAATGTTGCCGGGAAACGGATTCCGAACAAAGCTGCCACTGCCGTCCGCCCGCGTGGTGGCAGGGTCGTAGATCGGAATTTGCGCGCCCGCCGCATTCACGAGACCGCTGAAATTGCCCGTCTTGAAAGCTACTGTCGGAATGGTCTCAAGGCCGCCCGTGCCGCCTTGGTGGGAATAGAAGAGGCCCTGGCTAAAGAACAGGAACGTCTTATTGCGTCCATCGTAGATCTTGGGGATGTATACCGGGCCACCCAGTTGGAAGCCGCCTGAGTTAAGCCGCAGCTTCGGTTGTACCGGACCTTGGAAGAAGTTGCGGGCGTTCAAGTCGTCATTGCCGAAGTAGTCGTTGACCATGCCATGGATGGTATTGGTGCCTGATTTCATGGTGACAGTAGTGAACCAGCTCCCAAAACCGCCGTACTCGGCGTTGAATGCGTTGGCGACCACGGTGTACTCGGACACGGCCTCGACGGTCGGGCCATTTTCCAGGATGGCGCCGCGCCGCGCGCCGAACTCGCTCGATGGCGCGCCGTCGACAAAGACCTCTGTGGCGCCCTGAACGGCTGAATTCACGCGGCCCGACCACGATTCAGCGGGCTCGCCGCTGCTCAAACTACCATTGCTCGAAGTATTGCCGGGCAGGAATCGCAGGTTGTCCGTGATATTGCCCTTTTCGGCGAAGTTGAGCATCGGCAGATCGTCGATGAACTGCGCCTTGAGATTGTTGGGAGCGCTGGTGGCCGAGACATCCAGCAGCGGCGCCTCCGAGTTGATGGTGACGGTTTCGGAAGCGGAGCCCACCTGAACCGTGAAGTCCGCACGCAAGCTGCCCTGTGAGCTTACGATGATGGGTTCGCGAACCAGGGTACGGAAGCCTGCCTTCTGGACAATCACGCGGTAAGACCCGACCGGCAAATTGGCTGCCAGGTAGTACCCGACTTCATTGGTCGAATACTCAAGCTTGCTGTTCGTTTCGATATTGATCACCTGAACTTGGGCGCTGGGAACCCTGCCTCCGCTCGGGTCGGTCACCGTCCCTTCAATGCTGCCGCGGTCGGCTTGCGCAAATAGGATACCCGTTGCCGCAATAAGGGATAATAGAAGGAGGAGGCGCCTGAGGCTACCATTCCGCGTCACTCGTTGAAGCTTTCCAATGCTCATCTTCTTCTCCATTCGTCGAAGTAATTATTACTAAGGGATCGATGCTCGCTCAGTCCGGGTCGTGAGGATGGACCCGTGGCGATGGACCCATTGGCGAGGGGCCGAAGCGCCGTTGTGAACCACCGTGATCGAGCAGGGCTTGCCCAGCTTTTCCTTGTCGAAGCGCGGAGCCTCGAACGCGATGTCGTAATCAATCGCCGGATACGCGAAAAGGTAGTAACCGTTGGCCGAGATCCGGGGCGTCTCAATGGCAGGGATCCGGCTTGAGTCACGGATGGCTTCAGGTTCAGAGAAACCGTGAGCAACGCCTCAACAAGGCAGAGACGGTGCAGCAAGTTTTTCATAGAACCGACAAGGTTCTCCAAAGACTTCACGAAGTGCTCCTGAAGGCATTCCGCAATTCACCCAAAATACTCGGCGAGCGAGACCCGGTCGCGAGAAGCGGCTGTCGAAAGCATACTCGTTCCGGCGGGATTTACAAGGGACGGCAAATCGTTTGTTGTTCAAATCTTGTTCACCAGTCAAGATGCTGAAAATTAAACTGTTATATGGCGACGACAACCGTTTGCCGAAGGGTCCGAGGCTGGGTCATTTCGAAAAAAATGGATTTGTAGACGAGTTAACGTGTTGGAGGAAGACCATTTCATTTGAAACTCATTTTGTCACTGGGGCCCAGCACAGGGGTAGCCGCCGATCCCATCGCGTCGCGGCGCGATGCCGCACCATGCGGTCTATGCAGAAGCAATCGGGGCTCTTCGGTGTGATACGCTGTTGACGTTCCATGCTTGAACAGATCCCGACCCCCTCGGGCAAAATCCGGTTTGGCGTTTTCGAAGTGGACCTTCGATCCGGTGAGTTGCGGAAGTGCGGAATCCGCATCAAACTGCAAAGCCAGCCGTTCAAGCTGTTCTCCATCCTGCTAACCCATGCGGGAGAAATCGTTACCAGGGAGGAGCTTCAACAGCAGATCTGGGGTTCCGAAACAGTAGTTAACTTCGATCACAGTTTGGGTACTGCGATCAATAAGGTTCGCGAGGCTCTGGGCGACTCAGCGGAAAACCCTCGCTACATCGAAACTCTGGCGAAACGAGGATACCGGTTCATCGCGACCCCGGAGGCTCTCGATTCCCAGGAAACATCCGCAAGTTCGAAGCCGGCGCTCCCTGCGGAGGCCGTCTCGCCCCCGCCGGCTGAGGCGCAGGCCGCAAAGCAAGCGCCCTTCTCGCTGGCTGCCATCCCGGGGCGAATTGTGGGTCCGGCCATCACGGCAGTCGCTGTCTTCGCCGCACTTAGGCTTTGGTGGCCCTCCGAACCGGAGAGGCCGATGCTCTTGCCTTACACTCAGATCACCTCATCGGATTCCATCTTTCCGGGCGACGTTGGCGTGGAACGATTTCCAGTCCTTCTCACGGACGGCTCACGGCTTTATTTCTCAAAGATCGAGAACGGCCGTGTTGCTCTGGCATACTCGGCAATTTCCGGCGGCGGCGAGGCCACCCCCCTAATCACCCCACCCGAAATTGGCACGCCGCGGTTGGCTGACATCTCGCCGGACGGTTCGAAATTGCTGGTTTTTGGCGAGACGCTTACGGAGTTGGAGCGGACTATGTGGATCGTCCCCTCGGCAGGCGGCGGGGCACGCAAGATCGTCAGCGGCCTTGGCCATGATGGCACTTGGCTGCCGGACGGAAACACGATTCTATATGCTTCCGGTCGTAACATTCTGATCGGTCATAACGACCGCCAGGACGCGCGAGTTTTGACCTCCGTGCCCGGGCGGGCATTCTGGCTTCGTAGTTCGCCGGACGGATCCCGCTTGCGATTCACCGTAGTGGATTCCGCGACGCGCGCGCCTTCGTTATGGGAGTTTACATTCGCGGGAAATAAGCTTCGGCCTCTGCTGCCGGGATGGACCAATCCTTCCGCCGAGTGTTGTGGCAATTGGACGTCGGACGGGAAGAACTTCGTCTTCGAGTCTAATCGGCCGGAAGGCAGCAATGTCTGGATTCTATCGGAGAAGAGCTGGATAAGCGCGCGGCCATTGCCGACTCAACTGACCGCGGGCCCGTTGAACTTTCTCGGCCCAATGCCGGCCCGCCACGGGAATCAGATCTTCTTCACGGGAGCGCATAAGCGGAGTCAGCTCCGCCGCTATGATGCCGCCACGCATCAGTTCCTTCCATATCTGCGTGAGATCAGTATGGCCGGCCGGACGGAATTTTCGAGAGACGGGACGCGAGTGGCCTGGATCAGTACCAGCGACGGAGCTCTGTGGCAGAGCAGATTGGATGGATCGCAGCGTTTGCAGTTGACCTCGAGCTCGATGCATATGTTCATGATGCGCTGGTCTCCGGATGCTCAGTCCATCGCTTTCATGGGCAAGGAACCGGGCAAGACCTGGAAAATCTATACCATCTCTCCCGAAGGAGGCCCGCCCCAAATTGTTTCGGACGAGGCTCGCAGCCAGGCTGACCCGGACTGGTCCCCGGATGGTAAGACGATCGTATTCGGACGGTCCTCCGAATACATGGCTGAGGATTCCACTCCAAAATCTATTCAGATGGCGGATTTGGCGACCAAGGCGATATCGGTCGTGCCGGGTTCGGAAGGGCTTTTTAGCCCGCGCTGGTCACCCGACGGCCGCTATCTCATCGCGATGCCACTCGACCAGCGCAAGCTAATGCTCTTCGATATCCCGTCGAAGACGTGGACCGAGTTGGCCCGCGGGACCTTCAACAACCCTGTCTGGTCCAAGGACGGGAAGTATGTTTACTACCAGTCGTACGACGAGGGTAGGCCGATTTGCCGCATGCAGGTTGCGAGCCGCCGCGTCGAGAAAATAGCCGACTTTCGAGATCTTGAGCCGGGGACCACCGTGGGCTACTGGGGCATTGGATCCGAGGACGCGCCCATCGTATCGTTCAACTCCCTTACCGCCGACATCTATTCCGTGGATTGGATGCACCGCTAATGTAGAGCCAGCGTCACAGTGTGCTGTTTTGCGTCGCTTGGAAGCCGAACCTCAGTAACAGCGCCAAACCTGTCAGTGGCAGAGAACCAGCCCGCCTCGCTTGACGAACGGAACGCGCTTTCCGAAGCGAATCTCTTCAACTTCGCACCATCGCCCGTTACGCTGCCGCTCGCCTGATGCACTTGCAATAAGTAACTTGGAAAGCGGGCTTTATAAGTACCCGTGGCGGAATCCAAAGCTATTTCCGTGGAACTCCCCGATCCTTTGGCGGCAATCTCTTGCCTGAAGTACTCCCCTTTTTCATACCCGTACGTGTGGCCGTCATCGTCGTATGCCAGGAATCTTGCGACTCTGACAGACGATGGAAAAACATCCAGCACCAGAGGAGTTGCCGGATTCAAGTCATTGCCAATGGCGGCAGGCTGTGTCGCCACGATCGATCCTTCGCGAACGTAGATCGGAATGTCCTGCCATGTCTTCGAGTCCGGCGTGATTGCGATCTCAGTTCCGCCGTGAACCGGCTTGCCGCTGGAATAATCGAACCACGTGCCTTGCGGCAGGTAAAAGCTATGCGCCGGCAGACCATGTTCCACAATGGGCGAGACAAGCAGCGCATCGCCGAACATCCAAGCGTTGGTTTCCTCGGAACACTTCTCATCGTCGGGAAATACCCAGAATAGCGGGCGCACAACGCCGATTCCAGTCTCCTTGGCTACGCGAGCGTTGGAATATATGTAAGGCATCAGGTCATAGCGTAAGCGCATAGCTCGCTTGGCAGCGGCTTCAGCTACCGGCTCATACACCCATGGCTGCCGCTTTTCATTATTGGTTCCATGTACGCGGAAGACCGGCACAAACGCCGCAAACTCCATCCAACGGGCGTAGTTCTCGGGCGTCGGATGGCCGTTGAATCCGCCGGTATCCATGCTCCAGGCCGATTCGCCAAGATTCAAAGTGGATATCATTCGCCGGCGCTGGTACGCCATGCTTTGGAACCCGGTATTGATGTCGCCCGACCATTCGGCATAGCTGTATCGAACGGCCCCTATATAGTAGTTCCGATTGATGGACCAGGCTCGCTCGTTAGAGACGGAACGTTGGCCTTCGTAGAGTGCGCGGCCCATGTTCATAAACTGAAAATTATTGAATAGGTTCTTTCCATCCTGGTCCGCTTCGTCGTTCCACCATCCGGCCATTCCGGCGCGAAATGCGGGTTCCAGATGATCCCAATACCACTTCCTGGTCTCAGGATTACCGAAGTCGAGGTTCGCCGCGGCGCGGTGAGTGAAGTAGTCATTGCCTCGGACTTCGTTCGGGTACCACAAGTTGTGCTCCGTCGCATATGCGGCTGCCTTGGTTGGCTGTCCGTCCACCTTATTGACTAAAATCCGCGGTTTGAGAATGCCGACCAAATGAATGCCGTGCTGCAGCATGTCAGCGGCGAACTTACCGGACGCGCCGTCGGGAAACCTATTAGGGCTTGAACTTCCTGCTCCCGAGGTGCTGTTCCATCGCCACTCTCCATAGTCATCCTCGCCCCAGGCTTTCCAATCGAAGTCGAAAATCAGGCCGCTGATCGGAATTCCCTTCTCCTCGTAAGTCTGCGTCAACTGAAGCCACTCTTTCTCGGTAGAGCCCCACTGTGAATTCAAAAAACCGAGAGTCCACTTAGGCGGCATCGGAGGCCTTCCCGTCAGGGTGGCTAATCCGGCGATGCTCTTCATCGGCGGTCCCACAATCACAAAGTACTCGGAGTCCGCCCGCGAGCCTCTTTGAAAGCGAATCGTCTCATCGCGCGTCTGGAAGGAGCCTCCATCGGAATCCACCAGCACCGCGTAGCGCTTGCTAAAGAAGAAGGGACCGCCTGCGCCGCCCTGAACGCCCGCCGCTACGGCGCCGCCGGTGTTTCGCAGAATGCCCAAGCCGATATCGGCAATATCCAGGCCGTGGATTCCGTAGAGATCTTCGTTCTCGTCATGAATCATCACGACGCCGCCACCCCGGTTCCGCCGGCCGCCGGACTCGTTCTTCAACATCAGAAGAGTCTTCCCGCCCGCATCCTCTATTTCCACCGATAACGGCGAGGCGTCGTTCACCAGCACTTTCATGTCAGGCGAACTGAGGGTCTGAACGGCGCCGTTTTTTTCGACCCGCACCGAGCTCAGGCCGGCGGGTCTGAGGGACGGATCCATCACCAGCGTGCGCGGCGTGACGTTTCCGCCCGGCACTAAATGGATGCCTACGATATTAGGCCCGTAAGCTTGAATTTCCACAATGTCGGACCCATGAACAATCCGGATCTGCGGCTCTTCCGCGAACATTGGAAGGGAGGCAAGCCAGGAACAAATGACGATTGCGGATAGTGCCGCTTTCACGGGGCGCCGCACATAGGCCAGCGACAGGGTCGAAAAACCGCTCGTCGCAGAAGAGGGTGTCTGACCTTCCGGCCGGCTGGCAGGCGAAACCGCCTGCCCCACCTCAAACTGCAAACCACCATGTGGAACATCAGCTATCCGGTTTTTCATGAAATTTCGCGGGCCGCAGGCCCATCCCAACAGGCCAGGAGGCCTGTCGCACATAGAGAGAGATAACATAGACGTTCCGAAGAGAGTCATCCGGTCTTAGAATTGGAAGCGCGCCACAACTAACCCGACACGCGGAGTGCCTGCATTGCTCGCGCTGCCAAGGTTATAGTAGCCAAACCCGCTGATAGCGCCCGTTGCGTTGTTGATAGTGGTTGTAGCCGTCGGATTGCTTGAGGTTGGAGAGCCCAGAGCCACCCGGTTGAACACGTTGAAGAATTCGGCGCGTATGTTCAGCGTCATTTTTTCGCGAAACTGGAACGTACGTCCGAAGTTCATGTTTTCGTTGACCTGATGCGGTCCGCGGTAATCGTTGTAGTAACCGGAGCCTTCGCTGATGGTTCCAGGAGCTACATCCTGCCATGCCGCGGGGTTGAGTATCCGCTGGTTGATGTTGTTCGGATTGATGCAGCGGCAATTAATGTCCGTCAGGTACAGCGGCACGCCGGGCACCCGTTCCATGGGCGTGCCGGATGCGAAAGTGTAAGTGCTCCATTTGCTGTTCACCGATTGAGGCGCGGCGATCAGGCCTCCGCTGGCATATCGCAGGGTTGCGCCCCATGTCCAGTTGCCAGTTACGGCTCGGACGAGTTTGTTTTCCGTAAGCTTAGGCGTCCGGTAGGTGAAGGCGGTGACCAGGATTTGCGGATAGTCGTTCGAATCGAGGCCTTTCTGAATGGTCCGGTTAGTCGGGTCGGCATTGATATAACCGCCGATGTTCTCTGTCTTAGAGAACGTATAGTTAGACGTCAGATCCAGACCATGCCCCAAGCGCTTGATGAATTTCACCTGGAGCGAGTCATAGAAGCTATCTCCCTGATCGACGAATTGAGGCGCCAACGATACCGAGTATTCAGGAAATGGCCGCAGACTTTGCGCCACACTCGCCGTGCAAGGGAATGTCGGATAGGGCAGTTTGAATCCCGCCGCCACGGCTGCCGCGGAGCAAATCTGCGAAGTCATCAGGGTTCTGGTAGCGGCGTTGGTAAGATTGATACCATCCGCTGTCAGTCTTGCCTCTGAAATGGAATTCGGGTTCTCCAGGCCGCCAACTTGTTCCCATACGCCCCGGTTGCCCACATAGGCCGCTTCCAGAGACATGTTCTTTGCCAACATTCGCTGCACCGCGATGTTCCACTGATTGACGCGTGGCGGGCGCCCGCCGCTGGGGTCGTACGCGATGGCGCTGGCGCTGGGAGCGCCCAGAACGCCTACCGGGCTATTGATGCCCGCATTGAGGTTCACCACATGCAGGGCCGAAGGCGCGTAGACAATTCCGTTTTGCAGTTGGGAATACCCATCGCCGAACTGCGGGTTGTTGCCGGGGCTGATGGTCGTGTAACCTAGTCCGTTCGTGAGATAGTTATTACTCAGGTAATTCCATTGGTCGGGAGCGGCGTAACTGATTCCCCATCCGGCGCGAAGAACGGTTTTACTGTTGAGTTGATATGCTACGGCGAGCCGCGGCCCGATCCCGAAATTATACGTATTCACGAATTCGCAATTGCACCGGCCCGGACCGTAGCCCGCGAATACGGTTCCACCCGGCAGGTTGTTTGCATTCGGATCCGGCGTGGTAAAGCTGATCTCCGACTGTCGGTTCCACTCTTCATGGCCGATCGGCGTGCGATCGTAACCCAATCCGAATTCGAAAGTCAGTTTCGAGGTGGCCTTGTAACTGTCCATTACATATAGCCCCATTTCAACCGACCGCTGCTGCGCGGCCACCGGCGGGGAGACCTGATAGTTTTGTACCTGCCCCAGCAGAAAGCTCGCGTATCCGCTTCCAATCGATCCCCCGCCAATAGAGGTGCTGTTCAGAAACGGAATGGCGGTCTCGGCCGCGTTGAAGCTATAGATTCCAGTGGTTCCGTTATTGCTTTGATCGCTGTAAACGCTATCCTTCAACTCAAAGCCGGTCTTAAAGGTATGTTTCCCACGCAGCCACGTTACACTTCCCGTGCTGGATGCAATATCGGTCTGCTGGAACACCGAATTTTGGAGCCCAATGGTCTGCGCCATACCGCCTTCGTTGTTATAAGACAGACCGTTAACCTGCGGGAAGCCAAGACCCGTCGCGCTGCCGACCAGCCCGAGATTCGCCATCACATCGTAATTCAAGATATTCGGCGGCGAGCTATCCGGATTGAGGAAGCGCCAGAACCCTACGCCTAAATGCGCCAGCAGAGTTGGAGAAAATGTGTGGTCCACATTCAAACGGAACTGATTGCCCCCCACGGTGCCGTCCACCGTCTTTCTGGTTCCAGTGATGGGGAATGGCAATCCGTCCGGATAGGCCGGCGAATTGGTTGCCATTTTGTTCCAGAAGCCGCTTATCTTCGTATCTGCTCCGAGGTTCTGGTCCAGTTTGAGGCTCAGAATCTGCTGTTTGGTGGGTGTGATAATCGTCGGATCCCAGTTCTGGGTGGTCTGACCGTTCGTCGGCGTTGGGAGGAATGCCTGAATCTTTAGAGCCACCGGGTCCATGCGGTTCAACGGAATTACATTGTTCGGGAACGCCGTGCGAACCAGGCGGCCGCTCGAATCCGTATAGGTGCTGGCAGGGTCGAAAATCTGGTTCTCCAGGTAGGAGTATCCGCTTGTCGGATCCTTAAGGCTCACTGTCGCTCCCGTGCAATTGGTGGATGTAGCGTAAAGCGCGCAACCGAAATCACCCTGGCGATAGGCCGCGGTGGGAACCGATTCGGTCAAAATGCTGGTTGAGCTGGTGGTGTATCCTTCCAGGTTGAAGAAGAAGAAGGTGCGGTTCTTGCCGTTATAGACTTTTGGAATTCGCACCGGACCGCCCACGGAGAACCCATAATCGCTTTGCCTGTCCTTATTCAAGACATGATCCCACGGTTGGGCGGCGTTGAGGTCTTCGTTGGTCAATTCTTCGTATACCGAGCCGTGATATTGGTTGGTGCCGGATTTGGTGGTGAAGTTGTACAAGCCGCCCAACACCTGACCGTATTCCGCCGAGAAGTTCGAAGATTGCACGGCGAATTCGGTAACCGCCTCGACGGACGCGGACTGCACAGTGCTGGTCCACGCGACGGCCACAGGACTAGTGGAATCCTGCCCTTCCAGATAAACTTTGTAATTGCTGCCGGGCAATCCGTTCACCTCAGAGGTGGCGCTGGTTCCCGCCACCCCAGGCGCCAGGTAGGTGAAGGTGAGCCAATTTCGGATGCCGCCGCCGGCGCTGCCGGTGCCGCCGAAGTTGATCGGCAGTTCGTTGAGCTTTTCCCCGGTGACCACCATACTTTGTTCGGCGTTGTCCGTTTTGAGCATCTCGGCCGCTGCCGATACGGTTACCGAATCGGTGGTCATGCCCACCTGTAATTTGATGTTCAGACTGATTGTGTTGTCGATCTCAACGCTCAGTTTCGACGCCACTTCTGTTTTGAACCCCGCCGCTTGAACCGTGAGATCGTATGTCCCTACCGGTAGCGAGCTGAGCGTAAAGTTGCCTGTGGGCGTCGTTTGAGTTTCCATTAACGCGCCCGTATCGATGTTCCGGAGGACCAACTTGGCGCCCGGAACCACCGCGTTTGCGGGGTCCGTTACCGTTCCGGTTATGGCGCCGCGATCACTCTGGGCGGTCGCCAGAGCGGCGCCAAGCAGCACTAGGACTGCCGAACGAACGAAGTTCTTTGTATGCCTCATGTTACACTCCTCACCCAGATTTCGAACCGGGAAACCCAAGCCATATAGTCTGCGAGAACTGGTAGAAACAACAATACTCGTTCCGCGCGCGTTTTCAATCCACAGGCGGTAGTTTGTTAATCAAATCTTGTTCACCATTTAACTAATGGTTTTTAAAGGATATAGCGGCAGTGTACACCTGGAGGGATGCGTAATTCGCATATGAAGCGAGTATTTTCCCGAAAGAGTGTAAGCCCCCTATCATTGTCTGGCAGCCCATTGCCGGGTGGCGACGCAGGAGTGCGCGATTCACGGAAGTACCGGCCAATTGAACGCACCCGCGCCGGGGACAGCGTTTGGCCAGACAATTCCGGCTTATGCCATGTGCCTTGGAGCGTTATTGGGGCGTCTTTTCGGGGCTCGACCGCTCCCTTAAGGTCACGGCTCCGATCAGACTACGCGGCGGCGGGCATTGTGGCGCCACCTTTCGGGTTGAGGCGGTTCTTGGCGAAGTCGCGGGCCTCATTGAGGCGCTGATTGCGGGCGATCAGGCGGGTGATCGCGGCAACTGAAAATTCAGAATCGGACCCATCTCTTGGGATCCGGCTTCGGAGCAGTTCGGGCGGAAAATCTTGTGCTGGGTCGTACTTTCTCCTTTGCTTTGAGCATGTTGGGCGAGGAGTTGGGCTTCTTCGAGGGCTCGATCACGGACGGGCTGGCGTTCAGCCCGCAGAGTGCGGACTTCGGCCATGTTGCGCTCGATGGTCCGGTTGATGCGCTGCTCATAGAGAGCGAGGAGTTGGAAACTGTCGCCTTTGACACGAAATGTGCGGGCTTGGGAGGCGGCTGAGTCCATGGCCGCTTTTTCGCGGTCTTCGGTTGGCCAGGTTTTGTCGCCGCCGAGTTCGCCATCCATGCCGACGGCGAAGATGCCGGTTTCGATGGCGCGGATGTGTTTGAGGCGCGAATGGTTTTGAGCGATGGCTGGGGCGAGGTTTGATTTCGAGGGCGCCGACGGGGGCGAGGTCAGCGGAGATGGCTGTGCAGTGAGCGTCGAAGGCTTTATTCTCTTCGGCGGTGAGGACGAAGATTTGGCCGGTGAGGCCGTGACGATAAGCGTTGAGCCGCGTGCGAAGTGGTTTTGGAGGTGGTTTTGGAGGTGGTCTTGGAGGCAGTTTTGGAGCCAGCGGAGTCGAGGGCCCGTCGAGAGCGGCGAATTGAGCATTCGGTCATTTTGTGGTCACCTTTTTGGGAGCGCGTGATTGTGCCCCTACCTACAGGAATAGCACTGCGACGGTGGTGGGAAGAGGAGCGTGGGCTTGTAGGCTATTGAAAGGAAAGGCTTATGGTTAATTTAAATGCCTGTGACCCAAGATTTCGGCCCCTACGGGTCTGACACTAGAGGATATGAAAACGGGGCGTCGCGACAGGGGTTCCTGAGGGGACCTCTCAAATTCGCAAGTAGTTGAATATCAAGGACTAAACGGACGCCGTTTTCTAAGGACCGCCTTGATAATGCTACCGCAAATCGACGCTATAGCCAAGCTGCCTCCTCGGAGCGCTCGGAGCCTTCAGGAGCGTTTGCATCCGCGCTGGAGATCGTGCATGCTCGCGTTACGGGGCATGACTCATCTGTTCGAGCATTTGACGGGTAGGCGGGAAAGCCGGATTCAGACTTACCGCTTTCTCGAGCATGGATCTCGCTGCAATTCTCTGCCCTGCTCTCAACAGCGCCACGGCGAGATTCATGCGCACCAACTCCAGGCCGGAATTCTTCGAAAGGGCATCGGTCCAGAGCCGAATCGCCTCCGCGTAATTGCCTTGTTCCATCATGATTCCGCCCAGCCCGACCGACCCGGTTACTTGGCCGGCATCGAGCGCAATGGCGCGCTGATAAAGGGGACGAGCCAAGTCGTTATTGCCGTCGTTCCGGTATCTTTCCGCCAGAAACAGCAATACTTCGACGTCATTCGGCGTCGCGCTCGAAGCTCTTTCCAAAAGGCTGAGCGCACGTGTGCGATCGGCTCCAGTCTGCCGCCCAATCGCTTTGATCGCGTAAGCGAGCGCCAAATCGCGGGGTGACGCTGGCGCTCCGCCGAACGCCACCAACTCCGCATCCGCAGACGCCGGCAGGATCTCTCGCCGAGGCCGGCGGGGAATAGAATGATCTGTGAATACGACGTGCTCAGCATCGGTTGCCGGGGTCTTCGGCATATGGCAACCGATGCAATCGTCCTGAAGCTTCGACCGCGCCGCCAGGCTTTCGGAGCAATCTCGCGAGGCATGGCACGAGAAGCACTTGGCGCGGAACCACGCGCCGGTTTGACTTGGCGCCGGAAGCGAGTGGGGATCATGGCACGACCCGCACCACAGCTTATCGCCGGAGGCCCGCTTACATGCGCTCAACGCCAAGTCTTCCACGTGGCCGGTGACCTTGACGCCGGCTCGTTGTCCTGTGCGTACGAATACTGTCTGGGTATCGCTCAAACGGTTGCCGGGCTTAAAACTGTTCCAGTTACTTCCTGCGCGCATTACGGTCACTACCCCTGTCAAATGGCACTGCGCGCAGATTGCATCGCGGCGATCGGGCGCCAGTTTCGCCGGATTCACGATTTCAGTGTCGCTCGCAACCTTCCCCGACCTCATCTTGGCGGCATGCGCTTCGCCGCTTCCGTGGCATCGCTCGCAGGCCACGCCCCCTTCGAGAAAGGGCGGCGAGCCGTAGCGGTTCAGCGTAAGCGGCACAGCCTCGATGAAGCTGGCGTGGCAGGACAAGCATCCCGGCACAATGGGACGAGTGAGATATGGGTACTCATATTGATTGAACCCGGGAGCGAGGCCCCAGGACTTTCCAGCGCTGTAATAGGCGACCGGCGCCTCATAGAGGAAGCCATCCTGCTCGAGCAGATAACTGCGCGCTCTGGCGCCTGAACCGATTGCGTACGCGAGGGTCTTCTGACCGCTTAGACTACCCTTCCCCTTCTCAAATCGAAGAACATATCCGGAATTCGTGACGGACACACGATATTGAAAACCCGATGCGGCGTGATCGAATGAGGCGTGGTCGAATGTCTCCGGGACTGAGACTGGATCGAGTTTCCGGGCGCTCGACGCCATAGGAGTGGTGCGGTAGCTGGCGTAAATCGCGGGGTGACAAGAAGCGCAGAGGTTACTGCCGGATTTCGTTTGCGGCCATGCTGCCGAAGCCAGCCCGAGCAATACCAAACGAAGACGGGTCACCGCAAGCATTATAGTATCCAATTGGCCGGATCGAGCAGACTCGCGCCCCGGAAGCTCCGGGAGGCAGTTCTTCCGGCCCTTCAAATTCGAGGCCAAACCGATCCATGAATAGTTGTCATATCTCGTCAACACCGTTAATTTGCAGCCATTTACATCGTGAACAAGATTTGAAGAACAAACGAGCGGCCATGCGTTTAGATGATGCCGGGGAACCGATACAGTATAAGCACTCCTCACGCATTAACGCTATTCTAGAAGCCGAAGGGAGCAAATAAAATGCCGGGCGTCAAAAAGCAATCCGGGCGGGCATCGTCCCGCATGATTTGGTTCGTTCTAATCATCGTTTCGGCAGCCTCCCCGGCCGCAAAAAGCTGGCAACAGACTGCGGCGGCAAACGCGCACGGCGCCCTGATCCAACAGTATTGCCTGGGATGTCATAACGACAAGTTGAAAACGGCAAATATCTCATTCCAAGCGGCTAACCTGGCGAAGATCGCGGACAACCCCGGCTTATGGGAAAAAGCTCTGCACAAGCTCCAAACAAACCAGATGCCGCCAGCCGGCTTGCCGGGGCCGTCCGCCGAATCCAGGCAGGCTCTGGCAAGTTATCTGGAAACGGAATTGGACCGCTCCGCAGCTATCCATCCCAATCCGGGGCGCCCAACGATTCACCGCCTGAATCGCGCGGAATATAGCAATGCGATCCGGGACTTGCTGGCTCTCGACATCAAACCGGGCGACAATTTGCCGCCGGACGATTCGGGCTACGGCTTTGACAATATCGGCGATGTCCTCTCCATGTCGCCTATACTGGTGGAACGGTATTTGTCCGCAGCGCGCCAGGTAGCCCGATTGGCGATCGGCGATACCGACGTGAAGCCCGTGATTGATGTTTTTGACGCGTTGGGCGAGGTACGAACAGGCGCCAAAGGCCAACGGGCCGGCCGGAATGACCGGATCAGTGAAGATCTTCCCTTTGACTCGGTGGGCGGGCTATCGTTCAGCTACACATTTCCTGTGGACGCCGAGTACGTATTTACCATCAAAATGGCTCGCCCCAATGCGGGATTTACCGAAACAGCGCCGCCGGTGGGTCAGATTTTTGAGTTGAAGCTTCCCGTTAAAGCAGGCGTTCGGCGCATAGGTCTGACGTTCATGCGCTCCGATGCGCTCGCCGAAGTTCTTCCAGGAGTAGGCCGCGGCGGCGGGGGAAGAGGAGTCGCTGGTTCCGCTACGGTTTCGCATCTCGATCTCCGGCTCGACGGATCGCGCCTGAAACTTTACGACTTTCCGGAAGGTCAGCGTGGCCGCGAGATCAACGAAATGTCGGTCGGCGGGCCGTATAACATTACCGGGCACGGCGACTCGCCTAGCCGCCAGAGAATTTTCGTGTGCAAGCCCTCCTCGGCAACCGAGGAGGCGCCCTGCGCGCGGAAGATTCTGTCCACCCTGGGGCGCCGTGCCTTCCGCCGGCCCTTTACCAATGCCGATCTAAGCCCTCTGATGGCGTTTTATCAAGATGGCCGGAGAGACGGTGGATTTGAGCAGGGTATTGAAATGGCGTTGCGTGCGATGCTGGTGTCCCCAGACTTCCTCTTTCGCATCGAGCGCGACCCTGCCTCCGCGGCCGCAGGCAGCGTATATAAAGTGAATGACTTCGAATTGGCTTCGCGGCTCTCATTCTTCCTGTGGTCGAGCATGCCCGACGACGAACTGCTCGCTGTGGCGGAGCACGGGAAGTTGCTAGATTCCAAAGTGTTCGAACAGCAGGTCGCCCGGATGATCGACGATCCCAAATCCAAGGCGTTTGTCGGCAATTTCTGCGGGCAGTGGCTGCTGCTTCGAAATATCGATCAAATCAAACCGGACGTGGAGCAATATCCCGCTTTCGACGAAAGCCTACGGCGCGCGTTTCGTAAGGAAACGGAATCGCTATTCAATTTCATTTTGCGGCAAAACCGTCCAATCACTGAGATACTCGACGCGAATTACACCTTCCTGAACGACCGCCTTGCCGAGTTCTACGGAATTTCGGGAGTCTATGGCTCCCGGTTTCGGCGCGTGGAATTGAGCGACCCGAATCGGGGCGGTCTCCTAGGCCAGGGGAGCATTCTGACGGCGACATCGTATCCCACTCGCACGTCGGTGGTCTTACGCGGCAAGTGGGTTCTGGAAAATCTTCTCGGTTCGCCGCCGCCTCCACCCCCGCCTGACGTGCCGGCGCTCGAACTCCACGCGAAGGGACGCCAGTTATCCGTGCGCGAGGCGATGGAGGCGCACCGGGCTAATCCCGTTTGCGCTTCCTGCCACGCCCGGATGGACCCCATCGGCTTCGCTCTCGAGAATTACGATGGCATCGGCGCCTGGCGCAATACCGAGAACGGAGCGGCGATCGACGCTTCGGGCAAGCTGCCGGACGGCGCGGAGTTTACCGGGCCGGCTGGACTTAAGAAGCTATTACTGACGCAACATCGCGACGAGTTTCTTTCTACGTTTACGGAAAAACTCATGACATACGCATTAGGGCGCGGTCTGGAGCCCACCGACCAGCCTGCTTTGCGCGCGGTTGTGCGGCAAGCGCAGAAGCAGAACGCGACCACGCCCGGATTAAACGTCACGGTACCCGCATTAATCGACGCAATTGTTGAGAGCCCCCAATTCCAAATGAGGAAAACCAAACGGCCATGATGATCAATACCAACAGAACTCTGAATCGCCGCACCCTGCTGCGCGGCTTGGGTACGGCGCTGGCGCTTCCGCTGTTGGATTCCATGGTCCCCGCCAGGGCGGCCACCGCGGCGAAGCCCATTATTCGACTCGGCTTTGTTTATGTGCCGAACGGCATGATTCCCGCGGGCTGGCTGCCATCCACCGAAGGGACGGGGTTCGAGATCACTCCCACTATGCGTCCGCTGGCTCCATTCCGGGACAATCTGCTGGTGGTCAGCAACTTGAAGCTGCACCCCGCCGATGCGTTGGGCGATGGAGGCGGCGATCATGCGCGTGCAGGAGCGGCCTGGCTGACCGGCGTTCACCCCAAGAAGACTGAGGGTGCGGAAATACGCGCCGGAATTTCAGCCGATCAGTTGGCGGCCCAGGAACTGGGAAAGCAGACCCAATTTGCGTCGCTGGAGCTCGGCATCGAAGAGCCGTCCTTCGCCGGCGGATGCGATTCTGGGTATAGCTGCGCCTATACCAACACCATTTCGTGGCGCGGCCCCACCACTCCCAACCCCATCGAGATCAGCCCGCGCCGGGTTTTCGAGCGCCTTTTCGGCGATGGCGAAAGCACCGATCCAGCCGCCCGCCTGAAGCGGATGCACGAATATCGCAGCATTCTCGATTATGTTCGTGGAGACGTAGCGCATCTGGAGCCCGCTCTTGGCGCCCGCGATAAGACCAAACTGGATGAGTATCTGGAATCGATTCGCGATATCGAGCGGCGCATTCAGAAGGCCGAACAGCAGACTGCGGTGAAGACTCCTGTCATGGAGCGCCCCGTCGGGATACCGGAACTATTCGAGGACCATGCCCGATTGATGAGCGATCTGATGGTGATGGCTTTCCAAACCGACATGACGCGCGTGATCACCTATATGTTTGCGCGCGAGGGTTCCAACCGCGCTTTCCCGGAGCTCGGCGTTGCCGAAGGCTGTCACGTGGTGACGCATCACCAGAACAATCCCGAGAAGATCGCGAAAGCCCAAAAAGTGGAGGAACACCGCGCGAAGTGCTTCGCATATCTGGTTAAGCGCATGAGCGAAGCGGAGGATGGCGACGGAACGCTGCTCGACCACACGCTTCTGCTCTATGGCGCCGGAATTCGCGACGGCAATACTCACGATCATATCGACCTTCCTTTGGTGTTAGTGGGAGGTAAGTCCGCGGGCATTAAGAGTGGACGCCATATCCGCTCCGCTTCGGCGGCCCCTATGACTAATCTGCTAGTGACTATGCTCGATCGCGCCGGTATTCCAGTGGACACGCTCGGCGACAGTACTGGCAAGATCGATCAGCTTGCTGGAGCCTGACGGTGGCAAGGTTCATGCGGTACTCTATTTTCCTGGCTGGATCTGTCCTGGCTGGCTCGCTATGTTTGGCCGGTGAACTGAATCTGGCCGATGCCATTCGCGATGGCAATCTGTCGGCGGTGAAGACTCTGATCGCTGCCCATGCGGATGTCAATGCAGCGCTGCCGGACGGTTCGACGCCTCTGGCCTGGGCCGCTTATGAGGACGACGCGGCGGCGATTGACCTGCTGCTGAAGGCCAACGCCAAAGCGGCTACGGCCGATCAGTACGGCGAGACTCCGTTAACGCTCGCCTGCGCCAACGGTAACCCCGTAATCGTCGAAAAGCTTATAGATGCTGGCGCCGATGCTAACGCCGCTCGTTGGAACGGAGAAACGGCTCTCATGCTCGCCGCGCGAGCGGGCAATCCTCGGGTCCTGCGTCTGTTGATCGAACATGGGGCCAAAATCGATGCCGTTGAATCGAAGAAGGGGCAAGACGCATTGATGTGGGCCGCCGCGGAAGGGCATTCCGAGGCCGTCGAAGTTCTGCTCAAAGCGGGGGCCAAACCGAATACTGTTTCAAAGGGCGGGTTCTCACCGCTGATCTTCGCAGCGCAAAACGGGGACGAAAAGACTGTGACGAGTCTGCTCGTGGGCGGCGCTGACATGGAGTACGCCGCACCTCCGGGTATGACCGCTCTCTTGGTGGCCATGGGAGCGCGCAAACTCAAAGTTGCCGAGTTATTGCTGGCGAAAGGCGGCGCCGACATCGCTGCCAAAGATCGCAACGGTAATACCTTGCTGCACAGCGCGGCTCAACTCGGCGACCCGGAGATGGCCAAGGCTTTGATCGCGAAAGGCGCCGACGTAAACGCCAAAACGACCCGGCCTCAGGGTGGACGCGGCGGCGGAGGCGGACGCGGGCCCGCCGGCGAACAGACACCCCTGATGCTCGCGGCGAGGAGCAACCACGTCGATTTGATGCACATGTTGATTGAGGCGGGAGCCGATCCAAAGCTCAAGGCTCAGGATGGAACCACGCTGCTTATGGCAGCGGCCAACAGTGGACATATCGAGGCCGTGCAGTACGCTTATGAGTTGGTTCCCGACATCACAGCCGTTACAACCACTAAGCAGACCGCGATGCATACGGCCTTAGCGGGCTCGCTTCAGAATTCGACGCCCGAAGATATCTGCATTGTGATTCAGTTTCTGGCTGAGAAAGGCGCCGACCTAACCGCAGCCGACGCCACTGGCAAGACCCCGCTTACTCTCGCGGTTCCGATTGATGGAGCGGTCGATCTTATTACAAAGCTGAGTCAGACGGCCGGCGGGAATCCGAAACCCGCGTCCAAATTTTAGTCCGTTGTGGCGCACGCACTCCTGCGAGCTGCGTTAACCAATTAGCGAAGCGGTTTCTCGTACCAGCCTCGCCAGCAAGACCGTACACGGCGCAATGCGGCTATCTCCAGCGGGTTAGTCCAAAGCAAGGTGCGCCAGAGAGGCCACTGGTCAAAACGCCGCGTAGATGGCACGACTCGTAAGTCACCGATCAGGGATATATGTCCCTGCGTCCGCCGGGCGTGCTTGCGCAAGCGGACGTAGAAGTCCACATCCTCACCCATAAACAGTGACTCGTCATAGCCACCGAGGAGGACAAAGGTGTCCCGCCGGCAGAACTGTGTCGCCCCTTGCGCCATATTAGCCAACCTGCCAAGTATCCGCCAAAGACTCAGGTATACCCGTACTGCGCGCTTCCGCGCCCGGTATTCCGTGTCCACTGCGCCGCCGAGACAGCCGTGGGCTAAAATCCTTTGACTAATGCGAGGCAGCAGTTCATCCGGTACGAGAGCGTCGGCATCGACGAAAACCAGGATCTCTCCCGCCGCCGTTGCCGCTCCACGGTTGCGCACTCGAGCGATATTGTGTTGCGATTCAACAACGACCAAGGCGCCGAGTGTCTTTGCTGCCGCTGCCGTTCCGTCGGTGCTGCTGTTATCCACAACAATCAGCTCAGTACGTATACCATGCCGCGCCTTAAGAAGGGCCGCCGAGCGGGATAACGCTCGCAGCGTCGCAGCGAGATAGCGCTCCTCGTTATACGCGGGAATAATGACGGAAATCGGGTCTCAGCTTGCTTCCACAGGTTGGGGTGGTGTGCCAGCGTTAGACGCCATTTCTCACGGGCTCCGAAGCAAAGCGTTCACACGAGCGAAAGACGATCCCTTCGGGAGCGTCTCTTGCGGCGGAAACCGAGGCGTCCGCAGGGCGAAGAGAGCCGCCTCTCCAGAAACTGCTCTCTCATGTACGTAAGGATTGCCACGCTGGTTCTTGATTTTTATGGATGGATTGGGTTGCCAAGGGGAAGAAAGGAGTTCATCTGAGCTGAGCTTGGACACACTACGGCCCGTGGCGCCGTCGCGCTTTCGATTTTGGCGCTGTGCTCGGTCCGGCTTAGGCGATCGGACTCAGTTGGAATCCGTTGGCGCGAGCTCTAGCCGTGAGACTGGCCAGTTCTCGCTCCGAGCGCCTACGCTCGAATTGCGCCGCCCCCCGATCCACCCAGGCTTCGCCCTTGGTGAGCAGGCGGTACACCAGTTTCGCCAGATAGTGCGCCATCGCCTTGTTCGCCGACCTGTGCGATGGCAACCGGCTACGCAGATAACGATACCGCGCGCCCAAGTAGCTGTCGCTCTCCAATAGCGAACTGGCCCCCATGCGTAAGGCCTCGGCCAGGCGGTTCTTGACCTTCTTCTTGCCGCGCCTCACCACCTTACCGGCGCTGATATCCTTGCTCGGAGTCAACCCCAACCAGGAAGCGAAGTGTTGCTCGTTCTTAAATCCGCTCAGGTCCGCACCCACCTCCGCCACGATCGTATGCGCAGTCATCACGCTGATGCCGTCGATCGAGGTCAGATCCACTCCGCAAATCCGCTTCAATTCCCCCGTCATGTCCAGGCGCGGCTCGTTGCCGCGTGGCTTCCGGGCTGCTTTCCGCTTCTTCTTCTTCGCCGGATCCACCGCCACGTCTTCCGGCTGGGCCGGAGCTTCCAGAGTTCGCGTCGGCAACTCAGCCAGGCAACGCTCCAACTTCCGGTCGCATTCCTGCATCTGCCGATGCGTGAAGTGGTAGCTATCCACCGCCTGCTGCAGTTCGAACAACACGTCTTCCCGATAGTTCCCCTCCAGGCTGCGCACGATCTCTTCCCGGCTCGCCTTGACCCGGTAGTCTTTTTTATCCGCCAGTTGATAAAGGTCGCGCTCCCCTTTGAGTATCCCCTCGATGATGGCCTGTCCGCTCACGCCGCTGATGTCGCTGATCACGTTGGCCAACTGGATGTTCATTTTCGTCGGCGCCTTTTGCATGTGCTGGATGGAGCGCCCGGCTTCCTGCACGTGCCGGTCCCGAAGCCGCCAGAGGGTGCGGACGCTTTCGATCTGCTCCGGCAGCCGGAACGAGTCGCGCAACAGCCCATAGGTATGCAACTTCCGCAGCCACTGGCATTCCTGCACGTCGGTCTTTCTGCCGGGCACGTTTTTGGTGTGCTGCGCGTTCACCACAATCACGCGGATGCCGTGCTGTTCCAGAATGTCATACAGCCCGATCCAGTACACGCCCGTAGCTTGCATCGCCACCGTATCGATGCGGCACGCCTTAAACCATTTCGCCATCCGGACCAGATCGTCTGTCCAGCAGCCGAATTCCCGCACCGGATCCGGGTCTCGATCCGGCGGCACCGACGCATGGTGGCTCTCATTGCCCACGTTGACGCCTCCGGCGTTGGCATGGATAATCATCAGTTCGGGGTCGCCCGCAGCCACCTTTCGCCCTAACTCTCTGCGTTGTTTGCGGTTCATCTCCCCTCTGGTCAATCGTTCGAAGGTGGACATCTTACGCTTCGCCATGTCATACTCCTCAAGTCTGAATTCAGACCGGGGCTCGGCTCGGCTTGCGGAAAAACTACAGACTCTCCAGCGGGGTCGGGCCGGGCCTTTTGCAAGGCGGGCACGCCACCAATCAATCCATCGCAAGGCCGAAGTCATGCTGAAAGACGGGCACAAGGCGCCAGGCGGATATCGACCATAGCTTGCCGCCCCAGTCTATTTCCGATTAGACCGCTGCGACGCGCGAAGTCAAAGTTTCCGGCTCAATCCATCGCCCCCAGGGCGTCGTGCCGCTGAAAGGCGACGGCAGCCAGGATTGGCTGTTTGAATGTATAAGTATGAAGGTCGAGGGTTCCCCCGAAGGTTACAATGCTGAGACCGGTTTTAGCGAACTGGCTCAGAAACCAGAATCAGGAGAACCCATAGATGAACATCACTCACTATATCGGATTCGACGTTCACAAGAAAAGCATCAGCTACTGCGTCAAAACGGCCGACGGAAAAATCGTCGAGGAAGGCAAGCTGCGGGCAACCCACCAGGCGCTCCGGGATTGGGCGGGGAAGCGGTCCGAGCCGTGGCACGGCGCCTCGGCACTCACGAAGAATGGACCGCAGTTGCTTAGATAGAGTGGCCCACTAGGAATGGCCCGGTATTGGTCCGCAAACCGTAGGTATATCAGGCGTTATCATCCCCGCCGAAGGCGGGTTGCTGG
>Ga0302326_10004693_pt1 | contig 31494 bp, 33 predicted proteins | sample Palsa_T0_3_FD_202264 | JGI IMG/M metagenome (GOLD analysis project Ga0302326, IMG submission 202264) | Peat permafrost microbial communities from Stordalen Mire near Abisko, Sweden - Palsa_T0_3 | ecosystem: Environmental > Terrestrial > Soil > Palsa > Peat permafrost | place: Sweden: Abisko...
ATCGTAACTTTCGTTGGCGGCGCTCTCGGCGCGGCCCTGCTCCTGCGCACACCGATCAAAACCTTCGATGTTGTCTTGCCCTGGCTCATGGCCATCGCCACCGTGGCGCTGGCGTTGGGCAGCCGGCTCGGTGAAATGCTGCGGCGTCGCTGGCGGATCGGAGCGCCTGCCGTGCTGGGCGTGCAATTCTGCCTAGGAATCTACGGCGGCTATTTCGGCGGCGGCGTCGGGATCATGATGATGGCCGTGTGGAGCTTGCTCAGCGACCGTACCTTGAAAAGCTTCAACGCGCCGCGCACCTTGCTCGTGGTCGCCGCGAACACCATCGCGGTGCTGATCTTCATTGCGGCTCGCGCGGTGCAATGGCGCGAAGCATTGGTCATGCTGGCGACCGCCATGCTGGGCGCTTACTGCGGGTCGCTCATCGGCCGCCGTGCGCCGGCCGGCGTCATTCGCGTGGTGACTGTGGGCTTGTCGATTGGCATCACCCTGGCATTTTTTGCGCGCGCGTATTTGAGATAATTAGTAAAGGAGAGCGCACATGTTTCGAATGAGGGTCCTCGCAATGCTTCTGACCGCGGCTGGCCCGACGGCCGCCACCCCAACCCAGGGGGCAGATCTGGCCAAGTTCGTCGGCCATTGGTCGTGCAAAGGCAACCTTTCAAACGGGGCGCCGATTGCAGGAGAGTTGTTGATCGAGGCGGACACGCCCAGCGGGGCGCTGATCGTGCATCACGATGATGTGGCGCCCGGGGCTTATCACTCGCTCGAGGTGTGGATGCCCAACAAATCCGGGGCCGGATTCAGAGCCGCGATCTCGGACAAATTCTCAGGGATGCGATGGCTGGAGTCGGCAGGCTGGTCCGCGAATACGCTCACTTGGGTCCGTACGGAAAACGGCGTGCCCGCGGAGCAATTTGCCTATGAGCTCAAGGCGGACACGATGCAGGTGCAATGGTCGGTCGCACGGGGCGGAGCCATGAAGGTCGGCGATACGCTCACTTGCAGCCATGCATAAGCGTTAGCGCAGCTGGCGAGCTCAGTTTGGCTAGCGCCAAGCTACGGCGCTCAGGGCCAAAGCGCACTCAGAGCTGCGCGAATCACCATGAACCACAGCGCCAATGCAGAGATACAGTAAAGCCAAAATCGAAGCATGACAATGTTGACCGTGCAATGCACCGCGCTGTGCAACACGCGAAAGCCGGCGAAAGTCCAAGCGGCGATCAAGTAGGTCTCGTCCACCTTGTTGACGACAAAGAGATAGAGCACCAGGCCATAAAAAAGCGTGGGTAGTTCGAATAGATTTTTGAGATTGTCCGAAGGATTCGACACCGACGGCGGCGAGATGCGAGCCAACTCCGCCGCGGTCAGCGTGTTGGGATCGATCTTGCTTTTTTGAATCAGGGGAATGCGTTTCGCATACATATATATCCAGACGATAAGCGTCAAAAGCATCATGGTCATGAAAGGCCCGACAATTGCGCTCTGATTCATTGAAGTTCTCCGATCATCGAGTGACTGCGGCAGAACGGAATTCCGCTAGAACGGCGGTAAACGCAGCCGCAAACGCATGCACATCTCCGGGCCAGCGCGCCGACACGTAGCTGCCATCGCGAACCACCCAGGCCGGCCGCTTATCCTGGTCGCTGTCGCGAAACAGGCCGCTGGTTTTTCTGAAGTAATCGGCGGCCTGCTGCGGAACATCGCAGAAATCATCTGGCGAGGCCAGAGCGCGGCTAACTTCAGCCTGCACGCTGCGATAGCCAAACGGTTCGGTATCGACTTCCAGATAGGTCCGATAGTAGGCGGGATCCCAGACCCGTCCGAAGTATTTCATCGTAGACCAAGCCGCCTTTTCGAGGCGCCAAGTCAGCGCGGTGGTCTTCCGCCCGTAAAGAACCGAACGCCCCGTGTGCGTCGACACGCTGCGTGCCGCGAGCACGACGCCATGACAGATGGCCGCGACCGGCTTATCAGCCTCAAAGAAATCGCAGACGAATCGCTGTAGCTGCGTATCTTCAAGGTATTGCCGCATGCCCCGTGCCCAATGCCCGCCGGGCAAAACGAGTCCGTCGTACTGATCGACGCGCAGCGTCGAATAGGGCACTGGCTTCTGGAACGACGGGCTCGTCCGCATCGATGCATACGCGCGCCGTGCGTCGCCATTTGCACGCAATCCGAGGCCGAGGAGTTTAATCTTCCGCAAGACGGGAATGCGTCCCCAAAGATCCAGTTCCTCACCGCTCAGCATCAACGGGTCTGCCGCCGCCTGCAGTCCATCAGGCGTCGCGAATATCACCGAAATGCCTGCATCGCGGAGGACTCTCCACGTAATGGCAACTTCGCTCGGGTCGAAATCGCGCTTCGGTAGCACGATCAGAACCGGGCGCGAGACAAACCTCATCATCGGCTTAGGATATCCCAGGACCCGCTGGCCCGAGTGCCCCGTGGCTGGCCGTCCGGACGCCTGCCAATTTAACTCGCCGATAGGGTCAATTTGCGCCTCGAGCACGAGTTATGTCGGATAATCCGCCCGGGATGCTCCTCCTCGAACGCCAGCAACAATTGGAAACCTTGGCTCAAGGCCTCTGCGAGGCGCGCGCCGGCTCGGGCAAGTTGATTCTGATCGCGGGAGAGGCGGGTCTCGGAAAGAGTTCGCTGGTGGAGCATTTTGTCGCCGATACGCGGCGGCACGCCCGAGTCTTATGGGGCGCGTGCGATGCGCTCGATACGCCGCGAGCGCTTGGACCCGTGCATGAAATCGCGGCACAGACCTCGATTCTCGATGGTCGCACCGCGCCTCCGGATGAGCCGCGCGATTGGCTCTTCGGCGCCCTTTTCGCCCAGCTCGTGCCCACGCAACGTGCGACTGTCGTCGTGCTCGAGGATGTGCACTGGGCGGACGAATCGACGCTCGACTTCTTCCGCTTCATCGGCCGGCGCATTCAACGCACAGGCGCATTGCTCATCGCAACTTACCGCGATGAGGAACTGTCGCCCATTCATCCGGTTCGACTCGCGCTGGGTGAACTCACGGGGCGGCACGTCATCCGTATGCGGCTCGCGCCGCTCTCGGCCGTGGCCGTTGCGGAGATGGCCCAGAATAGCGCCTGGAATTCTGCATTGCTGCACCAGATCACTGGGGGAAATCCCTTCTTCGTGTCCGAAGCGCTGGCGTGTCCTGGGGAGCGCGTTCCGGAGACCGTACGCGACGCGGTTCTTGCTCGCATGATGCGCTGCTCGCCGGCGGCGCAGGAGCTAGCCGGATTGGTGTCCATCTCTCCCGGAAAAACAGCACGGTGGCTCATTGCTGCGATGCTCGGTTCACTCGGAGCGGCGATCGATGAAGGCGTCATGCGGGGTCTGCTATCGGCGCATGCCGATGCCGTGAGCTTCCGACATGAGCTAGCGCGCCTCGCCGTTTATAGCACTCTGCCGCCAGAGCGTGCCCGAGAGTTGCACTATCGGGTGCTGCAAGCATTGGAACAACACGATGCCGATCTAACGCAGCTCGTGCACCATGCGGCGCTGGCGGAGAATGCGACCACAGTCCTCAAATATGCCCCGTTGGCGGCCAAGGAAGCGGCGCGGCTCGGTGCTCACCGTGAAGCCGCGGCGCACTTGAGCGCAGCTTTGCGGTATCGCGAGTTGCTGCCGACCTTGATTCAAGCAGAACTCCTCGAACGGCACGCCGAGGAATGCAGTCTGACGAATCGAACTGGCGAGGCAATAGCCTCAGGCCGGCAAGCGCTGAAGTTATGGCGCAGGGAAGGAAAGGTCGAGGCGCAGGCGCGCGTCTTGAGTTTTCTCACCTCCGAATATCGCTGGTCGGGCGATCGGTGTAGCGCGAACGAATCCATTGCTGAGGCGATTGCCTTGTTGGAGCCTCTGCCGGCGACCTCGAACTTGGCTATGGCCTACGCTGTGCGTTCGCGGCTGGCGTCGAACCGTGGCTTGGACCGTGAAGCGGTGGATTTTGGGGAACGCGCGCTCGCGCTGGCCCGTGAATTCGGCAATGCGATGATTGAATCCTACGCGTTGAACAATATCGGCAGCGCGTTGCTGATCGCAGGCGACCTGTCTGGCTACGAGCCTCTGGAGAGAAGTCTTACGCTGGCACTCGACAATAGACTTGATGAATGCGCTGCACGTTCATATTGCAACTTGGTCTTCTGTGCGACCCTGAATCATCACATTGCACGTGCCGAACAAGCCTTTCGAGACGGCCTCGCGTATTGCGAAGAACGCGGCCTGTTCTCCAGCATCGCATTTATGCGCACCTTTGGCGCTCGCTTGGCGCTGGATCGCGGCGACTGGTCGGGCGCCGCGCAGATCGTGTTTGAATTGTCTCAGACCATTGAACTCGTGTCGGTGCAACGCGTGCCGACTTTGACGACGCTCGCGCTGCTGCGCATTCGGCGCGGCGATCCGGGAGCAGACGATGTCCTGAGTGAGATTTACGAATTGGCGCTGTCCATGGATGAGCCGGAGCGGCTCGGGCGAGTCACCGCGGCACGTGCGGAGCAGGCTTATTATCGCGGCGATTTTGAGACGGTTGCCAGGGAAACCGCCGTGGGCCTACGAGAGCTCGCTGATCGTAAAATACCTTGGGTCAAGGGCGAACTACTATTCTGGCAGTCCAAGGTGCAGGCGGTCGATCCGAATTGCTGGGACATTCCAGAATCTTACCGACTCATGCTCTTAGTCGAGTGGCAAGCGGCTGCGGACGCGTGGGAAAAACTCGGGATGCCGTATGAGCAAGCTCTGTGTCTCGGGGAAGGTTCCGACGAAGCCCTGCTGCAATCGTTGGCTATTCTCGATCGATTGGGCGCACGTCCGCTCGAGGCGATCGTTCGCAAACGGCTGCGTGAACGCGGCGTGCGCGGTGTACCGCGCGGCCCCCGCGAGGCGACCCGCAGCAATCCTAAGGGACTGTCAGAAAAGGAACTCGAAGTCCTTGCCTTGCTGGTGCAGGGTTGCAGCAATGCGCACATTGCGCGCCGGTTGCATCGCTCGACGAAGACCATCGACCACCACGTGTCCGCGATTCTGAGCAAACTGGAGGTTCATTCCCGAACGGAGGCGATCGCCGCCGCTTTCGGCCTAGGTCTCTTCAGCACCCATAGAGAGGTCGCGAACCGCCGAGACGTTTAATGAGCCGCGTTACGCGCCGGGTGCACCAAGGTGTACGTGGCGAACGGGGACCACTCGCCGCCCGGCTTCTGCGACTCGATGAGCAACGACCAAGTATCTGAATTGGCGTCATACACAAGGGTATCTTTGAACGGGGCGTCAGCGTAAGGAAATTGCAGGACCAGTGTCGCTCCTTTGCGTTTTCCGCTCCCCACGACCCGCGCACCGGCGGCGCCAAAGCGATCCAGCCAGTGAGCGATATAGTCATCGACATGCGCGTCATATCCCAAGAACAAATCCGCCTCGTAGGCCGGTGCCTCGGCGGCATCGATCATGTGCAAACGCAGGAATCCTCCGTGCAGCACACGCTGGCCTCGAGCGTGGTACTTCACGGGCTTTCCGAGGAACATCCCGCTCATGTCCCAGTCCCCTTGAAGCGCATCAAGGTAGGCATTGTCCTGGGATCGTGCATCTTTCGCGTGGGCCAAACGCTCTGTGCGCATCGCCAGCAGCAAGATCAATGCACAAAAGATCACGCGGCCTCGATTAGACGCTTGAGTCACAGTCATCTTTGCGCTCCCCTTCTATTGCCTAATCATACAATCAGTTCTATACCGTCTGGCACGTCCAATAATTAGAATCTTGGAGGACTCTGCCGTGCACTCAAACATCATCTCCCGCCGCTCAATGGCACTGACGCTAGCGGCGTTGCCGGTTGGGTTCGTCATCGCGGCGGAAACGCCGGCATCGCCCAAAACAACAAGCGCCGCCGCCGCGGACGGCCTTTCGCACACCGCAGAGGCGATCCGGCAGGAAGTCACCTTCGAAACCAGTCCGCAGCGGGTCTATCAAGTGCTGACCAGCACTAAGGACTTCGACAGCATTACGCGCTTAAGCGACGGCGCGGCCCTGCTCGCCGCCGCGGGCGCCAAGCCCACTGCGATCAGCACCGAGGTCGGCGGCACCTTCACGCTGTTCGGCGGGTACATCACGGGCCGGCATTTAGAAATGCTGCCCAATGAACGGTTGGTGCAAGCCTGGCGCGCGGGAAGCTGGAATCCAGGCGCCTACTCCATCGCCGCCTTCCACCTGACTGCGGAAGGCGGCAAGACGAAGGTCGCCTTTGAGCATCGCGGGTTCCCCAATGGCCAGGGTATTTCGCTCGCCCCGGGCTGGCACTCGCACTATTGGGTGCCGCTCGCAAAATATTTGGCGCAAAGCTAAGGCGCACCCTTTTAGAGTGCGAATACAAATTGTTGCTTAGAAGCGGCCCGCGTCCACGTCCAGAATGAATTTCGTCAGGCCCTCCATATAAACCTGCTGATCGTCGTAAAGCGCGAGATGGCTGCCCTTGGGACAATAGAGATATCGTCCCTTTTTGACGTCCTTGGCGATTTTCTCCATCTGCGCTGGCTCCATCGTGTCGTAGCGCGCACCGATGGATAACGTGGGCACAGTGATCTTAGGCAGGTCCGCCGTGCGATCCCAGTTCACGAGCTTACCGCTCGCCCCCATTTCACTCGGCCCTTGCATCGGAATGTAGATCTTCTTGTTGATCTTGGCGAAGGCGCGCAGCACCGGATCTGGCCACTGATCCTGCGGCATCCGCAGGATATGATCGACGTAAAAATTCGGTATCAGTAGTTCTTCGTAGCGCGGGTCGTCGTATCGGCCCTTGGCCTCGAGCTGCTTGATTTCATCAAGGGCCTTCTGATTCATGGCGGGCATGAGCACGCTGCTCGCGTAGCGGTTGTACGCCGGAATGCTTGGGACCATGTTGGAAATGACCAGAGCTTTCAGATTTTCCTGATGCTTGAGTGCGTATTCCAGCGCGAGAATACCTCCCCAGGATTGGCCGAAGAGATAGAAGTTGCTCTTGTCGAGCTTGAGAGCTTTGCGGACCTGCTCCACCTCATCCACGAAGCGCGGCAACTCCCACAGCGTGAGCTCATCCGGTTGGTCGCTATAAGCCGAACCCAATTGATCGTAGTAGTAATACTCGATCCCTGCTTTCGGGAAGTAGCTGTCGAAGGCCTCGAAGTATTCATGTGTGGCGCCGGGGCCGCCGTGCAGCAGAAGCACCTTGATGCGGGGATTGTTGCCGACCCGCTTGGTCCAGACGCGAAAAGGACCCTTGGGTGTCTGGATGGTGATCATCTTGACGCCGCCCGAGAGCACATCGTCGCGGCCAGAGGAGTCGAAGTAAGCGGTCGGTGCCGCCTGAGCAGGCGAGATCATCAGCGAAACCAGGCACAAAGCAATTGCAGGGACGAGGCGAACGAGGTGTTGCATTTTTGTTTTCCGTGGTTCATCGCTTACGCTTCAATCTCCGGCCCGAGTCATGCGCCACTCCATGCGGCTCGGCGTGCCGTGGTGCAGAAAGTCCCCGATGATGAGAAGGCTGTCGCCGGTGCGCTTATAGGTGATGTGCTCGCCGGCATGATCGCCTTGGCCGTCAAACACCGCTGAGGATGCATCGCAGTTGACCGCGGTAAACACCATCGGCGCATTACGCTCTTCCCATGCGCCGCTCAAGGCGCCGTCGAAGTGGCGCAGATACATCGAAATGGCGTTGGCATTGGGTCTGACCGTCATGACTTCTGCAAAGCCCATTTTACCTTTGGGAATCTCCCAGGAGCTGCCCATGAGGATACTATCCGGCGCGATGACCCAGCGCTCTTGAGCTCGCTGCGGATCCGTTGTGTTGTGCCAATTGCCCGCCATCCAGGCAAGGCCTGTTAGGGAACATTCCGCCGCATGCGAAAGAGACACCGATGCCGTAAGCAACAGCGCGGTGACAACAAACGCGAACCAAGATCTGCTGTTCATGGCTATGTTCCGCTCAATTGTTGCCGATAATGCCAGAAGGCCGGCAGCAGCGGCACCACGCGATCACCCCCAGGCTGTAGAGGATCGTCAGCGTCAGTGCGCCAAGTGCGGCGCTCCTGCGCCAAAGAACACTTAAGCCCGCGAGCAACAGCACCGCGGCCACCATGTAGGCCAGCGTAAAACGGCCGGGCATGGTTGGCGGCACCGGCTGCCACACTGCCGCGAAGTCGCCCCAGCATAGACCCACCAACCCGAACGCGACGGCCGCCAAGCCGTAAACGCGGAGCGCGACTTGAGGCGCGAAGATTTTCAAGGGCCTTCCCAGAGCCGGGCAATCGTTCGCTCCGCGATGGCGACCATGCGCGCATCGTCGACCAGGCCTGAGCTTAGGAGAATAACCCCGAACAGCAGCGCCCAGCCGCGTGCTCGCCGCCACGTTGCGTCGGAGACCGAGCCGCATGCGGCAATCGCTCGCTTGCGGCTCTCCAGCTGGGGCAGCAGCATCCACACGGCTGCCAAATCGCACGCGCGATCCCCGCCAGCCAGGTCGCCCCAATCGATGACGCCTGTCAGGCAACCCTTCTTAACGAGCACGTTGCGCGGGTGCAGATCGCCGTGAATCCAGGTGGGCGCGGTGTCGTTCGCGGCAGCCAAGGCATCGTTCCACAGCGCATGAACACGTCCGTCGAGAATATCGGTCTTGCCGTGCAGCTTCGCCAGCCGGTCCGTAAATGCACCCGCCCGCTCGCTCAACGGTACGCCACGGTAAGGATTGCAGGGGGCGTGTGCGGGGGCTGGGGTATGCAGGGCCTCGAAAAAGGCGGCGAGCAGTTCACCTTGACCGGCGTCAGGCGGCGCAAGGTCTGCGGTTTCGCCCTCGATCCACGGCGTCACGCTCCAGGCCCAGGGGTATTGAAATTGCGCGATGCCGGTGCGAACGGGCGCGGGAATGGCAAGGGGCAGGCGGCCTTTTAAGCCCGGTAGCCAGCGCTGCTCATTGAGTATCAGCTGCGCTCCGAGCTGACGACGCGGAAAGCGCAGGGCGAGCTTGTCTCCCAGGCGCAGCAAGTGGTTGTCCCACCCGGAAGCAACCGAAACGATGGCGAGGTCGGCAAGATCGGGATGTTGTGCCGCCAGTAACTGGCGAGCCTGGCGTTCATCGATTTCTATTTCCGCCGCCGGTGTGCCCATGCGCCTAGTTTAGCGTTCTTGGGGTACTCGCAACCCGGCCGCTATAGGACAGATCCTATAGCGGCTAGCAGCATTTGCCGGCTTTTGCAGCGGTTCTGGCGACGGCAAACTCCGGCCAACCGCCAGAGTGGCCTTAAATGAGGTGCTTGCTGTGGATATTGAGGATCGGCTAAAGAGGCTTCAATCGCTGTTCACCTATGCATTGAGTGGTGCGGTCGCAGCCAAAGCGCGTTATCTAGCGCTGCGTGGTGACCCCAGCTCGACGCCCGCCGCGGTCGCGCGAGCCAAGATGACTTGGCAACAGCTTGAGGCTAGAAAAACCGCGATCATCGCGCGCATGGTGGCACTCGAAGAGCTGGAGCAGGTGGAAGTTGCGGAGCGGCTGGAAGCGGTAACGCAAGACGCTGCCTGAAGATTAATGCCGAGCCGGCGTCTCGCGTCCGCCGGTTCCGGTGCCACGGTCAATCCTTGGCGCCGCTCTCCGTTTTGTATGCCGCCGACAAAGTTCCCTTGGCAGTCGCGATCGGCAATAAGGTCGGATAGAACTGCACAAAGGTATTGTCCACCGCGGCATGATCGGCGTGACACGAATAGCAAGCGGCGCTTCGGGGGGTCATCTTGGCGGTGGTCCCGGTGTCGAATCCGAAGAATGCCCAGCCTTGCAAATGCGCGCTGTCCTTCACGTGAACTTCCCTGCCCATGACTTCGGTGCTTTGGTAGTTGCCGCTCTTATTGATGGAGCCCTTGTCCAGCGCGCCGCGGACCTCGAGTACCAGCATGGTCTTGTCGGGCCAGGTGCCGGTTGCGAGAAACGCTTTGTAAGCCCCGGGCTCGACAAACACGTTGTCGAACATGTGATGGCCCATCGCCATGGGGCTGTAGGCCATGTCGAATCCCGAAGTTAGGTATACCCATTCACGGTAGTCCTCCGGCAGCACTAATCGGCCATCCTCCGTGTAAACCGGATTGCGAATCGGCCTTTCGGTGGATTCGCTGAGAGCGATGGAGCAAAGCAGGGTCAAGGCGGCTGTGGCGATCATTTTGGTGTTCATGCTGAGAGTATGGTGCCGGAGAATTTGCGGCACTAGCCCGCTCGCTGCAGCCAAACGCTGATTCGCTGCATCGTCGCGCTAGCACCCAAGCGGTGGAGTAGGATTCGCAACGCATGGAAACCGCCGCTCGCCGCAATTCACACAACTGGCTCTGGATTGCCTCGTTGTGGGCGGGCCTCGCCATTCTTGACGCCACGCAGAACGTGTTCGCCATGCGCCACGAGGGCATGCATCACGCGTGGCTGAAACTGTTCTTCGTCCTGGCGCTCGACTGGCTGCCCTGGGCGCTGGTCACGCCCTGGGTGATTGCGTTGGGGCGCCGCTATCCGCCGGCTTGGAAGTCGCCGCAGACTTGGCTGGTGCATCTTGCTGTCCTCGTCGGCATCGACGCCGTGGCATCCGCCTGGGCGTCGGTGCTCGAAGGCGTATTTCAGCCGTGGCTGCCGGATTTTCATTCGCGGGCGTTCCTCGTCACCTGGCCGCTGAAGACTTACGGCGGCCTGTTGCCGGCATTGATATTGTATGCATTCATTCTGGTCGTTACTTACGTGCTCGATTCGAAAGCCCGGGCGGCCGCGCAGCAAACCGACATGGCGCGCCTGAATGAGCAGCTGTCCTATGCGCAGTTGAACGCATTGCAGCGGCAAATCGAACCGCATTTTATTTTTAACGCGCTCAATTCGATATCGGGCTTGGTACGCGAGCAGAAAAGCGATGCGGCGGTGAGCATGATCGTTGCGCTCAGCGATTTCTTGAGAAGGGTCGCGGTGAGTTCCCACGATCCAGTGGTGCAGCTCGCACAGGAAGTAGAGTTCCTCGAAAGGTATCTGCAAATTCAAGAAGCGCGCTTCGCAGGCCGGCTCAAGCTGGATATCCAAATACCCGATGAGTTGCGCAAGGCAAGGATTCCGAGCCTCATTCTGCAGCCGCTGGTTGAGAACGCCATCAAGCACGGCACAGCGCAGCGGGTCCAAGGGGGTGAGGTGCGCGTGGCGGCCTCGCGCTCCGACGGCATGCTGCATTTGAGCGTCTATAACGACGGTCCGCTGCTCGATCGGGATGGGAGTGCAGTCAAGGATGGTATCGGCCTGTCGAACCTGCGCACGCGCCTGAAGCTGCTGTACGGCAGCGATTGCGACCTACGGCTGGAAAACTACGGCATCACCGGGGTGCAGGCCTCCTTGGCGCTGCCCTACCGCGAAGCGTGATCCGATGACGCAGCCAACCGCGAGGATTCGTGCGCTGCTGGTCGATGATGAGCCGTTGGCGCGCAGCAACTTGAAGTTTTTGTTGCGGCAGGATCCCGCCATCGAGTCGATCGCGGAAGCGGGCTCCGGCGCCGAGGCAGTCGCCGAGATTCGCAGCACGCGACCGGACCTGGTGTTTCTCGATGTGCAAATGCCGGAGTGCGGCGGGTTCGACGTATTGGAGATTCTCAAAGCGGACGGTGTACTGCCGGTCATCGTCTTCGTGACTGCGTACGATGAGTATGCGCTGCGGGCCTTCGATGCCGGTGCGCTCGACTATCTTCTCAAACCCTTCGATGACGCGCGCTTTGCTTTGGCGCTGAAGCGAGCCAAAGAGAGATTGGCTGCCCGCGAGTCGGCACCTGCGCCGGAAATACCGCGGCTGACGGTGCGCAGCGCGGGGCATGAGGTGTATGTGCCAATACCGGACATCGATTGGGTTGAAGCGGCGGATTACTATGTGTGCTTGCACGTGGGATCGAAATCGCATCTGCTGCGCCGGAGCATGGCAGAGCTGGAGCGGGATCTGGACCCGCATATCTTTTGCCGCATCCATCGCTCGACCATCGTCAACCTGCGCCGTGTGCGCGCGCTTCAAGTCGATAGTTCGGGGGAATACGAGGTGATTCTCGAGGGCGGGCAAAAATTGCGTTTGAGCCGGCGCTTCCGTAAGGATCTGCAGTCCCGCATGCGGGAATTCGGCGTTCCGCTTTAGAAGGCGGCCGGGTAGGCGCCGCCATCCAACAGGACGTTTTGGCCTGTCATGAAGCCGGCATGCACGCTGCAGAGAAATGCGCAAGTCTGGCCAAACTCGGCCGGCGTGCCGAATCGCTTGGCGGGGATATTGGCGATGGCGCGGGCGGCGGCCTCGGCGTCGCTCACTTGATTGCGTTTGGCGGCGAGACTCAAATTGCTGCGCAGGCGCTGCGTGTCGAAGTTGCCGGGCAGCAGATTATTGATGGTGACATTTTTGTCGGCGACGCTGCGGGCGACCCCCGCCATGAAGGCGGTGAGCCCGGCGCGCGCGCCGCTCGACAGGTCAAGACCGACGATCGGCATTTTGACGCTAGACGAGGTGATATTGACGATTCTGCCGAATCCCCGCTTCACCATGGAGTCGATGACCTTTTGAATGAGTTCAATGGGCGTCACCATGTTGTTGGTCACGCCGTTGAGAATCGCTTGCCTGTCGAGCTCGCGGAAATTCTTTAGCGGCGGACCGGCGTTGTTGTTGATTAGGATATCGGGTGTAGGACAGGCTTTGAGTAGTGCCGCTTGGCCCTCGGCGGTGGAGACATCTGCGAGTATCGGTGTCACGGGAACGCCCCAGGCTTGGCGAATTTCTTCGGCAGTTTGCTCGAGCAGCGAGTGATGCCGTCCGTTGATCACAAGCGCCACGCCGGCTTCGGCTAGCGCTAGGGCGCAACCCTTACCCAGGCCTTGACTCGAGGCGCAGACAATGGCGGTTCGGCCGCGGATGCCTAAATCCATAGGGACTCCCGTGGAGGGGCTTGCAATGAGGGCGCAGGGATCGTATAGCCGTAGGCAGCCCTCATGCAACCGCCTAAAAGGAGGTCTGTTACGAACGAGCGAAATTCAAGCGGGCCGCGCATTGCGTCGGTGACCGCGCCGGAGCTGCTCGCAGTCCTGGAGGAGCTGAAACTGCGCGAGCCCATATTCCATCATCCGGAATTCGGCACTACGCGCCAGGATTACGAGGCCATGACCGATCCGGATTTCTGGGAGGTCGGAGCCTCGGGCCGACGCTACAGCCGCGAATTCGTGCTTGAAACGCTGGAGAGCCGCGCGCCGGACCCGGATGAATCCAAATGGCTGACCCGCGAATTTCAATGTCGGGAGATCGCACCGGACAACTATCTGATCACCTACACTTTGCATCAGGAAAAGCGCGTCACTCGCCGCGCCACGCTCTGGCGCCGAACCGCCGCCGGCTGGAAGGTGCTGTATCACCAAGGCACCATCGTCGAGCCGCAGACGTAAGCGCAATCGCATTACGCAATAATTCATGCTGACGCTGCAGAATATCTACAAGACGTTCGAGGGTAAGCCGGTGCTGACCGACGTCAACCTCAACGTGCCGAAGGGCGCGACGCATGCACTGATAGGCTCGAGCGGTTCCGGAAAGACGACCCTGTTACGCGTCACCTTGGGGTTAATCCCCTTCGATAAGGGCTACGTCAAAATCAACGATCAGGCCCTGCTGTCGTTCAGTCCCGTCGAGTGGGCGGATCGTATCGGCTACGTGCCGCAAGATGGCGGCCTGTTCCCACACATCAGCGGCTTCGAGAATGTGTGCTTGATTGCGAAGCTGCGCGGCTGGAATAAACAGAAAATTGAGTCGCGCGTCGAGGAATTGCGCAAGCTCGTCGGCCTCGCGGCACCGCTGTTAAGGCAGTTTCCGTTTGAGTTGAGCGGCGGCCAGCAGCAACGCGTGGCCATCATGCGCGCAGCCATGATGGATCCTCAGGTGATGCTGCTTGATGAGCCCATGGCGGCGCTGGATCCGCTCATTCGCCGCAGCCTGCAGCAGGAGTTGAAATCCATCTTTCAGCGCTTGGGCAAGACCGTGCTCATGGTCACGCATGATCTCGGTGAGGCGGTGTTCCTTGCCGAGAAAATCACTTTGTTGCATGAAGGAAAAGTCGTTCAAACCGGCACGTATCGCGAGTTGTTTCAAAACCCCGCCGATCCCTTCGTGACAGCCTTCATCAACGCGCAGCGCACCCTGCCGGAAGCGGCCGAAACGGCATGAAAATCGGCGCCGCCGGGGGTTTGCTGCTGGCTGCTTTATGTTTGCAGCCGGCGCCGCTGTTCGCAGCGGATCGGATCGTAGTCGGTTCGAAGGCGTTCACGGAGGGCTATGTGCTGGGGGAGATCGCGGCGCAAACCATCGAGTCCGCAACGGGCGTTCCGGTGACGCGCAAGCTAGGCATGGGCAGCACCGGCATCGTGTTCGAGGCGTTGAAGAGCGGTGCGATCGATGTGTATTCGGACTACACGGGAACTCTGACCGAAGCCATCCTGAAGCGGCCGGATTTGAAGTCCGTCGAGGATATTCAGCGCGCGCTTTTGAGTATGGGTCTGGTGATGTCGGGGCCCTTGGGTTTTGACGACACCTACGCGTTGGCGGTGAAGGAATCATTCGCGCGGGAGCATGACCTTGACTCCATCAGCGACCTATCGAGGCTCGAAGGGCGCATTCGTGCCGCATTCAGCTATGAATTCATGGATCGCCAGGATGGTTTTCAGGGGATGGTGGCCGCGTATCGGCTGCATTTGGCGCCGCAGAGGATCAATCGCATGGAGCACAGCCTCACTTTTCAGGCGATCGATGATGGCGCGGTAGACTTGATCGATCTGTATTCCACCGACGCCAAGATCGAGAAATCCAAACTGCGGGTGCTCAAGGATGATCGGGGCTACTTTCCGGTGTATCAGGCGGTGTGGGTGGCGCGCAGCGCCTTTACCGAGCAGCAGCCCCGCGCCTGGGCGGCGCTATCGAAGTTGCAAGGTGCGATCAGCGCTCGGGCCATGATCGACATGAACGCGCAGGCCGATATTCAGCACGTGGGCTTCGCAAGAGTAGCGGCGCAATTTTTGGGCTCCGAAGCACCGCGCTCGCAGTCCTTGAAGAGCAGTATCCTGCAGCGCTCGCGCGAACATTTGTGGCTGGTCGGCATCGCGCTCTTATTTTCGGTGCTGGTCGGGATACCGTTGGGACTCATCGCCGTGCGCTTTCACGCCGCGGGTCAGGGCATTCTCATCGCGAGCGCCCTCATTCAAACGGTGCCTTCGCTTGCGCTGCTGTGCTTTTTGATCCCGCTGTTCGGCGTCGGCATGAGGCCGGCCCTGGCGGCGCTCTGCATGTACAGCTTGCTGCCGGTAGTGCTCAACACGTTCACCGGAATTCGCGGCGTTGATCCTAAGCACGTGGAAAATGCGCGCGCCTTCGGCATGACACCTACGCAAGTGCTGCTGCGCATCGTGCTGCCGCTGGCGAGTCCGACTATTCTCGCAGGAATCAAGACGGCGACCATCGTGAGCATCGGCACGGCGACGCTTGCAGCGTTGGTGGGGGCTGGCGGGTATGGCGCGCCCATCGTGTCCGGGCTGTCGCTGAATGATGTCCCCACGATTCTCACCGGAGCCATTCCGGCGGCCCTGATGGCGCTCATCGCGTATGGGCTGTTCGAACTTCTGGGGCTGGTTCTGATCCCCGCTGGGCTGCGCCGGCATGCTTAAGCGCCGCCGCGCTCTTTAAGTTAAATCGCGCGAGCGGCGCTCTGAAGCGCGAATATCCACTGCTTGGTGAGTCCTGAATGCGAAACGGAACTGCAATGTAAATAATAATGATTCGTGTTAGCATTGAAAGAGTACCGAATTAGGGATCGTCGAATGCTTGCATGCCGTAATCTCTCTGAGGGCGCCTTAGGCGCCGCGGGACTCGCCGTCGGTGCGCTCATTTCCGCAAATGCGCAGGCCGATAACGCGGCGGAGCCCAACGAAGACAAGCTGCAAAGCGTGGAAGTGACCGGCACGGCAATCCACACCTCCCAGGACATTTCGCAGTCCACGGACACCGTCGATAAAAAGGAACTGGCGGAACAAAATCTTGCTCTCGTGCAAGACGCCTTGCGCAATGTTCCGGGCATCACGCTGAATTCCGGCGAGGGCGGCTCGCACGGCGACTCGGTAAACCTGCGTGGTCTGTCGATCCCCGATAGTTTCTTCATGGACGGTGTACGCGATGTCGGCCAGTATCAGCGCGATACCTTCAATACGGATTCGATCGCCGTGTTGTTGGGTCCGGCTTCGGCAGTGTTCGGCCGCGGCTCGACCTCGGGAGTCATCAACAGCATCAGCAAGCAGCCGATGTTGACGCCGTATGCGGCAATCAGCGTTTCAGGCGGCCAAATCGACTATTGGCGCGGTACGGGCGATTTAAATTTGCCCTTGAGCGCAACCGCGGCGGCGCGGATCGCCGTGATGGACCAGAGCAATAGTGTGGTCGAACGCGATCAAGTGCACTATGAGCGCTACGGTGTCGCTCCCACCCTGAGCTTAGGAATCGATACCCCGACGCGGCTGACATTCAGCTACTTCAAGGAAGAGGAGAACAATCTCCCTGACTACGGCATTCCGTTCATCGACGGCGCGCCGGCGCACGTCGAACGCAGCAATTACTATTCACTCGCTAACTACGACCGCACGCGTACCAATACGAATATCGGCACCATTCGATTCGAGCAGGACCTGTCCGACAGCCTGACCTTGAGCGACAGTCTGCGCTACGCCAACTACGGCTTTGAATACTTGGTGTCGGGACCGTACTTGGGCAACGACTTCGTCGATCCGCCGCCGCCGGGCACGCCGTATTCCGAAATCGAGGTTTCGCACGATCAACCCAGCAGCGCCGGCACAACCAGCCTTGCGCTCAACCGCACGGATGTGACCGCGAAGTTCGATGTGGGAGGTTTTGCCAATGCACTCACGGGCGGCGTGGAGTTGAGCAAGGAGCAGTCCAATGTGAACCGTTTCCAAAACGGCCTGGACGATATTCCACCGACGCCGCTCCTCAACCCGTCGCCTTTCTACTATCCGCCCACGCCGCTCACCATTTATTCCAATCCGAAGGGCCGGGGCAGCGATGTGAGCTTTTATGCGCTCGACAGCATTGCCTTGGGATCGAACTGGGACGTCGACGCAGGATTGCGCTGGGACCGCTTCGATTCGAGTTTCAGCGAAGTGTTCACCGGCACGGCATTTGAACGCGCCGATACTTTCGTGAGCCCGCGCATCGCGGTGATTTACAAGCCCGACGCGGCGCAGAGCTACTATTTGTCTTATGGCGTATCGCAAAATCCAGCGATCGAGTACCTCATTATCGCGCCGTCCGATCAGAGTCTCTCGCCTGAAAGAAACAACACGCTGGAGCTGGGCGGCAAGATCAAACTGTTCAACGGTGGGGCGCAGCTGACGGGCGCGGTGTTCGATACGCGGGTCTACAACGCGCGCAACTCGGATCCGGACGATCCGACCGTGCAGCAAGCGCCGTTTGATCAGGAGGTGAAGGGCGTCGAGCTCGGCATCAACGGCTATGTCACCGATATCTGGGAGGTGACCGCAAACTATACGCACCTGAACGACAAGATCACCGAGACCACTGATCCTCTTTCATTGGGTAAGTACGCACCGAATACACCGCACGATGCCGTCAATGTTTGGAGCACGCTGGAACCGATGCCGGCGTGGACCATCGGCGCTGGCTTTACCGGCTTCAGCCATCGCTATGCCGACACAGAGAATACCGCGGGCGTTCCGGCGTATGTGGTTTTCAATGCGATGACCTCGTACTCGGTCAACCAGCATTTCAAGTTGCAACTGAACTTGAACAACGTGACGGACAAGCTGTATTTCACCAGCATCTATTACACGGGCATTGCCGAAAATCATGCGCTGCCGGCGGCAGGCCGCACTCTCATCGGCACCGCGAACTATCGTTTCTGATCGATGCCGCGCTATGAGCACCGTATCGATCACCTCGCTGCTGGGTCAAATGAGTTCGCCGCGTCTCGCAGCATTGTTCGGGCAAGATGCGCGGCGTGCCGCCGATTGGGTATTCGTTGCCGCGGTTGAAGGTCTGCCGCAGGCGCAAGTTTGCTACGGCCGGATGCTGCTCGAAGGAACCGGCGTGACGAAGGACCCTGCCCAGGCGCTCAAATGGTTTAGGCGCGCGGCATTGAACCAGGATGCCGATGCCATCAACATGGTCGGCCGCTGCCTGGATAACGGCTGGGGCACGGCAGAAGACGCATTGGGGGCCGCGGAGCACTTTCAGCGGGCCGCGGATTTGGGAAACGCCTGGGCGCAATACAACTTAGGCCACGTGTACTTGGACGGCCGCGGCCTTACGCGCGATCGAACGCTCGCCTACCTCTACTATCTAAAGGCCGCAGAGCAACAACACGAACGCGCGATGAACTTGGTGGGCCGTTGCTGCGAAGAGGGCTGGGGCACGCCGCGCAATTTGGACGCCGCGGCAAATTGGTACCGGCGCTCGGCGGAGGCCGGCTATTTTCGGGGTCAATACAACTGGGCCAGTTTGTTGCTGAAGGCGGGCCGCTTCGAGGAGTCTGCCGCGTGGTTCGAGCGCGCCGCCGTCGGCGGCACCGCGGCGATGCGGCGGGCGGTTGCGGAATTGATCGCTCGAGCCGGTGCGCCGCGGGCACTGCAGAATCCCGCGACCGGTTCATAAGGCCGGGGTGTCCCGATGTTCCTGCGCATTGCGAAGATATTGAGCGAGGAGCAATTGGCCACGTTGCGCGCCTCGCTCAACAGCGAGAACGCGCCCTGGGTGGATGGACGCGTGACGGCCGGACATCAGGGCGCGCCGGTGAAGCACAATCAACAGCTCGATGAGGCGAGTCCCATGGCGCGCGAGCTGGGGAATTTTGTCCTGATGCAGCTGGAGCGCAACGCGCTGTTTATCAGTGCGGTGCTGCCCAACAAAGTCTACCCGCCGATGTTCAATCGCTACGGCGAGGGAATGCATTTTGGGACGCATGTCGATGGGTCGGTGCGCATGATCCCCGCAAGTCATCAAAAAATGCGCACCGACCTATCGGCGACCTTGTTTCTCGCGGAGCCGCAACACTATGACGGCGGCGAGCTGGTGGTGGAAAGCGATTTCGGCAGTCAGAGCGCAAAATATGCAGCGGGAGATCTGATTGTTTACTCCTCTTGCCTCAGGCATCGCGTGAATGCCATCACGCGCGGCGAGCGCCTTGCGAGCGTGTTTTGGATTCAGAGCCTGATCCGCGAGGACGCGCGGCGCGCGCAGCTATTCGATCTCGATGGCACCATCCGGCGCCTGACTCAGACGGGCGCCGATCCGGATTCGCTGGTGCGTCTCACAGCGCACTATCACGGACTGCTGAAGGCTTGGACTGAGATCTGAGAGCCGAGAACCCGTGGAACTATAAACCGTGGAACTAGAAACCGAGCCTTGAGTCCAAGCACACCGTAGACCCAATAAAACCAAGGGATGCGGTTGAAGCAAACCGATCAATCAGAGAAATGGCGTGTCGCCGTTTTTATCGCGGTGGTCGGGCTGCATGTTCTCGCGGGATTGCTCATCTTTGCAACCGGCACCATTCGAATTGCGCGTTTGCGCGCTGCTGCTCCGCTGTCGCTGCTGTGGCTGTCGAAAGAAAACCCTCCTAAACCTCCCGCCTCGGCAGAAACTCCTGAACACAACCTCAAGAGAAGACCCGCCTCGCCGAACGTTGCGCCACCGCCCGAGGTCGCCGTACCTGAACCGAGCAACGCCATAACCCTGCCGCTCGACCTAAGTACCGATGCCGACGCGGCTGCGCGGCGACAGTCGGACAAGGAGGGCAATGAAAGACGCTGGAGAAATCTCGCCGGGCCTTCGGACTCACAGCTCGAGTGGTCGAGAAATAACGCTCCGCTCATTCGTGATTATCATCAGTTCGGCGACAGCGAGCGCGCTGACGGCGGGGAACTTATCACCTGGATGAACGACAAGTGCTTCTCCACGACGCATGGTCTTACCACGTTCGGACTGCCGCAGACCGGTATGGTTTGCAAGGATCCGCCCAAACCGGAGACGGATCTCTTCAAAGACATGCGCAAAAAACTCGACGAAGGCGCGAAGGGGCGCGCGCCGTAGGCCTTAAGCAAGCTCTTCCTCGACTTGTCGCAAGCGTTCCTTGCCGAAAAACATTTCAGGACCGACGAAGAAGGTCGGGATACCGAAGGCGCCGCGGTCGGCGGCCGCGCTCGTGTTGGCGACGAGCTCTGCCTTAACGTCGGGATTTTGAGTGCCAGCGAGGATGGCATTTGCATCAAGACCCGCGGCGCTGAGCACAGCGGCGACCACCGCGGGGTCGTCCATCTTTTTCCCGTCTTCCCACATGGCCTTGAGGACTGATTCGAGGTAGACATCGCCTACGTCGGCGCGCCGAGCGGCCAGCAAGCCGCGCATGATCAGGAGCGTATTGACCGGGAAATGCGGATTGAAGCGGAAGTCGCGGAGGCCGTGCTTGGCGATGAAGCGCTGTGTTTCGAGGCTTTCATACTCGAGTTTGCCCTTCACTTGGCCGAAGGCAGTCATCGGGGCCTGGTTCCCCGTCAGCTTGAACAGTCCGCCCAAGAGGCACGGAATGATATTCACTTGCGTGTTGGTGCGTGCGGCAATGCTGGGCAGTACCTTCCACGCGAGATAGGCGTTCGGGCTGCCGAAGTCGAAAATGAAATCGATCGTCTTGCTCATGGGGGTGCGCTCACCACTGCTCGGTCCAAGGACGCAGGTCCAACTCGTGTGTCCATGCCGAACGCTGCTGTCCATGCAGCCAGACGTAGTTGGCGGCGATCTGGTCGGGCTTGAGGATCCGATCATCGGCCAACAAGGTCCCGACATCGGCTCGATTGGAGCGCGTGAAGACGCCGTCGATGGCGCCATCCACCACAACATGAGCCACGTGAATGCCCTTCGGAGCCAGCTCGCGCGCGGCGCTCTGCGCGATCGCGCGCAATCCGGCCTTGGCGGCCGCGAAGGCGGCGAAACCCTCGCGTCCGCGCAGCGAGGCGGTCGCGCCGGTGAACAGAATTGAACCGTGGCCGCGTGGACCCATCACGCGCGACGCTTCGCGCCCCGCGAGGAAGCCCGAGAAACAGGCCATCTCCCACACTTTTGTGAAAACCCGTGCCGTCGTCTCGACGAGGCCGAAGCGCACATTGGCGCCGATATTGAAGACCACTACTTCGAGCGGTCCGATTCGCGCTTCGATGTCATCGAACAGCGCGATCATTTCGGATTCGGTGCGCGCGTCGACGCCAAATGCGTGCGCGACGCCGCCCTGAGCGCGGATTTCCCCAGCCAGCGCCTCGAGCTGCTCCAGATTGCGCGCGCGCCGGGTGATGCAAACGGGATGGCCGTTCCGGGCAAACGCTTTGGCGACAGCGCCCCCGAGTCCATCGCCGGCGCCGATGATCAGACAAACACCCTTGGAATGGTTAGCTTGCATGGGCTGACAATGATAGCGAAAGCTGCGCGACCTGTAGCGCTGCTACTGACGCTCGCTAGGGCGACCTGCCTACAGAAGCCCACGGACCGATTTGGCACCATGCCGATTGCGGCAATGCGAAAACCCTCGCCGGAGAGTCCCAAATGGCTGTAACTGACCCCCGAACCAAGTACCCCCAGCCTCCTTTCCCGGAGCAGCGCCAGCCGTGGCCGGGACTCGCCTCGAAGATGCAGCCGCGTCCTGACCACGGGGAGAAGACTTACCGCGGCTCGGGCCGGCTGACAGGGCGGAAAGCGCTCATTACTGGCGGTGATTCCGGGATGGGCCGCGCCGCCGCGATCGCATTTGCTCGCGAGGGCGCCGACGTTGCCATCAACTACCATCCCGATGAGCAGGCAGACGCGGACGAAGTCATTGCGCTGATCCGCGAGGCCGGTCGGAAGGCCGTGGCGATTCCGGGCGACATCCGTAACGAATCTTTTTGCCAGTCTCTGGTCGCCCAGGCAATCAAGGAACTCGGCGGGTTGGATATTTTGGTCAGCAACGCCGGCCGGCAGCAGGCGAACAAGTCGATTCTCGACATTTCGACCGAGCAGTTCGATTGGACCATGAAGACCAATATTTACGCGCCATTTTGGATAATCAAAGCAGCGCTGCCGTCACTGCCGGCGGGATCGTGCATTATCGCGACCGCCTCCGAGCAAGCTTACGATCCGAGCCCGGAACTTTATGACTACGCGCAGACGAAGGCGGCAACGATGAACTTCGTAAAGTCGCTCTCCAAGCAATTGGCTTCCAAAGGAATTCGGGTGAACGGTGTCGCTCCAGGTCCGGTATGGACGCCGCTGCAAGTGAGCGGTGGCGCGTTCCCCGAGAAGCAGCAAAAGTTCGGCAGTCAAACGCCCATGGGACGGGCCGGGATGCCCGCCGAGCTGGCCGGGATCTACGTGCAGCTTGCAGACAATCAGGCCAGCTTCGCGACCGGTCAGATCTATGGCTCGTCGGGCGGCGGAGGCCAGCCTTAGTGCTGAAGCGGATTTTGCGATCGCCGCAGATTCTTTAGGCTCTCATTCAAGGTCTCTCATGGCGCGGCTGGTACAGGCCCAGAGTGCCGCCGCCGGGCAATTTGATGCGCGTCATGCGGCCCCAGTTCTGCTGAGTCGCCGCTTCGCAGGTCGTGCCCGCTTGCTTGAGTGAGGCCATTTCGAGATCCAGGTCATCCGTCATCAAGTAGAATTCATGCCTGTCGTTCTCGTCGGATGGGTGAACGGCAATTTCCGCAGGCGGCAGGATACGTGGCAGGTAGATTCTTGACCAATAATTCAGTGAACGCCGCCACGGCGGGACGCAACCGACTCGTCATCAATCTCCTCCTGGTCGCCACATTCGTTGTGATTCTCAACGAGACGTTCATGGCCGTGGCCATTCCGCGGCTCATGCGGGACTTCAATGTCACGGCCGGTGCGGTGCAATGGTTGACCACGGCATTTCTCCTCACCGTCTCGGTGGTCATTCCGGTCACCGGATTTTTGCTGCAGAGGATGAATACACGACCGATCTTCGTCCTTGCGATGTCGTTGTTCACTTTGGGCACGCTGATCGCCACGCTGGCTTCCAATCTCGAAGTGCTGATCCTCGCGCGCATCATTCAGGCATCGGGGACCGCGATCATGATGCCGCTGCTGATGACCACCGTGATGACGCTGGCACCGCCGGAAACTCGTGGCAAGACGATGGGCTTCATTTCCACCGTCATATCGGTTGCGCCCGCGATCGGCCCAACGATCTCGGGAATCATCCTTAACTATCTCACTTGGCGTTGGATATTCCTGCTGGTACTGCCCATCTCGCTAGGCGCACTGGTTCTGGGTGCGCGCCGCATCCAGAACGTAACCACGCCGCACCATGCATCGCTTGACGGACTCTCGGTAATTCTCTCTGGCTTCGCCTTCGGCGGCCTCGTCTATGGACTCAGCAATATCGGTGTCCGCGCAACGCCAGGAACGCTGCCGGCGGGAATCTTCGGTGCGGTCGGGGCTGTGTTCTTGGCTGTGTTCATCTTCCGGCAGATCGCGCTTCAGACGACCGGCTATCCTCTGCTCGACCTGCGTACCTTCGAATCACGCACCTTCACTATCTCGGTCCTGCTCATGGCGATCTTGATGATGGCGCTGTTCGGTACCATTATTCTGCTGCCGATCTACCTGCAGAACGTGCTCGGACTCAGCACCCTTCAAACCGGACTGTTATTGCTACCGGGAGGTCTGCTGATGGGCTTGCTGGGCCCCCGTGTCGGGCGCTTATACGACAAAGTGGGGCCGATCAGGCTGATGGTTCCCGGCGTCATCGTCGTTAGCGCCGTGCTATGGGCGATGACGCTGTTGGGTCCGACCACGTGGGCGGGCTACATCCTCGCCGGACACGTGGTGATGAGTGTCGGCTTTGCTTTCCTGTTTACACCGCTATTTACCGCCAGCCTGTCTTCGGTGAAGCCAAGCCTCTACTCGCACGGCAGCGCCGTCATCGGCACCATTCAGCAAGTCGCCGGTGCGGCCGGAGTTGCGCTGTTCGTGGCATTAATGTCGGCTCGGACTACGGCTTTAGCCGCACATGGACTCGGACCTGTCGAGGCGCTGTCGGGCGGCGTTCGGACCGGCTTTCTCTGCGGCGCCATCATCTCGCTCTTCGCCGTAGCGTGCGTCTTTTTCCTGCGAAGGCCCTCCGTACGGCCGTAGGAGCGCTGGCCGCGTGCGACTCGTCCATGAGTCGCGGACACGTGGAGAAATTCGAATGCCGATCACCCTTCAGCTGGTCGCTTGCTGATCACAGGACACTGCGGTGTTCCAATCCGCAAAACTGCCCACGGGATTCTCTTCCCAGGCCCAAGCATGCAATTCGTAAAACGCAGGTAAACCGTAGCGATTCGGGAATGCAACGTAGTTCATCAAATGCCCTTCCAATTCGGGAGCGGCGGTGCTCCCCTTTGGAATCTGGGTTTGCCAAACGCTCTGGAGAATGATGAATTCCACGCCGACCAGGCGAAAGGCACCGTTTGGCATCGGTTGGTAGATCAGCGCTTCGGGTTCGGTTGCGTTGAGCGTCCCGGCTGTGATTCGGGAACCCAACACAAAGTGCACCCCCATTGCGCCGAAATCCGGACCGCTGACGCACGGCGTGGCCTGCGCGAAGCCGGCGGCGACAGCCGCATTGATGTCCCTGAATTGCGCGGTTGCTTTGCGAACTTTCACGAGCAACGGCGAATTTTGATCGACGGCGCTCATTGACATGGGCGGCGGAGGATCGCTTGCGGCGGCGATGAAAGGAACGGATAGAGACAACATGGTTAAAATCAAGCGGCCTGTAATGTTCATCGATGATCTCCCTTGGATTGGCTTAAAGGCGTTTGGACAAAAACTCTCATTTGTAGAAGTACGGATCGAGGACACGAACCTCGGTTATTTGCGTGATTGGCAGTTGGCTGCGAACCGCAGCGCGCCGCACGGCCTCCGGCGTGGGTCCGTCGTAAAGACAAAAGGTGCGTTTGCGGTCGGGAGTTACGTAGGAGTGCAGCCACGTGACCCCGTCTTCCGCGTTGCTGTCGATGACGTTTCGACATAATTGGGCGCCGCTTTCATCGAGCGGGATGTGAAGACCGTCTGGGAACTCTCGTTCGATCAAGTACCGCGACATGTGGAAATCTCCCGTGCAAACCCACTGCCGGAGATCATGGTTCGCCCGGGAGATCGGCGAATCAGAGGATCTACCCAATTTAGATCGGTCGCCTACCCACATTGCAGGGGGGGAGAAGGGTCAGCGCCGACTCGCTTTGCGTGCATGCCGGGGATCGGTTACAACTCACTCTGGGTCATCGCTGGAGACTGCCTTTTCGATGGAGTTACTCGAGCGCAAGAAATGCCTGGGGGAGCTTACTGACTGGCTGCGGCGCGCGATCGATGGTACAGGGTGTATTGCTCTGCTTGGCGCGGAAGCAGGAATCGGAAAGACAGCGCTTTTGCAGGAGTTCGCCAAGGCCCCGCTCGGTGCACGCGTGCTATGGGGCGGTTGCGATGCACTTTTCGCGCCTCGTCCATTGGGGCCGCTATACGACATTGCGCGTCAGACACAAGGCGAGCTCTTGGCCGCCATTTACGGCAATGCAAATCGCGAAGTCATATTCGCGGCGGCCCTGAATGAGCTGGAGCGTACGCAGACCCTTGTAGTGTTCGAAGACATGCATTGGGCGGACGAAGCCACCCTCGACCTTCTCAAGTATCTTGGGCGGCGCATTCAGCGCGCCCGCGCAATGCTCGTCGTTAGCTATCGTGACGATGAGGTCGGACCGCGGCATCCATTGCGGTTCGTCATCGGGGATTTGCCACGGACTACCACGCACAGAATGTCGCTTCTACCCTTATCGGAGGCGGCAGTCGCTCAGCTTGCGCGGCAGGCCGGCCAATCATCGGCGGGCCTGTACCGCATAACGGGCGGCAATCCTTTCTTCGTCACTGAAGCACTGGCCGCCGTGGCCGATACGGTGCCGGTCAGCGTGCGCGACGCCGTTCTTGCTCGCGCCATGCGGTTGACCCCGGATGCACGCAAAATCGCGGAGCTTGCCTGCGTTGTCCCCGGCCGGACGGAATCCTGGTTGCTGGAGCAGGCGGTTGCTGTCGATGAAGCCGCCATCGAAGGCTGTCTGAGCATCGGCATGGTGCGATCAGATGACGGCGCGCTTAGCTTTCGGCACGAACTCGCGCGGCGCGCCTTTGAAGATTCTCTATCGCAGTCTCACCGACAGATCTTGCACGCGAAGGTTTTCGCCGCTCTCGCCGCGCGGCCGCATATCTCTGCGGCACGCCTCGCACACCACGCTGCCGGTGCGCATAATGCAGCGGCAGTTTTGCAATTCGCGCCGATGGCAGCCATGCAGGCGGCATCTGTGGGTTCACATCGGGAGGCTGTTTCGCAGTATCAGGTTGCGCTCCTTTATGCGCAAGAAATCGCACCTGATGAGCGGGCACGGCTCTATGAACGATTGTCATACGAATGCTATTTGACCTGTCAGCACGAGCGGGCTATCGAAGCACGCCGCGCAGCCCTCGAGATCTGGCGAGCATTGGGTGCGCGCATGCCCGAGGGAGATGCGCTGCAGTGGCTGTCTCGCTTAAGTTGGGGAATCGGACGTCGCGCTGACGCTAACCGCTACGGCGCGGAGGCGGTGTTGACGCTCGAATCGCTGCCGCCGAGTCCTGAATTGGCGCGGGCCTACAGCAATTGTGGTCAGCTCGACATGGAGTCTCACGAATTGGAATCGGCCACCGGGTGGGCGCAGCGCGCCATCGATATTGCTGAGCCGTGCGCGGCGAACGAAACTCTCTGCGAGGCATTCGGTACGCTGGGTATAACACGGCTCATTGCCGGCGATCCGTCAGGATGGGCCGATCTCGAGCGGGGTTTGCACATCGCGCTCGGCGGTGCTTCACAGGAGCAGGTCGCACGTGCCCATAATAATCTGTCTGCCATGGCCGTCTCATGGCGACAATATGAGAAAGCATCGCGTTGTCTCGGCGAGGGAATCGCCTACTGCGAAAAGCGCGATCTGGATGCCGCGCGGCTTTATATGCTCGCATATCGCGCGCGTAAGAATTTCGAGCAGGGCGACTGGCCGGCCGCGAGCGAGGATGCGGAGACAGTGCTGCGCCATCCGCTTGCCACGCCGATCACACGCATTCCCGCCCTGCGCACGCTGGGCCACATCAGAATTCGCCGCGGCGACCCGCAGGCAGAGGCTGCACTCGAAGAGGCGTGGGCGATCGGCGGCGCCGTACAGGAGCTGCAGCGCGTCGGCACGCTGGCTGCGATCCGCGCCGAGGCCGCGTGGCTCGCCAACGATCGCGACGGCGTTCTGAAAGCGATCGGGCCCGCGTATGAACTGGTGTGCCAGCGGCGCGATCCGCGGATGAAGGGTGAGCTCGCGAGTTGGTTGTGGCGGGTTGGCGCTCTTGAAGATAAACCGGCGGATATTGCAGATCCTTACGCTCAGGAGATCTCTGGCGATTGGCGCGCCGCCGCGTCCAATTGGAAGGGGCTTGGGTGTCCCTACGAGTACGCCTGCCTACTGGCTTGGCATGGCATCGAAACGGAACAGCGGGAGGCACTGGAAATCCTCGAGCGGCTCGGCGCGGCCCCGGCTGCGCAGGCCCTGCGCAAACGAATGCGCACCGAAGGGGTCCGCGCCGTTCCACGGGGCTTGCGGATATCGACCCGCAGCAACCGACTCGGCCTGACGCGTCGCGAAGCGGAGATCATGACGCTGGTGTCCCAAGGCCTGCGCAATTCAGCGATCGCCAAGCGCCTGTTTGTTTCGACCCGGACGGTGGATCGGCACGTGTCGGCGATCTTATCCAAGCTCGGCGTGCAGTCACGCGGCGAAGCGGTGGCCATGGCCAACAAGGGACCCGGCTTGCCTGATTGATGAGTGCACGTCCGCCCCAATATCTGGGGCTGCCGAACGTCTACCTCGTAGTGAACCCATGAATGCCGCAGCCGACCGCAGAGTCGATCAAGACCGACGGATCTCGGAAGCCTTTGCGCGGGAAGCGACGCGGCTCGGTCAATTCATCCGCGGCCGGGTGTCGGATGTTGGCGTTGCGGAGGACATTCTGCAGGACGTGTTTTCAGAGTTCATCGAGTCTGAAAGGCGCGTGCTGCCCATCGAACAGGCGGGTGCGTGGCTTTTTCGGGTGGCCAGAAACCGGATTACCGACTGGTTTCGTCGCAAGAAGCCCGAGACCCGCGCGCCCGCGGACGGTAAAGAGGGTGATCTTCCTTGGGAAGACACTTTCCCCTCGCCGGATGCAGGTCCGGAGGAGCTTTACGCGCGCGAGCGGGTACGTCGGAAACTAGTTGAAGCACTGGGGGAGTTGCCCGAAGGGCAACGGGCCATCTTCATCGCACATGAGTTCGACGGCCTAAGCTTTCGGGAAATTGCCGAACTGACGGGTGAAAGCGTCAACACGCTGTTGTCGCGTAAATACGCGGCCGTTCAAAGCCTACGTAAAAAACTGCGTTCCGTGTATGCGGACGCGGACCTTATTTGAGGAGATACATTGTGAAGTCATTTAGATTTTCGAGAGCAATTTTCATTGCAGTCTGCATTGCAGCCGTGCTCGCCGTGGCCGGCGTCGTCGTAATGAGCCTTTGGAACTGGTTGATACCGGCTCTCTTTGGCGGACCGACGCTGCACTTCTGGCAGGCAATCGGCCTATTGGCCCTTGCCCGTATTCTTGTCGGCCGAGTCGGCCGCGGCCCCGGACACTGGGGCTGGCGAGGGCGCATGCGGCATGATTGGCAGCGCATGACCCCGGAGGAGCGCGAGAAGCTGCGCGAGACCTTCTCCAGGCGCTGCGGTGGCAGCAGCATGCCGGAAAGCGAGCCGAAAGCCTAATGCGCGGTTGACGCGGCGGCAATGCTTGATCGATCAAGTCGTCAGACACTGCGGATCGAACACGTATTCGCCGCGCAGCCACGCGGCGACTTCCGCGGCGAAAGGATTTGACTGCTGCCTTTCGTACCAGTTGAGAAGGCGGCGCCGTGTCTCTGCGTTGAGTTCGGCGAGCCCCTTGCTCTGCAGCAGGTCGAGGTCTGCGAGGAGATGTTCCGCGATCAAGGGTCCGCAGAGTTCGCGGCATATTGAAGCAAGAGAGTCTTTGCCGGACCGTTTAGTCAAAATATCTTGAAATCCGCGCAGCGCGATCCGCGAGAGATGCGGCTGGTTCATAGGGTTGATCGCGATGCCGGCGATGTGATCGGCGGGCAGCTTCCATGCGCCAGCAGAAGGATCGAGAAACAGAAAATTCGTCCGTGTTCTTGAATCATTCGCAATGGAGTTATCCCAGATGAAGGGTTTGCGGCCGATGTCGGACGCGACCTCCGCCAGATGCAGGGCCGAATAACCATTGGAAATGATCTTCTCGCCAGTCCAGAAGAAATCAATGCGCGGATCGACGAACCGGCCCAGATCACGCAAATAAGCCTTGGGCGGCGAACCGAACTCGCGCGCGAGCCGCTGATCATGCGAATAGTAGGTGGGACACACGATGAAACTCTTAGCACTACTGCAGTTGCAGATGTCGGATATCACTCTCGCTTGAGTCTCGGCGAGGCCCTCGACATCGCCACGCATGTCGTCGAATAAGATGCAGAGAACATCCACGCCGATCTGGTTGGTCTGCGAAACTTTGGAGCGCAGTGATGCCTGTGCACCGGCGTCGTAGTTGCGATAGATCTCAAACGGCGTGAGGCCGATCCCGAAAGCAAGGCCGCTCTGCCGGCATTGCGCGCTGAGCTCCGACAGACGTTGCAGCGTCTGCGGAGGAACGAGCTCGCGCCATCGGCGCCGAAGGAAGGACTCGGACTTGGGCGCGTAGATATAGAACTGGTATCCGCAGTCGCGCAGGAAATCGGCGCCGCTCAGCCGCGATTCCCAGCTCCAGGGCTGCCCGAAGAAGCCCTCGATGACGCCCGCTTTCATATCGATGTTGTTCTGCTTCAAGTCCGCAATTTGGGTCTAGACTAACCGTATCGCAAGGGGATGTCCGGCAATGCGGGGGGTGGACAAATGAGCAACGAGAAACCCGGAACAGGGCAGACAGCGCTGGTGACCGGCGCATCGATGGGGATCGGTGTAGATCTGGCGGAATGCTTTGCGAAGGATGGCTACGATCTGATCCTTGCCGCTCGCAGCGCAGCGGCATTGCAAGAGGTCGCTGCTCGTCTGTCTCGAACCTACGCGGTAAAAGCCAATGTATTTACCGTCGACTTGGCAGAGCGGGGAGGGGGCACGCGCTTGGCCGAAGCGATAAAGGCAGCGGGCCTCGAGGTCGACGTGCTCGTCAACAATGCTGGATTTGGCAAGGCCGGGGCATTCGCCGGGTCCAGTCTCGAGTTGCAACTGGGCATGATTGACTTGAATGACCGTGCGCTGGTGGAGTTGACCCACATTTATTGGGCGCAGATGCTCGCCCGAAAGCGCGGCGGCGTCTTGAACGTGGCCTCCATGGCTGCCTTCGTGCCCGGGCCCTTTATGGCGATCTACTATGCGTCCAAAGCATTTGTCTTGTCGTTTTCCGAAGCGCTGTGGGAAGAGGCACGCGATACGGGGGTTCATGTCAGTTGTCTATGCCCCGGAGCGACCAAGAGCCAGTTTCGCGCGCGCGCGGGAACGGGCGCCACACGGTTCGGCCAGACGGCCGCAGTCATGGAGTCGATGCCCGTGGCGCAAGCGGGCTACAAAGGCTTTCGCGAAAATCGACGGGTGGTCATAACTGGTAAAGGAAACCACCGCACGGCCCGAATGGTCCCCTTCCTTCCCCGCGCAATGGTATTAAAAATGGTGCGCAACCTGCAGAGCCCAGCAGCGTCTTAATCGATGATGGCGCGAACACGCAAGATTGTTTTAGGGGCAGCGCTAGCCGCTCTTTTGCTGGGCGGCTCCGCCTTCGTTCTCCCGATATTCATATCCGAAGGGCAGGCCGACGGCACTCGCGTTGTCTCCATCAAAGAGACCCGCGATTACCAAGACCCTGTCCTGCTCGAGAAAGCGTGGACGCTGCCCGTCGCGTCTGCCTACCAAGGTGCCATCGAATTTCAGAAAAATGGAAGTGTCTGCGGCCCCACGAGCCTGGCCGATGTACTGCACTCTCTAAAGCAGCCGGGGAACCAGGGGAGCATTTTGCAAGGGTCGGGCTTTTCCACCGTCATGGGGTATTTGCCAGAAGGTCTCACCCTCGATCAGCTCGCAAATTTAGCGCGACAGAAGCTGCACAGAAAAGTTACCGTGCTGCGCGATTTGGACTTGGCCGCTTTCCGCGAACAACTGAGTCGCGCGAATGACCCCGCGCGCCGCTATGTGATTAATTTCTCCCGCGCCCCGCTCTTCGGGACCGGCGGCGGCCATCACTCGCCCATTGCCGG